>Ga0070726_10004299_pt1 | contig 11455 bp, 29 predicted proteins | sample tdAd471_FD_67275 | JGI IMG/M metagenome (GOLD analysis project Ga0070726, IMG submission 67275) | Marine sediment microbial communities from the Atlantic coast under amendment with organic carbon and nitrate - tdAd47.1 | ecosystem: Environmental > Aquatic > Marine > Coastal > Sediment | place...
TTATGCCGCCACAATTGGCCTGAATCAAATTTTTCAACACGCTTACAAAAGGCCTCGAAATTGTCACCGCGACCATCGGGGCCGATTTTGTTCCAATGCATCCCCAAAGGGCCGAAACGAGCGTAGCAATCGGTATCCTTGAGAGGACACGCTGACGGGCAAGTTTTCTTATCGCTGGTTGAAACTGGAATAGCACCAACTTTGCGGTTGCCGGATTTCATGTTCAAGGTCACCCAAGTCATCTTCTCTCCTTTTGATCGTTACTTGTTATGGTCTTATTATACTATTATCATCGGCATTGTCAACAGCCTACGCCAGTATTTTTAATAATTAATTCAAATTGACGTAAGTCCTTGTGGCCCAGCGACTTAGGGCGGCGGGGCCGGGGCTACTGCCCTAACCCCTTGCGTCTCAAGGCTTTAAGTCATTCCAGTCGTCTTCCGTTTCTTTAATAAATTCTTCCACGTCATAACCACAATCAACGCAAAAGCCATACTCGTTTACTTCTCCTTGGCACTCAGGGCAGAACATATCTTGATTTTCGTTAGCAGTTGAATCCATCTTCTTTAGTCCATTTACAAACAAGTCCACCAGCACTGATATTATCACAATAGAAAGCATCTAGATCGTCAAGATTCTTTATTTGAACCTTTTTTCCTTTTCTAATATATTCATTAGAGAATGGACCCCAAAAGGCACTGTCTAGTTTATATTTTTTACATTGCCTTACAAATTCTTCAAGAATTTTATCTTCAAGCAATTTCTTCTCTTGCTCGATAAACCTTGCCTTTTCTTCTAGATATTTAACAACCACTTTTAAAGTCCTAAAATTTTACGCTCTTCTTCAGTTAGCTTTGATAAGGCTTTGCTTTTTTTATTTATCCTTTCCGACTCTTCTCTCATTTTCTTTTTATTTGTATCATAAGCCTTTTGATCAAAAGCTTCACAGTCGGTAGCCTTTTCGAAATAAAGGTTTTCCATAATTTCAACACGACTTAATTGATCCATCACCCCATAATGTTCAAGTGATATTTGAACCTTTACCGCCTCACTCAAGCTACGAGTAATGCCGACCAATCTAGGGCTACCGGAAAAATATATCTGGTAAACACCATAAGTCCGATCTTTTTTTAATGCTGGTTTCATCTCGTATTCCCTTTTTAAAGTAACCTTTTTACTACTTCATTATATCATTTATTATCGGCTAGTCAACCCTAAAACTTTAAAACTGGCGTGCTATTTTCCTTCTGATTCATAACGCCCTACTAGGGCTAGAACATATCAATACAAAAAGAAACCCCCGCCGAAGCAGGGGTTTTTAAAAGATTGGGTTCAGATTGCAGCTAGTCCACCCACCCAAAGTCTCAAGATTCTAGCTGGTATTGCGATGCCTAGACTAGGCTAATAGAGCCGCCGATTCTGTTAAGACTATAATTAGAATAAACCTTACCGCCAAAATCTTCAGGTTTATCATGCTTAAGAGTAAAAAAGCTACGGCTAACTCTTTCGATCATTCCATAACGGACCTTTCCATTATACTTGAATTTAATTCTCTTTCCAACTAAACTTTTGCTATCAATCAACATCCAACTCTCCTTTTCTGTAAACTAATTATACACTATTTATCGACATTTGCAATCGTTATCTTGAAAAAAAAATGCAAATCGTCCTAAGTCCTTACGCTTCAATGACTTACGTCGTCGCGGCTGGCCCCGTCGCTCTAAGTCCTTGCGGGACAAGAGTTTAGGGAAAACCTTAAGGGAGGGATTTGAACCCCCCTTCTGCGCCAACTACGCTTCCTTTTTAGCTATAATCTAGGAAGTGTTTGAATTACCTAGATTTAAACGTAACACTTAATAGCCAGAGTACTTGTACTTCGCACTCAGAAGTTTCGTCAACTCCGATACCAACCGGCCCAAAAGGATAAATAACGGCTGAACTCTCTTGCGGAGGAACATTCAAGGCTTTCGCACACCGATCAGTTTTTTTCTTTGCTTCGTAGACAAGAATAAAACAGATTAAAAAAACAAAGGGCTACGCTAGTTCTTATTTTTTACTTGCCTAGAAAAAGCTTAACCTGCAAGGGTTGCAACCAGTCCCACCGGGGGGATTCGAACCCCCAACCTCTCGATTAAAAGTCGCTTGCTCTACCATTGAGCTACGATGGAATAAAAACCCCTCTCCTTACTGACTAACTTTCGAAATATCCCAGCAGGAGAAGGGAAAAGGGGTTCCTACATTTTAACGCTTACGTTATACTTCTCTCGTGCGACTCGACGAATATAACTGATTTGACCAACATGCAAGGTCTTACCGGTCTTCTTGTCCATAATCTTTGCCCACTGATGGCGGCTCGCATTGGTCGTGTTACGCTTGATTACAATAGGAGTCGCGAAAATGTTTGCTTGTGCGTTTTGCATAACTGGTATCCCCTTTTAGGATAGTAGTAAAAAACTGTTGTTTGTTCTTATGTCTTAATTATAACATAAGGCTAGTGGCTTGTCAAGTACTAGCTGTACTTTTTCTTTCCTCGAATAACCTTTGCATCGATCAGAGAGTTGCGAAGTGATAGCATCAGGCTCTTCGCAGTTTTGTAATCCATCGACGCTTCAACCGTGACGCTTTCATCGTTGACAACTTCAACGGTTGTGAGTACAATCTTTTCTCCACCCCATGTTTTGCGGCTTGAGGCTTGTGAGGCGTTTAGCTCGTGCTGATGATTTGTTTTCATCTTTTCCCTTTTCTGACTTTGAAAGTTGTTTGCTTCTTACTCCCCTATTATACATTATCGACTGTATTTGTCAAGTACTTGAGGGATAAAAAAATAAAATACTTTTGATTGTCGTAAACCCTTGATATCAAAGGAGTTAGGTCTCCGGGGCAGGCCGCGAGCCCCTAACCTACTGAGGCTCAATGACTTACGTCGATTGCGTCAGTAGATCCTCAACTGTCTTTAGGGGTACTGTAAAGATCTTGCCGCTTTCTTCAAAAGTCACACCGTTTTTACTAACTGCAACAACAGTTTTTTTGCCATAGGTCCAGTCGATTCCAAGCAATTGTTTCATTTGTACTCTTTCAATACTTTGTTTAGTTTTGCACTACGGGTACGCTCCCGCTTTGTGCGTTTGTCTTTAAAGGTTTGAGCTTTAAGTTTTGGGTGAAAAACCCTTTTTATAACCTTTACCACGTTTATGATCCTTATGGGTTCAAATAATTCCTTTTGATAAAGTTAACCATAGCATTCCATCTAGCATCACTAATAGAATCGCTAGGTTTCAGATTGCCATTGTATAAAACCCAATTGACCATCTTAGCCATGTATCTATTCATAGCCTTAATCTTTTCTAACAAGGTACTCATCAGGCCTATACTTAGCAAGCCTAGTTAAAACATTAGACAACAAACTATCGTAACAACCGTTTACTCCCACCAAAGAATCAGACCCAGAATAAACAATGCCAAGGCAATCCCTAACCGAGTAAGAAATAACTTCTTTTCCCAAGACAACGCAAGCCGTTCGATAATTGTCATTTTTATCAGTCATCCTAAAAACCCTTCTTTCTTTTCTACATTATAGCATTCATCAAGCGGTTGTCAATAGTTGGGGTAAACTATTTTTAAATTATTCGCATCCCCAACGGTCACACTCGATTTGCTTTTTACGGGAATATTCCTCTCGCCCCTCTGCGAATTCGGGAATCGTGAACTGACCCCACTTGTAGTGGAATTCTTGAACATCGAGAGAATCGATATACGCTAGAGCCTCTTTGCGAGTCTTGAAAACTCGGATAGCGTCGGTGTTTGGCATTTCTACAGTGTACTTGTCTTCCATTTTCTTCATCCCTTTTTAGTGTTGTTTTCTTTCTTCCATTATACTATTTATCGGCTGTTTGTCAAGCATTTGGCCACTATTTCCACTAACTTTTACAAAGTTTTTTAAATCGTCCTAAGTCATTGGCGTTAAAGGGTTTAGGCCGCTGGGGCCTCGCCCCTCGCCCTAAGTCCTTATAAGGCAAGGGGTTGCGACGATCTCTAGTTTTCCTCGTATTCAAATTGACTAATAATATCTTCAAAATTTCTATTTTTAACTTCGGTGATGAACTTAAGACTGCAAGACAACTTCCACCATTCCCAAAGCTCTTTCATCCATTCTTCAACAGGCATATTTGTTATAACATCATAGCCATAACTTTCGCTTTCTATGGAATCTTCTTCTGTCATTAGAATATAAATTTTATGACAACCGTCCCAACAAATACCATTTGCCTCTTTCAGTTTTTTTTCTAACTTTTCTTTAAATGGTGATTCAAACATGCTCTTACTCCATAAAATTAACAGCTTTAATGATATCAACAGCTAAGGTCATAGCCTGCTCTTTGTTTAATCTAATAAAAGAACAATCACAAGGAGACTCGCTCGATTCAATAGTTAGTTGAATGCAAGCCCTACTTCTACAGATTTCAAGAAGTTCTTGTTTTCCAGCAAACCTTAAGATTTCAACAACTTTACGCTCGTTATCGCCAACAACGGTAGTACTTTCGATTAACCGATTAATAACACTAGACATTATTTCGCCTCTTTAAATTGTACGTTATAAGCCAAAACCGCTGCGGTCCAGTCACAATTTGGATCGCAATCAACAATTTCAGCTTTTGATACCTCTGGATTTTCTCCTGAGGCTAGTTCTGCTTGCCAGTGGTCCATTTTGTAAGGGTTGTAATTAACAACTTCCCAACCGTCATCAGTAGTGTAGTGGCTTTCTTGCGAAGGAATAGGATATCCCTTTAGGAATGCATGAACATTCTTTTTCTTTTCTTTTCTAACTTTGTCCCTTCCTGCCGGTCTTACAACAAACTCACAATCCTTTAAAATAATGTTAGGAACATGGCACTTAACACGACCATCTTGCACCACGCTCAAGCAACCTTTGTGCAGGTTACGATAGCAGAGCACAGGCCGCGAGCAATCTACATGGGAAAAAACATTCTTGACCATTGGAATTTTATTTTTAGCCATTTCAAAACCCTTTTTTTAGTTGACCCTATCATTTTACCACAGGCGTTAGCTATGTCAATGCCACTTCACCAATGGTTTTTCTTTTTCTTCTTTTACTAGCGATATAGCCACGTTGTTCGGACCATCAACAGCGTACTCTTCCCAAGCCTCATAAGCCTCAGCATCGTTTCTTGCGTATATGGTAGCGATTGGCCACACTTGACCATCTACGTCGATGACTTCATATTGCCAGAACTGGGCTACTCTTGGCTTTGTGTCTTTTTTTCCCATGTTGGAAAATCCTTTGTCAATTGTGGTACTTTAGGGCGATACACCTTGCTGGGGTGCTCTTTGAAGTGTTACGTCCAATCCGTTAATTCGTTACCCTGTTTCCCGTGTCTTGTCCTTTAATTATAACTTATTTTTAAACCCTGTCAACTGCTTTTCATCCCTATAGACGTTAATCACTAGAAAAAGACAAACAAAAAAACCGATAGATAGCAGCATGATTTACCCTTTCTTGCTACTATATTTATCGGCTATTTTTTTCTAGATATCCAGTTTAAATTAAAAAAGTTCTAAGTCCTTTGTTTTCAATGGGTTACGACGACGGGGCTGGCCCCCTCGCCCTAAGTCCTTGCGACTCAAAGGGTTACGGTCCTATCCACTCCCACTTATTTGTTTCGATCATGTGCTCAACCTGCCTTTTGCACTGCATTAGGCTTTGCTTTGTGGCGTCTTTATACACCTTAATGGCATCGAGCTTTCCACCCCTCTCGTAAGCTTCCTTGATTGACTGGATGTCTACGCAATAGACTTGTTGAGTGGCTAAATCCTTTACCTTAATCGCTAGGCTTGAATTTTGACTGACCTTTTGCTCGCTTCTAATCAACAGATAAATATCGATCAATTCGCTTCGGCTAAACATTGCTTCCCTTTACCAATTTTGCAATAAGATAAAAAATGGGGTTTGCCTTGTTCCCTCGTGCCTATAACCCCAAAGGTTGGCAAAAGGGGGTTGATACGTTCTAGACCGCATCCACCAATGTACTAAATAAATCGACTAACTAGAGAGCCTACAAAAGGGATCGTAAACTTCCACTTCACACGCTCTGCATAAAGCTGACGGAAACCGTCACGAGTTTGGACACCAAGCAAGTTTTGACTACGATCAAAAGCCTCATCATGAAAGCGATAGTAACCTTTCAGCGTATCAGGAGATAGCGGCTCCTTTTTGGTATCTCGCTTGGAATGAATAACTCCCCACTTGAACGAACGGCCTTCGAGTGGCTGAACATACGACATAACAACTAAGCTCTTCATTCTTTTCCCTTTAATAAAAAACTTCTTTTCTCTTATGTCGCCATTATAGCATTAGCTATTGCGATTGTCAACCGTGCTGGTCAATTTTTCAAAGAAAGATTCCAAATCTTTTCTAGGTCCAGTCCAAATTGGGAACGCCCCATCCCCATCACTTCTGCGGTATACTCCAATGATTGAATCGTTTGGGTTTGATTTTTGCGTCAACATCAACATCAAAAACTGAAACTGGCGTGCCTTCATTTTATCTCCTTTTGTCATGCTCTCATTATAATATTAGTATCGGCGTTTGTCAAGGGTCAGCACCACAAATAATTCAAAAAAACTAAAAAGTCATAAGTGCTTGGTACTAAAGGACTTAGGGCTCGCGGCCTGCCCCCGGCGACGTAAACCCTTACGCCGCAAGGACTTAGAGCGATCCATCTTCACCATTGTAGACGATGTGATCCTCTAGCAGCAAATGAATTCGCCGCAAGTCTTCACCATCAAGAAGCATCCCGATTTCGGTATGATCATATTTTTCACCACCACAATCGGACAGTCGCACGCGAGCGGTTCCGTCTTCTTTTATTTCAAGGGTGAAACTATATGCACCTTTGCTGGTTTTGATTGATTCGACAGTTTTAGGATTTTGCATTTTCATTTTCCAAGATGATTCTGGCGGCGGCTTTTCCCACGCACGTTCGCGTGGTTTGGCTATTGCCTTCGCCCAGTTCTTTTGCTAGTGTTGAATTGATTGGCGAGCGATCCCATAGCCACGTTCGACCGCCTTGCTCCCATTTTACCACATCGTTCAGATGTTCGCAAGTGCTGGCTTGCAATCTTTTCAAACCAATTCGGGATTTAACAAACGCAATCGTTTGCGGTGTGACAAACTGCGAATAGTAGGCGTGATGCAATTCGCTTGAGTTTTCCATGTACTCGGTACGTGTGATGCTTGCCATGTTCATACTAGGTAGTTCCTTAGTTTTTCGTGCGTGAAAGCGATGATTGAGACAAAAATGTGTATAATATGATGACTGATCATCATATATAGGAGATTATACCATGATTTGCATTGGTTGTCAAGTAGACAAACCAGAAACAAATGATTATTTTCACGCCTCTAAACATTATGCTAACGGGCTGCATCCACGTTGTAAGGAGTGCAGAGCAGAGCAGCAGAGAGACTACCGTACTCGCAACCGTAACACAGTGAGACGTAAGGCTAAACATTATAAGAGACGGCCCGATGTTGTCAAGAGAGATTCAGCATTTCGTTATAACATTTCGTTACAAGAATTAAATGAATTAGATACTGGCTGTTGCCATATCTGCGAGGCCCCTCTTGAGTGGGGTGCCGCCAAGCGTATGGATAAACCTTGTATTGATCACTGTCATGAGACAAATAAAGTTCGTGGGATTCTATGTCATCGCTGCAACTGTGCCATTGGGTTATTCAATGATGATACAAACAAGATGCAAAAAGCTATTGATTATCTAAACGAGATATGATCGTAGCTTTTCGTGTTGATACACGTTCACGTTCTCTACGGAGTCGTCATAGAAATAGACCTTCTCATACTTTTCTACAATGTCAAGTAGAACTTGCTTTTTATTTACTGGAATTGAATTTTTACTTCCACCAACGCAATGGATATCTTTGGCGGCTATTCCGTGTGACATCAACCAAGCGTGAATCGAATCGGCCACAACGGCATCGCGAGCGGTCAGAATATAAACAGCGTGGCCCTCATTAGCTACTTCTTTAGCCAATGCGATCAACCAAGTTGGATTCGCGGCGTGAATGAAAATTTCATCTCGGAATTCTGAATAGTCAAAACTTTCCCCATTCCCAAGTTCGTAGGTGTTGAATTGTGCAGGAGTCAACGAGCGATAGGGAACGTTCATTGAATCGCGAACAATTACGTGGCAAGCCGTGTTTGCCAGCGTGTCATCAAAATCAAATACAAATGCTTTATTCATGCTTACATTTTACCATAAAAGTAGGTTGTTGTCAATTAACTTTCTATATATGTATAATCGTCTATAGCATGGACACATCAGGTCACTACCGACTAGATTATCAGAAAAAAAGAAAAGAAAAACATATTGCTCTAAGTCATTGTCCCTCAATGGTTTACGTCGCCAAAGCTGGCCCCGCCGACCTAACTCCTTTGGTATCAATGGGTTATGTCATTTGATATCAAAATCTTTGAATATATGATTAAAAATCAAATGCCCAAAAAGTAGGAAAAGAGCAATAATAATAAAACTAAAAAGAAAATAAAAAAACATGCCAACAGCAACAACAAAAGCAATTTCCCAAACACCCATTTTAAAATCCTTTAAACGTCACTTACAGAAATAACAGAAACCCATCCCTCATAACATCTTTGTGCCCTTTTAATAGCGTTATCTTTACCAGTCCAAACGCTATCAATATACTCCACGTTGGTAGTTATAGTTTTTGCCATAACAATAAAAACAACGGGATTGCCGTGACCATCACAGATCATTTTCGTAGATATATTCAGGTTCTTCATTTTCGAATTCCTCAACTTCAAACCAGCCAGCACGAACAGCAGTTTCACAGAATTTCAACTGCCGGTTATACAACTTACTTTCATCTATATCATAATCGATTTCACGTTCTGCTGCAACATCAGCAGCGTATTTTTCCAGCACTGCCAGACGCTCAGGCGTGGCACTGGTGATTTCGCGGTCGCTGTCGAATTTAACCGATGCATCACGACCAGTCAAACGCTTGCCTTTGGTACGTTCAAACTGCTTCACAACACTTCGAAGCTTACGGTGGCTTTTCTTCCCGCGATATGATTCAGGCAGCAATTCATTCGGAATCATGAAACAATCGATAGCGGCTTCGCGAACGCGGTCAAGTAGGATTTCGCTTTGAGTCTTCATTTTGTTTTCCCTTTTTAAGTTTGCTTTCTTCACTACAACCATTATAGCGAATCACTGCCGATAGGTCAATCCCTTATTCAGAGATTCTTTCGATTTTGGTGACAATTTTATCTTTGCAGAATTCGGTCAATTGATCTTCCGAAACGACTGCGGTTTGAACTTTGAAACCACTTTTTTCGACATACTCTAGCTTGTATTTCATTTTACTAATCCTTTAAGTGACTGACTTGCTTTACTCTGTAATTATACCACAAGCATAAGGGTAGGTCAAGCGATTAAGCAACTAAATAGAAGAATAAAAGCAAAATAAAATAAATGACATAAACCATTGGGGCTCAAGCACTTACGTCGATCTGGGCGGGGCCTTAGCCCTAACTCCTTTAATAGCAAAGGCTTATGGCGTTGCTGGCGTATGGGGCTACCTTACACGGTACAACCCCCTTTCTTTCCTACCTTACAGAGGCTTGAAAATAACTTTTTTGTAAAGTTCGTGTAATTCAGGGCTTCCGCCCTTGACAATTAAAGTTTTTCCGCTATTCACTTGCTTTTCTATAGAAAGTTTGTTCGTGTTCACCACACAGGTCAATGTCCTTGAATCAAAACCTGCACTAATTCCATCTTCAGTAGTCCAGTTGTTGTATCGGAATCGGCTATGGTTCAAGTTTTTACACTTGCCGGTAGCTCGAACGTGCTTGTAGATAGTACTGAACATCTCGTTTGAACTTGCCATTCTTTTTATCCTTAGTTATTGAAATTTAAAAAGCACCAACTTGCTTCTATGTCACCATTATATAGATTATCGGCAGAATGTCAACACCCGCAACACTTAAAAGAGCAAAAGAATTAAAAATATTCAGAATAGCCATAACCTATTGGAACATAAGGGTTTAGGTCGTTTGGCTCGGCCCCGCTGCCCTAACCCATTGGGGCACAAGAGTTTAGGCTTAGTCCCAAACTTCTGAGATAAGCTTGCTGTTACGGTAAAATAACACCCCTTGAAGCACCGGCGTGCCGCATGAAACATTTTCGTAACTTTCCTTGAAAGTGTAACCGGCAGCGGCACCTTGAGCCTTTGCCCAAGCCCGCTTGGGTGACTTGTCCATGCCGGTAAAAACGCCTTCCCCGTATCCAGAGTGTCCACAATAAACGGTTCTGATGATGACTTTGTACATGATAAAATCCTAAAATGAGGTAAAAAGAAAAGGGAAGGAAAAGGCCCCTTAGAAGGGGCACTCTTCAGTGATCGATTCCTTTGCGGCTTCAATAAAAGAAGCGTTTGCGTTGCTGATGAAAAGCTCAACAGCGGCCTGATCCTGAGCGTCCTGCCACAGGAAGAATTCCTGCCAGTCTTGGTCGGTGGGCTGGTAGCTGTCACGAGCGGCCAATTCATCACACTGAACATCACAAACAAAGTCATTCGAAAACATAGCTAAAATCCTCAAGAGAGAAAAAAGGAAAATTTTCAGTCAGTTAGCTGAGCTAACCAACATGCCCCTATTATATAGATATCGGCCAAGTAGTCAACCCTTCAACACCATAATTCTATTATTTTATTGAAATAAATTCGAATCGTCGTAACTCCTTTGATACCAATGACTTACATTCGCGGGGCCGGGCCTCACGCTCTAAGTCCTTTGATATCAATGGTTTAGGCCACTAATCGCGATCTTTTGGACAATGGCCGTTATATTCCCTTAAGGGACCATAGCTGTTATCACGCGACTGATAACGCTTGCGAACCTTGACGGGCTTAACGTTTGGAAGCAAACCCTTAAAAAGGTCAGCGGCTTCCTTCGAAATTTCTTCTTTTTTATTCATTTTCTTCATCCTCAATAGGCTCACAAAACGCACAACAACCAACACTATCAGAATACTCACCACCCTCAATGCCACATGATGGGCACTTGTCATTTTCACTTGGGTAGTCAGAGGCACAATCAATGCACAACCACATTGGTTCACCCTCAACGTACCCTACCTCTAGGTTTTCGCTCTCGTGGAAACACATTTGACAACTCATTCTTTTCTACCTTATTAACGGGGTCACGCTTAGGAGTCTAGTTTAGCCGATACAACACTAGGCAAAAAACTCTTCATCCTCTTCCATAGCATAATAAATATCTAGCTCTTCTGGCATTATCGCGTCATTGTCCAAATCATCGTCTTCCCACAATAGGCTGTCGATTATATCGCAACCAATAACGCACCAGTTATTTTTCCATTCACTTTTGTACTG
>Ga0070726_10004302_pt1 | contig 11451 bp, 8 predicted proteins | sample tdAd471_FD_67275 | JGI IMG/M metagenome (GOLD analysis project Ga0070726, IMG submission 67275) | Marine sediment microbial communities from the Atlantic coast under amendment with organic carbon and nitrate - tdAd47.1 | ecosystem: Environmental > Aquatic > Marine > Coastal > Sediment | place...
GGCGTGGCCTCGGTCACCATCAGCTGGACCGTCCTCGTCATCGGCGGGCACTCGATGATCCATTTCTTCCCGGATCTCGGGTCGATCGGTCCCTGGATCGGCGCAGCCGGGTACATCATCTGTCTCGGGATCGCGTTGTTTGTTCGGTTTATGGGCGGCAAGTGGCGCACGATGACGGTCATCCACCACGAGGGTGAGCCGAGTTTGACGCAAACCCTTCCGGGAGAAGACCTCACGGTCTCTCCGGATGCGATGGCTGGTGTGAGTCCGGGGTCGCCTTAAGGCACTGGGGCGACCTAGGATCTCCCTCGACCCGGCCTGTGCGTCAGCACGAGGCCGACGTGCTGTGACAGCGCACCCACCGAGGAGCATCCATGCCCGGCGACCCCCTGGACATCGTTATTGGCGCAGACGAGGCGAAGCGTGACGCCGAGCTAGCTGCATCCCACGCTCGCGACGCGGACAAGGCAGAGGCCGACGGCGACCGCGAGCAGGTCATCGTTGAACTCAAGAAAGCCGTCTCCGCCGACCCGACCGATCAGGACCTGGCGTTCCGTCTTGCGTACGCGCTCGACCTCGTCGGCGAAGAAGAAGAAGCCATCGACATGTACGAGCGGGTCTGCGAGTCGCAGCCCGCTCCGATCAACGCGCTGATTAATCTCGCCGTGCTGTACGAGGATCGCGGCGACTACGTCCGCGCCGAGCGCAGCCTGCGTCAGGTGCTCGACACGAGCCCCAACCACCCGCGCGCCAAGCTCTACATGAAGGACGTCCAAGCCAGCCGCGAAATGTTCGTCGAGGAAGAGCAGACCCGCGATGTGCTCAAGCGCAACGCGCTGCTGGATACGCCCGTGACGGACTTCGAGCTCTCGGTCCGCACGCGCACCTGTCTCAAGAAGATGAACATCCGCACCCTCGGCGACCTGCTCCGCATCACCGAGGCCGAGCTGATGAACTCCAAGAACTTCGGCGAGTCGAGCCTCATCGAGATCAAGGGCATGCTGGCGGTCAAGGGCCTCAAGCTGGGTCAGGGCCTCGAGGATGCCCACCGGGCCGCCCGCAAGGCGCTCATGGACAAGCTCAAGGGCACCGGCCGCGAGGGTGCACTGGCCAAGGGCGTCACCGACCTGCAACTCTCCGTCCGCGCCCGAAAGGCGCTGCAGATGCTCAACATCGAAACGCTCGGCGACCTGGCGAGCCGAACCGAGGCCGAGCTCATGGGCGTTAAGAACTTCGGCGCCACCAGCCTCGAAGAGATCACGGCCAAGCTCACCGAGTACGGCCTGACCCTCCGCAAGCTCGACGAATAGAGCGAGCAGAACAAGAGCCCGCTCTTACTCCACATCATCCGAAGCCGGCGAGATCTCACGCTCGCCGGTTTTTTTGTAGCTCACCCGCTGCTTGGCGTACTCCTCCGGGCTGATCCGCAGATCGACCGGCTCGCCCTTGACGTGCTGTGCGTGCAGGTGTTTCAGAAACGGCACGCACCAGCCGCAGCCCGTCCCCGCGTCGAGGCACTCGCTGATCAACGAAGCCACCGGCGGATTCTCGCGATCCAGATACGTCCGGATCTTGCGGAGCGAGACGCGGTAGCACAGACAGACTTGATCGTCGGGATCCATGTAAGAAGTGTAGTTCGGTGCTGATGCCGGTCGTATTCCTCCCTCTCCCCTCGGGGGAGAGGGCCGGGGTGAGGGGTCTTTGTGCCAGTGTCTCTTCACGGGTGCCACGGCTTGTCCGTCCTCGGCAAGCCGTGCGCAATCAGAGATCACATTGCACTGGTTGCAAGACAACCCGCAGCACCCGTTCGGATATCACATCTCCGAGATCACACCCAGAATCTCGACCACACCCTCGGCCTCGGGCGCTTTGGCGACGTAATCCGCAACGTCCTTGAGTTCATCGATCGCGTTGGCCGGGCACGCAAAGAACGCGACCTTCTCACGGATCGCAAGATCGCTCGACGTATCCCCGATGCCCGCCAGCCTCTCGGCCGAGATATTCGTTTTCGTCTTGAATCGCTCGATACCCGTGGCCTTGGAGATATGCGCCAGATCGCAGTTGATGTAGTACCACGACATCGACACGCGGAAGGGCCAGCCGCGCTCTTTGCAGAGCGATTCGACGCCCGGGCAGATCCGGTTGCGGAGCAGATCCGTATCGCTGTGCCAGAAGGTCACGCTGGCCGACTTGCCCGGCTGCATCGTGACACCCATCGGCCGGAGCGTTTCGTGAAAGTACCGCTGCAAACCCGCGACGCTCTCCAGGTGCTCGGGCGTGATCGCCGGGTCGAGCTCGCTCTGGGCCGTCTTCGGGTCGTGCAGATACACACCCATTTCGCCGATCGCCGGCAGGATCGTGTTGCCCACAAGCCTCGTCATCGCCTCGGCGAACCCGACGGGCCGACCCGAGCAGACCGTCAGCACGGGCGCACTGTTGGATCGGATCGCGTGCTCGTTGTGCTCGCGGATAAGCCCGAGCCGCGACAGGTCGAAAGGTCCGCCGTGCTCGTCACACAGGCAGCCGTCGATGTCGCTGACGATTGCGTCGAATCGCGAGCGGCTCTGGTACAGTGGTTCCGATTCGTTCATGGTGCACGACTGTAGCCGAGATTTGGAAGGACTCGGATATGGCAGCGAGCTTTGTCATCTCGATCTTTCTCTCGGCGGCCCTGCTCTTTGCGGTCCAGCCGATGGTCGGACGCCTCGTCCTGCCCGCGATGGGCGGCAGCCCGGCGGTCTGGAACACCGTCATGGTCTTCTTTCAACTCGCACTCCTTGCGGGCTACGCTCTGGCGCACCGGATCGCGCACATGAAGCGAAGCCGGAATCAGGTTCTCGCGCACACACTCGTCGTGCTGGTTGCGTTGCTGCTCCTGCCCATCGGCATCTCTGCAAAGCACCTTGCCGGGAGCGATGCGCCCGCCCTGAACCTGTTCATGCAGCTTGCCATCGAGATCGGCCCCATCGCGCTGGCGCTTGGCACCATGAGCCCGCTGCTGCAGCGGTGGTACGCATCTCTGAATCTCCGCCGGAGCGAAGACCCGTACTTCCTCTATGCCGCCAGCAACGCCGGCAGCCTCATCGGGCTCCTGGGCTACCCGCTGCTCTTCGAGCCAACGCTCGGCCTGTCGCGTCAGCGGATCGTCTGGTCGATCGGCTTTGGACTTCTGGTCGCGGTGCTCCTGGTCATCTGGATCAGACTCTGGCGCACCAAGCCAGTCCAGCACACCGCCCCTGAAAGCAACTCGCATCGTGAAACATCCGTTCACCCGCTGCGATGGATCGTGCTGGCTCTCGTGCCCAGCAGTCTGCTGCTCGGCGTGACGCAGCACATCACGACCGATGTCGCTGCTGTCCCGCTGTTGTGGGCGATCCCCCTGGCGCTCTATCTCGTGACGTTCATCCTCGCCTTTGGTGGCAAGACATCGGGCCTCTTGCGCGTGCTGAGCCGCGTGGTCCCCGTGCTCGCCGTCGCCGCGGGGGTGGCGGTCATGATCGACGCCAAGCACCCGCTGATCGTGGTGGTTGTGCTCCATCTGGCCGCGTTCTTCGCGATCGCGCTGGCCTGCCATGCGCGCCTTGCCGAGTCACGCCCGCCGCCTGCCCAGCTCACACGCTTCTACCTCTGCATCAGTCTCGGCGGCGTCTTGGGCGGCTCGATCAACGCACTGCTTGCACCGATTGTCTTCAACTGGGTCGCCGAGTTCCCGATCATGCTCGCGCTGGGCGCGGGCCTGGCTCTTGGCTGGCCAAGCTGGTCCAGACGCACAGCCATCGACATCGCCCCGCCCGCGCTGCTCATCATCCTGCTTGCGATCGCGCTGCTGCTCGTCCCCGCGCACTGGCCCTACGCAAATATCGTGCTCATCGGCCTGCCCGCGCTGGCCTGCTATCTCTGCTCGACCCAGCCGCTGCGGTTTGCGATGGCGCTCCTGGCGGTCATGCTGCTGCCCGAGTTCATCCGCCCCAGCACCGACATCATCCACCGCTCGCGCACGTTCTTCGGTGTGCACACCGTCTTGAACGAAGATGGTCCCCGCGGGCCACGCCACACCCTCCGCCACGGCGGCACACTCCACGGCCTCCAGAACGTCGGCTCAAACGAATCGCAAACCTACTACCACACCACCGGCCCCATCGGGCAGGTCGTGCAGCGATTGCCCGACCAGGCCGACATCGGCGCCATCGGACTCGGTGTCGGCTCCATCGCCGCCCTGATGCGCCCGGGCGACCGCCTCACCTTCCACGAGATCGACCCAAAGGTCATCCGCATCGCCAGCGACCCGGAGCTGTTCACGTTCATCCGCGACTCGGCCGCCGATGTAGATTTCGTGATCGGTGATGGCAGGCTCACCATCGCAGGTGCACCTCCCAAAGACCTCATCATCGTCGACGCCTTCACGTCCGATGCGATCCCCGTGCATCTGCTCACCGTCGAAGCGCTCCAGGTGTACGCGGCCCATCTCCGCAATGAAGGCCTGATCGCGATGCACCTCTCCAACCGCTACCTCGACCTCGCGCCCGTCCTGGCTGCCAACGCAAAGGCGGCCGGCCTGACTGCCCGCATCCGGACCGACTATCCCAACACCACCCAGATCAATGACGGCAAGCAGACCAGCACCTGGGCCATCCTCGCCAATGAGCCCGGCACGCTCGCGCCGTTTGCAGACTGGGACCCGCTGACCACAACCGAGCAGATCCGCCCCTGGACCGACGATTACGCCAATATCCTCAGCGTGCTCCGGTTGGACTGACCGCCACCGAGTGCCACGGCTGTGTCAGCCGTGCTCCCGCTATCCTCTCCCCATGCCAAAGCTCGAATACCAGACCGCCGGCGAATCGCACGGCCCGACCCTCGTCTGCACCATCACAGGCCTCCCCGCGGGCCTCCCGCTCGACATGGACCGCATCAACGGCGAACTCGCACGCCGACAAGGCGGCTACGGGCGCGGCGGACGCATGCGCATCGAGACCGACGTCGCCGACTTCGTCACCGGTGTCCGCCTCGGCAAAACCACCGGCGCCCCCGTCACCGCGCTCGTCAAGAACAAGGACAGCCGCCTCGACGACCTCGAACGCACACCCCCCGTCCACCGCCCGCGCCCGGGTCACGCGGACTTTGCCGGCAGCATCAAGTGGCTCACCACCGACTGCCGTGAAACACTCGAACGCGCCAGCGCCCGCGAGACCGCCGCCCGCACACTCGGCGGCGTCGTGGCCGCGTGCCTCCTCGCCGAGATCGGTGTTGAGACCTTCGGCTTCGTGCGCCAGATCCTCGACGTCCGCACCGACGCCAACATCACCCCCGAGAACTGGCGCGAGATGAAGGCCCTCCGCGACGCGAGCGAGACCTACTGCCCCGACCCCGCCGCCACCGAACGCCACAAAGCCATCATCCGCCAGGCCAAGATCGACAAGGACACCGTCGGCGGCCTCTGCGAGGCGCACATCTTCGGCCTGCCACCCGGCATCGGAAGCTGTATGGACTGGCGCGACAAGCTCGATGCACGCATCGCCTACGCCGTCATGGGCATCCAGGCCTTCAAGGCCGTCGAGATGGGTTTGGGCCGCGCGTGCGCCAGCCTCCACGGCTCACAGGTCCACGACCCCATCCGCTACGACGCGAGCAAGAAATCCGAATCCACGCTCGGCTTCGTGCGCACCAGCAACAACGCCGGCGGCACCGAGGGCGGCATGTCCAACGGCATGCCCGTCGTCGTCACCGGCACCATGAAGCCCATCGCCACACTCCTTCGCGGCATGCCCAGCGTCGACCTCAACACCAAAGAAGAGCAGGACAGCCAGTACGAACGCTCCGACATCTGCGCCGTCAGCGCCGCCAGCGTCGTCATGGAGGCCGCCGTCGCCTTCGAGGTCGCACGCAGCGCCCTCGACAAATTCGGCGGCGACTCGCTCATCGAGTTCAAGGACAACTACGAGCGATTCCTTGAAACGGCAAGGATCCTCCCCCTCGATCCGCCCGAAACTGTGATTGCGTGATCAAGAAATGGTTCAGCCCGCTCGTTTCATTCTGGCTCATTGGAGCCGTTATGCTTGGGAGTGTTGCTTACGTTCTTGAGACGTATTCTTATTCGTTTCGTATGCAGCTCGCTATCAAGCGTGGCTATTGCTGTTGCGGCGACTGCTTGAATCACTACTTCATCGACGAAAGGCTTATTGCTGCTGTGACATCAATGTCTGCGTTTCTCGCAGCGGTCATGTGCCAAGTACATTTAGGCGTGTCTATTGCGAGGTATGCACGCTTGGTTCACTCGCGGAAGCTCAACAACCAATGTAGGAAATGCGGGTACTCGCTCCAAGGGTTGATTGGCAACCGATGCCCAGAGTGCGGAAAGCAATTCAAACGGGTGGATCAAGACGCCTCAGCAGCCCCTCCCTCACCCCCGGCCACTCCACATCCGTGATCGAGTACAGCACCGAATGCCTCCGGCTGCCGTCGGGCATCAGCACATGATTCCGCATCGTGCCCTCGAGCTTCGCGCCCAGCTTGGCGATCGCCGCCTGGCTGTGCAGGTTCAGGTGGTGCGTCTTGAGCACCACCCGCATCGCCGGCCCGCCCGCGAACAGATCCGTCTCAAACGCGTGGCGTAGGAGCAGGTACTTCATCTCCGGGTTGACGGCCGTGCCGCGATACCGGGGCGTGATCCACGTCCACCCGATCTCAACGCCCAGGTGCGCCGCCCGGATGTCGCAGTACGTCGTCCCGCCGATCAGATCGTTCGTCTCGTTGTGAAACAGCGAGAACGGCACCGTGTTCGGCTCGCCCAGCAAAAACGCCAGTTGCTCGCGGCAACCCTCGGGCGTCATCGGATCGATCCTGCGCGAGAAAAGCCTGAAAATGTCCGGTGTCGTCGCCCGGCTCATCGCCTCGGCGTGCTCAAGGCTCGCCGGCTCAAGCCGGACGTGCTTCCCAACAAGCGTGACGGGCCTGATCGACTTATTCATAATGTGTCCAAACACAGGTTCAGTGAAGAACCCGGTACACCTCGGACTCGTCCGTCAGCCCACGCTTGACCTTATCGAGCGCATCTTCACGCATGGGCTTAAAGCCCGCGTCTACAGCCGCCTCGTAGAGCGTCACGCCGTCGGAGTTTTGCGCCGTCAGCCTGCGGAGCGTGTCGTTCATCTTCATGATCTCGTACACCGCGAGCCTGCCGCGATACCCGGTCCCCAGGCACGAGTCGCAGCGCTTCGCGTCACCCGTGTGCGAGTTTTCAAAGCCCGTGCCGCTGCAGACCGGGCAGATCTTGCGGACCAGCCGCTGCGCCAGCACGCCGAGCAGCGAACTCGTAATCAGGAACGGCTCCAGCCCGATGTCGATCAATCGCGGGATCGCGCCCGGCGCGTCGTTGGTGTGCAAGGTCGCCAGCACGAAGTGACCAGTCAGCGACGCCTGGATCGCAAGCTGGGCCGTCTCCTGATCGCGGATCTCACCGACCAGAATCACGTCCGGGTCCTGACGCAACAGCGCCCGCAGTCCCTTGGCGAAGGTCACGTCGCGCTTCGGGTTCACCTGCATCTGGCTGATGCCCTCGAGGTGGTACTCGACCGGGTCCTCGATGGTCATCACGTTCCGCGTCGCGCGGTCGATCTTCTGCAGAGCCGCGTAGAGCGTCGTCGTCTTACCCGAGCCCGTCGGCCCGGTGACAAGCAGCATGCCGTTGGGCCGATCGACGATGTCCATCAGCTCCGTCTGCATCGCCTCGGTCATGCCGATCTGATCGAGGTTGAGCTGCGTCTGGCTCTGGTCGAGCAGTCGCATGACCAGCCGCTCGCCGTAGACCGTCGGGATCACCGACAGACGGATATCGATCTTCTTCGACCCGACGCGCACCGACGTGTACCCGTCCTGCGGCGAGTGCCGATTCGCAATATCCAGCTCCGTCATCACCTTGATGCGGCTCGAGATCGCGCTGGCAAGCGAAGTGGGGGGGCTGAACGCGTCGACGAGCATGCCATCAACGCGGTAGCGGATGACAAGCCTGTTCTCTTCGGGATGGATGTGCACGTCACTGGCGCGCCGCCGGATCGCCTCGAAGAGGATCATGTTCACCAGCCGAATGACCGGCGTCTGCCGCGCCATCGCGAGCAGGTCGTTGCCCTGCGCGATCGAGCCGGCCGCCGACGCGATCGCCGACTCATCGAACGGCATCTCGTCGACGATCTCGGTGACCAGGTCACCCTGCTGCTCGTAGCCGCGGTTGATCAGCCCCGCGACAGCGCCGCGCGGGCTGAGCACGAGCCTGACCGGCATGCCCAGACGCTCCTCGAGCATCTGGAAAACGCTCGGCTGCATGGGCTGGGCCGTCGCGACCACCATCGCCGGACTCGACACGGTGCCCGCCTGCTCCAAACCCGCAAGGTGATGCTCTCGCGCGATATCCGGCGGAACGAGTTCGTAAAACCGCACCGCCGACTCTTCGAGTCTCGGCTCGGCGACGAACGGCAAACCCGTCCGCTCGCTCAGCAACTCCATCGCACGCTGCTCGTCCGTCGCCAAGAGCGACAGCACCACATCCCACGGCTCATCGTCCGAGCCCGGAGCCTCCGCGAACGTGCGCAGATGCTCGGCACTCAAACGCAGCTTGCCGAACGCCGCCGCCGCCTTCTCAAGCCGCTGCGCATCCGATGCCGCCAGCTCCTTCGTGGAGCCGCCGTCGTTGGCGGGATCGCGTGCCATCAGTCCTCTTCCCGCTTGAGTCGGCTCTGATCGATGTTCGGATTGCTCTCGCTGGGCAGGCCGATCCGGGGCTCGCCGTTATCCAGTGAGGGCACCGGGTCGGTCTCGGCGCTCCGCCAAGTCGACGTCATCATGATCGGGGGCAATTCCGGCACATCCGAATCAAGCCCCGAAGCCGCCTGCGGCCCCTCGGTCAGCAAGCGGTAATCGTTCAGCGTCGGCTCACGCATCACACGCGGCTTAAGGAACACATACAGCGTCGTCTTGCTGCCGTCCTTCCGCGTGTCACGGAACAGATGACCCACCAATGGGATGTCACCCAGCAGAGGCACACGGACCACCGTCTCGCCATCGTTCTCAACGACGAGGCCACCGATCACGACCGTCGAATCCGACGGCACCGTGACCGACTCACCGGCGATGTTGTTCGCCTGTTTCGGAGGGGGAGCACCCTCAAGTGCCGCCCCATTGAACGCCTCGAGCAGAATCTCGTAGTCCATCCGAATCGTGCCGCCCGCCGAGATCTGGGGCGTCACGGTCAGACTCGTCTGCGCGGTCACGAATTCAAACGTCGTACGCTCGCTGATGTCGCTGGCGATGGTCGTCTGGTACGGCACCTCCTGCGACGTCAGCACCATCGCTTCGGAGTTGTCATCCACCAGAAGCTGCGGCGTGGCGATAACACGTGAGTTGCTGTCGGTCTGCGTCGCGTGGATGATGAACGGGATGTACTCGTCTTTGATCAAGGCCGCCGTCACGCCGGGCAGGCCCGTCGCCACCGCAGTCGAATTCGTAAACGCGTCGAGTGAACTCAGACCGAAGTTGGTCCGAACGCCGCCACCGTCGCCGTCGGAATTGAAATCGAGGAACTGAGACTCGATGGCCAGGCGGAACGCATCCGTGTCGCTCACCGCGACGATCGTCGCCTCGATGTACACCTGCGCCCGGCGCAGATCGATCCGCTCGATCAGCTGCGCAAACTCGTCCTGCGTCTGGCGCGGGGCCGTGATCACCACCTGGTTGTTGCCGACATCCGCGATCACAAAGCTCGTGTCCGGGTTTGGGTTGAATCCCTGTGGCGAGGAAGTGTCGCTCTCGGATTGCTGCTGGAGACCATTAGGCGTCACCACAAACCGGGGCTGGTTGTTGTTCCCGCCATCACGAGGCAGGAACGCGCTCGCCTCCGTCTGAGGCCGTGTCCGCTCGATGAGCGCCTGGAGCAGGTCCGCGACCTCCTCCGCGTCGGCGTACTCGAGTTTGTACGTCTGCACGACGATCTCTTCGTCATCCGCGCCGAGCTGATCCACCAGATCCGTGAACTGCTCATGCAGCTGCTCGGTTGCGTAATAAATAATGACGCCGCGACCTTCGTCGGCAATCATCCGCGAGCCGCCCACGACCTCTTCCTGCTCCTGCCCGACCCCGAGACCATTGGCCTGCTGCTGTTGCTGCTGGAAGTTGCGGAACCCGAAATTCGTGTTGCTGTTATCGCTCGAAGTCGAGGTGAAGTCCACCTCGCCGAAGCCCCACTTGCTCGCGTTTTCGGCGATCGCGCGGGTGCTCGTGCCCGTGAAGTACCGCTTGGGCATGAGCTGGCTTGGCTTGTCGACCGCCTCGACGATCGAGCGGATCTCGTCGAGCTCCCCGGGCAGACCCCGGAAAATCAGGTTGTTCCCCGCCGGGTCGACCGTCAGTCGGCTGGCAAGGCTGCCGCTACCGCCCTGAGTTTGGCCGGCCGCATTCGGATCGATGCCCTGATTGACCTGGTTGAACACGTTCCGCGTTGTGCTCTCGGCGTTGAGCAGCTGAGCCGCCCGCGCCTTGGCCTGCGGCGCACTTATGTGGTCCAGCTCGATCGTCTCGGTGATCAGCGAGGCGCGCTGATCCAGGAACGCCTCGACCAGCGACTCCACAGCCGCGATCTTGCGCGGGCTGTCGGTGATCACGATCATGCCCAGCTCGTCCTCGTAGCTGATCCGCACGCCGCCGGTCGCCTGATTCCCCTGCTGCACCGCGATACCGAGCTGCGTCGAGATCATCCGCTGCAGCGCACTGGGCCTGACGCCCGGCGTGGGGATGAACCGCGTTGTCGACCCTGGCTCATCGCCCGGATTGATCCGGATGTCCGCCGTCTTCTTGATCGAGTAGAACCCCATCGAGTCCAGGACGATCGTGTACCCGAGATCCTCAAGCCGCGCATCGAGCAACGGCAAGAGATCCCGCTTGGTGATCTCCACCCCCGTGTTGAACGCCACCTGCCCCGTCAGGGCCGCGTCCCTCGAGATATTGATCCCGAGCGTCTCGGCGACATACGCCACGAACTCGGTGATCTCGATCGGCTGAGTGAACGGCCCGAGCACAAAAGGCTCGTCGAGCGAGTCCTGCCCTGTCTCCTGCGCGCTCTCCGGCTGATCACCGCCAGCAGCGTCCCGAACATCGTCCTGAGAAAACGCCGGCGACGCCAGGCTCAGAGCCAGGCCACACACCAGCACGATATCGATCAAGTCTCTGCGCACCTCAAGCCCTCCGGGCGTGGACTACCGTTATAGCCCATACCGACCAGCCATGCCCGTTTTTGGGCCCAGTCTTTGCAGTGTTCTTGTCCAGATTCCGCCTACCGGGTTGCACCGCCCGGGTGCCGATGCGGGCCGAGTCGGCATCAAAAAAGCTCAGGAACCCGCCATGCGAGTCGTCAGCCTGCTTCCATCCGCGTCCGAGATCCTCTGTGCCGTCGGCGGCGGGCACCTT
>Ga0070726_10004303_pt1 | contig 11450 bp, 5 predicted proteins | sample tdAd471_FD_67275 | JGI IMG/M metagenome (GOLD analysis project Ga0070726, IMG submission 67275) | Marine sediment microbial communities from the Atlantic coast under amendment with organic carbon and nitrate - tdAd47.1 | ecosystem: Environmental > Aquatic > Marine > Coastal > Sediment | place...
TTTCTAGAGACATACACATCAAAGATATCATATTTTATTCCAAGGGAACTCGTGATGCTGGGCCAGTCGTATCTACCAGAGTGGTTCACTTCCCGGCTGGAGTCCGATGATCTCAAGGGCACGGTCGAGCTGTGCAACTCGGAGCTCTACCGAGACCCCGAAACGGTGATTCGAAAACTTGATCTTGATGACGGCAATGGAGAATCAGTGTGTGCCATTTCAACTTCGTCCAAAGAATTTCTTAAAATACTTCAATCCAATGCGACGGCGCTGGGTTTGGATTTGAACGACATAGAAAAAACAAATCGATCCATGTATTGTGTCCCCGAGGGAATCGCGAAACTGGTGGTAGAGAATGTCCAAAGGCAAGGGGAACGTCTTTTCGCCCGCCATACGCTTGCAACCATCCCCAAGCTCGATTGGGACCTGCTAGCTGGGGGCACTGGTTGGCGTGCCGAGAGTGGGAAACTGATCTTCGACGACCTGTATGAAGAACAACGTATCCTGCCTGATCTGGCCCGGCGCGCGGAAGTTCCTGCCACATGCCTAAGTTTTGAGCCAACGGACGAGGGTGGACTGCACATCTACATGGACAAGCGCATCCCGCTAATCGGTGTTTACACCGGCCTGTTCTACGAACTCCAGTACGATCATGAAGCTCAAAAATCTCTGGTCGACATTGTTAACGCCGCATACGACAAGTCGATGGAGTCAATCAAAGCCAACGTGAAACTCGACTACGAACTGGTGACGCTAAGAAACTGCGCTCCGTTCAGCCGGTTGCAGGAGCACAATTCGATAGACTACTCGCAGGATCGGCTTCCCTACTATTGGTTCGATCCTCGAGAGTATGTAGAGACTCCACTGGCAGAGCTCAAGGACAGCTTGGCTATTGAGGACCACTGGTACAACGCTCGGTACATAGTGACGTACGAGTTCCCGGCCGATGCGATGTTTCTACGCACAACAGTTGAGAAACAGCAAACGAAAGCCGGTGGTGGTGTTGAGTACATCTACCTGCAGAACCTCGACAAGCATCGGATCAGGAGTCTCGGAAATGTTGAACAGCTTGACCAGGCCAGCACGCTAGGTGAAATCAAAGCGTGGGAAACAATTTTTGGAAAACCTCACGCCGGACATTCGCATACCCCGTTTAATGTGTCTGATACACAAACTTGGGTTTTACCCGCGGCTGACAGCGACAAAGCGATGCGCAGCATGTCTGGAGCTCCTCTTCCGGCAGGTTGGGTTTATTAAAAACTAAAGTTAGCATATCTGTTGCGACGTTCCACGCTCTTTAAAACTCGTACTCGCTGCTGCACTCGCACTCATCAACGGGCATGTCACAGGTGTCGCAGTACTCGCACTTGCACGTCCTCTTGCGCTTGCAGTTCTTGCAACCAGTGCAGCGCCCGCAGGACTCGCACGCCTCACAGCGGCACTCGGAAGGCATTTTCTTGCAAAGATGACACGGTACACATTCACACTCTGCCTCCAGGCACTCGCTGCAGACGTTCTCCTCGATCGAGCTGGCGTCTTCCTGGAGCAGGCCGCAGCGCTCGCAGTACTCAAACGTGGTGTCCATGGCCTTTTCGGTGCCGGGCAGCAGGAACTCGGTGTCGAGGGCAATCCACTTGTGCGTCCTTGTGGACACTGAGTGCTGGCAGGTTGCAAACACATCGGTCAGAGCAAAGTCACACATGCGTGTCTTGAGCTCCCTGCGGCAGCCTGGGTTCATGCAGCAGTACTTGCCGTTGGTCAGCTGTACGGCGGCGAGAGGCACGTTGCCCTTGCCCTGCATCTCGGTGTCGTACTTGCAGTAGGGGCAGACGCTGAGCAGGCCTTGGTTGAGACGGAACACCAGTGCGCCCGGGCACCGCTCCTCACCATAGTCAACCTCGAAGCGCGGGAAGACGTGCTGGAACTTCGCGGGATAGAGCACACCCTTCTTGTCGACGCCCATGCGCATCGTGGCCAGCTCCAGCCAGAGGTTGTGCTTGCCGTGGAACAGCATGAACCACGTCCAGTTGACAGAGGCCATGCGGCAGAGATCGTCAGCGTCAAGCAGGGGCTCGTAGCTCGGCCCGGTAGGCTCCTCGCCGCCCTCAGTACCGTCGGCATTGAGTTGATCCTGGGCGACCGAGCGCACCACGTAGTTCAGCACAACGAGGATTAGCTCGGGCTCCAGGTGTACAACGATGTTGTCGAGCTCGTTTCCATCCTCGATTAGCTCGGCCGAAAGTTGTGTGGTGTGATTGAGGCAAAATTCGGATTTGACTTTTTTCGTTGATTGAACTCCATTGTCCAGGGACCTTTTTGACATTATTCTGGATTAGGGTATTTCCCTTTTAAGATTTGGAAAGAATGGGTGGCTTGCGACGTCGCTGCGGAACAGAAAGTGGCGCTTGGCGCGTTTCCGAAACTCGCCCTATCAGTACCAATAGGCAGCAATGCTTCTGTCGACGAATCTGTGCACGCAGTGCAGCTTGCGTCTGTCGTACTCTGAGCACCCTTTGCATGTTTCACTTCTGCCGGTCATTTATACGATCCAAGTGTGCACTGCAAGACGCATTTCCCCGCCCGCTTTCGATTGCACAATTCAGATGACACTGGCCGGCGTGTTTTGGCGTGCTTTATTTCCTCTACATTTGTGAGACAGTGCTGCGCCAACCTATGTTCTTCCACGGCCACGGCACAGCCAACTAATGTATACACTTGCGCCGGATGTTGGTCTCATGTGTGACTGAGCAGTTCGGCACTTCGTTGGCTCTGTCTTGTCAAATACTAAACATGCTATCGACTTGACTTTGACTTTGCTCTTACCAATGTGTAGCGCCTCGCTGCTGCAAAGCATCTCTCACAGTAGTATCTCCGGTGTGTTTTGCACACGTGAGGGTTGTATATTAAGCAGGAGCCTTCATGGCCATTCTCGGCCACGAATATGCAGTCCGTGTTGTCGCACACCTTCCCACTTCCAAGCAGCAGTGCAGGCATTAGTTCGTAGGCTTCACAGCACAGCTGCACGGGCGGTGCGTTCTCGGAGAAGCTCATGGTATGGAGAGTTTCTTTGCACGGGTTTTGCTCGACGTTTCGAAGCACGGCAGAGGCAAAGCGTTTGTACACCGATACGCAAGTTGTAAGGTTCTCCGAGTGATAAACTCTCGCTCGCCTAGACCTGGTATATAGGAAGATGCGACGCATAGCACATTCTGTACGGGAGTTTTTATTGTTTTGTCATATTGCAAAGAGTCACGTATCACTTTGACCGGCGTCTATTTTTTTCATACAACCATACACAGTCGGACTTTGACACGCTATATGCTCTTACTGCTCGTCATCGAGTTCTGTTTGCACAAGCAGTGGTTGCTGACTGCTTTCCGGAGGTGATTGTCGTAGTACGTCCAGGTGGTGTTCTTCTGATTCCTGCACCAGACTTGCATCTTGTGGATGCCCTGACGGTGGGTGTGCTTGTTGTACGGGAGCAATTTGGCCCGGTTGAACTACGGTTGTGTCTGTCGTGAATCCAGGCCGCAACTCTCCGAAAGTACTGTCCTTCAGCTTCTGTGTTCGGAGATCCGGTGCCCACTTGAGGATGCGAAAAACCAGCACAACAGTGGGACTCTTGATGATTTCGTCGAGCAGTGTGCCAGTTGTGATACGAACTGTGTGGTTTGACGCGACCGTCGGCTTGTAGTCCAGTCTAACCTCGAGCACTCTGGTCCGGTCAATGCCGTGGGCATTGAGGACCTCGTTCAGCAGAGTCTCGTATGTGCCGTGCGAAGCTATGGAGAGGTACACAAACGCCGCCTCCGCGAGGTATCCACGCTTCTTGTGCTCATCCTCGTAGCCCGGCATGTAGTTATCCGTGCGCATGTCTAGAAACTCCACCGCGTGCTTGTAGGTCTGCTGACGCTCGTCTCTGGATGACATTGCACCCATCCTTTTAGGTGGTTATCTGGGGGGAAACACTACTCGTGAGAGTGCTTTACACGACCGTATAGCCTCGTAGCTCTGAAGAGTGTTGTGGGAAGCGCCGATCGGAACCCCTGATGATATATTTTTGTGGACTATTTACCCTAAATACTATAAACACCTAAACCCAGATAGGGGTTTAAGAGAGTCCGAAGAGCAGCAGCACCAGGGCGTCGTCGGAACCCGCCCTTCTCCAGAACTGCGTCCGATTGCGGCGACATGAGTTCGACTCCATCCAAACGCTCGGCTCAGCTCATTCAGAAAGTTAATCGCTGGGAAGGACACATGAGCGAGAAGGACGACTCCGTCCGAAAGCTGCCCCGAACCCTGGAGGACCTCGCGGCAAGCGGCACTGTCGAGGAGCCGTCAAAGCGGCGAAAAACCATCCATCCGAAGCAGGAAGATGACGGCACGACCAAGGCGTGCATTGCCATTGCCAACCATCACTCGATGCTCAGCAACGCAGAGTCGGTGAAGCTGCCGTCCAAGGTCGGCACGGTGCCCAACTCCAGCGCGAGGCGCAGCCACCACATTGAGATCCGCACCAACATCAATCCCATCGATCAGCTGCGCCAGGAGCTGCCGTCCGACGCACCGTCGCCTGCCGGCCAGGTCGACGACTCGGCGCGCACCATTTCCGGCACCACCTTTGGCCTCTCTCAGCTGATGAATATATTCGACGAGACCCAGCGCTACTGGAACAGGCGGACCTCGCAGAAGACCGACGAAGGCATCGAGGGCTTCGAGAAGGAGGAGGTCTCCCGCTTCCACATCAAGAAAATCCTCTGGGCTCACAGCGCCCAGCGCGGCTTCTCTCCCTGTCTGATGGGCGAGAAGGGCTTCTGCCGCGCACAGATCGAGACCGCATTGCAGCACCCCATGGCACCCAGCATACCGTGTATTGCATACTATACTGCGCGCGAGTACGACGCAGTCATCCACGGGCTCGCCGAGAACCCAGAGAAGGCGAGCTACTGCGAGTTCTGCTACCGCTACAACGTCGAACTGGAGGTGGAGCGCATCAAGCACAGTGCCCACCGCTCGGAGACCGAGATTCCCGACCGCTACTACAAAGCCGGCGTGCCCGGCGAGTACTCCGTCGCGGGCATGCACCAGCCCGTCGAGAAGAAAACCACACAGTACCCCGACGGCATTCTCGGCCACATGCGCAAGTTCAACACCTCGGACTTTGTACCTGTTGTTGCACGCCTGGTGAACGGCGAGCCGGAGGAAACCTGGCACGTCGATGTCTACAGGCAAATGCTGGAGTCCAACAAGATCACGCCCGAGGAGCCCGTCCTCTACGGGTGGGAAGAAACCAAGCCGATACAACAGTTAAACGATAGCGCGCTTTTCGAGGTCAATCAGATCGATCCATACGAGCGAGTCACCATCGACACCGTCGAGGAGATGACCGTCGCCTCGGTGCTCCGGGATCACTTCGAGAGGCGCGCGACCACCGCACACGAGAACTTTGTTCACATCTTCCAGGACCTGATGGACTGTGTGAACGACCCTGAGTACACCACGCTGCCGCACGTCTACTTGGACACGCCCGAAAGTGAGAGCTGGCAGCGCTTCTGCATGCACGACACCACACAGCCGTTCGACTACAGCACACACCGCATCTACCACGTGCTGCTGGTGAAGATCAACACCTGCAAGCAGATGATATTCAACGGCCAGCCCCTCCGCGTCACGGAGCACATCAAGCAGAAGCTGCAGAAGTTCATCAGCGCGCACCACGACCTCATCCAGTGGATGATGGACAACGAAGTGCTGTCCGATGCTGAGCTAACCAGTCGCACTGTAGTGGATCCAGTGCTCGACATTGAGGTTCCCGTGCTTTTCGCCCACTATCCTCGCGACAATCATCACTACAGAGACCGCGACTACGACCTGGTGCAGTTCCAGAAGACTGTGCGCCGTCGCGACAATCCCATGCAGGTGGCGCGACGCCACTACGTCACCGCGTCGGAGGAGCGCCTCGCCAAGCCCCTAGTGGAGCTGCCGCATGCATTTGAACCGCCTGCCAAGGTTGCCGACGACGCCCTGCCGGCCAGCTACGTATCCAGCATCAAAAAGAAATTCGAACAGAATGTCGAGGCACTTCGCATGTATGACCATGAACTGCAGTGGTCGAGTCCCGACATCGGCAGGATACGCCGCAACCTCTGGGACCAAGACGAGGGCGCGCCAAAGAGTGACGCTGAGATACGCGCCGAGGCGCTGGAGCTCGCAATCAACGAGCTACATTTCGACTTCACGTCTGTGCAGGCACTAGCCAGCCAGCGCTGCCAGAAGTACTACGACCTGATCACAGTGTTCGCGGACGTTGTTTTCTGCGACTTCAACCAGACAGTGATGTGGCTGATGTACCACGACGACATAGCCGAGGTGGTGGAGTATGCACACAGCTTTATCACAATGCTCCCGTGCCGAGGCGCGAGCATCCAAACGGATCCCACATCGGTGAATGGTGTAAGCTGGCAGAAGCACTGCGTGCTGGCCGCCTGTCTGCTGCGCAGCTACGTCGCTGAGGAGCTGAGAAGCCTCGAGCCGCCGGAGCACTCGAACATCCGCTACAACCTGCTGCTGTTCCGCGACAGCCACCTGGCACTTTTTCGCAAAATCACCGAGGATCCCGAACACCTACTCACAGACATACAACTCAACACAGCGCGCGGCCGGCAGAAGGTCACCCTGCTGGAGTACTTCTATCCGCATCCACAGCGCGATGTACACCAGGGCTCACTGCCGGACTATGTGGACTCGCTGACCAAGGTTAACTTCATGAGCGACGGTGGCATGGACGACTACGCCTGGATCAAGATGCAGTTCAAGAAGCCTGACCGCTGCTGCGACGGCAGAGAGTTCCACGAGATGCTGCGCACACTGTGCATGAAGGATGAGACGTTCTACCGCTACACGTGCTTGGAGCTGGAACTCTCATTCAAGGGCCACTATGAGCACTGCACAGTGGTACCGTCGTTTGCACGCGCCGTCCTGCTGGACGAGCTGTTCGACAACGCCAACGACCCGGAGGTCCGCGACAACATCTTCCGCCTGATCGTGGACAACCAGGAGCTCGTTGCCGAGGCCACCAGTGAGAGTCTGTGCTACATGCTGGAGCACGCCGCTCCGCTGCGTGATGTGCTGCGCGAGGTTTACCGAGACTGGTTCGCCTGGCGTGCCAAGGCCAACATGGACATGGCACGCAAGTGCTTCAATGATGATGGAAACTTCTCGCGTGTGGCGGAGATCGTCTACGAGCGCATCAAGCTGCACAGCAACAAGATCATCTACCGGCACGTCGAGTCGAACTTTGTGATCTGGCTGTGCAGCCACATCAAAAAGGCAAACGAGGACCGCTACAAGAGCCGCGCACCGGAGCGCTACACGGAGCCCGAGGATCTGCTGAGCTACCGAGAGCGCCTGATCATCAACTGTGTGATATTCTACCTCAGCCCAACGCAGAGCATTGATGCAACAGACCTTGAGATTGTGGGCATGAACAAGCCAACCATCGACGTGCTGTACGACCTGTACGAGATCTTCCGCTATCAGACAAACAAGAACCTTGGCCTTGTGGAGCGCGAGAGTGCTGCGCCTGCGGGTACAGTGAAGAGTCACCTGCAGCGACTCAACCACAAACAGTACAACCTGGCCAGCTTCTTTTTCCAGAGCCTCCAGCGTTACCAGACCGTCCGCACTATGAAGATCAACAACTTTAGCATCCTGAAGAAGCAGCAGCAGGCACTGCTGCAGAAGCATGGCTACAGTTCGCTAGACACCCTGCCGCCGAACACTACGAAGACTGTGTTTAGCACATGCTGCCTCAACGTCAAGAACACGTTCAGCAAGCGCGCCGACATGTTTGCCATGGGCACCGAGGACGTTTACTACTCACCGATGGAGAACACCTACACCTGCGCCAAGAAGGAGCACCGCACCGGCAAGCGCAAGGCGGCCGCGCCGGCAAAGTCCGGCAAGCAGGCGCTGAAGCAGGAGGAGCAGCTGATGCGGCCGATCTGTGACGAGACCGAGGTCATCATCATCGACGCGCTGGGTGAGCTCGTGGAGACTGACGGCTGTAAGATACCACACGCGAAGAAGAACAATGCCAGCGCCGAGAAGAGCAAGAATGTCGCGCCGCCAACCGGGCCTTACTGGATCACGCCCTGCTGCGGCAGCATCTTCGGCTACCAGTACGACAAGTGGTATCCTGGCGGCTATGCCTGCGGAGTGTGCAGTGACAACAACAAGCTTGCGGAGACATTCGACGCGATCTTCTGCGATGCCTGTACGACGCCAGTGAAAAAGGAAGGCTACGATATCGTGAAGACCTACGACGATGCATTCTCACACACCTACACGCGGATGGTGCTCTGCCACCGCTGCAAGAAGAACTGGCGCTTCTGGGATCTCTCGATGATGCCGACGTCTGTCATTCTGAAAGGCACAGTCGACGAGGAGTACGTGGAGGCGTATGCCAAGCGCGCGGACTTTGACTAGAGAGCTCCAGTTTCATTAAACATCAACAGTATAAACCAACACTATTTACCTTGATATCCAACAAACCAGACATTGCGCCATCTAGGTGAGCAGAGAGGCATCGAAAATGCCATTTTCCGCAACGGTTTTCGACCACACTCGCTTTCTCGACGGCTTCGACAAGGATGAGAAGACCGTCGTGGTGCGGGACGATCTACTGTTCGAGATTTCCATGGAGGAGCAGGCCAGCTGGATTGTGTTCACGCTGGAGAACTACATCCTGAACAAGGTCACCTCAGAGGGCTACACAATCGAGTTCACGCAGGCCGGCCGGCGCTACACAGTGACAGATCCGCACCAGAACCGCATCATGTACGTGTACTGGGAAGAGGAGATCAAGAAGATGCTGCGGCACCTCCTGCGCTACGGCTTCTGTGCCATCCGCTACCACGAGATCAAGGGTACCAACGACCCGGACCGCTTCGCACCACGCTGCATGGACCCCGTGGCGGAGTACAGCGTACGGTTTCGCATCAACGACGACGGCACTCGGGACTACGTAGCCTATGAGCGAGACAAGGTCATCCAGGACAAGCCCATTCCGAACACCCGTGTTTTTGTGGCATACCCCCCGGAGGCAGACGGTACACTCAACTCCCCGCTGCAGAAGTGCTTCTCCGAGGTGCAGCGTCTGCGCTCTTACTGGGAGCGCAACGAGCAGCAGGACTTTCGCAACACAAACCCACTCTTCGTCTACGAGGTCGATGCCAAGAAGGACGGTATCATACCAGCAGACATGCCGGAAATGGCAATCGCAGAGTACAACGAGTCCAGGCAGGGCTCGATTGGCTATCAGAACGTGGAGCGTGAGCAGCTGGAGAAGATGTACGCCTACGAGGTCGGCGACAAGTTCATGCAGCAGCAGTTCAACAAGGAGGTTGTCAATGGTCTGCCGCCCGAGGACATGTACCGGCGCGTATGGAATCCAGTACTGCGCCGCTTCACCGACGTGCCAATGCCTGACCCCTTCCGGCCTGAGAAGCTGCTCTCGCAGAACCATCGACTGACTCGCGGCGCACCACAGCCCAAGCCGCTGCAGGGCTTCGACAAGATCATTGAGTCTCTGGCACGGTCCGTGGCCAACTGCTACGGGGTGCCGTCCGAGGTCATTGAGAGCGGGAAGGGTCAGTTCTCCGCAAACGTGCAGTTCTCCACTCAGCAGCTCAACACTACGATACAGTCCTACCAGCGTGTCCTGGAGCGATTTATTGTACAGATGTACCTGGACATCTACGTGGACGACCACTTGAACCTGCTGAACCAGGTCACACGGCAAATCAATGTGAGCCGAGTGGAGAAAGCCCGCGCTAACGACGAGCAATCAAAGAAGCGGAAAGCGCCGGACAGTGACACTGATGTGCAGAAGAGCAAAAAGCGCAACATTGGAGATCTGCTGCTCAGTGAGGTCGATCGCCTGGCGCTGGAGAAGAGTGTCGTCATTGAGGTACACTTCAACGTGAACCCGGCGTTCGACTTCGAGACGCTGAGGCTGTACCGCGACGAGATGATTATCAGTCATGAGGACTTCCAGCGTCTGGCACTGACGATGGCTGCACTACCACAGTCCATGGCCATGACGAGACAGGAGATCGAGGTCGAAGCCAGGCAGGAAGCAAAGCGTCAGAAGATCCTCAACCCGGAGCCCGCGCAGAAGCCGAAGGCCGCGGCTGGCGGCACACACGCCAGCAAATCCTCCGAGTCTGGATCGGCCAAAACAAGTGGTAAGTCAAGCAGCGACAGTGGCAACAGCAGTGGCAAGTCCGGAACGGGCGGAAACAGTAACACAAGTAACTCAGACACAGGAAAATCCTCAAACACGTGAAAATGGCGTTTGGCGAACACTGGTAGCTATACACGACCCTGGGTTTTTCCGGGCACCGATTCTAATAAAAAATACAAGTCCTACATCTTTGACTACAGCGTTTACCTACACACTTCCCTAGCAAGGTCGTGGGAGTTTGGTGTTATTTATTCGACCGCTCTGCTATCCAAAGCAGTGAGCTACATCCACACCACACACATACACTGTCTTGCAATCATCATGCCTCGCGACCCGTACGCCAAGAAAAAATCCGATGAGCGCAGCGACCCCGAGTCCATTGGCAATATGCTGCCTGCTAGCCAGGCGGTGAAGCTGTGCCGCAAGGCGGGCATCAAGCAGCAGCAAGGCGTTGTCACAACACACATTCGCGAGACCATGTTCCCCGAGCTGCTGGAGACGATCATCAAAGATGCAATCAACCTAATGGACTACAGTGAGAACAAGACCGTACAGCTGCGCCACGTCGAGAAGGCCGTGCAGTTGCGCTACAAGCGTAGGGTTTATTAAAGAATGCATGAGTTGTGTAATTCTATGTTTGCAAAGACGTCCGTTCACAAAGTGCTGCATTCCTCTACTCGGGGGACTTCTTGTCAATGCTGCAAAGCTTCATCAAAGCAGCGTCGTTCATTATCACCTTGGTCAAGTCAAAGTTGTAGAACTTTTCAAAGTGTGGATCCTTGTGCTGGCAGCCGGGACAGCGCTTGACGGCGAGCGGGTCGTAGATGGTAGACCAGCACGTCACGTGCGTTCTAAAACCGCAGCACTGGAATGCACCTTCTATACCGTCCTTGTTGTTCAGGCCAGTGGCCTCGCAAATGAGACACTTGTCAAACTCCGTCGTAACGCCTTTGCGACAGTTCGGGCAGTGTGGATTGTCGTAGAGCCACTTCTTGATGCAGTCGGAATGGAAGACGTGCTTGCACTGCAACTCCGAGTAGTTTGTTTCGGGCGGCTCAAAGTCCTCAAAGCATATTGAACATGCTTCCTCGGTGTTCACCGTCTTGGGGTGCGTGGCAATTACACTGTCCACGGCACACGCGTCGACGAGGGGCGCGTCTCCGCAAAAGCACACACGACCCTCCTGGTGGCACCGAAGGTAGTG
>Ga0070726_10004305_pt1 | contig 11445 bp, 5 predicted proteins | sample tdAd471_FD_67275 | JGI IMG/M metagenome (GOLD analysis project Ga0070726, IMG submission 67275) | Marine sediment microbial communities from the Atlantic coast under amendment with organic carbon and nitrate - tdAd47.1 | ecosystem: Environmental > Aquatic > Marine > Coastal > Sediment | place...
AGCTCGGCATGCCACGCACACACCTCGGGGTAGATGCCCTCGTGGTCGTGCAGGGTGAGCAGCTCGAGGAGGGCCTCGGCGGCGGTGATCGCCGGGGCAGTCCGACCGGCGGCGCGCTCGATGAGCACCTCGTTCGCTCGGGCGAAGGCTTCGTCTTCCCGCAGGGCGAGCTCCTGCACGACGCGCAGCGCCTCGCGGTTGGCCCGGCGGGCGTCTTCGATTCGGCCGAGGGTGAGCAGGCAGCGGGCTCGCCAGGCCCGGCCCACGGCGACCCCTTGCACGTGCCCGACCTCCTCACACTGGGCGACCATGCGGTCGGCCAGCACCAGCGCCTTTCGCAGGATGCCGGTGTTCATGTACAGCTCGATGAGGTTGCCCCGGGCGATGACCAGGGGCGACAGCATGCCGAGGCGCTCGAACAGGCGAGCCGACTGCTCGAGGTGCTTGCGAGCCTCGAGGGACTGCCCCCTGCAGATGGCCAGGATAGCGAGCCCGTTGTAGCCGTTGCCCTGCGCGCGCTCGTCGCCGACGACGGTGGCGAGCTGCAGGCTGCGCCGCCAGTGGCCCTCGGCTCCGTCGAGATCGCCACGGCTCCACAGCACCCCGCCCAGCTGGTACAGCGGCGCCGTCACGAGGGTCTGGTCGCCTGCCTCCTCGGCCCGCGACACCGCCGTGCGCAGCTTCTCCTCGGCCTCGTCGGCCAGGCCCTGGTGTCGCAGCTGCACACCCAGCTCGAGCGCCACCCGGGACTGCAGGCGTGGGTCGCGCAGCACCTGCGCCAGCTCCTCGGCCTTCTGGGTGGCCTGCAGGGCACGGGTGGGCTGCCCGAGCTGGTAGCGGGCCTGGGAGATGGCCAGCCACACCTCGGCGAGCTGCCGATCAGCAGTCTCCAGCACCAGGAAGCTGCGGGCCTCTGGCTCGATTCCCAGCGCGCGGTCGAGGAACACCAGGGATTCCTCGAACAGGCTGCGAGACAGGTGCCGCGTGGCCGTGCGCACGAGGTAGGCGTAGGCCTTCGAGCCGAGCCCGGCTTGCTCGAAGTGGTAGGCGAGCTCTTCGACGACCAGGTCGATGGTGTCGCGGTGCTGCCGCTCGAGGGCCTCCCCGAGGCGCTGGTGGCCGACCCGCAGTGCGAGGGGGTCCCACATATCGAGCAACACGTCGCGGAACCTGCCGTGAGACAGCTCCACCTGCTCTACGTCGCCCACCCGATGCTCCTCGACGATGTCGGCGTCGACGAGCTCGTCGAGGGCATCCATCACGTCGTCTTCGGGCATCTTCGCGACGAGGATGAGGGTGTCGAGGTCGAGCCGCGTGCGGGCCAGGGCCAGGGTGCGGCCGAGCTCCAGCGCCATGGGAGAGAGCGGCGCAAGGCGATCTTCCAGGGCCTGACGGAGCGAGGCCGGCATGGGAAGGCGCGAGCGGGTGATCTGCGATGCGTCGAGGGCGAGCTTCCATCCGGTCGACTCGATGTCGTCGATGATCAGCCCGTCGTCCATCAGGCCGCGCAGCATGTCGGAGATGAAGGCAGGGGAGCCATCGGACTCGCGGAACAGACGGCTCGCCAGCGCCAGCGATCCGGCGGTGTCGTCGAGGATGCTCACGACGAGCTCCTCCACCTCCACCTGACCCAGCGGGGGGAGCTCGACGGGCTCGACGCAGGGTAGGGACTCGAGCTGACGGCGGAGGGTGGTCTCGGCCGAGTCGTGGCCCAACAGGAACACGACGGGCTCAGAAGCGAGCTCGAGGCAGTTGCGCAGCAGGTAGGTCAGCAGCTCGAGGGTGGCGGGATCGGCGCGGTGCAGGTTGTCGATGGCGATCACGCAGGGCGCCGCGGCCAGCACCAGCTCCTTGAAGGCGGTGATCACCGCGTAGCGCTCCCAGTGCTTGCTGGGGTCGTGCTGGGTACCGAAGACCTCCTCGAGGACTTCCTGGGGCCCTTCTGAGGCCAGGGAGCGATAGACACCGACGAAGGCACCGAACGGGCGGTCTTGCACGCGGCATCGCCCGCTCGCTACCGGCAGGCCCAGGCGGCGCCCCCACTGCTGACCGAGCTCCAGCAGCCGGCTCTTGCCCATACCCGCGGGTGCGGTGAGCAGCAGCGCGCGGCCGCTGAGGCCCGAGGCGGCATCCTGCACGGCCTCGCGGAGCATAGCGCGCTGAAGCGTTCGGCCGACCATCCGAGGCGGGAAGGCGCCGTCGCCCTCCTCGTCGATCTCGGTGTCACCCAGGACGTAGAGCAGGTGGGTGGCGGAGGCATACCGGGCGCCTGGCTCCTTCTCGAGGAGCCGCAGGCAGATCGCGTCGAGGTGGGAGGGGATGCCTGGCTCGAGCTGGGACGGGCGGGAGGGGATCGCGTTGAGGTGCTTCTCCATGAAGCCGTGGATGGTGTGCGCCGAGAACGGCCGCTTGCCCGTGAGCATGAGGTAGAGCACGGCGCCGAGGGAGTACAGGTCGGCCCTCGCATCGATGGCCTCACCGCGGATCTGCTCGGGGGGCATGTAGGCCACCGTGCCCACGACCTCGCCGACGGCCGTGAGCTCGGCGCCCATCTCCTTGACGACCCCGAAGTCCATCAGCTTGACCTCGTCGTGCAGGCCAATGTGGATGTTGCCGGGCGTGACGTCGCGATGGATCATCCCGCGCTCGTGGATGTAGGCGAGGGCTCGAGCCACCCCACGAAGGATCGCCTCCACCCGCTCGACGCGCTCCCCGATGGGGAGCGCCTGAAGCCGGTTGACCTCCTCCCGCAGGTCGTGCCCCTCCAGCAGCTCCATGGTGAACCACGGTCGGTCGCCGTGCAGACCCCACTCCTTTACGTCGAGGATGTTGGGGTGCGACAGGCGCGAGAGGGCCCGGAACTCACGACGGAACCGGCTGCGCGACTCCTCCACGTGGGCGAGGGGCAGCAGGAGCTTCAGGGCGACCCGCTCCTGGGTGGTGGGATCGCGCACGGCGAGCACGGTGGCCATGCCTCCGCGGGCGATGGGCTCGATGACCTCGAAGCGGCCGATGGTCTCCCCGGGCTCGGGATCGCCGTGGCCAGAGGCCGCATGGGGGGGGTCCGGGTTCACCGGTGCTCCGCTGGTGTGAGGGACGGGACAGTAGACCGAACACTGCACGGTCGGCCTGCAACGTGGTGTTTGCTACGTTGCGCGGACCCGGCCGGATCAGGCCGTGGCCTTCACACTATAGTTGGTGCCACACTGCATCCATAGCCTGGGGATTGCATGGAGCTGGAAGCCTACGCGCGCACCGATGTCGGACCGGTCCGTGAGCACAATGAAGACTCGTGGATGGTCGATGTCGAGCACGGGGTCTTCGTCGTGGCCGATGGCATGGGAGGTCATGCTGCCGGCGAAGTCGCCAGCGCGATGGCCACCCAGACGGTGCACGAGACGTTGGTCGGGGCGCCCGACCCCGACGAGACGCGCCTGGTGCGCGATCATGGCCTGGAAGACCCAGCCGATGTGCTGCGCGAGCGGCTTCGGTATGCGATGAACCAAGCGTCCATCCGCATCCGCCGTGAGTCTGAGGCGCGCCCGGAGACGCGCGGCATGGGCACCACGCTGGTGGTGCTGGTGGTCGATGGCGACCAGGCGCACCTGGCGCATGTCGGCGACAGCCGCGCCTACCTGTTCCGTCAGGGTCGTCTGATCCGGCTCACCAGGGATCACACGGTCGTGCAGCAGGAGATCGACGCGGGCCGGCTGACGCCGGAGATCGCGCGTTGTCTGCACCATCGTCACATCCTCACCCAGTCGGTCGGCTACCACGGCCCTGTAGAGCCAGACACGACCACCCGGCTGGTCGAGCCGGGCGATGTGTTCGTGCTCTGCAGCGACGGCCTCACCGATCCCCTCGACGACGACGCCCTCGCACGGATCATCGAGAAGACGCCCATCGACATGCTCGCCCACGTGCTCGTCGAAGAGGCACTCAAGGCCGGCACCGAAGACAACGTCACGGTGGTGGCGGTCGGCGCGACCTAGCCGCTCGACGGTCGCGCGAGCAGCGCCCCTCAGCCGCCGCTGGCGGCGAGCTGGGTCAAGGCTTCCTGCACCACGGGGGCCGTGTCGTCGGTGAGCTGCAGCAGCGAGCGGTTGTGGCTCGAGCGCGCGTAGGCGTGGCCATCGGTCTCGCTCATGAAGAAGCTGACCTCGTAGGTCTGGCCTCCCCCCTCGACGGCGTAGCTGAACAGCGGCGCGAGCTCCCCCGCTTCCTCGTCACGCACGTAGCGCCGGAAGCGGAGCTGGAACGCCCGGGCCACCCATGCCTCGGCGTCGTCGTCGGCTTCGTCGGGGCTGCTGGCCAGGGCCCAGAAGGCGCGTGCCTCGTCGTCGCGGTTGCCCTGCACCAGCTCCACCGACGGCCCGCCGGGGAGCGATGCGGTCATCCGCTCCATGTCGGTGGACTGCAGGGGCGTGAGCTGCCGCTCGACCAGCCGGCTCGAAGCAAACTGCAGCGGCCGCAGGTCGGCGTCGTCAAGGAGGAACACGCGGTCGCCCATGGCCGCGTAGCGGTCTTTCGAGCCGTAGGTCTCGCTTCCGACCACGATCTCGTAGGAGGCGTCGCCCTTCTTCACCGTCAGCGTGCCCTCGGGCTCGGTGAGGCCAAACACCTCGCGGTCGATTCCGGGCAGCTCGGTGAGCTCTCGCAGGGCCTCGAGGGGAGCAAAGCCGTCCCAGACCTGGGCTGCCGCGGCGTTGCCGAGGAACGACACGCGGACCTCCTCGGTGACCTCTTCGGTCGCTGGCTCGGGTGGCGCGTCTTCCGGGGTCGACTCGTCGGGCTCCGCCGGCTCCACCGGTCGGGTGATGGTGCGGACCTCGAGGGAGTCGAGCCAGTAGTAGTCGCCGAGGTCGTCGCTCCGCTTCGTGAGGGTCACGGTCGTCTTCTCGGACGCCCAGGTGACACTGCCCAGCTCAGCGGGGGAGGCGCGGTAGACGGCCACCCCCTCGACGGCGGGGGGCTCGGAGTCGTCGGTCCAGGTGAGGTAGGACCCGACCATGGCTACCGTCAGCGCAATCGACCAGCCGATGACTTGCTTCATGCCACCCCCTCGCGGCGCCGCAGGCGCACGATGATGAAGCCCAAGGCCAGCACTACGCCGGGCATGCCGACCATCGACAGCAGGAACCAGATGGTGTCCTCGTCGCGGGTGTGCTGGATCTTCACGTCTTCTTCGTTGTTGACCTCGCCGGTGAGGTCTTCGTCGCCGACCAACCACTTCATCGCGTCGGACCCGAACAGCACGTTGCCCTTCGAGTACTTCAACACCTCGTCGGCGAGCAGACTCGTGTCGCCGACGACGATGGCTCGGCCCTGGCGCGTCTCGTCGCCCTCGGTGATGGCTTCGGCCTCGACGGCTACGGCCATCTCCCACACCTTGCTCACCTCGTCGGTGGCCTCACGGTCGCCGTTGGTGTCTTCGAAGGTCTCGTCGAGGGAGCGGATGAGGGTCTTGACCTTGTAGGGGCCTCCCTCCGCCTCCCGCACCCAGACGGGCGACGGCATGATGAGCCCCATCTGCAGGCTGTTGCGCTGCAGCGTGCGGATCGCGGCGTGGCTCCCGAACTTGTTGGTGGCCAGCAGGATGCGGTCGGCCTTGCCGCCCGTCTGCTTGAGGTGCTTCTGCATGTGGGCGAGCGGGTGGTTTCCGGCCTCGACGCCGAGGCCCTCCAGCAACGGACGCACGTTCTCTTCGACACCCGGCTCGAGGGTGATGAGCAGGTGGCCGCCATCGGCGAACCATGCCAGCATCGTCTCCACCTCTTCGGGGAGCAGGGGCTCGGTCGGGGCCGCGACGATGACCGCGCCAGCGTCGTCGGGCATCTGCTGCGACGAGCCATCGGACAGGCCGTAGCTCTTGACGCGGAAGCCCTGCGTCTCGAGGATGTCGCGCTTGTACAGGCCGAGCTTGCGGAGCGGGTTCTCCTTCTCGCGGCTGCTCGCCTCGCCGTGCCCGGTGAGGAAGTACAGGTTGCGCTGGCCCTTCACGAGCTTGAGCAGGTTCTTCTGGACCGTGCCGTCGAGCTTGCGCAGCTCGCGCTTGGCGCGGTCGATGTCGGTGTCGATCTTGAACTTCTGGTCGTTGTCGCCCTGGCGCAGCACGATCTGCCCGTTGTCGCGGATCTTCAGCTCCTCGGCGAGCAGGGGCTGCAGGGCCTGGTCGACGATGCGGTAGCTGAACTGGGTCGGCGCCGCTGCGACCAGGTCGCGGAAGTAGGGCTCGACCTCTCGGCCCACGTCGCTGCCGGGGCTGAAGAACAGCACCGCCTCGATGGGCTCGCTGGCGGTCTTGACGATGGCGATGCTCGCCTCGCCGGGGCGCGTGGTCTTGAAGTAGGCCACGTCGCGCTCGATGTCGTGGGACGACGCCAGGTAGTTGAGCGGGAACAGCAGCGCGCCAGCCAGCGCGAGAGACAAGCCGGACTGCACGGCGTGGGCCAGGGCGCCGGCGGGCATCATGCGCGGATGAACGGCGAGCACGCGGTCGATGAGCAGGGTGGGCACGAGCCCCAGCAGGGTGAAGATGGGGAACACGCTCCACCACACGCCGTTCCAGCGTGCGACCGCGCTGTCTTCGAGCCCCACGACATCGATGACGCTGTCGAGGGTGAGGGCGTAGAGCACGAGGGATGCCACGGCGACGCTCGAGGCGATCAGCGCACCCCGGTGGCCCTGCCGGCGGGCGCCCTCGGAGCCCAGCATCGCGTAGGCCCGCAGGCCCAGCGAGCCGAGGAGCACCAGGATGGCGGAGGCACTGACGACGGGCCGAAGGTCGGCCTCACCGAGGATGCGCTCGCCGATGAACAGCAAGATGAGCCCTGCGAGGAGGACGACCCCCGAGCCCGACAGCTTCTGGAACACGTCGCGGAGCAGGAAGACGAAGGCCAGCAGGAGGAGCAGGCCGAGACTGGCAGCCAGGATCTGCATCAGGTCACTCCCACCGGCGGCTGTGCAGCACGTGCGCCGCCGACAGCAAGAAGAAGGTGGTCAGCGACACGTGGTAGACCGCAGAGGACAGCGCGAAGCGGCCCTCCATGAAGGGCACGAAGTGCTGATTGAACAGAGCGGTGTAGGCGGCGACCTCGGAGAAGGGCGAGGTCACGATCTCCGCCACGATCCAGGCGAGCACGCTCATGTAGACGGCCAAGACGCCGGCGACGATGCCGCTGGCGATCTGGTTGCGGAACAACGCGCTGCAGAACACGCCGATGGCGCTCGCCGCAGCGCCCCCGAGGAGCACGCCGCTGTAGCCGACCGCGACATGGGTGGGGCTGACCTTGCCGTTCACGAAGATGAGTGCCGGCATGTAGACCGTGAGCCCGACGAACAGCGTCACCATCCCCATGGCGGCGAGCCACTTGCCCACCACCACGGCACCGTCGGAGACCACCGAGGTGCGCAGCAGCGTCTCGGTGCCTTGCGATGCCTCGTCGGCGAAGCAGCGCATCGTGAGCAGCACGGCGGTGGCAACGGCGAAGCCCCAGTTCAGGTAGAAGAAGTCTTCGAGGACTTCGTGGCTGTAGCGAGCCGAGCCGCGGCCGAGGGCCCAGGCATGGAAGAACAGGCCGTTCATGAGCAGCAGCGCGGCGATGATCACGTAGGCCGACATGCTGCCGAGGTAGGAGCTCAGGTCGCGCTTGGCGACCAGGAGCGCGTTCATGCTGCCTCCCTACGGGTGAGGCCGAGGAAGATCTCCTCCAGCTCGTCTTCGGGGGCTTCGACCAGACGCAGCCCGAAGCCCTTGGCCACCAGCTGCTGGAGCAGGTCTTCCCGCTGGTCGCCGTTCATCTCCACGTGGAAGCAGGCCTGCCCCTCGGCGGCCTCGCGGCGGGTGGCGCGGGCGACCAGCTCGCTGCTCTTCAGCCACGTGCCGAAGGCTTCCGCCTCGCCGCGGACGGTGATCAGCAGCTTGTTCATGCCGCCGGTGCGGTCGACGAGCTCGGCCTCGGTGCCCTGCGCGACCAGCTTGCCGTCGTTGACGACCAGGATGCGGTCACAGGTCTGGCTGATCTCCGAGAGGATGTGCGACGACACGATGACCGCGGCGCCGTCGGCGAGGCCGCGAACCACCTTGCGCATCTCGACGATCTGCGCGGGGTCGAGGCCGCTGATGGGCTCGTCGAGGATGATCAGCCGCGGCTTGTGGATGATGGCCTGGGCGATGCCCACCCGCTTCTTGTAGCCGTGGGACAACGTGGCGATGAGCTGCTCTTCACGGCCGAGCAGGTCGCACGAGCGGATCACCGCCGGGATCCGGCTCTCTACCTCGGAGGCGCTCATGCCCTTGATGCGGCCTGCGTGGCGGAGGAACGCGGTGACCGTCATGTCGCGGTACAGCGGAGGCTCCTCCGGAAGAAAGCCGATGCGACCCCGCACCCGATCGGGGTCGGCCAGCAGATCGGTGCCGTCGACCGACACCGAGCCCAGCGAGGGCATCAGCAATCCTGCAAGGATCTTCAAGGTGGTGGACTTGCCGGCGCCGTTGAGGCCCAGGAGGCCTACGGTCTCGCCTTCCTTCAGCTCGAACGACACGCCGTCCAGCGCAGCGAAGTCGCCGTAGTAGCGTGTCAGGTTTTCGACCCGGATCATCCGGTGCCCTCCCAGTGCGGAGCAAGCGCTAAGCGCGCCTGGGGAGCCCGTCAAGGGGATGCACGGTCAGGGGCAGTTCGCCGCGGGCTGGTTGCAGTCGAGCTCGTTGCCGACCTCGACGCCGTCGTTGTCGAGGAAGCCGTCGCCATCGGTGTCGTTGCTTTGAGGGTCGGTACCTCGGTTGTACTCTTGCTCGTTCAGCAGGCCGTCTAGGTCCGGGTCAGCGGTCTCGTTCACGCCGATCGTGCCGAACCAGTGCTGTTCCCAGCCGTCGTACAAGCCGTTGGGCCCCTTGGTGTAGAAGCTGGTCGCCGCCCCGTCGGGCCCGTACAGGTAGCCGGCCTCCAGAATGCTCCACTCCCCGGTCGGCTCGTCGGCGAGGAGCCATAGGTCGGAGTGGAGGGTCGGCATGTAGGTCATCAGCTCCAGCTCGGGGCAGGGCTGTGGCATGCACGCGATCGTCGGCTCATACCAGTTGTTGAGGGCAAACTCCTGTGGCAGCCCGTCGAGGTCGCCGAGTGAGTGGTCGTAGAAGGCTGTGTGGGCATGGCTGACGCTGGGATTGCCACTCTCCACCGAGATACCGTAGCGCTGGCGCACGAGGGTCGACTGGCTGACCTCCAGCGTCGTCCCGTTGTTCTCCACACTGATGGCTGGGCCCGGGCCGTCGGCGATGAGGCTGTTGAAGACGGTGACGTTGCTCGTGTTGCCGCGGATCTCGACCACGCCCTCGGTGGCGTTGCCGCCGACCCGGCGTGCATCGAGCCTGAGGATGTCGACGTCGGCTCCGGCCACCCAGATCCCCCCGGCTGTGTCGCGCAGGCGCACGTCGATCAGCGATGCGTAGGCACTGCTGTCGATCAGGACGACGGGTTGCCGATCGAAGGACACGTCGGAGGCGATCTCCACCCCCTGCAGGACCACCACGGTCCCGTTGCCCGCCGCGTGGACCGATGTGGCTTCCTGGCCGGTGTCGCCCGCGCCCTTGGCGTTGTCGCCGAAGGCCACCTGGTCGATGAACAGGGTACCTCCGCTGTCGACCTCCACGGCCGCCTGGTCTGCGAGGTCAGAAGAGGTGATCACGCCTCCGAGCCACGTGAAGTTCGCCGAGCTAGCCAGGTCGAGAACGGGGGCGAAGTTGTTGTCGCCCACCAAGCCCGCGGCGGTGCAGTCGATGCAGGTGACGTCGGTGCCTGTACCGTTGACGAGCATGCCCAGGGTAGCGCCGTTGCTCCCGGTGAAGTCCACATCCTCGAGTTCGAGCTGCGCACCGCTGTTGGCGACGAGCGCATGCACGACGCCGAGATGAGTCAGCTCCAGCCCCTGCAGCCGGGTGCCGGAGGGGGTGCCGAAGGCTTGCACCGTGGCTGCTCCGACGCCGGTCAGCACCGGGCGGCCGCCGTCTCCCACTACCTGCACAGCGTAGGTGGCGGGGAGGATCACCGCGCCGTAGGCGGTGCCGGTGGTCGTGACCATGGCGGTGGAGCTCGAGCACATCGCGTCGACGGCGGCCTGCACCGTGGCAAAGTCGCCGCCGCCGGTGTTGTCGACCGTCACCGTCTGGAACGGGTAGCGAGCTGGGTCGGATGGGGCGCAGTCGTCGCCACCGACCACGAGAGGGTTGCCCTTCCAGCCCGGCGCCACGACCGAACACTCGACGTAGGTGTCGCTGTCGGTGTCGACCTCGTCGGTGGGTAGCACCTCGTCGCAGTTGTTGTCGAGGCCGTCGCACACCTCCAGCGCGCCCGGGGTCCGATCCTTGTCGAGGTCGTCGCAGTCGTCGTCGCCTTGCGGCAAGGGCAGCGCCTGCCACCCGTGCGCCGCGTAGGCGCACGCCACGTAGCCGTCATCGTCGTTGTCGAACTCGGCGGGGCCAGGCTCACCGCTGCAGTCGTTGTCGAGCCCGTCGCAGTCTTCCGGACCGTAGCCCGGGTAGCGCAGGGGCTCGCCGTCGTCGCAGTCCAGCGGCTGGCCGTCAGGAGCCACAAAGCCCTCGGGGACCTGGTCTCCTGCGCAGACCAGGCCCACGATCTGGGGCGCCCCTGCGCCGTCGCGGTCGACGTCGAGGTGCAGGTCGAGGGCGCCGTTGGGGTCGAGGGTCGGGTCGGCGGCGTCGACGTTGCCATCACAGTTGTTGTCGACCGTGTCGCAGATCTCGTTGGCCCCGGGGAAGATCGTAGGCACGGCGTCGTCGCAGTCCCCCAGCTCACGAGGGCCTACCTGGGGAGTGCAGCTGGCGAGGCGGGCCAGATCGCCCAGATCGAAGGCCTCGTCCACGAAGCCGTCTTCGTCGCTGTCGACGGGGGTGCTGCCGTCGATGTGGACGAACACTTCGTCGCCATTGATGAGGATGGCTGCGTCGCCGAGCGTGTCGACCGCGCCGTCGCAGTTGTCGTCGTAGGGGGTGTCGCAGTCTTCGTACGGGATGGTGGGCTTGACGAAGGGGTTGGCATCATCGCAGTCGCCTGCCATGAGCACGTGGTCCGCAGAGGGAGGACCGCAGGCGCCCTCGGCGAACACCGGGTCGCCGAAGCCGTCGCTGTCGGCGTCGGGGTAGTAGGTGAGCTGGTCGATGGCCCCCTGGTCGGGTGGCGCGACCGTGCAGTCATTGCGCGCGCCGTCACAGACCTCCGGTGCGCCGAGGAACACCGTGGGGTCGTCATCGTCGCAGTCGTCGGCGTTGTTGGGGATCGGCCAGATCCATGCGGTACCGGCACCGTCGGGGTCGGCGCAGCGGTCGAAGGACTCGGGCATGTACATGCCATCGCCGTCGAGGTCGCGGGCGAAGGATAGCAGGGTTCCTTCCTCGTCGACGAGCTGGTCGCAGTCGTTGTCGATGCCGTC
>Ga0070726_10004306_pt1 | contig 11442 bp, 8 predicted proteins | sample tdAd471_FD_67275 | JGI IMG/M metagenome (GOLD analysis project Ga0070726, IMG submission 67275) | Marine sediment microbial communities from the Atlantic coast under amendment with organic carbon and nitrate - tdAd47.1 | ecosystem: Environmental > Aquatic > Marine > Coastal > Sediment | place...
GGCGGTCAAGTTATCCAACTTGTAGTGGGCTGCCGCCATGGCGGATTCCCAATTCGAACCTTCCGGCAGCTCGCCGTCTCCCAGCAAAGTAAACGTCCGATAGGACCGCTTATCCATTTTCGCTGCAAGCGCCATACCGACACAAATCGGCAACCCATGGCCCAGCGCCCCGGTATTCTGCTCCACTCCGGGCACTTTACGGGTTGGGTGGCCAACGAAATGGGACTGGTAGGCGCAGAGGGTCTCCAGCTCGGACTCGTCGTAGAATCCTTTATCCGCAAGTACCACAAACAACGCCTCTACCGAATGCCCTTTGCTCTGCACGTAACGATCGCGATCCGGAGAGGAGAAGTTCTCCGGAGCCACGTTCATGATCCGGTTGTACAATACATTCAGAATATCGATGCAAGACAGGCTGCCCCCCGTGTGCCCAGCGCCCGCATGCTTAATCCACTTAAGGACGCTTCGCCGCAATCGCAGCGATTTAAGCTCAAGCTGTTCGTCGGTGAATGTCATGGGTGATCTCAATAGCGGGAACCGGAATTATCTATTTTGGGGATCTTCATGGAAGTAAGTTTTCCATCCAAGGTAAGTTTCGAAGGCTTCTTTCAGGATCGCAGCCGTGTGCGACGCATTCATCACCACATGGTGCTCGAATCCTTCGCGACACACATGATGCATGAGCCCCTGAAGCCTAGGTACTTTAGCAACAGCGCGATTTCCAAACGTCTGCAGATCGTCGTCAGTGAGTTGACCCTCACCAACATAAGCGCGGATAATACCATTTGTATCATCAGTAGTGATACGTCCATAGGTTAATACACTGGCGGGAGTACGTCCGTCAAGCGCGCCGTACGTATTCTCTTCCCCGACAATAGTGCCGAGTATGGGAGCAGTGGAAATCTTAGCCTCCTTCAAGAAGGACTTTGCCCAATTGCCGCAATGAAAAAGAACGCATTTGTCATCTTCAATTCCGTAGTTGTTATTCCAATCTACCAAAGCGCTTGGAGTTCCTGAGGCTAATTGCATAGCGTACATCGTAAGGGTTCCTGTGACATCTACCTCACATGCGCTGGGTAGAAAACCTTCACTCATCATACTCATACTAGTACATACATTACATCCATGGTTGGCTTGTACTGAAGTCCAGCATTGTATCGCGGTAGCATCGAGACCGTTATTTTCTACAAAATCATCCAGCACAACGCCAAGTCGGGCCATCTGGATGAGTTTATTGGCCGGGACGAGGCTCGCATTAGCGTAGGCTTTTATCTCATCTACTTTAGCAACCACACGTTCGCCATCAGCCTCTAGCTTTTCGGCCATTCCCAATATTTCGGATAGGTCTATCGTCGTAACACTGATTCCATTGCGCTCTAAAATCTTCTCGCTGTAGCGGACTGTATTGAAAGCGCCAGGACGCGCTCCAACTGCACCGATACGGCAGCCACGAATTCCACGTACCACGCGACAAACTGCTACAAATTTCAGCAAGTCCGCTTTGAATGAGGGATCATCCGGTCGTGAAACGTGCTTTTCTGTAAGCGAATAGGCGATACCTGCTTGACGCAAATTGTTGCAGACCGAAATTTTTCCACAGAAGGCATCGCGACGACGGACAACATCAAGCCGGTCCAGATCGTCTGGATATCCTTGAATTAGTACGGGTAGATTCATACCCGCTAGCTTTAGCGTATCAGCTACTCCTTTTTCGTCCCCGAAGTTTGGCAAGCAAACGAGAATTCCGGAAATCTCCCCACTGTGGGACTTGAACAGCTCAGCGCACTTGCGAGCGTCCGCATAGGTTTCCACACCGCCCAATTTGGAATCCTCCTCCGACAGAGTGATCATCTTAAGGCCAAGCGACTCAAAAAGAGCAGATAGGTCAGAGCGGGCTTCACCCACAAGTGTGTCTGGGAAGAAGTCTCGATTGCCGAAGATAACACCAATAGTTAATGAAGGATCGTTCACAGTTTCTTGAGGCGATAGCCTAGCACGGTGGTTAAAGACATAATATCAATGAAGGTATAGTATTTGGGGCTTAAAGAGGGAAATTCGGACAGAGCTCTCAGAGCCGGAGCTGCAGAGAACCGAATAAATTCATACTCTAAACCCATGATACTCTAATTTTATTCTCGTTTCCCCCTGTTTTTGGGCATTTAATGCCGGGATTCTAAGAATGCGCGTTTACGACCTTTGCTATGGAACGCTTTGACTCCAATCGTCCCGACTTCAAACCCTATGGGCTGACCTGCGTAAGCTGGAATCCAAGCCCCATGGAACGCCCGGACCACCACAATGAGGTAGAGCTCAATTTACTGAGTAAAGGCTGGGTGAGCTACCTCTTCGGGGGGAAAAAAGTTACGCTCTCCTCTGGTCAGCTCGGAGCTTTCTGGGCCTCGATTCCCCATCAAGTAATTGAATATGCCAAAGACACCGCATACTTCGTCGTCACGATTCCCTTTGCATGGTTTCTCCAGTTTAACTTGCCTGAGCCCTTCGTTCAAATACTCCTCCAGGGCTCACTGGTGAATCAGCGCCTACATGGAATGGTCGAGACTGAGATCGTTCGGTTTGCCCAGTGGGAAGCTGACCTAGCCGACAACCGAGAGCAGACGCAGGATATCGTTCTCATCGAATTGCATGCCCGACTCAAACGCATGGCCATCTATGCAAACAACGAGCACCTGATTGATAGCAACGCGAATACCACACGACACCCGATTCAAGATGGAAGCCTCAACAACGTCGAGAAGATGGCCTGTCTGATTGCCCAACGATACCTAGAGCCTTTGTCTGCCGAAGAAATTGGGGCCTCAGTAAATCTTCACCCCAACTACGCAATGACCCTTTTTAAGAAGACATTCGGCACGACTTTGACCCACCACATCACCAATCACCGAGTCTCTCATGCTCAAAGACTGCTCGTTACAACCGATCAAAAGATCTTGGATATCGCGATGGCTTCAGGCTTCAATAGCTTGAGTCGCTTCAACGAAGCCTTTCGCCGGATCTGTAACTGCTCGCCAAGGGAATACAGGCTCCAGCAGGGTTTTTAAAACGGACAATATCCAGTAAGACGATAAAATATTCCAAAACAATAGCTTTTGATTTCAAAGATAGAAAAAAGTACGAAAATTATCGCGATAGATCACATACTTGAATGATTTGTCATGAATTAGGAATCGCTACAAAAAGCGGGTGATCTTGGTCACTGTAAAATCAATTGAGTTTTATCGACTCGTAAGTCGATAAAGCAATTAGCATGTCCGAAAAGTCTTCGGGAAAGTAGGATACGCTTTCCGGCAAGTTTTTAGCCACCCTTCCAACTGCAGACATATATCCTTTATCAGGATACAATTGATGCAGCCGACGCATCTGACTACGAAAGCTGGATCGACTTCATCGATTGGGGAAACCCAGCCCCGCAAGTCGCCCTCAGAGACGCCGACCCCGATGAAGACGGGCAAACGAATCTCCACGAGTACATCTTTGGCACCAATCCATTGGCCAAAGACAACCCAAGACCCCCTCAAATTTTTCCAAATGGCAGTGAGTCTCTGCTTCTTGAATACACTACCCGCGCTCGACACGAAGGACTCGTAATCCAGCTAGCGCGATCTCCGAATCTCGTGGATTGGACCCTCATGCCAACCGTAATCGATCGGCTCGATATCCACGAGGGACTCGCTCAAAATACCATACGGGTTAGCGAGCCAGGCAACAAAGGCTCGCATCATTTCGACAGTGCAGCCTTTTATCGAATTCAGGTTACCGAGGGCGATTAAACTGTTTTGGTCGACTAGCGACTTAAGTGATGCTCATCCGTTGAGCTTCCAGGCCAGAACCGGTTTATGCCTGCTTTATCAAAACTTGTTACGAACAATATAGTACATCAGCTTTTTGATAAAAAGGCTAAGTTTCTCACTTAGCATTCAAGGACTGTATATACGCAACTACATCTGCTATCGCTTGCTCGTTCGGTAGCGTTTTAGCTAAGTTTGCCATTTCCGCGCCTTTCGTGTCGCGGGAATCGGCGCCGCGCACTCCTTCACGGAAATCGACGAGCTGCTTAAAGAGATACCAATCCTGCTTGCCGGTAAGCTTTGAAGCTCCTAGCTCCCTGTTTCCTTCAGCATCTGCACCGTGACAGGGAATGCAGGATGCAAACCAAGTCTCGCCACGCTCCGCATCCCCTTCCAAAGTTCTAGCTGGGCTTGCCTCAGATAGTGTTTCGAGATAATGCCCCAGGTGTGATATCAGTCGATTCGGCTCGGGCACTGTCTCCAAAAATTGGAGAGCGCTTTTCATTGCGATGCCCCGCGGATTCTTGAAATGGGTTCCGCGAACCCCAGCGTAAAACTTCTGCAACTGCGTTTGAACGTACCAGCCTTCCATCCCACGGAGCGACGGAGCGCTAAGACCGTAATCGCCAGTCGCTTCAGAGCCATGACACGCAACGCAGTGCTGCCTGTAAATCGCTTCGCCATCGGAAGCGCTACCCCATCCCCAAACTTGCGGCTCGAAACTATTTTCTGACAGGAATACAGCGTACTTTTCCTCTTCGATTTTCGGGAATTCAATCTCTAGTCCGGCAGATCGTAAACGCAGATGCATTTGCATATCCGCATTCGTGCGGCTAACCATTTCCTGCAATGCTGTAAGCTCCTCTTCATTTGGCTCATGTAATTGGATATTCCATACGTCTAGCAAAGCCAAGCTCACGATTCCCAAAGTATTTGCGGAAAGGTCTGTCAAATCACCCAAAGCAGCAAGCTCTCCATTGCGCTTGCTGAGAAACACTTTCAACGCGATGTATTCTGGCGCGTCTTCCAGCGACTCGTAGTTTGCGAGAAAGTCGACATCGTTATCAAAGCTACCTGCGAGAATATGCTGTGCGTAGGAATCCGGGCTCTCGAGAACCGCGTAAGCATACGCGCGTCCTAGCCAGGGATCCGTAGTAAGCCTTGCCCGATTGGAGATTAAAGTCGCAGTCAAATCGTCAGAGGGGGGCAAAAGTCCAAGGGCCAGAAGTCCTTTCAGCCGCGTTTTGGGATCGGAGTCGCTGATAGACTCTGCGGCTAAACGCAACTCTTTGGCACCTTTCGTTTCAGTCAGTGCCATGACTGCGTTTTTGCGAACGGAAGCAGATGGATGCTGCAAGGCTTTTCGCACTGAACGTTCCCCCTCTGACGATGATAAATTAAAGGCTCCCAATCCATGCAAGCTCCATATCGCATGGATAACATGCGTGTTTAGCCCTATCTCGTCCACCGATGTGTCGTTTTCCAATATCAACCTCAACTCGGGAATCGCCTCGCGTCGCCTTTCGCGCACAAGTTTGCGCTGGGCCGTGGTGCGCCAGAACATATTTTCGTCTTTCAATGCTGCCACTAATTCAGCGCTGGAGGCACTTGATAAATCCAATTTCTCAACTGGTTTCGCATCCTTCGCTACAATGCGATATATACGCCCGTGGTGTCGGTCGCGCAGAGCATTCTCGTGAGCATTGCCGGCTCCCATGGTTCCTTCAAAACCAGCCGACTGGAGGCTTGGCCTTGGATTGTGCTGTATGATAAAATTGTACCAGTCTGCGACCCAAAGCTGACCATCTGGTCCTACATCCGTGAAGACAGGGGAAAGCCATTCATCAACCGAGGCGAGAATATTCCCACGATTCTGGGCGACGTAACTGGAGCCGTCTTCCTTTAGGAAAAACTGCCCCAATAAGTGCCCGGTAGGACCACCCTCGAACGCTGCTTGATTCCAGTATTCCTTTGGGAAGGAACGAGCGGTGTAGATATTGAATCCGGAACCGGCAGTATAGCGTCCGTGCGCATCTACTTGCAGAAAATTATGGGTGATTGGGAAAAACTGGGTAAAGTCGTCGATCTTAGCCGAGAGGCGAGTCGGCAGATTCTCATTTCGTTCATAAGTGAAGGGACGCCATAACGGCACGTGCCAAGCGGGAGCGTTGTTGGCCGTTGAGCCAAAGATCTCGAAGTCTTCGCTAATACCTAATCCCCAAGTATTGTTGCTAAACATACCGATCGGCTCCACCACGCCAGAATCAGGATCCATCCGGAAGACACCTTGGCCAAACTCGCCCTGTGTCGACTCTTCAACATTCGAATAGCCAACCGCTCCCCAGATTTTATTGTCCAAACCATAGCGGAGGTTGGATGGACCGGCGTGGGTATCGAAAATCCCCCAGTAGTCATTAATCGGATATACCAAATCCGTCTTGTCGTCGCCATCTGTATCCTTGAGAAAGAGAAAGTGAGGCGCTTGCGCGACGATCCAGCCGCCATCCACCGGCGTCAAACCCGTTGGAATATTCAAACCATCTGCAAAAACTGTAAATGTATCCGCTCTTCCATCACCGTTCTTGTCTTCGCAAATGACGATTCTGTCATTGCCTTCCTGATTCGGATCAAGATTGTTCGGGTAGTCGATGGTTTCCACCACAAACAATCGACCTTTTTCATCCCAAGCAAAGGCGACAGGGTTTACGATATCCGGTTCCGACGCGAACAACTGCAACTCAAATTCCTGAGATACCAAACTAAGCTGGGCCGACTCTTCCGGCGAAAAAGCCTCTGCCAATTGAGGTTCAGGCACTCGCTTAAGGTAATTGGGAATAGTGTCGGCCTCCGTGTAGGCGATTTCCGGCATGGTCGACACCAACTGGCGATTGGCTTCGTGCTTCTCTTCGCCTACAATCCAAAGGATTCCCCGTATAAGCAGGTCGTGAAAGGCGCGTTGATTCCAGGTGTTTTCATCATGGCCATAAGCCGTGTAGAATACACGCCCCTTGCCTTGCTTCCGCGTCCATGTCCACGGTTCGCCATCGCGATACATAAGTACTTCACGCCCCACATCGTTATGGTCGGAATGCACATAAGTCTCATCCTTGGTAATAAAGCCCTCGAATCCATCAAGAATGGGGTGCGATTCCATTCCTTCTGCAATCTGAACAGAAAACTCCCCGTAACCATGGTTTTTGAATCGGGCGCCGACTAATTTAGTGAATACATCCGAGTTCCCAAAACACCAACTCGCGCAATGCACTGGAACGAAACCCCCACCTTCTTCAACGAATTTGAGCAAGGCTGCCTCCTGGGAGTCACTGATCTCGGCATGGTTCGCGTAGAGCATGAGCACGTCCGTTTTTCCAAGATCCTTATCGTTGAGCACCTCTGTAGTCTCAACGTAGCGCATGCGGATTTTCTCCACGCCAAGGCTGCGGTTAAAGCGCGGAGCAACAACGTGCGAAAAGTGAACACCGCGGCCCTCTCTTTGACCGTCTCCTAAAAACAAGAGGTCAATAATTCCTTCGTCTTCGTTTTCCTGGGCACCAAGTTCGAAACTCGGTCCTAATATAGCGAGTCCCACCGTCCAGAAAGATACAAAGAATGCAGATTGGATAGATTTCATCGATTGGTAGTGTATTGTAGGATTGCGTTTATTTGCATGAGTTTAAAGAGCTCGACTAGCGGATTGAAGTCCGCAATTCGGGCTCGTTCTGGTCGCTAACCGCGTCTTCCATCAAGTCAGCCACTCCTTGCGGATTTTCCTGCTGAGCCACATGGCCGCCTGGGAAAGTGCGAATAGTCCAGCCACGGGCTTTAGCGCGTTGCCAGCTTTTGCTTTTCGCTCGCTCCTCTGTGGTTTGCTCCTCCGGAATAAAAGCGACAAACGTTACCGGCAGCGCTTTCGCCAATGGGTTTTTGTAGGAAACGGGTTGACTGAAGGTTTTTATCGATTGGGGCGTGTTATGCGGAGGCTGCGCGCCGGCCTTGACCCATGGAGTCAGAAACATACCACCATAAACTCTCGAATCATCACGCGGGCCATCGAATACATCGTACAGCGATTCGCCGTCATCTGGCACGGCGGCATCTAGGAAGATGACATGGCGGATACGTTCAGGAATTCGGTCCATCACACCCGTAACAACCATCCCGCCATAGCTATGGCCTGATAGCACGATATTGTCCAGGCCTTCGAATAGGACCACGTTGACGACATCCTCGATATGGGTATTCAAATCTATCTCCGTATTCGACAAATGATGACGTTCACCAAGCCCCGTAAGGGTCACTCTAAAGACGGCGTGTCCCTTTTCGACAAGGAAATCACCAGTACGCTTCCATTCCCAGCCTCCTGCTGTGGCTCCGTGGACGATGACGAATGTAAGCTTCTCGGAGGATTCGACATCCCTCTGCGACTCGGCAGAAGCAATCGAAAAGAGGCCAAAAAAAATCGCTATGTAAAAGAGGTTTTTCATAAAATTGAATGTCTTGTGATATATTTGATAAGCAGATCAATCCGCTCCGGAAATCGCTTTTGTTAATGCGTGATTCCAGAATATCCCGGACGATCCAATGCACATACTAACTATCTCTGGTCTATTTATCTAGAAAGTCATTGACCGTTAGCCAATGAACAAAAGCATCAAACCACTTATTGCTTGTTCGGTTAGGGTTTCCTAACCCAAATCCGTGTCCACCATTCTGGTACAAATGGAATTCCACTGGTATTCCAGCATCATACCAGGATTTGATGACTCCAAACTGTCCTCTGAATAAAAAGTCGTCGGTAGCTATTGCATTGAACATCGGTGGCGCATTCTCAGGCACTTCAACCTCTCCCATTCTTCCGTAGATCGGGCCAATGAAAGCGAGTTTCATCGTTTTTGAATTCAGTGTAGAGTGCATGGTCAACCCGGCACCGGCGGAGAACCCAATCATCCCAATTCTGTCGACATCTACACCCCACTCGTCAGCCCGCCTCACGATCATCGCATAGGCAGCTTCAGCGTCTTCCAACTGATCTGAAAGATCCCGCTGTGGCAGCTCCGGAACGGATTCCTTCGAATCATCTGCAACGGGTTCTCTCGGGCGATTCATCCAGGCGATGAAATCGTCAAGCTTTACTGGTGTTGGATGCAGTCTGTACTTAAGCACAAAAGCAGCAACGCCCTGATCAGCCAGCGCTTCAGCTACTTCCCAGCCTTCATTCCCCATGGAGAGCCATCTGAAACCACCGCCAGGGGCAACAATCACTGCTGCTCCATTGGCTTTGCCAGGTTCTGGCAGGAAGGGTGTAAGAGTCGCAGAAGTAATGTTACGCGCCATAGGGTCTCCCCACTGGCGAAACCAACTTTCTGAAGCAGGCTGATCTTCTACACCACCGGTTTCAAGGGGAATTGCATTGGGCTCTGCCGGGGCATCTAGCGGATAAATGGTTCCATCTTGAGCGATTGATAAATGGGCAATCACGAGTGAAAACATCAATGTGAATACTTTAATGAGATTCTTAATTAACTGATTCATGATTGTAGGGTTTATATATAAAAATCATCTTTTAGTAGTACTTGAAGTCCGTAAATCTGTTAGCGCATTTTCTGGTGATCATTCTGCATACTCCCGCTTTAAGCTACTTTAGTCAGCCCTCGCGGTAATGCAAATAGAGGAAATTGGGGTAGCCCACAAACTGCATCGGTATATTATATTAGTAATTTGCATACAACCCGCCCCTTAGCTATATTTCGCGCTTAGCCAATTCGCTAAACGTTACGAATATACAATTCTGCTCTCTAAGCTTTTTCAGAATCGACGGCAGTCGATCGACTGTTTCGGAGCGCCATTCGTGGAATAAAATGACCGACCCATCGACAACATCCGTAGTAGCCCTTTGCTCAATCTCATCTGCTCCAACGGATCTATCATAGTCCATCGATACAACGGTTTTGACAGGCTCAAACAAACGGATCCCTGCTTTCGCGACACTGTTTCGCACGCGCTCATTCACCTTCAGAAAGGGTGGCCAATACCACGCTGGATCCTTTTCCAGCAATTCAGTCATCCTCTTCTGCGAACCTACGATCTCGTATTCTAATTCCCTGTCTGAAAGCTCGTCCACATTCCGATGGTCATACGAATGGTTCACGATTTCATGCCCTTTCGATTGAGCAAAGAGCGAGAGATCTGGATGTTCCTCCATTCTGCTCGCCACTTGGGCGAATGTCACCAGAATGTCTTCCGCCTCAAGTACCGCCAATAACCTGGGACCCATCTCAGGGATCGGGCCGTCATCAAAGACCAGAGCAACATATTTTGGCTCCGCGGCACCCATGAAAGCGATGCTGGCAAACCATAGAATCGCGTAACAGCATTTTCTCATAACTCGCCCTCTAGCTGTTCTATCAATTGTAAGGCTGCTATTCCAGAATGAACCTGCATATTGGTCTAACAAAAGTCTCATTGTTCTATCGGGTCGACTATGAGGAGCATGTCTCCTCCTCCTATTGGCTGCCTCCGGAAACGCTCCCGCTTTCGTAGGCTGATATGCTGACGAGCAGGTCTGAATAGTCTTCCGGGAAGTAGGAAAGCCCCTCGGGCAAGTTTTTCAGCACTCGCTCCGCAGTGGAATTGTATCCTTTATCTGGAAACTTTTTGTGCAGTCGGAGCAAATTCCATATCGAGATCGAATTCGTGGATCCTGTTTCGTCCTCATGGAAAGCATTTAGGTTCAGAGGAATCTCGGTAGTACCGCGAGGAGCGATTCTATAAGCGCCGTCCGCTGACAGAAATCGCTGGTCTAACACGCTTTGCAGTTCAATCGCCTTGTTCAAGTATTTCTCCTGCTTCAATTGTTCTTCCGCATCAAGAAGGGCCTGAACCACGAGAGCGTACCCTTTGGAAGACGCCTCGGACTCCACAACCTTCCCCTCTCGAACGGCCGCTCGAAGTAGGTTATTCTCCCCATCCCAGCAAGTACTCAACAAGGCATCCAGCAAACGCGAAGCCTCTACCTCAAACGCTTCTCCCGCCTTGAGAAGACTAGACACAACAATCGCGTTGGCGGTAACCGGCGATATCGACTCTCTCCTTACAGGAAATCGCTTTTGACTCGCTTCCTCTAGAGTTTGCAACGCAATAACCACCAAAGGGCCAGGAGCGGCTTTGGACTTAGGCTTGAGGATATTTCTTTCCTTAAACATCCCGCTAAAGTCCAACGCTTCAGGTACGTTGCCCTCCTTCTCTACTCCAAAGTAGCGTGTGGCGGCCTCCAACGCGTCCCGCTTCAGCAAACTCGACAGGTCTTTCCACGACCAAGTATTGGCAGCGGCCACATTCGCTTCATCACCGAAGAAGCTGATGTGCTCGGAATAATAACCGGAATCGCCGCGAAAGTCGTCAATCAGTGCTCGGGCTGTATCTTGCACAATGTATTCATATTTCGGATATCCAGAAAGATAGCGGATAGCGTCCGCCTGCACGAGCACTGACTTTCTGAAATCGGGAATCGACCACGACTCTTCAATGGTGGCAGTGTAGAAACCGCCACGAACATAATCCCTCATCGCTCCAAACAGGATCGCGTCCAGAGTGGAGTCTCGCGCTTTCTTTAATGCTTCCGCGGGTGATCCCTCTC
>Ga0070726_10004307_pt1 | contig 11441 bp, 11 predicted proteins | sample tdAd471_FD_67275 | JGI IMG/M metagenome (GOLD analysis project Ga0070726, IMG submission 67275) | Marine sediment microbial communities from the Atlantic coast under amendment with organic carbon and nitrate - tdAd47.1 | ecosystem: Environmental > Aquatic > Marine > Coastal > Sediment | place...
TTCAGCCGCGCCGCCGAGGCGCTGCACGTGACCCAGCCCGCCGTCACCCTGCATGTGCAGGCGCTCGAAGAAACCTACGGTCTGAGTCTGTTCAACCGCGCGCGCGGCGGCGCCACCCTGACCGGCGACGGAGAGCAATTGTTCGAGCTGACGACGCGCATGTTTGCCGAGGAAGCGGAGATCGCCGAATACCTGGGCGGCATGTCGGCACTGCGCCAGGGGCACCTGAATATTGCCGCCGACGGCCCGCACGTGGCGCTGGATATCGTCGCCGAGTACCGCGCCCGACATCCGGGGGTCGATGTACGCATGAAGCTCGGTAACGCGCACGAAACGCTCGAAGACGTCATGCACCAGCGCGTCGATGCCGGCGTGCTCGCCAACCCGCCCGACGACGCGCGGCTGCATATCGTCGACGTGCTGCGCCAGAACATGGTCTGCGTCGTCGCCGCCGCGCATCCATGGGCGGCGCGCAATGATATCGCCTTGGCCGATCTTGACGGGCAGCCGGTGATCCTGCGCGAAAGCGGCTCGAACACACGCAGCATCCTCGAAGCCGCGCTCAAGGAACGAGGCATCGAAATCGACCCGGTGATGGAACTGGGCAGCCGCGAAGCGGTCCGCGAGGCCTGTGCGCACGGGCTCGGCTTCGGCTTCATGCAGGAACGCGAGGCCGCCGGCGATGCGCGTGTCTCGGCACTGCCGATCCGCGATCTGCGCGGCACCAACCTGGTGACGCTGGTGTGCCTGAAACGCCATGCCAAACGCCGCACCATCGACGCCCTGATCAAGGTTGCGCGCGACTTATCCACGTCATCGTGATTGCCGCTCCCCGGCTTAAATGGAGCGCAGGTCGACACGCCGCCCATCGGCGGCAGAACGATAGACCGCCTCGACATCCAGACGCGACTAGGCCTCATAATGGAACAGGCTGACGAAGCCGCCGCCGGCGACGCAGATACGCATGTCAATCGCCGCCAATCTTCAGATCGAAAATCTGCCGGTCCTGTAGGCGCGCCAGCAGAACCTGTGCCGCGACCGCGCCCGTCAGGGCGAGGAACATGTCCCACTGCGTGTCCCATGGATCGCCCTGGGTGCCGAGGAACGCTTCCGCGTCCTGATCCATGATCACGGCGGCCCACCATTCGATCATTTCATAGAACGCACTGAAGGCGAGCGGCACGCAGCACGCCAGCACGAACATCATCCGGCCGCGCTTGAGGTCGGTATTACGGATCAGGATTTCGCGGGTCAGCAATGCCGGCACGAAGCCCTGCGCCAGATGGCCGATACGGTCATAGGGATTGCGCGCGAAACCGAACGCATCTTGCAGCCAGAAACCGACCGGCACTTCCGCATAGGTGTAATGTCCGCCCATGATCAGGATCAGCCCGTGCCCGCAGGCGCACCACAGCAGTATCCGGCTGAGCGGAAAGGACTTTCGCGTAAACCAGATCAGCGGCGCGGCGATCAGCACCGGCAGCACTTCGAGAAACCACGTCGCCACGTCGCGGGGCGCAATCGCCGACAGCGCCAGCGCCGCTGCCCAGAGTGCAATAATGACCGTTTCATCGGTGCGTGCGCGCATAACCGTCCCTTCGAGCAAGGGCCCCAGTATACGCACGGTGCCCGGCGGCACCATCACAAGCCTTTATCACATTTTTTTCGTGTATTAACTGCGGACATCTACGTATTTACATTGGCACACCTGAATTGCTTCCATATTGGAAATTTATATTTTGATCCCCGCGCCGCCGACGGTGGCCGGAATAAAACGGAATCGCGATGAAAGAAATGACAGACACGGATCTCATTGGCACGACGCTGCGTGAACGCTTTGTCGCGAACGCGCTCGTCAAACTCGACAGCATCGACGACGCCATCGATGAAATCGCCACCGGCCATATCAACGGGCATATCGCCGAGATCAAACGTACCACCCATTCCCTGAAAGGCATGGCCGGCAGCTTCGGCTTCATGTCGGTGACACATATTTCCGAAGCCTTCGAGCTGTTTCTCAATGACAGCGAAGTCACCGGAGTGATCAACGTCGCCGACGCGGAACGTTACAGCCGTAGTATGCGCGCGATCATCGAAAGCGGCGAGGAGCCGAGCAGCGAGGAAACCGGCGAGATCATTACCGGTCTGTCGGCCACGGCGCATCGCGTTAACTGAGCCGTACGCTACGTTCCGGGAAACGTCACGGCCTCGATCCGGTTGCCGTCCAGGTCGCGGATAAAAGCGCCGAAGTACGTCGTCATCGTCGCCTTGCGGTCCCCCGGCGCACCGTCGCATGTGCCGCCGGCGGCCAACGCCTCGGCATGAAATGCGCGCACCGCATCCACCGACGGCGCCCGCAGACAGATATGCACGCCGCTGTCGTCGGCAACCGGCGCCATGGCGGGCCGCGCATTCAGCCAGAATTCGGGATATTTCCTGCCGAAGCCGACGGTGCGTTCGCGTTCGGCCAGCCGCGTATGCCCGAGCGGCGCCAGCACCCGGTCATAGAATTCGGCGCTCTTCGCCAAATCCACCACCGCGATCGAGACATGATCGATCATGCCACCCCCTGTTCATACGTCCGAGGCGGCGATTTTACGCACGTTTGCGAAAAACGGCCAACGCCCGCATGGGCGCCGGCCTGGTTTCGCGATCCCGGCGCTATCCCCGATTGATGGGAATGCTCTTCGCCGTGCTGGTTTCCGGTTGCGCCTTGGCGATCTTGATCGTCAGCACGCCGTCCTTGTGGGTCGCCGAGATTTTATCTTCGTCGGCATCCGGCGGCAGACGAAACGCGCGCTGGAACCGCCCGTAGGTGATTTCGGAAAAGAAATAGCTCTTCCCTTCCTCGCTTTTCTTCTCCTGCTTCTCGCCGCTGACGGTGAGCCGCCCGTCATGCACGTCGACCGACACGTTTTCGTGCGGCACGCCCGGCAATTCGACGGAAATCTCGTAGTAATCCGCTGCCGCCGCAGCTTCGGAATTGGGCGCGAAGAACTCCGCCACCCGCTCGCCAAAGCGTTGCATCGGACCGTAAATCTGTGACAGCCAGTTCGGCGCCGTTGCGGAAAAATCCGATTTCTCAACCATTCGAACATCTCCTTCGATTGTTACACGCTGCGTCCACAGCATTACTGGAAATATACGCCGCGCGCCGTGCCGCAACCTTGATCCATGTCATGTCGATGCTGGAACCGGCCGGTGGCGATCAACACGGTGCGCGATTAATTTAGATCAATGACGGCCGGGGACCGTGCGCATAACCTGCCGTCTCACAATACCGGGAACACACGGCCCAGGAACACAGGCCCAGGAGCATGGTCATGACTGTCTTTCTCGCCCACGACGGTTCGCTGAACGGCGACTGGATCGGGCGTTACGCGCTGCATATGGCCGCCGGCACACCCGAACAGCGCCTTGTCATCGTGCATGTCGAGGATGCCAATATTTCCGGCGAGCCGCTGCACGCCCGTCTCGAACGACTGTCCGGGCTGGGCGAACGCATGGGTGTCGCCGTCGAAGTCCGCATCCTGCCGATGCAGCAAGGCGTGTTTGGCGGGCTGGACGCGCACTTGCGCGAAGAGACCGATGCGCTCGTCGTCTGCGGCGCACGGGCTCGGGGCGGGCGGCGCGGCCTGCTGTCGGGGACGATCTCGGAGCAGCTTCTGCGCCAGAGCAGTTATGACGTGCTGTCGATCCGTGTGCTGCAGCCGGGTTTGCTCGGCGATCCGAAACGGGTGCTGCTGGCGCTGACCGGAACGGGCGGGGCGGCTTCGGCGATTCCCTTCGTGAGACTGCTTGCGCCGGGGATCGAACGGCTCGACGTGGTGTATGTCGAGACGGTATCGCAGCTACGCTTCGCGCACCTGACGGATGCCGAAGCCGGGCGTCTCAGGCGCGCCGGTCAGTCGATCGTGGATCGCGCCGAGACGGTGCTGACGGCCGAAACGTCGCTGAGCGGCGAACAGATGGATACCCATGTGCGCGTCAGCAACGACTGGCCGAAACAGATCGCCGTCGAGGCCGGACGCTATCGCTGCGGTCTGACGCTTATGGAAATGCCGTCGCTGCATGCCCGCACCCTGTCGTTCTCGCACCCCGTCGAGGAGTTGATGCGCAACGCGCCCGGCGACGTCGCCGTCTACCGCAAGGCGGGCCGGCCATGACGGCGGAGATGGAAACCGTTGTCCCCGGCACGGGCGCCGGACAGATTCAGAATCTGGACGTGGCCGATGTCTATAGCGCGCTCGGCAGCGGCGAGGCGGGTCTCGACGAGGCCGAGGCGGCGGCACGCATCGCCACGCTCGGGCGCAACTCGATCGAGGTCACGGACAATCTGTGGTGGCTGCGCAGTCTTGCGCGCCAGTTCACCAACTTCTTCACCATCCTGCTCGATATCTCGGCGGCGATCTGCTTCTTCGCCGAATACATCCAGCCCGGCGAGGGCATGGCGTTGCTCGGCTGGGCGCTGCTCGGCGTCTCGATCCTCAATGCGCTGTTCAGCTTTTTTCAGGAATACCGCGCCGAGCGGGCCATGGAGGAACTGCGCAAGTACCTGCCGCACCGCGTCAGCGTTACGCGCGGCGGCCAGGAGCGCGAAATCGATGCCGCCGACCTGGTGCCGGGCGACGTCATCACGGTACGCGAGGGCGACCGCATTCCGGCCGATGCCCGGCTTGTCGAAAGCCACGACCTGAGTGTATCCAACGCGCCGCTGACCGGGGAATCGAACCCCCTGACACTGAACAGCGCGGCATCGCCGAAACCCCTGACGGACGCGCGCAACCTGGTCTTCGCCGGGTGCACGGTGCTTCGGGGATCGGGGTTGGCGGTGGTCTTCGCGACCGGTTTTCGCAGCCAGTTCGGCCGCATCGCCATGCTGTCGCAGGGCATCCGCCGCGCCGCCTCGCCGCTGGAGCGCGCGACCGGGCAGATGGTCCGCGTTCTCACCATCATTGCCGTCGCCATGGGCCTGACGTTCTTCGCCTACGGTGTCGTCACCGACAAGTCGTTGTGGGTCAATCTGGTGTTCATGATGGGAATCATCGTCGCCAACGTGCCGGAGGGCCTGTTACCGACCTTCACCCTGTCGCTGGCCATGGGCAGCCTGCGCATGGCCAAACGCAATGTGCTGGTGAAAAGTCTCAACGCCGTCGAGACGCTGGGCTCGGTGCACGTCATCTGTACCGACAAGACAGGTACGCTGACGCTCAACCGGCTCGAAGTGGTTCACATCACGGCGCCGATGACCACCGACGACGCCGATGATGCCGTGCAGCGCGGCATCCTCGATGCCGCCGTCGGCGCGTCGGACCTGACGCGGACCGATACCGGTTACAACGGCGATCCGCTGGACGTCGCCATCGCCGCGCGGCTCGGCGCCATCGGCGGCGACCCGGCGGACGTGCTGGCGTGTCAGGTGCACCGTTATGCCTTCGACGTCGCCAAAAGGCGCGCCGCCGGGGTGCTGAACAAGCACGGCGAAAAGGGTGAGCGGACACTGCTCGGCGTCAAGGGGGCATGGGAATCCCTGAAGCCGCTGGTGACGGCAATCGACACCGGCGGCGCGGCGGGTACCGGCGAGGCGGACGATGAAAAACTCGCTGCGTGCGAGGACACGGTGTCCGATCTGGCGCGCAAGGGCTATCGGGTGATCGCCGTCGCCGCGAAACATCTCGATGCGGCACCGCAAGACGGCACGGAACTGAAAGACATCGAAAACGGGCTGACGCTGCTCGGCTTCATCTGTCTCGAAGATCCGCTCCGCGCCGAGGTGCCGGACGCCGTCGCCAAGTGCCACAGCGCCGGCATCCGCACCGTGATGATCACCGGCGACCACCCGGCAACGGCGGAAGCCATCGCGCGGCGCGCCGGGATGGTAGCCGAGGACGCCGCCCCCGGCGCCAGTGTGCTGACCGGCGATGTACTGGAAAAGATGCGCGAGGAAGACCTCGTGCGGCATTTCGAAGACGGCACGGCGGTGTTCGCCCGCACCACGCCGGAACAGAAAATGAAGATCGTCAGCGCATTGCACCGGCGCAATCTGGTGGTCGCCATGACCGGCGACGGCGTCAACGACGCCCCGGCGCTGAAATCCGCCGACGTCGGTGTCGCCATGGGCAAGGACGGCACCGATGTCGCGCGCGAAGCGGCGCAGGTCATCCTGCTCGACGACAATTTCGCGTCGATCGTCGCCGGGATAGAGGAAGGCCGGACGATCTTCGCCAACATCCGCAAGTTCACCAACTACGTGCTGGTGTCGAACGGCCCGGAGATCGTGCCGTATCTGCTGTATATGCTGTTCCCGGTGCCGCTGGCGCTGACCGTGATCCAGATCCTTTCCATCGACCTCGGCACCGACATCGTGCCGTCGATGGCGCTGGGTCAGGAAAAGCCCGACGGCCAGGCGATGAAGGAGCCGCCACGTCCGCGCAAGCAAGGTCTGCTGACGCTGCCGGTGATCGCGCACAGCTATCTGTTTTTGGGCCTGATCGAAGCCGCGTTCTCGATGTCGCTGTTCTTCTGGGTGCTGTTCGACGGCGGCTGGACATGGGGCGCGGAACTGGCGGCGAACGATCCGCTGTATCATTCGGCGACCGGTATCGCGCTGGCGTCGATCCTGTTGATGCAGATCGGTAACCTGTTCGGCCGGCGTTCGCGCTACGGCACCGGCATCGACATGGACGTGCTGCGTAACCGGCTGATGGTGTTCGGCATCTGCTTCGAGATCGTCTTTTCGTGGGCCATTCTGTACGCGCCGTGGGTCGGCAAGGTGCTCGGCACCGGCCCGGTCGCGACCGAGGTGTATCTGGTCGCCTGGCTCGGCGTGCCGCTGATCTTCGGCCTTGATTACATCCGCAAGCAGGTGGCGTGGCGGCTGGCGGGCCGCCCCGAATAACAAGCGGCTGGCGGGCCGCCCGGCATAGTGCGCCGGTCACATCCTTCGAGACGGCCTCCGGCCTCCTCAGGATGAGGCGCCTGCGAACAAGACCTCCTTAGAAGGAGGGGCGCACGAACAAGACCTCACCCAGAGGAGCAGCAAAGCTGCGTCTCGAAGGATGAAGTCTTGCCCACGGTTGCCGTCTTACAGATACAGCGATCCCTTCCGGTGCGCCGGAATGTCGAGCAGGCCGCGGCGGGATTCGCGCTCGGCGTCGGCGCGCGTCAGCCCCAGGTCGGCCAGTTGTGCGTCATCCAGTGCGGCCAGTTGCCGGCGTTCGCGCCGCACCCTGAGCGCGAGGACGACCATCAGCGCCAACCGCGCCAATGCGCCCGGGCGGTGGTCGAGAAAACGCGCGGATGCGTTCAGTGCTTGTGCGTAATGTGACATCGTCTTTCTCCGTTTGCATTGCCGCTACGAAACACGAAACCGCCGTCCTCACCCACCCGATAATCGGGTTTTTCATGGCCGCCGTCCGTGTCCGTCGGGCTGTTGCGGCGGACCATTGCGCATTTTCTTGCATTACGGAATGAAATTTGTTTTATATATGACATTATGAAACCTAATGATTTACCGGTACCGCTCCGAAACATCGATGTCGCGCTGGCGCGCGCCTTCGTCGCCACCGCCGAAACCGGCGGCATGACCGCCGCCGCACGGCTTCTGAACCTGACCCAGGGTGCCGTCAGCCAGCAGATCAAGCGGCTGGAGGAGCTTCTGCAGAAGGAACTGTTCGACCGCGAGCACCGTCAGTTGTCGTTGACCCCGGAAGGCGAGCGATTGCTGTTGCATGCACGCCGGCTGATCGCGCTGAACGACGAGATCTGGGGACTGATGAGCGCGCCGGACTTCGAAGGCACGGTGCGCCTCGGCGTGCCGCGCGATATCGTGCGGCCGTTCATGCCGCCGATCCTGCGCAGTTTCAACGACGCCTGGCCGCGCGTAAAATTGGACCTGCACTGCAAGTCCAGCCCGAAGCTTTTGGCGCGGCTGGCGGCCGGTGAAATCGACATGGCGCTGACCACGGAAATGGACACCCCGGCGGGCGCCGAACGGCTGCTGACCGACGATTTGGTCTGGGTCGGCTGCGCCACCGGCCGCGCGGTGCATGAAAAACCGCTGCCGGTCGGCGTCACCGACGGCAACTGCACCTTCCGCGCGGCGATGGTTTCGGCGCTGGAACGCGACGGGCGCGACTGGCGCGTGGTCGGCCCGGTCGGCACGCAGGACGCCTTGCTGGCGACACTTGAAGCCGACTTGGCGGTCGCCTCGCTGCTCAAAAGCTCGGTGCCGTCGCACATTCATATTCTCGGCGAAGAAACAGGCCTGCCCCGGCTGACACCGTTTCATATCAATCTGCATGTGCGCACCAGCCAGTCCAGCGAGATCGTGCGAGAGCTGGCCAATCATATCCGCGACCAGTTCGCCCGGCGGTTTCAGGCGTCGTCCGGCATGGTGCATCGCAAGGCAAGCTGAGACCGATGACGCCGGACGTCCGCGTGTTGACGCCCGCGTCGGGGCTTTCCGACCATTTGGACGGCATCGCCCGGCTGCGCATACGGGTGTTTCGCGACTGGCCGTATTTGTACGACGGCGATCTCGACTATGAGCGCCGTTATCTGGCCGACTTCGCCGCGTCCGCGGGCGCGGTGTGCATCGCCGCCTTCGACGGCGCCGACATGATCGGTGCCTCGACGGGGCTGCCGCTCTGCGACGAGCACGACGAGATCAAGGCCCCGTTTGTCGCGGCGTCGATCGCGGTCGAGACGATCTTTTACTGTGCCGAATCGGTTTTGCTGCCCGGATACCGGGGCCAAGGGTTATACCGGCAGTTCTTCGACGGGCGCGAAGCGCATGCCCGTGCGCTCGGCGGATTCGACACCATCGCCTTCTGCGGCGTCGAACGGCCCGCCGATCACCCGCTGAAACCCGCCGATGCCCGTCCGCTCGACGATGTCTGGCGGCATTTCGGTTATGCGCCGAGAGAAGACCTCGTCTGCCGGTTTTCGTGGAAGGACATCGACCGGGACTCCGAGACGGAAAAACCGCTTAAATTCTGGCTGAAGCCTCTGTAAATCCGGTCTCATCCTGAGGAGGCCCTCATTCCCTTGGGGGCCGTCTCGAAGGATGAGTGTGCCGGCGTCACTCACTCGCCCGTTGTGTTGCAGGTGCGAAGGGGCTATGAACACCGGCATCCAAAAACCATTGGCCGGCATACCATCATGAGCGATATCCAGAACCCGTCCCTGTCCAAGGACAAGATCAAGGTCCTGTTGCTGGAAGGCATCAGCGACAGTGCCGTCGAGACACTGAAAAAGGCCGGTTATCAGAACGTCGAACGTCTGACCACCGCATTGGACGGCGATGCGCTGATCGAGGCTTTGCAGGAAACCCGCATCCTCGGCATCCGGTCGCGCACGCAGATCACGAAACAGGTGCTGGAAGCGACGACGCGCCTGGTCGCCGTCGGCTGCTTTTCCGTCGGCACCAACCAGATCGACCTGGCCGCCGCGCAGCGCCGTGGCGTGCCGGTCTTCAACGCCCCGTTTTCCAACACCCGCTCGGTTGCCGAGTTGACCATCGCCGAGATCGTCATGCTGTTCCGCCGCACCTTCCCGCGCTCGACGGCGGCGCACGCCGGCGGCTGGGAAAAATCCGCCGTGGGATCGCGCGAAGTGCGCGGCAAGACCCTCGGCATCGTCGGCTACGGCAACATCGGCACGCAACTGTCCATGCTCGCAGAAGCCATGGGCATGCGCGTCATCTATTTCGATCACACCGACAAGCTGCGTCACGGCAATGTCGAGCCGACGGGATCGCTGCTCGACCTTCTCAAGGAAGCAGACGTCGTGTCGCTGCATGTGCCGGACACGGCCGAGACGCGCGGCATGATCGGCGCCGGCGAAATCGCGGCCATGAAAAAGGGCGCATACCTGATCAACAATGCGCGCGGCAAGGTCGTCGATATCGACGCCCTCGCGGCGGCGCTCAAATCCGGGCATCTGGCCGGGGCCGCCATCGACGTATTCCCGAGCGAACCCGGCTCCAACAAGGAAACCTTCACGTCTGCGCTGCAGGGTCTCGACAACGTCATCCTGACGCCGCACGTCGGCGGTTCGACCGAGGAAGCGCAGGAACGCATCGGCGAGGAAGTGGCGCGCAAGCTGGCGGATTATTCAGATATCGGCACCACCGTCGGCGCGGTCAATTTCCCGCAGGTCCTTTTGCCGCCGCGCCCGGCGGGCACACGCTTTCTGCAGGTGCAGAAAAACCTGCCCGGTGAGCTGACGCGCCTCAACGAAGTGTTCGCCAAGCACGGCACCAACATCGCCGGTCAGTATTACCAGACCGAGGGCGATATCGGTTACGTGGTGCTGGACGCCGACGGCGCGATCGCCGAGGCCGAGGAAATCCTCGCCGACATCCGTGCACTGGACGGCACCATCCGCGCGCGCCTCGTGCACCGGATCGAGTAAAGAATCTCCCACAGGACAACGGCTGTTTCCCGGACAAGGCGGCACCGCCGCCGCGATCCGGGACCATGACAGGGCCGGCCGCACATCTTCAATGGGTCACGGTCCAGGGCCGGGAAACTCATTGGATTTCTTACGTCCCTTCGTCCTGAACTCGATCCGAACCCATATTCATGCTTCGAGACGCTTCGCTCCTCAGCATGAGGTTATTAATTTCCCTCATCCTGAGGAGGCTCGAAAAGCCGTCTCGAAGGATGACCTGTCTCTGCTTCCGTGCGCCTTTGACCTAGATCAAAGACGCGCCCGGCAATCTCGGATTGACTGTCTTATGAACAAATCAACGATCGGAGGAAACCAATGACGTCGATTATTGTCGCTACGGACGGTTCATCTTCAGGCGAGAACGCCGTTCAGGTTGCTGCCGACATCGCCAAATCAAGAGGCACGTCGGTCCTGATTCTTTCCGTTCTGGATAATAAGGCGCTGCCCGATTCAATCAGGGCCATGGCCAAGGCAGAACACCTTGTCGATCAGGAACGCCTGAGCGGCGAAGCGCATATCGCGAACATCCCGACATGGATGATGAAAGACCTTCACGGCGCGGTTCAGGCCGACGAAGATGTCGCCCTGCATCAGGTCGTCGCCGATCTTGCGGTCAAAAGAGCGCAGGAAATCTTTAAACAGGCCGGGGTGACATCGGTAAATGAGGAAATAAACAGTGGTGACGTCGCCGACGCCATTATTGACGCCGCCGAACGTCACGGCGCCGATATGATCGTTATGGGGTCGCGCGGTTTCGGCAGTCTGAAAAGTCTCGTTTACGGCAGCACATCCAGGGATGTCGCGAAACGAGCGAAATGCTCGTGCGTGTCGGTGACGTGATCCGAAATCGCTGGCGGCGATGGGGTCGCCATCCGCTCAAGGCTCGCACCGGATCGCGTAGGCCTTAAGTTTTGCAAGTCCCGATCAATCCGGACCGTGTTTTTAAGTTCATCAAGAACAGGCGTCTTCGGATGTTTCTGTCGTAC
>Ga0070726_10004315_pt1 | contig 11423 bp, 9 predicted proteins | sample tdAd471_FD_67275 | JGI IMG/M metagenome (GOLD analysis project Ga0070726, IMG submission 67275) | Marine sediment microbial communities from the Atlantic coast under amendment with organic carbon and nitrate - tdAd47.1 | ecosystem: Environmental > Aquatic > Marine > Coastal > Sediment | place...
CGCCACGTCGGCGTGAGTCAGGGCTGCTTGGTCACCAGGTCGCGAGTGATGGTGGACCGTGTGGGAGCGCCGGCCAGGCGCATGGCCTCGAGCAGCTCTCCCTGAAGCTGATGCAGCACCGCCTGCACCCCCTCTGCCCCGTCGACGGCCAGACCCCACAGGACGGGCCGACCGACCAGCACCGCCGTGGCTCCCAAGGCCAGGGCCACCAGCACGTCGGTGCCCCGCCGGATCCCCCCGTCGACATAGACCTCGCACGCGCTGTCGACCGCTTGGACGACCTCGGTGAGGGCCTGCGCCGTGGCCACGCCCGCGTCGAGCTGCCGCCCCCCGTGGTTGGAGACCACGATGCCGGCCACCCCAGCGTCGACGGCGCGCCGGGCGTCGTCGCCGCGCACGATGCCCTTGAGGATCAGCGGCAGCCGGGATCGCTCTCGCAGCCACGCCAGGTCGTCCCAGGTGAGGCTGGGGTCGAGCTGCTGGGCGACGTAGCTGCCGAGGCCCGAGTCGCCTTCGGCGCGGGGGAGGGCGCGGGCATCGCCCGCGACGTTGGGCAGGTCGAGGTGGGCGGGGAGGTGGAAGCCTGTGCGCACGTCGCCCTCGCGGGTGCCGAGCACCGCCGCGTCGCAGGTAAGCACGAGGGCCTCGCAGCCCGCCTCGCGCGCCCGGTCGACCAGGGCGCCCGTGGCTTCGCGGTCACGGTAGACGTACAGCTGCAGCCAGCAGCGCGCGCTGGCAGCGGCGATGGCTTCCACGGGGGTGTTCGACAGCGTCGACAGCACCATCAGCCCCCCCGCCTCCCGGGTGCCCCGCGCCGTCGCGGCCTCCGCCTCGGGATGGGCGAGGCCGTGGAAGGCAGTGGGTGCGGTGAGGATCGGATGGGCCAGGGGCCGGCCCAAGACCGAGGTGGCGGTGCTGGCCTGCGACACGTCGACCAGCACCCGATGGCGCAGCGCCCAGGCCTGCCATCCGCGACGGTTGGCGGCCAGCGTGCGTTGATCGCGGCTGCCTGAGGCGTAGTAGGTCGCGGTCATCGGATCGAGTCGCTGCAGCGCGGCGGCTTCCCAGTCGTCGAGGTTCAGGCGCATCGTCGCTCCGCACATCGGTGGCTCAAGAGACCGGCGAGCGGACCGATGAGTGCGCATGTCCGCTGCTTTCGACATCGGTGTACCAGACATCCTCCTGTTCGAGGGGGCCCCTCTGGCGTGGGAACGCGTCCGCGGCTGCCCGCGTCGGCGCCTGCAGCCGGGGCAGGTGCTCATCCATCCCGGCACGCCCGCGCGCGAGTTCTACGTGGTGCTGTGGGGGCAGCTCGCGGTGCACGTCGACACGGTCGATGTCGACCCGGTGGCCTTCGTGGAGCCCGGGCAGCACTGCGGCGACCTCGCCCTGGTCGATGGGCTCGACCGATCGGCGTGGGTCGTGGCTGCCGTGGTCAGCGAGGTCCTCGTCGTTCCCGAGGAGCTGTTCTGGCAGCTGGTCGGGCAGATCCCTCGCGTCGCGGTCAACGCGCTGCGGGCCATGGCCGCGCGGGTTCGGGGCGGCAACTCCGAGGTCACCGAGAGCCGCAGGCTGCAGGCCGAGTACAAGCGGCATGCGTCGTTCGATGGGCTCACGGGTCTGTACAACCGACGCTGGCTCGACGAGGTGTTGCCTCGGCAGGCGCAGCGGGCCCGCTCGGCGGGCCAGCCGCTGTCGGCGGTGATGGTCGATGTGGACCACTTCAAGCGCTTCAACGACACCTATGGCCACGCCGCCGGCGACTATGTGCTGTTCGCGGTCGGCCAGCGGCTGCGGCGGAGCTTCCGGCCCACCGATCTGGTGGCCCGCTACGGCGGAGAGGAGTTCACGGTGATCCTGCCGCAGACCCCCGGTGAGTCGGCCGTGCTGGCCGCCGACCGGGTGCGGCGCGCTCTCGCCGAGGAACCCATGACCCTCGAGGACGGCACGCTCGTGAAGGTGACGGCGTCGATGGGGGTGGCCGAGCTGGTGCAGGGCCAGACGTCGGATGCGCTGCTTCAGGCGGCCGACCGGGCGCTGTATCAGGCCAAGGGAGCTGGGCGAAACCGGGTGTGCAGCTGGGGCGCGGTCCCCACGGAGCCACTTCCGGGCCTGCTGTAGCCGAGGGTTGCGCGGGGGTGGCGTTTGGCGGGAGGCCCTCGCTGCCGACCATAGAATGCCCCCATGGTCGAAGGCTCCACCGATACGGCTCCGATTCCCACGCTCGCGGCGGGGCGCTATGTCCTGATGGACCGCCTCGGAGAGGGCGGGATGGCTGCGGTGTACCGGGCGCAAGACACCCAGCTGGGCGTCGCGCGGGCGGTCAAGCTGGTGCTGCCCATCCAGGGGCGGGCCTCGATTCGTAGGCGCCTACGTGCGGAAGCACGTGCGATGGCCCGCATCGACCACCCCAACATCCTGGCGATCCACGATGTCGGGGTCGAAGACGACCAGGACTACGTGGTGATGACGCTCGCCCAGGGCGGCTCCCTCGGCGACCGGCTCGCCGAGGGCCCGCTGCGGGCGGCGGTCGCGGCTCATCTGATGGCGCAGGTCCTCGATGCCCTGGCAGCGGCCCACGGAGTGGGGATCATCCACCGCGACGTGAAGCCGCAGAACATCCTCCTCGACGAGGCGGGGCGGCCGCTGCTCGCCGACTTCGGCATCGCCCTGCTTGCCCACGACGACCGGCGCACCCGCACCGGCGTGGCCATGGGCTCCATCGCCTACATGCCGCCCGAGCAGCGGCTCGACGCGGCCCGGGTGGGGCCGGAGGCCGATGTCTACTCGTGTGGCGCCACCCTGTATGCGCTGGTGACGGGCTCCAACCCGGTCGACCTGTTCATGGCGGAAGACGACTCCCATCGCTACGACGACGTGCCCGACGCGCTGCAGCCGGTCATCCGCAAGGCCTGTGCCCCGAGGCCCGCCGACCGCTACGCCACCGCTGGCGAGATGGCCCAGGCGCTGCTCCACCTGCTCGAGCACGGCGACCTCGACGGCATCGAGGCGGTGAAGAAGAAGGAGTTCGCCGCGCCCGATGCGGTGTTCAGCCAGCGCTCCACCCGTGGCATGTCCGCTGGCATGCAGTCGCTGCCCACAGTGGGCAGCTTCGGCGACGCGGATCCCGCGGGCGTGAGCGCAGAGACCTTCCTGCCCGACGAGCCGTCCGAGAAGGGGGCCGTGGCGGTGTTGGCTCCACCGTCGGGTCCACCCCGTGCCCTGATGGTTCGCGGGCTGGTGGCCGCGGGGGTCCTCGGCCTGCTGGGAGCCGCTGGAGGCCTGGGGCTCACGTACTCGCTGTGGCCGGAGTCGGTGCCTGTGGCGGGCGTGTGGTCGCCGAGCCCCCGCGTGGAAGCGGTCGCCGAGCCGGTGGGCGCGGTGGAGGCCGCGGTGCCGGAAGCACCGCCTGTTGCCGAGCCCGAGCCAGAGCCCGAGGTGCCCGTCGAGGCCCCGGCTCCGGCTCCTGTCGAAGCGGCGCCCGCGCCGGCCCCCGCGGCCGCTCCGGCGCCCAAGCCCGAACCGGCCCCCGTCGAGCTGCCGGTGGCGGGGCTCACCCCGCCGGCGGGCACGTGGGAGGGGAGCATGGGCGGCGTGCTCGTGACACTCACCCTCGGCGACGACTTCGGCGGCAGCCTGGCAACGCAGTTCGGAGCGAATCGCAGCGAGGTGGCCGTGGTGGGGTCCTATGACGAGGGCAGCCGTACGCTGCGCCTCGAAGAGCGCGGGGAGGGGGCTCTGGCGACCTACCAGCTGACCCTCGACGCCGACTTGAGCAGGGCCACGGGGCAGGTGATCACCGCCACCCACAAGCGCCCGGTGACGCTGACGCGGAGGTCGCCTTGATCGTCTTGCTGGTCGTTTGGCAGAGCGTGGCGATGGCGACGCCGGTGGGCGCCGTCCACGTGCTGGAGTCCTCGGGGGATGGCGCCGCCGGGGTGCCCCTGCTGCTGGGCGGTGGCGGCAGCGTAGGCTGGGCGGTGAGCCCACGCTTCGTGGTGGAGGGGCTCGCCGAAGGGGCCGTGGCCCCCGACAGCGGTGCGGTGTGGGCCGGCGTGCGCCCGCAGCTCCGGCTGTGGGCGGGGCCAGAGCATGGCACCCGGGTCGGGCTCGTCGGTGGCGCCGGGTATGGCTACGACGGCGGGCACGGGCTGATCGGCGGTGGGGGCCTGGCGGTCGACCTGCCGGCTCCCGACACGATGCGCCCTCGCCTGCAGGCGATGTACACGGGCGGCACCGTGGGCGATGCGCGGCTGGCCGTGTCGGTCCACCTCGCGTTCGGTCGCCCTCCCGAGGAGCCCGAGCCGGTGGTGGAGGCGCCGCCCCCCGAGCCCCTCGATCTGCCCGACGCGGCCTCGATGGTGTGGATGCCTCAGCCCACGTGCGAGTGGCTCCCTGTGCGTGAGGCGCGCCCGCTGCTGCAGGCCATGGCCGCCCGGCCGCGGCTGTCGTTCCTGGAAGACCCCTGGCACACGGCTGCCGAGGCGACCCCCGAGGTAGCCTCGCCGGTGCCCACGGAGGTGACCGCTCCCGAGCCGGTCGCCACGCCGGTGGCCAGCCCGGTCGCGCCCCCCGAGCCCGAGCCGGTGGCCCGACCTCGCCCCACCCGCGGCGACCTGGTGGTGGTGGCGCTCCCCGGCGACACGGTGTGGGTCAACGAAGCACCCGTCGAGGTGGCGGCCTCGGGCCTGGCGTCGGTGTCCCTCGATGAGGGGCGAGCCGACGTGCGCATCGTCGGTGCGGGGCGCGATGCCTCGCTGCCGGTCGCGGTGAGTGGCGGCGCGACCGTGTGGCTGCAGGTCGACGACGAGCCCCAGCTGGAGCACCTGATTCGCTTCCGGAAGGGGGCGAACGTGCTGGTCGACGAGGCAGCGGCGGTCGTGACCGAGCTGGGCGCGGCCCTCGGTGGCTGGCGGGTCGAGCTGCGCGGTGGCTACAGCCCCGAGGGCTCCCTGGCCGCCAACGAAGCCCTCGCAGGCCGCCGTGCGGAGGCGGTCAGCGAGGCCCTGCAAGCGGCCGGGGTGCCGGTCGAGCGCATCGACGTGGTGCCTCCGGAGGCGCCCGACCCCGAGGCCCTGCCCGATGACCAGCGGGCCGTCAGCCTGCGCCTGCTTCCCGCCGAGGTGACCCCATGATGCTGCTCCTCTGCTCCCTGCTGGCGGCCTGGGCCGGGCCGGTCCACACGGTCCTCCCGGGCGACACGCTGCTCGGCCTCGCGGGGGGCGATGCCGACCGGGCCGAGGCGCTGCGCGAGCTCAATGGGCTCGACGGCGAGCCGGTGGTGGGCACGCTGATCGAGCTGTTGCCGAGCCAGCTGGCCGGGGCGCAGCAGACGGCCTTCCTGTTGTCGGCGGTCGGCGAGGTCACCCAGGCCATCGGCCAGCAGGCGCCCACGCCGCTGGCGGTTCACCAGTCGGTGTCGCCCGGCTCCACGGTGTGCACCAGCGAGGGGGGGAGTGCGGCCCTTCGCCTCGCCACGCTGTGCACCTCGGACGGAGACCGCACCGATGACATCGTGCTGTCGGAGTCCACCTGCGTGAAGGTCGAGAGCGTCTACGCCGACACCTCGCAGCGGTCGACAGCGGTGCGGGTGCTCTCGGGCTCGGTGCGGGTGCAAGAGGGCGACGCCGACGGTGCGGTCTCCGTGCTCACCGATGCCGGTGTGACGGCAGGGCAGGGGGGCTTTCGGGTGACGGTCGAGGAGGAGAGCAGCCGCACCGAGGCTCTGTCGGCCCCCGTAGCGGTGGCGGCCCAGGGCGTCGCGGTAGATGTCGGGGCAGGCCAGGGTTCCCGCACGGTCGTGGGGGAGGCCCCGGGCCCGGCGGTCGACTTGCTTCCGCCCGGCGTGCCGACCCGTCCCGGCGAGGGGGAGGAGCTCGTGCGGCCCCGCTTCGAGTGGGAGCCCGTGGAGGCTGCCCTGGGCTACCGGCTGGAGATCGCCGCGGATCCGACCTTCCAGGAGGTCCTGCAGTCGGAAGACGTGTCCGACATCCCCTGGTCGCCGCCGGTGTTCATGCTGCCGTGGCCGAGCAGCGGCTCGCTGTACTGGCGGGTGTCGTCGTTCGACCGGCTAGGCTTCGTCGGGCTGCCGTCGAAGGCGATGGCGATGCGACTGCCCGAGGGGGTGGGTCGATGAGCCCGCTGCTGTGGCATCTGGCGTTGTCGGCGCACGCCGGAGGGTCGGCGGATCTGGGGGGGGACTTCCCCCTCGACGCAGACACGGTCCTGCTCGTCGACGTGCTCGACGCATCGACGGAGTCGCTGCGGTGGGAGGGCACGGGCACAGTGGAGGTGTGGGCCCCCGACGGCACGCTGCTGGCGGTGCTCGACCCAGCGGACTCGCTCCTCGTGGCCGCCGAGGGCACCTACGAGGTGCGTCTCGACGAAGACCAGGCCAGCATCTGGGAGCTGGCGGTCGACGGGGTGGCCGACGCCGGGAGCCGGGTGGCCAGCCTCGGCTGGCGCACCACCGCTGCGGCGCCGGTGATCGACGCGTCGCTGTACGCCCTGGTGCCTGTGGAAGGGGGCGATGCGGTCATCGAGGCTCGGTTCGAGGGCCTCGATGCGCAGGGCATCGAGATCCTTGCACGGCGCGCGGGGCTCGATGGCCAGGGCCGGTCGGGCCTCGTGGCCGACCACGCCGGACTCATGGGCGAGGTGCCGCTGTACCTGGGCGTCCCCTCTCGTGCAGCGCACCTCCGCCCTTCTCCGGTAGCTCCGGCCGTCACGTTCTCCGGGGGCCCCACGGGCTGCCAGGCCCTCGCCTCGGGGGTGGGCGGCACCTTCACCGCCACGGCGACCCAGGGCACGACGCTGCAGCTTCAGTGCGACATCGACGGCGATGGCGCCTTCCACCGCACCGACGGCAGCGATGTGCTGTGGCTGGAGCAGGCCGCGGCAGCCACGACCGATCTGGTCTGGGACGGTCGCCTCGACGGGGTGGGCGTGGCCCCCGGCGCGTACGCGTGCCGGGTGGTGTCGGCGGCAGGCGAAGTCCACCTCATCCTCGGGGATGCGGAGACGAGCTTCGAGGGGCTGCGCCTGTTCGAGGTAGGTCCGGACCTGGCGCGGCAGCCCCTCGACATGTTCTGGAGCGACCTGGCAGTTCAAGGGGCGGCCGTCACGATGCCCGATGGAGCGGTGGGGCTGGTGGCGTCGGGGCTCGACGGGCTGTCGAGTGGCCCCGCGACCGATCCGGCAGAGGCCAACGACAACGCGCGGGCGTGGGGCGACTTTGGGGCTACCTCGAAGGGCGACGAGGCCTACCTCGACACCTACACCTGGGTGGCGGAGGCCATCTCGCCGACGGTGACCGTCGATGTGCTCGATCCGGCCTCCGACGTAGACGGTGACGGCGTCGTCGACCTCGACGAGCGCTGCACGTGGGGAACGAGCGAAGCCCTCGCCGACAGCGACGGGGACGGCCTGGCGGACGGCGAGGAGGGGCTGATCGACCGCGATGCCGACGGGCTCATCGATCCCCTGGATCCCGACGACGACGACGACGGCGTGCCCAGCATCGACGAGGAGTCCGGCGACACCGACAACGACGGCCTCGCCGACGTACACGACGACGACGACGACGGCGACGGCCTGCCCACCAGCGTCGAGGCGCCTCGGGGCGACACCGACGGCGACGGTGACCCCGACTACGTCGACTCCGACGACGACGGCGACGGGCACCTCACGATCGTGGAGGAGGGGTTGACGGCCGACCCCGACGGGGACGGGGTCCCCAACTACCTCGACGACGACAGCGATGGCGATGGTCTGGCCGACCGCGACGAGTCGGCGACGGCCGACGAAGACGGCGACGGCCTAGTCGACTTGGTCGATCCCTTCGAGGCGCCTCCCACCGACACGGGCACGACGGACACAGGCACGACGGACACGGGCACGACGGACACGGGCACGGGCAGCGGCACGACCGACACGGGTACGACCGACACCGGCACGCCGCCGCCGACCCCCACCACGCCCACGGCCTCCGACCGTGACGGCGACGGCATCGACGACGACGACGAGCTCGCGGTGGGCACCGACCCCGACAACCCCGACAGCGATGGCGACGGACGCAGCGACGGGGCCGAGTGGAGCGACCTGGCCGCCGATCTCGACGGGGATGGGCTCATCGATGCCCTCGACGACGACGACGACGGCGACGGGATCCCGACGCGAGTGGAAGACCAGCTCCTCGACGATCCCGATGGCGATGGCATCTCCAACGCACGCGACCTCGACAGCGATGGCGACGGCATCCCCGACGCCGACGAGGGGCTGTCCGATGCGGACCGCGACGGGGTGGCCGACATGGTCGACGCCTTCGATGACCGCGAGCTCGGCACCTACGTCGGGGGGCTCGCCTGCAGCAGCACCGGGGTGGGCGTTGTTGGCTGGCTCGCGTGGCTCCCTTTGGCTCTGCTGCGCAGGAGGCGCTCGTGATGTGGTGGCTGTCGATGGCCCTCGCGGCCGTTCCCGGGCAAGACGACTACGTTCCTCCCGCCCTCGACGTGGAGCTCGCACGCCCCGTTCGCGACGGTAGGTGGTCGGTGGCGACCGAGACCGGGCGCATCGTCGAGGGCCCCTACGCGGGCGTGATGGGCACTGACGTGTCGCGCCCCGTCCGCTGGGAAGACCACCGCGGCAACCTCAGCTCCCTCGTGTCGGGGGCCACCGGGGCCTACCTGTTCGGCGGCGTCGGGGTCGATCGGCTGCAGATCGGCGTCACCGCGCCGGTATGGGTCGACGTGCGGGGGGCCTACTGGGAGGGCGGCGTCAGCGTGCTCGGCGATCCGTCGGTGGACCTCGCCGTCGGGCTGTTCGCCAGCGAAGCCTTCGCCGTCGCGGCGACCGGTCGGGTGGGCGTGCCCCTGGGCGGCGCAGACCGGATGGTCGGGGCCGGGGGCGTGTCGGGGGAGCTGGGGCTGGCGGGCGACGGGGCTGCTGGGCCGCTTCGCCTCGCGCTGGATGCCCGCTACCGCGCGACGCCGGAGCTGGGCGCCCACGACGTGGTGCAAGACGACGTGGCCATCGTGCACGCCGCCGCTGGCGTGGCGGTGGTCGACGACGTGGTGGTGGGGCTGGAGTGGCTGGCGCGACCCAGCCTGGTGGGCTCGCCGTTCGTCTCCGAGCTGCTGCTGACCGCCAGCTACGGCCCCTCGTCGGGCTGGGGCGTGCAAGCTGCTCTGGGCCGGGGCCTCACCAACGCGGTGGGGAGCCCACAGGGCCACGGGCTGATCGGGCTGCGCTACCGGCGGTAGGTGTCTGCGCGGCGTTAGAGGGGTCCCGTGATTCCTCCTCTCTCCATTGCCCCCATGATGGACCGCACCGATCGCCACATGCGGCGGGTGATGCGGGCCGTCACGCGCCACACGCTGATGTACACCGAGATGGTGACCACCCACGCGCTCGTCCACGGCGACGCGGGCTACCTGCTCCGCTACGACGAGGCGGAGCACCCGATCGCTCTGCAGCTGGGTGGCGACGACCCCGAGGCGCTGGCTCACTGTGCTCGCCTCGCGGAAGACCATGGCTACGACGAGGTCAACCTCAACGTGGGCTGCCCCTCCGACCGGGTGCAGAAGGGCTGCTTCGGGGCGGTGCTGATGCGCACCCCCGACACGGTCGCGCGGGCGGTGGAGGCGATGCGGGAGGCGGTGTCGATCGAGGTCACCGTCAAGCACCGCATCGGGGTCGACGAGATCGACGCTTACGAAGACATGCTGCGCTTCGTCGACACCGTCGCCGAAGCAGGCTGCAAGCGCTTCACCGTGCACGCCCGCAAGGCGTGGCTGCAGGGGCTGTCGCCCAAGCAGAACCGCAACGTGCCGCCCCTGCGCTACCCCGAGGTCTACCGACTCAAGGCCGAGCGGCCCCACCTCGACATCGAGATCAACGGGGGCGTGCGCACCCTCGACGAGACCCTCGAGCACCTGCACCACGTCGACGCGGTGATGATCGGGCGCGCGGCCTGCGATCGGCCCTGGCTGTTCGCCGAGGCCGACCGGCGGGTGTTCGGGGCGACGGCCGCTGACCCCACCCGCGAGGCGGTGCTCGACGAGGTCGGCGACTACATGGAGCGCTGCCGCACCGAGCCTCGCTACAAGCAGCACCGGATCACGCGGCACCTGCTCAACCTGTTCGCGGGCGAAGCGGGCACCCGGGCGTGGAAGCGCGCCCTGGCCACCGCTCCCCACGATGCGGGGCGCGAGGTGCTGGCCCAGGGGCTTCAGGCCGTCGCCGAGGCGCGCGACCGCAAGGCTGCCTTCGACGCCAGCCGGCAGGCGAGCTGATGGGCACTGCGCTGCTCCGCACGCTGCCTTCGTCGTATGCGGCGGGCGCCACCCGCGTCTACTACGAGCCGGGCTCGGGCATCGACATGCAGCGGGCCAGGCGACAGCACGAGCTGCTGGCCGAGGCCCTCGATGCGCTGGGCGACCACGTGGTGTGGCTCGACAGCCCCGACGACCAACCCGACGCAGTGTTCGTGGAAGACACGGCGGTGATCGTGGGCGACCGGGCCCTGATCGCGCGGTCGGCGCACCCGGGGCGCGCCGCGGAGGCGGAGGCCGTAGCCGATGCCCTCGACGCGATGGGGCTCACGGTCGTGCGCATGCAGGCTGGCACCCTCGACGGGGGCGACGTGCTGCGGATCGGCGGGCGGCTGTGGGTCGGGCGCTCGGACCGCACCGATGCCGATGGCGTGGCGGCGCTGCAGGGGGCCTTCCCCGAGCTGGCGGTGCAGCAGGTGAAGCTGCCGCCGGGCGTGCTGCACCTCAAGTGCGTGGCGAGCACGCCGGGGGATGGGCAGACGGTGGTGCTTGCCGAGGGCACGGTCCCCCCCGACGTGTTCGACGGGGTGAGGGTGGTACTGGTGCCTCACGACGAGGCCTACGCGGCCAACGTGGTGGGCAATGGCGACGAGGTGCTGGTGCCCGCCGGCTACCCGGGGGCGGCAGCGGCCTTGCGTCGTGCGGGGTTCACGCCGCGTGCGGTCGAGGTCTCGGAGCTGCGCAAGGGCGACGGCTCGCTGACGTGCGTGTCACTGCGGTGGTAGCGCCAGCGCCCGTGCCACGATGGCGCCGGTGAACGTGGCTCGCAGGTAGAAGGCCCGCGGCGTGGCCTGCACCCAGCGAGCATCGGCATCGAGGTGCCAGGTGTGCTGCCGGCTATGGGCTGCCTTGGGGCGTAGCTGCAGCACCTTGCCGCGCCGCGCATCCACCTGCCACAGCTCGCCCATCGCCGTGAGCTCGGTGAGCTCCTCCCAGTCGGCCCGCAACGCGGCGTCTTCCTCGGCGTTGGGACTCCACAAGATCGGGGACCCCACTTGCCGCTCCCCCGGCGGCCCTCCGCCGACGATGGGCACGAACAGCACCCGCGAGAGCTTCTGTCGAACCCAGCAGTCTTCCCAGCGGGTGACGCCT
>Ga0070726_10004316_pt1 | contig 11421 bp, 6 predicted proteins | sample tdAd471_FD_67275 | JGI IMG/M metagenome (GOLD analysis project Ga0070726, IMG submission 67275) | Marine sediment microbial communities from the Atlantic coast under amendment with organic carbon and nitrate - tdAd47.1 | ecosystem: Environmental > Aquatic > Marine > Coastal > Sediment | place...
CACCCCGAGATCCTCGACTACACCGTGGGCAACGACTACGTCCTGGACCTGGACCTGGTCGAGGAAGACGTGTGGGGTAGCCTCGCGCACAGCACCATGCTGGCGGAGGTCGGCGTGATCACCGCCGACGACCGCGAAGCGATCCATGCTGGGCTGCGCGAGATCCTCGCCGAGCACCGCAGCGGCGCGTTCACGATCTCCCCCGAGGAAGAGGACGTACACACTGCGGTCGAAGGGCGGCTGACCGAGAAGGTCGGCCCAGCCGGCGGCAAGCTGCACACCGGACGCTCGCGCAACGACCAGGTGCTGGTCGACGTGCGCCTCTGGATCAAGCGCAGGCTGCTCGAGGCGATCGCCGCTGGGGCCGAGCTGGCCCGCGCGCTGCTGGCGGTCGCCGAGACCTACGGCGACGCCCCGCTCCCCGGCTACACCCACATGCGCCAGGCCATGCCGTCGAGCGTCGGCATGTGGGCCGCCGGGCACGCCGAAGGCGTCGAGGAAGACCTCCGCGCCCTCGAGCAGGCCTACAAGGCCGCCGACCGCTGCCCCCTCGGCAGCGCGGCCGGCTTCGGCGTGCCCCTGCCCCTCGACCGCCGGCTCACGGCGAACCTGCTCGGCTTCGAGGTGCTGCAGGTGAACCCTCAGGCGGTCCAGACCAGCCGGGGCAAGATCGAGGCCCAGGCGTTGTTCGCGAGCACCCTCCTCGCCCAGGACCTGGCCTCCCTGGCCTGGGACCTGCAGCTGATGAGCAGCCCCGAATTCGGCCTGGTCACCTTGCCGGGACGGGTAGCGACCGGCTCGTCGATCATGCCCCAGAAGCGCAACCCCGACGTGTGCGAGCTCACCCGAGCGAACGCTGGGGTCCTGCAGTCCTACCTCGATCGTGTGTTGCTGGTCGCGGGGAAGCTGCCTTCGAGCTACCATCGTGATTACCAACTCACCAAGGAACCCGTCTTGCGTGGGTTACGCCTCGTACGACAGATGACACGCGCCATGGAACTGACCGTGACCGACCTCCAGGTCGACACCGAGCGCGCCGCGAGCGCGGTCGCCGAGGAGGCGTACGCGGCCCACCGCGCGTTCGCCCTCGCTGGCAACGGGGTCCCCTTCCGCGACGCCTACCGTCAGGTTGGGGAGGCGCTGGCCAAGGGCGAACGCCTGCGCCCGACACCCGAGGAGGAGCGCGCGCTGCCCAAGGTCGAGGGCGGCCTGGGCGACCTGCGTCTGGACGAGGCGCGCGCGCGGGTCGACGCGCTGGCGGCGCGCGGCGCCGAGCGCAGCGCGACTCTGGCCGCCTGCTTCGAGGCCCTGGAGACCGGGGCCGTGAGAAAGGGTACGTCGTGAGCGAAGAGAACCCGTTCGCGGACTTCGAGGCCAACCTGCGCGAGGTCGACCCCGAGCTCGACGGCCTGGAGCCGCCGACATCGAGCGAGTGCATCGATGCGGTGGAGACCCAGCTCGACGTCAAGCTCCCGCCGAGCTTCGCGCTCTGGCTGCAGCGCTACAACGGCGGCACGCTCTACAACACCACGATCTACGGCGTCGAGGCCGACGACGACTTCGACCTGGCCGAGGTCAACCTGCGCGACCGCGAGGAGGGTCTCCCGACCCACCTGGTCGCGTTCGCCAACGCCCTCTCCGGCGACGTCTACTGCTTCGACACCTCCCTCGCCGACGAGAAGGGCGAGGCTCCGGTGTTCCTCCTCGACCCGGAGGAGGGCACGCTGGCCTCGGTGGCGGCGTCGTTCCGCTCGTGGCTCGAGCGGCTCCCGCGGCTGGAGGCCGAGCTGGCCGAGGTCCGCGGCCCGCAGCCGATGACCATCGAAGAGTGGGAGCAGTTCCTCACCCGCGAGCGCGCCAAGCTGCGCCGCCTGAGCAACACCCCCGCCAAGCAGCTGACCATGCCCGACCCCGAGAAGGTGCGGGCCGAGCTGGGCGGCAAGATCCCGGTCGATCCGCGGCACCTCAAGTCCAGAGATTAGCCCGGCGTGCAGGTCCGGGAGATCTTCGTCTGCCCGCCGACCTACGTGGAGCTCGTCTACGCGATCAACCCTTGGATGGACCCCAGCTCGGGGTTCTCCCGCGAGCTGGCCATCGAGCAGTGGGAGCGCCTGATCGCTGGCTACCGCGAGGTCGGCGGACCCCCGATCCACGTCGCTGAGGCCAAGGAGGGGCTGACCGAGCTCTGCTTCTTCGGCGACTCGGTGTTCCTCTGCGAGGGCAAGGCGCTGTTCGGCAAGTATCGCCACCCCGAGCGCGCGGCAGAGGGTCCCTACGTGCGCGACTACCTGCTCGAGCACGGCCTCGTCGGGCGCGACGTCCCCGAGGGGGTGGCCTTCGAGGGCGCCGGCGAGACGATCATGTGGCGCGACAAGATCCTCTTCGGCTTCGGCAAGCGCTCCCACGAAGTCGCCCGGCACTTCCTCCGCCAGACCTTCGGCCACGACACCATCGACTTCGAGATGGAGACCGACCACTTCTACCACCTCGACACCGCGCTGCTCCCGCTCTCCGACGACCTGATCGCCTACTACCCACCCGCCTTCGGCCCCATCGACACCGCGACCATCGAGAGCCTCGACTGCGAGAAGATCGTGGTCAGCGAGCGCGACGCCCACGCCTTCGCCTGCAACGCGATCGTGCGCAACGGGGTAGTCTTCGGCTCCGAGGGGGTTCACGACCTGTGGCCCGAACTGCGTCGGCGCGGGTTCGAGGTCCGCGAGTTCGACATGTCCGAGTTCCAGAAGCTCGGCGGCGGGATCAAGTGCCTCACGCTCCAGCACTACGAAACGACGAACGCCTGACGCGTTGAGTCAAATCCTCGCCGCGGAAGCCCATGACCGCGACCGCCCTTCGACCCGCAGCCCACCCGAGCCCTCAAGTTCGGCCATGCTCGCCCGCCTGCTTCGAGGCCCTGGAGACCGGGGCGGGACCAAGTGCGTGACTCTGCAGCAATAGTGGCAGCGAGCGCCACGTCCTGCGCACAGGTTCCCCCTGTGACGCGGCGCGAGGTAGCAATGTTGATGATAGAGGTGTAATCAGTATTGAGTTAGACCTATTTGTTGTGCGCCAGTACTTTTGTTGTGCGCCAGTACTCGCTGGGTCAGGAGGTCTGGTGAATCGCAACGACGCTGGGGAGGAGCGAGGAGGCTTGGAACCGTCCCAGCCGTTCCTCGATGACTTCCCGGACGCGCTGATCCTGCTCGACCCCGACGGCTTAGTCCTCTGTTGGAACCGCGGAGCGGAGAGCATGTTTGGCTTCACACGTGAGGAGGTCTTGGGTCGGCCGCTACAAAGCTTGGTAACCCCAGAGGATCCCGGAACGGAGCTCGAGGCCTGGGCCACCGCGATCCATGGGGCGCCGGTGGTCTACCAGACCACCCGACGGCGAAAGGACGGCACCTCGATCGTCGTCGACGCGACGGCGCGGGCGGTGTTCGACGAGGCCGGACGGGTCCGACACTTCGCCCTCTGCAAGAAGGATGTGACCCGCCTCAAGTACCTGCGCGAAGCCGAGATTCTCGAGGCCCGCTACCGGGGGTTGCTCGAGGCGGCCCCCGACGCCATGGTCCTGACCAACAAGAGCGGCAGGATCGTGCTCACCAATACGCAGGCCCTACGCTTGTTCGGCTACGCGCGGGCCGGACTCCTGGGAGAGCCGGTGGAGGTGCTGATCCCCGAGCGATTCCGCGCCAACCACCCGGAGTTTCGCGACCGCTACTTCAAGGAGCCCCGCACCCGCTACATGGGTCTGGGCCTGGATCTCGCGGCGCTGCGCAAAGACGGCTCGGAGTTCCCGGCCGAGATCAGCCTCAGCCCGATCCACGCCGAAGACGGCGTGGTCCTGGTGGCCGCGGCGATCCGCGACGTCTCGGCGCAACGCAAGGTCGAGGCCCGCTTCAAGGGCCTCCTGGAGGCCGCTCCCGATGCGATGGTCATCGTCCGTCGCGACGGCACGATCGTCCTCGTCAACGGCCAGACAGAGCGCCTGTTCGGCTACTCCCGTGACGAGCTGATCGGCGAACAGGTGGAGGTGCTCGTCCCCCAGGACCTCCGCGCGGAGCACCCGGAGTATCGCCAGAGCTACTTCGCCAACCCGCGTCCCCGCGCCATGGGGGCGAACATCGAGCTCGCGGGCAGGCGAAAGGACGGGAGCGAGTTCCCGGCCGAGATCAGCCTCAGCCCCCTGGACACCGAGGACGGGCTGCTGGTGTCTGCCGCGGTCCGCGACGTGACCGACCGCAGGCGCATCGAGCGCCAGCGCGGAGAGGCTATCGCAGAGCAGCACCGCCGGCTGGCCGAGGCGAACCGCCTCAAGAGCGAGTTCCTCGCCAACATGTCTCACGAGCTGCGCACCCCGCTCAACGCGATCATCGGGTTCACGAAGCTCATGCACTCGGGCACCGTGGGACCCGTCTCTCCAGACCACCACGAGTATCTGGGCGATATCCTCACGAGCGCGGACCACTTGCTCCGGCTGATCAACGACGTGCTCGACCTCTCCAAGGTCGAAGCGGGCAAACTCGACTTCCACCCCGAGCCCCTCGACCTGGACACGGTGGTGAACGAGGTGTGCGAGATCCTGCGCACCTCGGCCAGCCAGCGGCAGATCCGCGTCGCTCGAGAGGTCGCTGCGGAGCTCGACGACATCTGTCTCGACCCCAGCCGGCTCAAGCAGATCCTCTACAACTACCTCTCCAACGCGCTCAAGTTCACCTCAGAAGGCGGGCAGGTCGCGGTCCGAGCGCTCCCCGAGGGAGACCGCTCCTTCCGATTGGAGGTCGAGGACACGGGGATCGGGATCAACCCGGAAGACCACGGGCGCCTGTTCGTCGAGTTTCAGCAGCTCGACGCGAGCACGACCAAGCAGCATCAGGGCACCGGTCTAGGCCTGGCGCTCACCAAGCGCCTCGCTGTCGCCCAGGGTGGGAGCGTGGGGGTCCGCAGCTCCCCGGGGCGCGGCAGTGTGTTCTGGGTCGTGCTGCCGCGGGACGGGAGGAGCGCGCCCGACGCGTCGCCCGCCGCGGCGGTTCGACGGCTCGAGACCGCGGCCCCGGGACCTCCGGGGCAATCGCGGGTCCTCGTGATCGAGGACTCCCTCCACGACGAGCGGCGACTGGTCCAGACGCTCACGGAGGCGGGCTACGCGACCCAGGTGGCCCGCACCGGGGCCCAGGCGCTCCAGACGAGCGCCAAGCAGCGTTTCGACGCGGTGACCCTCGACCTCGAGCTCCCCGACATGAGCGGCTGGGAGGTCTTGCGCCAGCTCCGCTCCTCGGGGCCGAACCAGACCACCCCCGTCGTGGTCGCCACGGTGGTCGGCGAAACCAGCGCGGCCTTCCCGGTGCAGGACTATCTGTTGAAGCCCATCGAGCCAGGCTCCCTCCTGTCTGCGCTCCAGCGCGCGGGTGTCCGCGCCCACGACGAGCGGGCCGTGCTCGTGCTCGACGACGACCCGTCGAACCTGAAGCTGGCGGAGGTGACCCTGCAGCGCGCCGGATACCGTTCCTGCTGCCTTTCGGACGCGACACGAGCCCTGCGCCTGGTCGAGTCCGCCCCCCCCCTCGCGATCGTCCTCGACCTGCTGCTGGACGGCATGGACGGCTTCCAATTCCTCACCCAGCTCCGCCGCACTGCGGTCGGGCGCGTGACCCCCGTCGTGGTGTGGACGATCAAGGACCTGACCGCCGAGGAACGGGCTCGACTGCGTCACGCCGCCGAAGCCGTGATCCTGAAGGCCCGTTCGACCCCCGACACACTCCTCGAAGAGCTCGAGCGTCTCGTCCCCGTCGCCTCCAGGCGGAGTCGGTCATGAGCAACAGCGCCGTCCTGGTGGTGGACGACAACCCCGCGAACCTGAAGCTCATTCGCGTACTGCTCACAGCGAACGGCTTCGACGTGCGCACGGCGGCGAACGCCGAGGAGGCTCAGGCGACCCTCAGGTCGTGCAACCCGGGGATCATCCTGATGGATCTCCAGCTGCCGGGAATGGACGGGCTCGAGCTGACCCGACGCCTGAAGCGGGACCCGAAGACCGCAGGGATCACGATCATCGCCGTCACCGCGTACGCCATGAAGAACGACGACCAACGCGCCCTCGCCAGCGGGTGCGACGACTATGTCACGAAGCCCATCGACGTCGACACGCTCCCCGTCCTCGTGAGCGCGTGGTTCGAGAAGCGCGCCCAGACCCAACGCGGAGGTGTTCATGAAGGCTGAGCGAATCCTGCTCGTCGAGGACAACCGGATCACGCGAAAGATGTTTCGGGTGGCGCTCGAGGCACAGGGCTGGCACGTGACCGAGGCCGAAGACGGGGCGAGCGCCCTCTCCGCTGCGAAGTCGTGTAAACCGCACCTCGTGGTGTCGGACCTCACCCTCCCCGACCTCGACGGCGCCCAGCTCGCGGCGCAGATCCGGCAGCAGGCGGGCACGCGGGACGTGCCCATCGTCGCGGTCTCGGGGTTCGCCTCCAAGCTCGAGCGCGCCAAATCCCTCTCGGTTGGCTTCGCCGAGCACTTGTTCAAGCCCGTCGATCCCCAGCAGCTGACCGAGGTCGTGCGCACCCACCTCAGGCCGCGGGCCGAGGTGCTCCCAGGAGCAGGCCTGCGCCTGCTCGTCGCCGACGACAACCCGGTGCAGCGACGCTTGCTCAAGCTCCAGCTCGAGCGGGTCGGCTTCTCGGTCACCACGGCCGAGGACGGACACGAGGCGCTGGAGCTGGCGCGCGCGACCCCGCCAGACCTGATCGTCAGCGACGTGCTGATGCCGGGTCTCGACGGGTTCCGGCTCTGCCACGCGGTGCGCACGGACCCCGCTCTGCGCGACGTGCCCGTGGTGCTGGTGAGCATCGCCTACACGGAGCCAGACGACCAGGCGCTGGCGCGGAGCGTAGGCGCAAGCGCCCTCGTCGTGCGCGGCCCCCAGCACGCCTCCCTGATCGAGGCCGTCAATGGCTGCCTGCACCGCGAAGTTCCGCCGCTGCCGGCCACGACGGCACCCGTCGAGACGGAGGACTACACCTATCGCGTGGTCCGCCAGCTCGAACGCCAGGTGGAGCGCAGGGAAACGATCGCCAACCGCCTGGCCCTGCACGAGGCGGCAATGAGCGTCATCACCCAGATCAGCCGCACGGCGGCGAGTTCGTCGCCCGTCGCGGAGTTGATCCCCGAGCTGTTGAGCTATGCGCTGGACGCGGCCGGGATCTCCAGCGGGTGCGTGTTCCTCCTCGAAGAGGGGGAGCCCCTGCTCCAGGCGCACCAAGGCTTCTCCCCGGCCGCGACCGAGCACCTGGGGTCCTTCTTCGGTCAGCTGGAGCTCCTGCACACCGTGATCAGGGCGGGCCGGTCGCGGAGCGTTCCCGAGCAGGACGAGCGGCTCGCTTGGGAGCAAGAGCTGCTCACGTCCGCGGGCATGGGTTCGCTGCTGCTCATCCCCATCGGTGTCGGTCACACGCGGGTGGGAGTCCTCGTCTTGGCGGCGGCGGCGCGGCGCATGTTGAGCGAGTGCGTACCCCTCGCCGAGGCCGTCAGCGCCCAGATCGGACAGTCGGTCGCGCTCGCTCGGAGCGAAGAGGCCTTGCGCAAGACAGGCGAGCAGCTGCGGCATTCGCAGAAGCTGGAGGCGGTGGGGCGGCTCGCGGGTGGGATCGCTCACGACTTCAACAACCTGCTGACCGTGATCACGGGCTATGCCGAGCTCGCGACGAGCAAGCTCGAACCGGGCTCCACCGTCCACGCCCAACTGGAGCAGATCGTCCGCGCGGGGCGTCGCGCGGCATCGCTGACCCGCCAACTCCTCGCCTTTAGTCGTAAGCAAGCGCTCCAGCCGGTGACCCTCGACCCGAACGCCGTCGTCTCCGACATGAGGGAGCTCCTCCAGCGCCTGATTGGAGAGGACGTCGAGCTGACCACCAGCCTCGACACGCCCCTGGGCTTCGTCCGCGCTGACCCCAGTCAGCTCGAGCAGGTGATCATGAACCTCGCAATCAACGCACGGGACGCGATGCCCAGCGGCGGCCGACTCGAGATCAAGACGCGATCCGAAGACCTCGACGCCGCCACCAGCACGAACCTGGACCTCATGCCTGGAGCGCACGTCGTCCTCGAGGTTTCCGACACAGGCTGCGGCATGGACGCCCACACCCAGGAGCGCGTCTTCGAGCCGTTCTTCACCACCAAGGAGCAGGGCAAGGGGACGGGGCTCGGGCTGGCGACCGTGTTCGGCATCGTCAAGCAGAGCGGAGGGCACGTCGCGCTCTCCAGCTCCCCGGGGAAGGGCACGACCTTCGAGATCTACCTCCCCCGGGTCTCCAAGTCCCCGTCGTCTAGAGAAGCTCGCGTCGACGGCCAACCCACAATAGAGAAGGGCTGCGAGACGATCCTCGTGGTCGAGGACACCGACCTGGTGCGCCATCTCGTCGACAGCGTCCTCACCGGCGGCGGCTACGAAGTCCTGGGGTTCTCCGCGCCCGACGACGCGCTGACCTTCCTCGAGGACGCTCCTGCCCAGAAGGTCGATCTGCTGCTGACCGACATCGTCTTGCCGGGGCTGGGCGGGAAGCAGCTCTATGAGCGACTCCTGGTGAACCACCCCGAGCTGAAGGTCCTCTACATGTCGGGATACTCGGATCCCGCCATCGTTGGGGAGCAGGGCGTTCTCGCCCCTGACACCCCGTTCCTGCAGAAACCCTTCTCCCCCAAGGACCTGGTGGCCAAGGTAAGGGACATCCTCGACGGCTGAGTAACGCGCCTGACGCGTCTTGCCCGACCCGGGCCTGGGGTGCTAAAGTTCGTCCTCGCAACTGGATAGATTCCGATCCAGAGGAGGGCCCGTGGCCAGCCCCGCCGCCGAAAACCTGCTCTGTCCCTGCTGCGGACTCGTGTTCCGCGCGCGGACCATGGGCACGAGCTACTTCATCTCGGGCACCGACACCGACCTGCGTGAGCTGGGGAGCATTGAGGAGGTCCGCCGCTACTGCGTGGTGACCTGCAGTGAGTGCGGCTACTCGGACTACGCCTGGACGTTCCCCGAGCTCGAGCTCACCGCCAGCGAGAAGGAACGGCTCCACGAGCTCCTCGGCTACACGCCAGGCAAGGCCACCCTGCACGGATCAGCCGGGGACTTCGAGCGCTTCCGCCTCGCCGCGCGCTGCCACCTGGCGCGCGACCTCGACAGCGCGGCGCTGGCCGAGCTCGAGCTGCAGGCCTACTACGTCGCCTGCGACCTGGGGCGTCGGGACCTCGTGCCTCAGCTGCGCGACGAAGCCGCCGGGCAGTTCGCCAAGGCCCTCGAAGAAGAGCTCGAGCCGCCGCTGCGCATGCGCTACGCGTTCCTCGCCGGCGAGCTCAACCGTCGCGCCGGGCGCGCGCGCGAGGCCCTGCACTACTTCGACGAGGCGCTGCAAGCTGGGCGCGAAGCCGCGGAGGACACCGAGGTCGACGGCGACGCCTGGCTCGTGGGCAGCCTCACCCGACGGATGCAGGCGCTGGCGCTCTACAAGCACGCGCCCGCCGAGGAGGTCGCCGCGCAGATCCCGGGCGCTCACCCCGACGCCGCCTTCGAGCTGCGCCGAATCCTCGCCTCACGCCGCGACCGGGCGAGCGTCGAGGCGACCCTCGCGGCCTGGGCCGACGCCCCCGCTCGCGACCGGACCGTGATCCTCAAAGAGCTGATCGAGGACCCGCCGGGACAGGCCTTCGAGCTCCTGACCGAGGCCCTCGAGGGGCCTGCTCCCGAAGACGTGCGCCTCGCCGCGCGAGCCCTCGGCGCCCTCGGCGACCCTCGCGCGTCCGAGCCGCTGCTCGACGCGCTGCGCCGCGGGATCCTCTCCACCGAGGCCACCGTGATCGAGGCCCTGCGCAACCTGCGCGAGGTCGACCCGGCGCAGGTCAGCGCCGTGCGCGAGATCCTCGAAGCCTGGGAGACCGAGTACGGGCACCTCGACCCCGACGACGCCTGGACCTTCCGCCCCGACGCGACCCCGCTCAAGAATTACCTCTACGTCGAAGGCGGCAACGCCGGCCTCGAGCTCCTGATCCGCGACATGCGCGCGCTCAAGGAGAACGACCTCTGGGACAAGATCCCGGCGGGGGGCCCCGTCAGCGCGGCGCTGGCCCTCGGCGGCGAAGACGTGGTCCTCGCGCTGCGCGGGCTGCTGCGCGCCGAGCAGCCAGCGGCTCGCCGCTGGGCCGCCTACTGCCTGGCTGAGCTGGGGGCCGAGGACTCCCGCAGCGACATTCGTCGCCTGCTCAACGACGCCGACCAGGTCGTGCGCCTGCAAGCCGCCAGCTCGTTAGCCCGGCTCAAGGACCGGCGCAACGAGTCGATCGTGCTCGAGGAGCTCCGCCAACTCGACGAGGGCGACGTGCCCTTCGCCCTGCACTTCCTCGTGCCCTTCAAGAGTCCGGCGGTCAAGGCCTACCTGCTCGAGCTGCGCGACAGCGGCGTGGTGACCCCCGGGGAGGTCCTGCCCCTGCTCGGCCGCCAGGAGATGGACGACTCGCTGGGCGACCTGCTCAACACCTCGCTCCTCGACACCGACGACGACACCCGCGCCGGCGCGGTCACCGGGCTGGCCTTCAACGGCGACGAGTTCGTCGCCCGCCGGCTGCGGATGCTCTACGACCAGGAGCCCTCCGACGCGGTGCGCCGCCGGATCGTGTTCGGACTCGGGCGCCTCGCGCAGCAGGGGATCGAGCGCGACTCGACCATCGAGTTCCTCCGCGATCGCCTCGCCCATGGCAACCAGCGCCTGCGGTTCTCGACGGCGCTGACCCTGCTGCAGCTCGGCGACCCCACGGGCGTCGATATCGTGCGCGACCGCGCCGCGCTGTTCGACGAGTCCTTCGACCGCTACGACCTGGTCGCCCCGGCGCTGAAGGTGCTCTCCGCCTACGACGCCGCGGAGCGCCCGACCGCTGGCGTCGCCTAGCTGGTAGAGTTTTGCCGAGGAGATACGCGTGCCCAAGGTTCAGCCCCTACCGCATGACCTGCCGACCCTCAGCCGGACGCTGGTGGCGGACCCCGAAGCCGGGGTCAGTCAGCTCAAGCGCGACGTGCTCAAGCACAGCGAAGCCAAGTTCAAGCTCTACGAGGAGGGCTACCGCGCTGCCTTGATGTGGGCCTGGGACGAGCTCGCCAAGCCGTTCACCAAGCTGCTCTCGCCCTGGGCAAACGCGAGCCAGGTGCGCCTGCGCCGCTTGGCCGCCGGCGCGGCCCCGCTGACCAACCCCGAGTTCGGCGCCAAGGCCAAGCGCATGCTGAAGAAGCTCTCCAGCGACAAGGACCGCGGCGTAAAGCTGATCGCCATGGGTCGGCTGCTCGACGACCTCCCCGCCTCCCTCGACAACGCCAAGCGCTGGGCCAAGAACGCCGACCCCACCCTGCGCGCCATGGTCGCGCAGCGGGTGCGCAACGTTCCG
>Ga0070726_10004318_pt1 | contig 11414 bp, 10 predicted proteins | sample tdAd471_FD_67275 | JGI IMG/M metagenome (GOLD analysis project Ga0070726, IMG submission 67275) | Marine sediment microbial communities from the Atlantic coast under amendment with organic carbon and nitrate - tdAd47.1 | ecosystem: Environmental > Aquatic > Marine > Coastal > Sediment | place...
GCCTGGGGCCGCCTGCCCCAGCTGCAGATCTGCGAGTATCTCGGCATCCAGCCCAAATACGCCGACAGCACGTCGGTCGGTGGCGCCTCCTTCGAGTTCCACCTGGGTCATGCCGCCGCGGCCATCCAGGCGGGCCTCTGCAAGGTTGCGGTGATCCTCTACGGCAGCACCCAGCGCTCCAAGCAGGACAAGTACATCTTCCAGATCCGCAACGACCTCGGCTATCAGTATGAGGCGCCCTACGGCCTGCCGACCCCGGTCGGCGCCTACGCGATGGCCGCCTCCCGGCATTTCGCCGAATACGGCACCACGTCCGAGCAACTCGCCGATCTGGCCGTCTCCACCCGTGCCTGGGCCGGGCTCAACCCGAAGGCCTATCGCCGCGAACCGCTGACCCGCGACGAGGTGCTGGATTCCGGGATGATCGCCAGCCCGCTGCATCGCCTCGATTGCTGCCTGTTCACCGACGGCGGTGGTGCTGTGGTCGTGGTCAGCCCCGATGTCGCCAAGACCCTCGACAAACCGCCCGTCTGGCTGCTCGGCCAGGGCGAATCGCTGTCCCACGCGCAGATTTCCGAGATGCCCGACCTGACGGTCACCCCGGCGGCGGAATCCGGCAAGCGCGCCTTCGAAATGGCCGGCGTGACCCGCGACCAGATCGACGTCACCGAGATTTACGACAGCTTCACCATCACGGTCCTGCTGACCCTGGAATCCCTCGGCTTCTGCAAGCCCGGCGAAGGCGGCGCGTTCCTCGCGAACGGCCGGACCGGACCGGGCGGCGCGTTCCCGCTGAACACCAATGGCGGCGGGCTGTCCTACTGCCATCCCGGGCAGTACGGCATCTTCCTGATCATCGAGGCGGTCCGCCAGTTGCGCGGCGAGTGCGACGAACGTCAGGTCGCCGACGCTGTCATGGCGCTGATCAGCGGTACGGGCGGCGTGTTGTCGTCGAATTCGACCTGTATTCTGGGGCTGGAGTAGCGACATGGCCGACGAGACCCAAGCGATCGACCCGGATGGTGATCCCTTTTGGCAGGGTGCCGCCGAGGGCGAGCTCCGGTATCGCAAATGCGGCGCGTGCGACGCCGCGATCTTCTATCCGCGCGCGATCTGCCCGAAATGCGGCGCGACCGACCCGGATTGGGCCGTCTCCAAGGGTGAAGGCAGCGTCTATGCCTGCTCGACCGTGCATCGCGCCCCGCCTGCCTTCGCCGACAACGCGCCCTACACCGTGCTGCTCGTCGATCTGGATGAGGGATTCCGGATGATGGGCGGCCTTGTCGACGCCGACACAATTGCCGTGGGTGACCGGGTCGCCGTAACCTTCCGGGACGGACCCGACGGCCGCCCCGCGCCCTATTTCACCCCTGCCTGAGCCGCCTCATGAAAAACAAGAAAGCCGAAACCCTCGAAGAGGCCGTCAGCCGGGTGCCCGACGGTGCCACGCTGCTGATCGGCGGCTTCGGCCAGCCCGGCGTCCCGGAGATCCTGATCGACGGGGTGTGCGACCTGAAGCGCCGCGACCTGACGATCGTCACCAACAATGCCGGGACCGGCCACAGCGGCATCGCGCGGCTGATCGAGGAAGGCTGCGTGGCGAAGCTGATCTGCAGCTTCCCCTGGGCCAAGGAATCATTCGTTTTCAAAGAGTTGTATGACGCGGGCAAGATCGAACTCGAAATCGTACCCCAGGGCACGCTGGCCGAACGCATGCGCACGGCGGGGGCCGGCCTCGGCGGGTTCCTGACCCCGACGGGCGTCGGCACGGACCTGGCCGACGGCAAGCAGACGATGACTGTCGACGGCAAGGATTACGTGCTGGAGAAACCCCTGCACGGCGATTTCGCGCTGATCAAGGCCTACAAGGTCGATCCGCGGGGCAACCTGATCTACCGCAAGACCGGCCGGAACTTTAACCCGATCATGGCGATGGCCGCCGGCCACACCATCGTCGAGGTCCAGGAGGACGTCGAGATCGACGAACTCGACCCGGAAGTCATCGTGACCCCGGGGGTTTTCGTGGATACCTACTATGTCACCGGCTGGTACGAGATCGGCAAGGAGCGGAACGCATCATGAGCGACGAACAGACAAACCTGCTGACCCGGCAACAGATCGCAGCCCGCGCCGCGCAGGACATGGAAGACGGCTGGCTGGTCAATCTCGGCATCGGCATGCCGACCATGATCCCGGCCTTCATCCCGAGCGAACGCGACGTGATGTTCCATTCGGAAAACGGCCTTATCGGGATGGGCCCGCCCCCGGCCGAGGGCGAGGCCGACCAGGACCTGATCAGCGCCGGCAAGGAGCTGGTGACCATGGTCCCCGGCGGTGCCTTCACACACCATGCCGACAGCTTCGCGATCGCGCGCGGCGGACGGCTGGACTGCGCGGTTCTCGGCGCGTTTCAGGTGGCAGCGAACGGCGATCTGTGCAACTGGCGTCTGCCCAACCAGACCTCGGGCAGCGTGGGCGGCGCGATGGACATCGCGGCGGGCTCCAAGCGGGTGTTCGCGATGATGACCCACACCGCGCGCGACGGGGCCGCCAAGATCGTCGCCGAGCGCAGCTATCCCCTGACAGCCGGCGGCGTGGTAACGCGCATCTTCACGGACATGGCCGTGATCTCCGTCACCCCGGACGGCCTGGTGCTCGATGAGGTTGCCCCCGGGCTGACCGCTGACGAGGTGCAGGCCGTCACCGGCGCGCCGCTGATCATGAATGCGGTCGGCACCATCCCGATCGCTGCCTAGGGCAGTCGAGGACAAACTCATGAACGAACTCACGAACATCACCGGCCAGGTCGCCGTCGTCACCGGCGGCACCGCGGGCATGGGTGAAGCCGCCGCCGTGCGGTTCGGCGCCGAGGGCGCGAAAGTCGCCGTGATCGGCCGCACCCCGGAAAAAGGCAACGCGGTCGTCAAACGCATCACCGATGCGGGCGGCGAGGCCATGTTCGTGAAAGCCGAGTGCGCCGACGAGGACGAGGTCAAGGCGGGTGTGAAGACCATCCTCGACACCTGGGGGCGCGCCGACATCCTGGTCAACACGGCGGGCGGCTTCATCGACGCGCCGCCGCTCGAGGAAATCACGCTGGATGCCATGCATCACAGCTACGACTGGAACGTGATCGCCAAGTTCCTGATCACCCGGGAACTGGTGCCGACCATGAAGGCCAACAAATACGGCCGGATCGTCAACATCTCGTCGGTCGCGGGCCGCACGGCGGGCGCCGGTGCGATTGAATATTCGACGACCGAGGCCGCGATCATCGGCATGACGCGGCGCCTCGCCAAGGAATTGGCACCGTTCGGAATCACGATGAACGCGATCGCGCCCGGCCTGGTGCTGACCCCGCGGGTGACGCGACACCCCCAGGAGGTGCTCGACGCGCGCGCCAAGGCCATCCCCGTCGGCCGCCTCGGCAAGCCCGAAGAGCTGGCGCATGCAATTTGGTATCTCTGCACCCCGGGCGCGGCCTTCACCACCGGCGCCGTGCTGGACGTGAACGGCGGCGCGTGGATGGGTTGAGGTAGTTTACTATAAATGAGAGGTGAACACAGGATCCCGCATGGCCAATCAATCTCATCTCAACAAACTCGACGAAGGTATTGACGCTTGGAACACATGGCGTTCCCAGAATCCATCTGTTGTTCCAGACCTAAAGGGTGCGGACCTCAAAGATCGAGCGTTTGGCGTGAATCCAATACAGCTTGGAGACGTCTTCAAAGGCGGTGAGCGACAAGATCCGATTAATCTCGAAAAAGCAGACCTTTCGCACTCTGATCTATCTGGGACAGACCTCAGAAAAGCAAGGATGTGTGACGCAAACCTAACTTCAGCAAAACTGCATGGCGCAATATTGGCGAACGCTGATTTGCGAAATGCTACTGCAATAAGCGCTAGTTTAAATGCCACGTACGATGCAAATCATGAAGTTCAGACTCGACCAGGTGCCAACCTAACAAACGCCACTCTAAGCGATGCGAAGCTTGGCAAGGCTAATCTGTATGAAGCAAATCTTCGAGAATCTGTGTTGTGCGGAGCGTTTCTGCCTAGGACAAACCTCAATGAAGCCAACTTGGAAAGCTCCGACCTTACCGGCGCCCTTTTAAGTTACACGGAACTGACCGGGGCTCGTCTAAAAAACGCAAAGTTTACGCGAGCAAAAATTGAAAATGCCGTATTCAACGGCGCCTACGATATTACAAAGACAACCGGCCTCGAAACGACGATACACTCACCCGGCGATCTCGACTTTAAGTTCAATGATGTAAACCGACCGATCTGGGAAAAATACTTGGATTGGGAGAAAATTGGGATCGTCGGAAAGCTTCCTTTGTTCGGCTTTTCCTATCTCGCGTTGGTCTCAATTCCGATCTTTTTCTTTGGATTGGCGTTTTTCAATAGTCGGGTCGAAAAAGCGCTGCTGTGGGCAAACAATATTCAGGGTACCGACCCACAGCACCAACTTGCCAACCTTATTACCCAAACCCTTCAGCCTGTACCAATCCCAAGCCTATCGCTGGTTTTCGTTGTCTCCACAGTTGTTCTTGCACTCGGCTCAACCATCTACGCGCTTTTCTGCCCCTCAAGAATTAAACAGTTCACGAAAGACGTTTGGGAACATCAACTCGGTCACCCGATAATTCACTATTGGCCGATTTCGTGGAAACAACGCGCGCTACGTGTGACGTGTGTGATCTGCTACGCAATCGGTGGAACGGGAGTCGGCGTCGTAATTATCTCAAAAGTCTTCAGTGCGGCGATATTCGTTTGGAACAATACCGAACTTTAGATCTTTCGGTTTTAGAATCGAACGATGGTGCACGGAGGAGTTAGCTTTCCCGGTGCGTTAAATCCGGTAGAACCCCGCCGCCGTATCATGGAAAAACGCGCGCTGCTCCGCCTCGCTTCGCGGTGCCAAAATCTGCTTACAGGCCCCCACCAGATCGTCATACCGCGCCCACAGCTTCTCCAGGGGGAAGTTGCTGCCGTAGAAGCAGCGTTCGGCCCCGAACCGGTCAAGCACATGGTCCAGCACGATGCGCATATGGTCGATATCGCAGCTGGCTGTGAAGAAGTTCAGGCCCGAGCATTTGATCCAGACGTTGGGCAGCGGCACGAGATACTCCAGGCCTGCCTTCCAGGCCTCAACCGTCGCGTCGTCGTCGGACGTCAGCATGCCGCCATGCACCAGGCAGAAATTCGTCTCCGGGTGATCGCGCACCAGCTCGGCGAAATGCACGAACTGGTGGGAAAAGCCCTGCAGCTCGAAGCTCATATTGTAGTTCTTGAGCAGTCCGACGGCGCTTTGGAATTCGTCCGTCAGGCACAGGTCCGGCCGGTCCGTGCGGCAGCGCAGCGGGTCGCCCTCCCAGAAATGCAGCTGGTGGCGCACGCCCCGCGTGTTGGCGTATTGCGCATGCCCCTCCAGAACAGCCTCGATATCCGAACCGGTCATGATGGCGTGGCCGACGATGGCGTGTGGAAAGCCGGTGCGGTCGGCCTCGGATTGCAGCCAGGCCGTCTCCTCGACGGGCTTGGCCGGGTCGTAGTTGGCCTGCACATGCACCGACTTGACGACATTGTTGTCGCCGAAATCGTCCAGCATGTCCTCGACCAGATAATCCTGACGCAGGCCGCTGTAGTCGTTCCCATACATCTTCGGCGTCATCGGCGCGGCCAGCCACGGATATTTCTGCCAGTGCCAGAGATGGTGATGGCTGTCGATGATGGGGCCGGAATACATGGGGGTTTCCTTCGTGAATCGCGTTCAATCAGGAAAGTGGCGCGCCCGGCAGGATTCGAACCTGCGACATTCGGCTTAGAAGGCCGATGCTCTATCCAGCTGAGCTACGGGCGCCGCGCAACGTTCCAGACGATCCAGCATCGCCGGATTCACCGGAATCGCGAAACCCCAAATTCTAATGGGAATCAGTGGCTCCAGGGAATCCTGCGCCCGACCGCGAAGTTATCCGCGTAAGCCTTTGGCTTTATTTGTCTTTCCTTGGGCTCCTGCACCACATAGTCGAGGCCGAGGCGCTCGGCATGCGAGATCGCGTCGTCGCGGCTCTCAAACGTCATACGGACCTGCTGCATGGTGTCACCCGCGCCGGGCCAGCCCATCAGCGGGTCCAGCTGCTGGCGGCGCGTCGGCTCGAATTCGAGCACCCAGTTGTGGGTCTTCGCGCGGCCGGATTGCATGGCGGTCTTCGCCGGCTGGAAAATGCGTGCCTTCATGGCAGGTCCCTCAAAAGGTTTGGTCTTCGACTGGGCAAAGGGATTGAACACAGCGCGAACTGCGCCGTCAACTCATGCAGCGGGCGCCATTAACTCATCGTCAGGCCGCCATTGACGTCCAGACAGGTGCCGGTGATGAACGCCGCCTCGTCCGACGCCAGGAACAGTGCGGCGTTGGCGATGTCGCGGGGCGTCCCGAGGCGCCGAAGGGGGATCTGTTCCAGCAGCGATTCCTCGGTCTGGGGCAACCAGGATTCGGTCATCGGCGTGTGGGTGGGGCCCGGCGCGATCGCATTCACGGTGATGTTGTAGGGCCCGAGCGCCTTCGACAGGGCGCGGGTCAGCCCGATCACCCCGGCTTTCGACGATACATAGGGCAGCCCGCCGCCGCTCGCCACGCCGCCGTGGCGCCAGGACGACGAGGACAGGTTGATGATCCGGCCGCTGCGCCGTTCCATCATATGCTCCGCGACCGCGCGGGCGCCGTAGAACTCGCCGCTGAGATTGACGTCCAGGACCTTCTGCCACTCGGAGATATCATACTCCAGCCAGTTCTTCTTCGGTGAGAACCCGGCATTGTTGACCAGGATGTCGAGGCCGCCGAAATCGGCGATTGCCCCGTTGATCGCCGCCTGAACCGCATCGAAATCCGACACGTCGAGGCTAATGGCGGTCATGCGCGACGCATCGACTGTCGTCTCGGCCAGCGTCCGGTCCAGATTGTCCCGATCGATATCCGCGATGACGACGCACGCGCCCTCTTCCACGAAACGTTCGGCGATGGCCCGGCCCAGCCCCTTGGAAGCACCGGTGACAAAGGCTGTTCGGTCCTGCAGTCGCATCGCGCACCTCATCTGAAGAAATGGTCGGGGCGACGAGATTCGAACACGCGACCCCCTGCTCCCAAAGCAGGTGCTCTACCAGGCTGAGCTACGCCCCGACCCCGGTTTTCTCTGCCTTTACCCCCCGGACCGTCAAGTGAAAACGGCAACTCTTGACCCGAGCGCATCGAGATCACATCTCATGCACGGCAAACGACCCGTGTCGGGGCCGTTTTCCGTGATGTTGCATCCACATAAAGCATGACGGACATCCGGCGCGGAATTCGCTATGGATAGCTCAAGTTTCAATAATATCAACTGGTTCAACTGGTTTAATCGGGAGGGTTCCATGAAACCTATTCAATTGCTCAAGACGCTTGCCGTCGGCGTAACCGCCGTCGGCGTTCTGGCCGCCACACCGGCGCTCGCCCAGAACAAGGATTACATCCTCAACACCGCTTCCACCGGCGGCACCTATCACCCCGTCGGCACCGCCATTGCGACCCTGTCGAAGGTGAAGCTCCTGCCGAAGCAGAAATTCAGCCTCACCGCGGTCAATTCCGCCGGTTCGGGCGCGAATGTGCAGGCGCTCGGCGCCAACACGGCCCAGTTCGCCATCGTCCAGGGCCTGTTCGGCTCCTACGCGGCGACCGGCACCGGCCCCGTCACGGCACCCCAGACCAACATGCGTTCGGTCTCCATGCTCTGGCAGAATGTCGAGCAGTTCGTGATCGACAACAAATATGTGAAGTCCGGCACCGTCTCCGACATCATCCCCCTCAAGGGCATGACCATGGGCTTCGGCCGCCAGAACTCCGGCACCATCGGCTCCAACCGGGTGCTGCTGTCGGGTCTCGGCCTCGACATGGAGAAGGACTTCAAGCTGATGCATGGCGGCTATGGCCCGTCGGCTGACGCGCTGGCCAACGGCCAGGTCGCGGGCATCGGCGCACCGGCCGGTCCGCCGACCGGCGCGATCACCAAGCTCCTGGCATCGAACGCCGGCAAGTTCACGCTGCTCAGCGTGACCCCGGACGAGGCCAAGAAGATGGATGGCGGCCGCAATCTCTGGGTCCCCTTCACCATCAAGGCCGGGACCTATCCGGGCCAGGACAAGGACGTGCAGACGATCGCGCAGCCGAACTTCCTGGCGGTCAACGCGGATGTGGACGAAGAGCATGTCTATCTGCTGACCAAGGCCATCTACGAAAACCTGCCGTTCCTGCAGGCGATCCATCCGGCCACCAAGGCCATGGACGTCCAGAAGGCGACCGCCGGGCTTCCCGTGCCGCTCCACCCGGGTGCGGCGCGCTACTACAAAGAGGTTGGGGTCGATATCCCGTCTCATCTGATGGCGAAGTAGTCTTCGCCTGATCAGGTTGTGAAATAGAGGGTGGCCGCAATCGCGCGGCTGCCCTTTTTTCATGTCACCCACACATTATCTGCCCAAGAGATCGCCATGACCCAGACGCCCCCGACCGGCATACCCGGGATGGTCGACGCCGCCGTCATCGAGATTGAACCCGATGAACCGGTCGACGGATTCCGTGCCGGGGTCGTCGATCTCGACTATTCGCTGGCGCATTTCTCGCGTTACGGCCTCACCCTGATCGCCATCTGTGCGTTCGGCCTCTGGCATGTGGGCACCAACCTGTTCTGGAACGAGCCGGGCCTGTGGCAAAACGCCGTTCATTACGGCGGCTTCGGGTTCCTGGGCTTCGTCACGTCGGCCACGTTCAAGCGGCACGCCGAGAAGCCCTGGTCGATCGGTCTGGATATCCTGCTTGGGCTGGCCGTCGCCGCATCCGCGGCATGGATCGCCGGGGCCGAGACCGGCCTCTACACACGCACCCTGGCCGAAACCGGCCTGCCCTGGCAGTTCCGGACCCTCGATTGGGCCGCAGGCATCATCATGATCGTCGCCGCGATCGAGCTGACCCGCCGGATGACCGGCTGGATCATTCCCGCTCTCGTGATCGTCTCGTTGAGTTACATCCTGTTTCTGGGTGAAATCCTGCCCGGCGTCTTCCGCGCCGCCAGCCTGCCGCTTTCCGACGTGTTGTTCCGATCGCTCTATAACGACGAAGGCATGCTCGGCATCATCGCGACCATCTCGTCGGCCAACATCACCCTGTTCATGATCTTCGGCGCCTTCCTGGTCGTCTCCGGGGCGTCGGACTTCGTCATCGAGCTGTCCAAGATCATCGCCGGCCGGTTTCGCGGCGGCGCGGCCTTCGTCGCCATCATTTCCTCGGCCCTGACCGGCACCATCTCGGGCTCGGCCGTCGCCAACACCGCCTCGACCGGGATCATCACAATCCCGCTCATGAAGGCGAACGGATTCCGCGCCAAATTCGCGGCCGGGGTCGAGGCCTCGGCCTCGACCGGCGGCCAGATGATGCCCCCGATCATGGGTGCGGGCGCCTTCGTCATGGTGTCGTTCACGGGCATCGCCTATTCCACCATCGTGATCGTTTCGATCATCCCCGCGATCCTGTATTTCCTGTCGGTCGGGTTCATGGTCCGCGTCGAATCCATGAAACACCGGATCGGCACAGAGCAGATCGCCGCCGTCGACTGGAAGAAACTCTGGGGCGGTGCGCTCAACTTCGTCCTGCCCCTCGGTATCATGACCTACATGCTCGTCAGCGGCCGGACGCCGAGCTTCGCGGCCTGTTTCGCGATCGGCACCCTGATCGTGGTGAGCTGGATCACCCCCAACCGGATGGGGCCACGCAAGATATCCCGGGCGCTCGTCCTCGGCGTGAAGACCTCGATCATGACCGCCGTGCTGCTGGTTACGGTCGGCCTGATCAACAATGCGGTGACGACGTCGGGGCTGGGCAACGGCTTCGCCCTGATGATCGCCCAATGGTCGCAAGGCTCGATCCTCATTGCGGTCATCCTGATCGCCATCGTCTCGCTGGTGCTGGGCATGGGGCTGCCCGTGACGGCCGCCTACATCGTGCTGTCGATCCTGTCGGCCCCCGCGCTGGCCGGGCTGCTGGCTGACGGCATCCTGGTCGAGATGCTGGTCAACGGGATCGCCGATCCGGCCCAGGCGGCCATGTTCGCGCTGATAGATTCGCCTCATGTCGCAAACGTCACCCAGGGGATGAGTCTCGAGGCCGCCAGGGAACTCGTCAGCGGGATGCCGTTCGAGCTCGCGCTCGTCATCCGCCCCGCCCTCATTGATGCGGACACGCTGACCGTCTTCCTGCTGACCGCGCATCTGATCGTGTTCTGGCTGAGCCAGGACTCGAATGTCACGCCGCCGGTCTGCCTGGCCGCCTTCACCGCCGCGGGGATCGCGAAATCGCCGCCCATGGCGACGGGGGTCCAGGCCTGGAAGATCGCGAAGGGGCTCTACATCGTGGTGTTGTTGTTCGCTTTCACGCCGCTGATCGGCGCGGGATTCTGGGAGAGCATCCAGATCGGCGGATTCGCGCTGTTCGGCATCTATTCACTGACGGCGCTGATCCAGCGCTATTCCGAAGGACCGATCCCGGTCTGGCTGTACCCGGTCTTCGTGGCCGGCGGTGCGCTGTGTTTCATCCCGCTCAACCTGCCGCTGAATGTCGCCGGCGCGTTGCTGGTTTCGGGTTGCGTGGTGTTCACGTCCTACGCGGCGCGGCGCGAGAGCGTCGTCAGCGCAGGGTAGTTATTCCCGCAGGGAACGCGAGATCGACTGCTCGACCGGGCTCACCAGATACTGGATCAAGGTGCGTTCGCCCGTGCGGATCAGCACCTCGGCGGGCATGCCCGGCTGCAGGGTCAGGCCATTGAGCTTGGGATCATTGGGGTCCTTCAGCTCGATCCGGGCGGTGTAATACTCCTCGCCCGAACTCGAATCCGTCAACTTGTCGGCCGAGACCCACGACACCGTGCCGTCCACCGTGGGCGTGACACGCTGGTTGAACGCCGAGAGGCGAACCTGGGCATCGAGCCCCGGACGTACAATATCGATGTCGGTCGGTGCCACCCGGGCCTCGATCACCAGCCTCTCGCTATCGGGCACCACGTCGAGGAGCCTGTCCCCGGGGCGGATGACGCCGCCGCTGGTGAACACCTGCAGATCCACGGCGAACCCGTCGATCGGGCTGACGATCTCGATGCGGTTCAACACATCCGCGGCGGCCCGGTAGCGTTCCGACAGATCAAGCAGCTGGGACTCGACCTCGCGAAGTTCGGCCACCACCTCGTTCACCTGTTCGGTCCGCAACTCAAAGATACGAATTTCAGACTCACCGATGCTCTGGCGTGCCCGCGCAATCGCCGAACGATTCTGCCCGCGCTCTCCCTCGATTTCGGCGGCTCTTCGCTGCAACGAGAGGAGCCGGGATTTCG
>Ga0070726_10004319_pt1 | contig 11414 bp, 11 predicted proteins | sample tdAd471_FD_67275 | JGI IMG/M metagenome (GOLD analysis project Ga0070726, IMG submission 67275) | Marine sediment microbial communities from the Atlantic coast under amendment with organic carbon and nitrate - tdAd47.1 | ecosystem: Environmental > Aquatic > Marine > Coastal > Sediment | place...
TCATGCTTAAGCTCAGCCCAAAATCCGTCTGTAGCGACAACAAACGTCTCTTTGCCGACGTCTGTGATTGTGGCCATATCCGGGGCCATGAATTCCTTCGCCCGAAAGCTGCGCGTCAGCTTGTTTCTAAGGGTAGAGGACGCAATTTTGTCGAGCGAGATAGTTTCGATGGCGTTGGCCAGTGTGTGGGGTCGTATAAGCCACTCAATCGGTGCTTTGGCGTCGAAGCGCCCGACCAGGCAATCACCAGCATAAAAGATGTGCGTGGGTCTCTCATGTTCGATTAGCGCTACAAGATAGCTTGCTGAAGCCCAGTGTAACTCTTTTGAACGGACTTTGTGGATTTCATGCAGTTGGTTGATAACATCATCGGCGGCCATGCCTTTTTTTGCAAGTATGAACCAATCAGTCAGATCGCGTGCGATCAGGCGGACGAGTTCGCCACTCTGCTGCCTTGCAGTAGACCCATCCAAGACAACACACAGCACCGCGTCGGGACGCAAGGCGACTCCACAATAATCTTGATTGGCGTCAGTCCTCCGTCCCTGTCTGCTACGCCAACTGATCTCGACTGCCATGTCAGGTGTTTCCATCGCTCGCAGCTATCGCTGCAAATCGATTCCGTACGATGTCAACACGCCCCTCAGGTCCTCTGATGTTGCCGTGCACAAAACCTTCAAAATCGTAATGATGCTGTAGTGTCCGGAACTGCTCAGCGATAAAGGTGCGAATATCGTCAGTGGCGCCTTTGACTTCGTTTACCAAGTCCTCCCGTCCATCAACGATCAGCAGAATATCCTCAACATCACGGCTCATAAGCAGATCGTCATTTCCGCGACCCAAGAAGGCCTCGAGCTTTGTGGCAACGAAGAGTTCAGGCAATAACTGCTTGATTTCCAACGCCTCGGTCAGAGGATATGTCACCGCTGTTTCGATGCCTCTGGCATACCACCGGTTGCTAAATCCAAGGATGCTTTCGTCATCGGGCATAAAGTCGACTTTAAGTTCGCCTAACCGCATACGACAGATGACGTTGTCTTCATGGGATTCTGAAAAGCCCTTTTCCCGCAGTTGATCCTGCAACTGTACCCAGTCGCCATAGCCAGCCAAGTCTATGATCAAATCAACATCATCGGTCGCTCGAACGTCCTCAAGAGTTATGGTGTCGGTGATGAACAACGCTGTTGTGCAGCCCCCAACAAAAACAAACCGCTCACGAAGATCGGGTCCGAGCGCGTGAGCGACCGTCTCAAGCATTTTTCGCAATTGCCCCTGAACCGTAGTCATCTGCTCAATAGCTTCTCTGATAGACGATCTGATGCAAGTTTGGCCTCCCGCTGCCTACCCAGTCTCATAGCATCAATGAGGGCCAGATATTCATATAACCGCTCGTCGTTTTGAATTGCTTCCGGGACTGACTTGAAAAGTGGCTCGACAGATTGCCCCATATCCTTGCCACGCGCATACGGCCATACATAGAGATACTCGCCACCAGCCATCAGGAGGCTCTCCAGCATAGGGGCTGCAAAGGCAGTTGGAACACCCCGTATCATCCCGCCAGGTTTTACTGGAAAAACAAATTTTAGGCCGTGTATTATGAAATTGCACAGGTCACGGCGGTTTGGTTTAGCCCTTCCAAAGTCACGATCCTTGACTGCAAGTCCGGAGGCATAACTACGGTTGATCGAGGCGTTCACTTCTGATTTGCTGATACCGAGTGAAGCCTCCAAACCCCTTACTGAGTAAGGGTCTTCGCGTGAAGGTAACCATTCTGGGCCGTCAAACTGACCCAGCTTTTCCTGCTCTTGGAGGCTCACAAGCTTGAGCAGTATGACAATGTCCTGACTTTTCATGTGTTCCTCACCTAGTGTCCGCTGTCCGTGGACACAGGACACTCAATCACAAAACTAGCTTCATTGTCAAACGTCACCAACTATTGCAACAGAGCTTGTGCTCAGTTCTAGCTCCGGCAAGTCTCGCAAAGTCTGCAGATCAAACGTCGCCAAAAACGTCTCCGTTGTCACGAAGGTATGCGGTGCTCCGGACCGCGGCGATCTGGGACCAGACGCAATGAGGTCCTTAAATCGCAACCGCGCCAAGAGATCGCGGCTGATGTCCTTGCCAAAGATGTCTTTGAGGCCTGCCCGGTCGATTGGCTGGTGATAGGCGATAGCGCAGAGCACGCCCATCTCCATCTCAGTGAAGGCGAGGGTTTGGTGACCGAGATCAGCTGCCGCTTTGATCGCCTCGGCGAATTGCGTAAGCGTCCTAAACATCCAGCCACTGCCTGACACGCCGTGTCCGACCTGGACCAGTTCATAGGGTCGGCCCGTCAACTCCGCCTGGATGTCGTCGATCAGCATCTCGACCGACACCCCCTGCCCGACCAGGCCCTCGAGGTCCTCGCGTCCAACCGGCGTCGCACTAGCGAATAGCGCCGCCTCGACCCGCCCCATCCATTCCCGCCAGCGCAGATCCTGTGGCAGCTCCTCAAGTTCGCGGTCGAACACGGCATCACTCTTGTCGGTCGGCTTGCGCTTTTGGGTCACCGCCGTCATGACGCGATCCCATAGAGCCGGAAGCTGGGGCGGCCGGTCAGCTCGCGCGCCACGCCCAATTCCACCAACCGATCACAAAAGCGTCGCGCCGCGCGATCGGTCATCGGGATCGAAGTGCCTTGTATCATTGGTGACAGCATTGATGATGGCGTAACGGCATCCTCAGACAGAAATAGCGCGACCGCCGCGTCCGATCTCTTAGTCCTGAGCTTTGAGGCAATCGCTTGAAGTGCCGCCCCGCGCTGTGTCAGGTCTCGTGCCAGTCGGATGGTTTCTTCCACGGACTGCAAAAGGCGCTGTTGAACTGGCAACTCACCCCACTGCCCGCCCGCGACCAACCCGCGCAACATCGCCTTGGTGACGTGCAGCGCAGAGACTGGCAAGACCGTTGGCCAGTGCAACGCGCGCGCTAAAACCACATCGGACAGCAGGCACGCGACCCGCTCGGCACGGTCATCAGCCCCCAGAACCAAACGCATCACAAACACACATCCAGCCAACGGCCCGTGGGTTTTGCCGCGGGCAGCCGAAGCTTTGAGCCAGCCTTCGACTTCAGCCCCCAGGTTTGAGCCGATGAGGTCCGCACATCCGGCTTGCCGGTCCCGCCCCGTCAATCGCAACCGCGCGGCCTCGCGCCAGAAGGCCAGCAGATCGCCATCGGGTCCCCGCGCTTCGCCGGGCGGTGTCAGATGATAGGCATCGCGGATATCTGTCTCCCGTGCCAAGCGTCCTTCAAGTTTCGAGGTGGCCGTTGCCGCCTTCAATGCCAACCGGTTGCCGAGCAACTTTACAGGTACGCCATGGATTGGATCGCTCAGGAGTTGATCGAGCACGAGAAGCGCCGCACCCGACTGAAAAGCCACAGTTTCAGGGATTTCTGCATGTCCTGAGGTGACCCATGCCGGGAGTTTCGGTAAGGTCATCAAGTCGTCAGAGACAGTGGCAGGCTGGAAGGTCATGCCACAACATTATCTTACCACGGCGCTTTCCGCTACAATATAGTGCGCTAACCGCCCCACCTTGAACCTCTCCGTTATGTCCAATAAGTTTGCCTTATCGGACATCTATAAGTATACTCAGCGACATGCCGATGTTGTTTTAGTTTCATGGCCGGTGTCGGAACGCCGGAATAACTGAGATTCAAGCACTTCCCTGAAAAACTGACTGGGGTTCATGAGATTCTGTACCGGTATTGATGAGACTGGACGCGACGGAGTTTGTGAGACTGGCGACGTCTGGTGCCTTTTTCGGCGATCTGGCGGGCGTTCTCGTCGCGCTGAGCCCTCCAGAACCGGGCAGAGATGCGTCGTCGCAGCGAGAGAGGCCATGATCTGAGCACTTCCTGCACCCGCCCTCGACCCTCTGCATCGCTTGCAAGCAATACCGCGATCACCCGATCCACTGGGCACTCGGCAATCCGGCCGATGCCAACCGTCAGCGCGAAGATCTGCAAAAGCGAGCCCTGCGCCAGAGCGTGGAGGCCAGAACGCACGGGCTTGGCCAGAACCGGCGCCACCTGATCATATTCCGGGACAACGATCGTCAGCGCCTGCCGGGTGATCGGTGTGGTCAGAAATTCGTGGTAGTCACGCCGGGCCCCTAATGACATCCGAGGCTGCTCTGAGACATTTGGTGGCGACGCCCGGCGATGCCGCGCCGTCAGAAAGGCGAGCATCTCATCTGGATCCAACGCTCCCTGCTCTACTCCCCGTGCCCAAGCATCAAGAACAGCGGCACCTGCGGCAGCACGGGTTTCGAGCTCGGTAAAGTGAACCGCACCCAGCATGTTGGACAAAGTTGCACCGGTGGCATCGTGCAGTTCCACGCCATGGATCGGACAGCGAAACCTCCATGGCAACGCCGTCGACTTCTGGTGCACACCGCTCGGACAGAGTGGGCAGTGATGCCGGTTCTTCCGCGCAATCATCATGCGCGCCGCAGGCACCATATCCCGGAATGTCATGGCTTGCGCAGTCTCGGCCGAAAGCCCGGTTCTTGCCGCAATCAAAGCCCCCTCCCCTGCCGAAAGACACCATTCCAAATCGAACGCGTCGCGACCGGACAAGCCAAGCTCGGCGACAAACTGCGGCCCTGTCAACGCATAGAACGTGGCCATTCTTGCGAGCCACGACGAAAGCCGCTCGTCGATTTCAGGTGGGAAGACAATCGGCAGACGGCCCTGCACCGTCACACAGGTTCTCCCAACACCGCCTGCAACCTGCCGGTGCTTAAAACATCGCCCGGCACAATCCGTTCCTCACCGCTCTCAATTGCAGCGATCGCCAGTTGTGACATCACCGAGAAGATGCCGGAGGTAATGCCGCCGGTGACACTCAGAATCCGCGTGAGCATCTTCTCATCGATCTGGCTTTCGCGCCGTAGCGGCAAGGTCCGTTGAAGCGTACTGATTAATCCGATGACATCCTCTCCATCCCGCCAGGGCGGTAAAGCGAAAGCCTCAAAGCGGCGGACAAGTTGATCGTCGGTGCGCAGCGCGTTGCGTGCCTGCGCGGTGCCAACGCAAACCAGCGGCACGCGTAACTCGTTGCCCAGAAAGCGCAGCATGTTCAGAAACCGCGCCTGCTCGCGGATGGTGCCCGCCTGCAGGCTGTGGATTTCATCGATCACCAACATGCCGGGGCGCAGCTCGGACAGAAGCCGCAGGGCCAAGCTTTCGAGCACAGCGAGCGTCGCGCGCGGCGGTTCGGGTGCGCCGATCGCCGCAAGAATGCGGCGGTAGAAACGGCTCTCATCCGGTCCGGACACCATCTGCACCGCAACGACCGGCATATGCAGCCGCCCTGTGGTCTCATCAAAGCTGGCTGGGTGATCGCGGGTGAACTTTTCGATGATCATGGTCTTGCCCATGCCGCTCTCACCGACAATGAGCAGGTTCGGCATGCGGGCCCGTTCAGGGAACGACATCAGCGTTTCGAGTTTCACCAGAGCCGCTTCTGCCCGTGGATAGGATATCCAACGATCGGCGCGGATGCGGTGAATACGCTCTTCGGAACTGAGTGCAGCCAGTTGGCGGGCCGCAGGATAAAGATGGGGAAACTCAGTCATCATACCACTCCTCGACAGCGAAACCTGGATGATCCAACAGCGCATTGCCTTTCTTTTCCGGTGCGAGTAGGGCTTCTGGCGCTTCTGAAACCGGCGTCACATCAATCATCGGATCCTGTTCCAGATGTGATCGCCGCGCTTGATGGCGTCGCATCGCCTTGGTCTGGCGTTCAGCGCTGTCCACAAGATCACGCTGTGCCAAAATAGTAGAGAAAATAAGCTCTTCATCCATCGCACGGCGTCCGGCTTCGCGCAAAGCGCGCCGCGCCGCCCGGTGTTCCCAGAGCGTAATCGCTGGCCGTGTCAGATCGGCAGGCCGGGCCTCGATGATCCCATCCGCGGTCAGCACGAAGATCCGCGAAAGGTCACGAGGGTCGTATTTCAACGTGAACTTGCGGCTTTCGTTGCCCATCAACCAGCGCAGCTCGTCTGACCAGTATCGGATATGAAAAAGGTGCAGCCCGTCACGCTGCAGCACGCGTTGTTCAGAGGGGAGGAAATCGACCAGAAACTGCCTTGGATCGGCCGGCATGCGCAGCGCAGCCTCATCGACCCCAGCCGCCCATACCGCGTTCGGGGTTGTGTCGAGCGCCCGGTGTGCGCGAGCGTGGTACGAGCCGGCGATCTCCAGCGCGAGCCAGGTTTCCAGTTCATGCAGCGTCATCACCGCCTCGGCCTCCGCGTCAAGATCACCCCGCTCAAAGATGTTTGAAAAATGCGAGCCCGGCAGCAAATGCACAGCCCCCATCATCGTGCCAATGAGCCGCTCAATGTGGCCACCATAGCGTGGCGTGCCGGGTGGGCGATGCTGCAGATCGATCTGGTATTCGGAACAGGCGATCTTGAAGGCGTGGGCATGGAATTCTGCGCCATTGTCCACATGGATCATTTTGGGGATGCCCCGCGCTGGCCACTCCGTGCCGATCCCGCGTGCCGCAAGCCAATGCGATTTGTCCATCACCGCATGGGTCAGGCAAAGCGCCACAGCCAAGAGCGACGGCGGCTCCAACGACAGGTGAAACCCCAGAACCATGCGGGTATGCACATCAATCGCAACTGTCAGGGTGGGCCTGCCCAGGGGACGGCGGGTCACGGGATCGACCACGGTGACATCAGCCTTGGTATGATCGATCTGAACAATATCCAAGGGATGCTCCGCTGTGAGCGTGCCGGGTGTAGCCAAGTGACGGCGTTCGGCTTTGTCCTTACCCTCCCTCTTGGCCATGAGCTTGGCGTGGTCGTGTCGCTCCAGCCAACGTCCAAGACGCCGGATTGACGGCGGGGCAAGCCCTTGATCTCTGCAATCCGCAGCGACCTCGCCCCAAAACCGCGTTTTTGTAGGTTTGCGGCGGGTGGCGTAAAGCTCTTTGAACAGACGAGAGACGATGGCTTCAACATCAGGGTCAAGCGGTTGCATGCCGCGCCTCGGCCCACGCGGGCTGGGCAACAAAGCCGACGTACGGCCATCCTCACGGAACTTCTTCAACCAGCGAAAGAGCGTCGCGCGGCTGACATCGAGCTGACGCATAGCCTGTTCAGCATCATCTTGGGTCAGCTGTTCTGGCAAATCCGAAAGCACTTTGGCGCGGCGCTCTGCCGCGTTCCATTCCTTGTCGGCTGGAAATTTATCGGACATATCTTGATCAATGCGCGGCTGCGGGATAGTCTCATAAACATCGACTCACTTCCCTCTACAGTCTCAATAATTCCGACTCAATCTCAAAATGAAAAAACCGCAAACCATTGAAAACACATGGCACACAGTCTCAAAAACCTCGGCAGAACGACAGATTCACTGGAAAATGGCCTCCGAAGACGGGAAATCGAGATCATCGCACTCTGATGCGCTTCATGACGCTCAGGACAACGAGAGAGATCAAGAGAAAAGCAGCGATGGGATCGCCTTGCCCGCGCATGTGGCCGGGTCGGGCACGCTGGATCGTCTTGTTGATACCGCGCGCGACTACGCCAAAGCCTCGACCGCCGAAAACACCAACAAGGCCTACGCGGCCGACTGGAACCACTTTGGGCGCTGGTGTCGGATCAAGGGAACCGACCCTCTACCCCCCTCTTCAGAGATGATCGGGCTCTATCTGGCGGATCTGGCTGCTCCAGTTGGCAAGACTCCAGCAATCACGGTGACGACCATCGAACGGCGCCTCTCAGGTCTTGCCTGGCACTATCAGCAACGTGGCTTCATCCTTGATCGAAAGAACCGTCACATCGCCACAGTGCTGGCCGGGATCAAACGCAAACATGCGCGACCGCCGGTGCAAAAAGAAGCCATCCTGCGCGATGACATTCTCGCCATGGTCGCCACGCTGCCCTACGACCTGCGGGGCTTGCGCGATCGATCCATCCTGCTCCTTGGCTATGCGGGCGGGTTGCGGCGTTCCGAGATCGTGAGGCTTGATTTCAGCAAGGACGATACGCCAGATTCTGGTGGCTGGATCGAGGTGCTAGAAGACGGCGCATTGCTCACGCTTAACGCAAAAACAGGCTGGCGCGAGGTTGAGATTGGCCGCGGATCAAGCGATCAAACCTGCCCGGTGCATGCGCTGGAGCAATGGCTGCATTTTGCAAAGATCGGTTTTGGGCCTTTGTTCGTCCGCACGTCCCGAGATGGTACGAAAGCCCTTGATGCGCGGCTTTCCGACAAGCATGTCGCGCGGCTGATCAAGCAAACCGTCCTCGACGCTGGCATTCGGAGCGACCTGCCAGAAAAGGAGCGTCTTGCATTGTTTTCCGGCCATTCCCTGCGGGCCGGCCTTGCCTCTAGCGCCGAAGTTGACGAGCGCTACGTCCAGAAACACCTCGGCCACGCTTCGGCGGAAATGACCCGCAGATACCAACGCCGTCGCGACAGGTTTAGGGTCAATTTAACCAAGGCGGCGGGTCTGTAGCGCCTCCCCTTCTCTATCAAGCGACCGCCTTCAACTTTTGTACCTGGATGTCATCTTCGTGCTGCCGCGCCTGCGCCAGCTCATAGCTTGTCTGCATGCGCAAAAGCGTGTCGGCCTTGACGCCAAAGGCTTTCTCAAAGCGGATCGCCATATCTGCTGAAAGTCCGGCATTGCCATTCAGCAAAGTGCTCAAGGCCTGCCGCGATACGCCAAAATGATAGGCCAGATCCTTTACGCTGATGGACGCAGGCTCGACGATCTCCGTCTTGAGCCAATCGCCAACATGAACCGTCAAAGACGGATGCATCTCAAGAGCCATGATAGTCCTCCAGTTCCATATCTATCAGCGCACCCTCTTCGTTCAAACGAAACGTGAGCCGCCAGTTTTTCGTCACCGTCATCGACCAAGTGCCCTTTCGATCACCGGTCAGCTGGTGCAGGCCATAATTGGGTGGCGTCGCCAACTCCTCTAAATCCGATGCCGCATCGATGAAGGCTAGCATTTTGCGGAGCCTGCCCGTGTCGCCCACCAGACCTTTGGGGTTTCCTGTTTCGAAGAACCGGCGAAGCCCTTTGTGGCCAATACTCTCAATTTTCATATCCGTACCTACAGAAATCAACACAATATGTCAAGCGTCACTTGACGCATGACGCACATCGCTAGAGCGCCCGTTCGCTCAATCGACCATAGAAGCTCCGATCCAGGTGCAATTCGCCCGTCTGCGCCTTCTGGACCATGCCCCTGAGATAGCCGCCTGGCGAGGAAACCTCTCCAGCGGAGTGCTTGTCGTAAATCAATGCAATTGCCGCGGCCGCGACTTCCGGCCCCAGCGCACTTTGAGCCACATTCCAGGCGTGTTCGGAGATTCCGACCATCGGTCTGATCTTCGCGGCGGCCCTGTGGACCCCGTTCCAATCACGAATATACCCTTCCAGACCACGGGCCATCTCTCCAAACTCTGGACAGGTTGCCATCAACATCGGTACGTCAATGTCAGACCGTCGCTTTCTGGTTTGAGTGCTCCATTCGCCTTCCAGATTCACGCCCTCATCGCTATCAACCCGGTCTTCGGGTGGATATTCTGGCACAACACCCGCCGCGTGCTTTTTTTCAAAGCAGTTACTAATTACAGGATTAGGTTGATTTGTAGTTAGTATGTGGGTGCTGTTTTTCGCACCCTTGGGGACAGTATTTATATAAAGAGAGACAACATTATTGTCTGTTGTATCGTCCTGTGGGACAGCAGACTCAGCGTCTGATCGCTCCGGCCAGTCAAAAGCGTCCTCAAACGCGGCATCTACGCGATGCTGAAGGGCTTTGAACCAGTTCACGAGGTCAAGGAGCCTCTCGGGGCCAGTGGTGCGCTTAGGAAGCCGCTCAAGCAGCAAGCCAAACTCATCATGCAGATCGCGCCATGGACCTCTCAGGCCGTTCTCAAGTGCCTTCTCGATCTTCGCACGGATCACACGCCGTGTGACGGTGATCGAATTACGCAGAGACTTGCAGAATTGGCGCTGCTCCTGCAGCTGCGCGTGTAACGCTTCGAATTCTTCGGCGCGGGCCGCTAGAGGTGCGAGATCAAAGCCGTAGGCCTCAACGATGTAGCCATCCCTGTCCCTGGCCCCGAAGCGCTTCCCGTTTGAACTGTCCTTCATGCAGATAACGCCAGCTTCACACAGGCGTCGGATATGGCAACGCAATGTTGTCAAAGAAAAACCTGTCTGCTCCATCAGGAAGTTATTGGAAGGCCAAACAATAGGTCGCCTGCCCTGCTCCCAATCCTGTGTCTGTGTAACGGCACCAAAAGTGTCTAGAAGCAAGAGATCTTGCGACTTGAGACCGATCGCAGCGGCCACCTTCTTTGCCGCAACTATTGCTCGTGTTTTGGGTATAGATAGCTGTTCACCGGCTTGTGCGTGCTTTTCAGCGACCACAAGACCCGGTGTCGGCTTGCGCCAACCTGTATGTGTCATGAGTGTTTCAAACCTCCATCAGTTGAATGAAGGCAAAAGAATCCCGTTCACCAAATCGGTGTTGTTTCGTTGACTTCGATTCGCGGGAGAGTTATCTAAGTCTTGCAACAGAAATTAGATCAGCTCTCAGGCCGCGAGGTTTGGGGGCTTTTCTTTTGCCGTTAGATCACGTGACGTTCCTCTCTGCTCTTTGCCTCAATTGGGGTCGAGCGCCCTTCCCTGTCGTTGCAGGTGAGCGTTTCATTTCTTCGACCCATGTTCCTGTAGATAAGCTGCGATCATGTCGCCTAAGCCCTCTAGGCTCTGCTTATCCAAATCTATTCCCGCAGCGCTGACCGATAGCTTTCCACCTTGTGATGAAACAGAAAGCTTCTCTCGCCCAAACTTGCGTATGATTGTTAGCTTCTTCGTTTTGGCCGTACCTTTAGCCGCCTTAACCGGACCCTTTACCAGATCAGCAACAACTTTCTCGAGCTCTCGATGGCTAAGCGCATAGACATTCTTGCACGCGTGCAAGATCTCATCGCGTGCCTTCAACACGGCCTTCCCCCTCGAAACGTGGCTTTCGTGCACACCGATGATGCTCGCAAAACTAACAGCAGTTACCTTCTTGTCAGGGTTCGAAGTTTCATAGCGATCAAACATCTGGCCAACAGATAGAAGACGCTCGAAAGCACCGAGGTTTTCGCGCTCTTCATTTTCTCTGAAGCGCATGAACAGCATCTCAAACTGATCGTCTGAAACCCCTCTCTTCTCCGGCGACGCCAAAATGGCCCTGACAGGCCGACCGAGCTTCTGAGCAATGGCATGCCGTCTACGACCGGTAATTAGAAAAAATGGAACGCCAGCACAGTTCTCTGGATCTAGCGGATCGGGTTGCCAGCTCGGATCGACAGGCCAGACCTGAATCGGT
>Ga0070726_10004320_pt1 | contig 11413 bp, 11 predicted proteins | sample tdAd471_FD_67275 | JGI IMG/M metagenome (GOLD analysis project Ga0070726, IMG submission 67275) | Marine sediment microbial communities from the Atlantic coast under amendment with organic carbon and nitrate - tdAd47.1 | ecosystem: Environmental > Aquatic > Marine > Coastal > Sediment | place...
CAGTTGCTCGCGCCTGCAAAACGATGCCCATCGTGTTTCCCCGACGCCCGCCGCTCCTGAAACACGAACCCACCCTGCTTCCGCTCCGGGAACGGATGATTCCGCATCCGCCGGATTTACGCACGCCCAAAGAACCACAGGTTCCAAAGGGTGCATACGGGAATGATAATGACAAAAATCAAGTCAAGTTCGGCATCCCCAAAACATATCACTCCCACCTTCCGCAATGTCCGATAACCATCCCCTGCGCCTTACACCCTCCCACCCAACCCATGTTCCTGTTGTGCCTCACCCCCAGATGCTGCTACATTGACAACACTCAAACTGGGGAGAAACAGCCATGCACAACCGACTCATCACCACCGTACTGATCACCTTCGCAACCCTGACCGCCGCCGCAAACGCGCAGCCGTTCATCGAGTTCGAGATCGACGCTACGAAAGAAGACAATCAAGGGAATGTCACCATCCTGAACGCACGCATGGTGTTCGATGCCGGCGCGGGCGAGATCGCGACCAACACCTTTGCGCTGATCGATTCGGAGATCAGCGTCCACCAACGCCCATACGCCCAGTTCGCCGGCTCAATCGAACCCGACCCAAACCACCGTTCCTACACCTTCGATGACCTGGAACAAACCACTGCGTCCGTTTCGACAAACTTATACAGCTTCAACCTCGTCGATAACGACGATCCATTCTCGCTCTTCGTCGGCATCGTCGGCCCCATGCCCTCGATCCAGCCGCCCCTCACCACGCTCCCCGACGACCCCGCAGACTACATGATCAACCCCGCCGCCGGCATCTCCGGCGTGGACATCGACATGCAAATCGACGGCCAGACCACCGAACTCGACGAGTTCGGCAACATGGGCGCCGTCATCAACCGCAGCGCAGCAATCCACTACACCGTCCGCAGCGTCGACGACCCCCGCATTGAAGAATGCGCCGCCGACCTCAACAACGACGGCCGACTCGACTTCTTCGATGTCAGCATGTTCCTGCAGCTCTACCAGGCCGGTTGCCCATGACTTGTAACTCAGTAGCATGATGAGTTGGTTCTTCCGACAAGCAACTACGCCTTGTCCGCCTTCTTCATCGCCTTGCACGATTCCCGGATCAGTTTCTTGAATGTAGGCAGGTGCACATCATCCAGACGCTTGATGTACAGGCAGCCCTTCCCGCATGTGTGCGGGCCGAGCTTCTCCATCAGCTCCTCGCGTGACTCGAAGTTGCCCATCAAGTAGATCGAAATCGCCTGCTTGCGAGATGAAAACCCGGCCTGGAACCAGTCCATCTCCCGCCCGGTTTCGTAGACCAGATGTGTTTGCCCGAAGCCGACGATCGATGCCCCCCACATCGCGCCTGTCGCGTCCTTCGTGATGGTCCGCATGATCTCCGCGATCTTGACGCAGTCCGAGCGTCGTTCCTCCGGGAGTGAATCGAGATAGGCCTGGACCTTCGCATCTGTTTTCTGGGTTTTGTTGTTGGCGTCGTACCGCTTGGCTGGGGTCTTTTTCTTCGCCGTCTTCTTTGATGCGGGCTTCTTGGTCGATTTCTTGGTGGTCTTCTTGGGCATCATGGATTCTCCTGGCGTATGGATGTTCCCATAATGCTCAGGTTTGGTCAAACATCCCAGTTTCTGGGCGATATGGATGGTTTCAGGGGTGGTGAACGGGTGATCTGTTCGATGTTCGTGCTATCATCGTGTCTTGTTTCTGTATCTTCTGAAGGGAGCTCGATTTGCGCCGTAAAGAATGTGTTGTGCTGGTAGCTGGATTCGCGTGTTCAATGGCATTGGGCATGGGGGATCCGTACGAGGCGCCTTCGAGTTACTACAGCGGCGTAAACAGCACCGGTGCGGCTTTGAAGAGCCAGCTCACGGCGGCGATGTCCGCGGGGCACATCCAGCGGAACTATGGCAACTTCCGCGATATGTCGAGATACATCGATACGGACCCGAACAACCCAAGCAATATCCTGCTGTGCTACAACCGTGCCAGCGTGAGCAGCAGTTGGGACAGCGGAAGCACCTGGAACCGCGAGCATGTCTGGCCACAGAGTCGTCAGCCGGGCAGCGCCAGCAACTCCAGCACAGGTAATCTGGGTGACCCCCACGCGCTCAAGCCCTGCAACCCGAGCATCAACAGTTCCAGAGGCAACAAGCCATTCGGTGGCGGTGCCAACACCACCGGCAACTACCGTTCACTGGGAACCTTCTACTTCCCGGGTGACACCGAGAAGGGCGATATCGCCCGCTCCCTTTTCTACAGCGATACCCGCTACGCGGGGAACGGGATGTCCTTGGTCAACGGCACGCCGAGCGGCAACCAGATGGGCGATCTTGAATCGCTGATCGCGTGGCATTACCTCGACATCCCCGATGAGTTCGAACGGCGACGGAACCACGCTATCTACAGCGTCACGCTCAATCCATTGCGTACGAATAACCGGAACGCGTATATCGACCACCCCGAGTTTGTATGGTCGGTGTATGTCGATCAGATGAATGACTCGACTCTGTACTTTGGTGATCTTGAGCCGGCGAACGGGGAATCGACGATCGATGTTGATCTTGGGAATCTACTCGTGGGCGAGTCGCTGAGCTCGATTAGTTTAGATCTGCGCAAGAGCGGCGATGACGGTGTGTTCTACCGGGTCACTCCGAGTGCCGGAATCACAACCAGCCTCGATGGTTGCTATCAGGCATTCCCGATCGGGAGCGATGGCGCTTCCGAACCAATGATGATCAACTTTGACCCTTCGTTCACGGGCACCGCGGGTGTTGTGTTCGGATCGGTGATCGTGGACAACCTTGATGTCACCACGGCGGGTGGGAGCGGCAACGGCGCAAACGATGGCGACGATATGGTCTCTATCGAGATGAGCGTGTTCAACCCTGGTGACGCGTCGTTTATGGCCGGCTCTGATCAAGACATGATCAGTGTTGATCTCGGCACGATCGCAGCAGGCGGCGGCGACTCGATGCAAACGGTTGATGTTTTCAACATCGCCCCCGGCGGCTCCTTCGCGGCGCCGATCGACATCGAGGTGCTCTCGTCGACGGGTGACACGACGGCCTTGACGACATCGCTCGGCGTGATCACAGACCTGAGCAGCGCGGGCATGGGCTCATTCGATGTCATGCTTGATGATGTGACAGAAGGGGTTTATGCCGCAACCTATACCCTGCGGGTCTACAACAGCCGATCGATGTTCCCCGGGGATGTCATCGTTGAAGACCTGACCCTGACACTCACCGGTGAGGTTGCGGGTGCGTCATGCACGCCCGATCTCAACGGCGACGGTGTGTTGGACTTCTTTGATGTCAGCGCGTTCCTGAGTGCCTATTCCAGCGGCGATCTGAGCGTAGATTTCACGGATGACGGCGTGCTCAACTTCTTCGATGTCAGCGCATTCCTCAACGCGTACAGCAACGGCTGTCCTTGATTCATGGAGTGGGCTGATCAGTCCTCAAGGAACTCGACCTTTCCTTCGTCCATGTTGTAGTACGCGCCGATGATCTGCAGGCCGTCGTTGTCGGCGAGATCTTTCAGGATTGCGGACTCGCTCTTGAGCTGTCGGATTGAGTTGTTGATGTTTTGCATCGTCACTTCGTAAGTGAGCTTCTCGAACTCGTCGTTCTTGTCGTGTGATTCGATGCATGCGCAGCAGGTCGGGGCGATCTTGTCCACGATGGCTTTGAGCGATTCGGATCCGGGCGGCTGGTTGTCTATCTGGTCTTTGAGTGTGGCCATGATGGCGCCGCAGCGCTGGTGCCCCATGACCACTATCAGACGCGGCCCGAAGGTCAGTGCGCCAAACTCGATCGAACCGAGCTGCGTCGGGGTGACAATGTTGCCGGCAACGCGGATAGTAAAGAGGTTCCCCAATCCCTGATCGAAGAGGATATCCGGCGGGACTCGATGATCGCAGCAACCGAGGATGATGGCGATGGGTTTCTCGTCGACGGCGTAGTCGTAGGCGTGCGGGTCGACCTTGCGTGCGTTTGACGCGAAACGGGCGTTCCCTGCTTTGAGGAGTTCGAGTGCTTGTGCGGGTGGGAGCTTGGTCGAGTTGGGCATGCGTGCGTGTCCTTTCCGATCGTGTGATCCCGGGTGGGCAAAATTTAGAGATCGTAGACCCGAGCCCTGATTCGGTCGAGTTGCGATGTGTCGAATCCGCATGGGGGAATTATTTGGGGTCGCGCTGATCGAAGATATGCATGTTGTAGCGTTTAGATAGATCGCGGAAGACGGCGAGCCCTCGCGTGGAGTTGCCGTACTCGTCGAGACGGGGTGAGTAGACGGCGATGCCCATGACACCGGGCACGACACCGAAGATGGAGCCCGAGACGCCGGACTTTGCAGGGATTCCGACCTCGTAGGCCCATCGCCCCGCGTAGTTGTACATGCCGTTCATGAGCATAACAACGAGAATGTCCTTGATGTACTCGACGGAGACAGCCCGCTCGTTACTCACTGGGTTGATCCCATTGTTGGCAAGGGTGGCGGCGGCGTTGGCGAGTTGCTGGGTGTTGACGCTGATCGCGCACTGGCGGATGTAGAGATCCAGGTGCTGCTTGACATCGCCCTCGATTGTGCCCTTGGACTTAAGGAGGTAGGCCAGAGCGCGATTGCGATCGCTTGTGCGGAGCTCGGATTCGTAGACAGCGGTATCGAGTTCGGCGTCACTGCCCAGATAGACGCTCAGATTGGCTCGCATGCGCTCGTAACGGTCCTCGGAACTGTCCCCCGGGAGCAGGGAAGCGGTAACGATGGCACCGGCGTTGACCATGGGGTTGAGCGGTTTACCGATCTGATCGAGCCCCACCATGGATGAGAAGGAGTTGCCGGTGGGCTCAACGCCGGTGAGACGCATGACCATGTCACGCCCGACGGTGGAAAGTGCCTGTGCGAGAATGAGCGGTTTGGAGCAGGATTGGAGGGTAAAGCGTGCGTCGGTATCCCCGATGGTAAACCCGGAGCCGTCGACGAAGCGGACGGCGATGCAAAAGAGATCGGGGTCGGCCTTGGTGAGTTCGGGGATATAGGTGGCGACGGCACCGGTGTTGAGGGGACGGTAACGGTCGTGGAGTGACTCAAGGGTGGATTCGATGTCGTTGATGGTGGGCATGGACGGATGATAGACGGGGTGGAGTGGATCCCCGAATCTGTCTTTTTGTTTGGTATATGATTGGATTTTACTTGAATCGGGCGGCAATGTTCTTATCGTGTTCGGTATGCGAGACGAGGACTATGGGTATCGGGATGGGCTGCTCGAGGGGGAAGTTCATCGGCGCGGGGCGGGGATCAATCCCGGGAATCGATTCGAGTCGGTGCGCCTGCATGTGCTCGGGGAGGAGCTCGATCGGCAATGGGTTGAGCGGGTTGAGGAGGGGACGGGGGGGGAACCGGTGCGTGTGCAGCGGCAGGTGTTTACGGACAAGACGAAGACGATCATCAATCAGGTGAGTCGGACGTCGGATGTGCCGTTCGATTGGACGGTGAACCCGTATCGGGGGTGCGAGCACGGGTGTATCTACTGCTTTGCGCGCCCGTTTCATGAGTATCTGGGATTCAGCTGTGGGCTGGACTTTGAGACCAAGCTGATGGCCAAGCCCGAAGCCCCGGAGTTGCTGCTGCGGGAGATGGCATCGAAGCGCTGGAAGGGCGAACCGATCGTGATGTCGGCAATCACGGATATCTATCAGCCGATCGAGCACAAGATGGGGATCGCGCGCAAGTGCCTCGAGGTGATGGCAGAGCACAATCAGCCGGTGTCAACGATGACGAAGGGCGCGATGGTGCTGCGTGATGTGGACCTGTGGTCGAAGCTCGCCAAGGTGAACGCGGGACGGGTGACGGTGACGCTGGTGACGCTTGACCCGGACCTCGCGGCGGTGCTCGAGCCGCGTGCGACGACGCCGGCGGGGCGCCTGCGGACGATCCGTGAACTGACGGACGCGGGCGTGCCGGTGACGGTGAATGTGGCACCGATCATCCCGGGGCTGACGGATATGGAGATGCCGCGGATTCTGAAAGAGGCGTCGCGGGCGGGTGCGCGTCGTGCGGCGTGGGTGCTGTTGCGCCTGCCATATCAGGTGAAGGACTTGTTCTTGGATTGGCTGTCTCGGCATGTTCATCCGGAGCGGGCGAAGAAGGTGGAGTCGTTGATCCGGCAATCGCGCGGCGGGAAGCTGTACCGAGCGAACGACATGCGAGGGCGTGGGCAGGGTGCGATCGCGGAGCAGCTGTCGCAGAACTTCGATGTGTTCACGCGTCGGTACGGGATGAACCGGGATGTACGCCCGTTGTCATCGGCTCATTTTCGACGCCCTGATCTGAGCGGGCAGTTGGGCTTGTTTGAGCAAGGTGAGTAAGGGGAAGGGGGTGCTACGGTGCGTGAGGTGAACTGGATGTTCTTAGACATGAATAGCTACTTCGCGTCGGCGGAGCAGCATCTGCGTCCTGAGCTGCGGGGGCATCCGGTGGGCGTGATCCCGATGGTGACGGAGTCGACCTGTGTGATCGCGGCGAGTGTGGAGGCGAAGCGGTTTGGGGTAAAGACGGGGACGGTTGTTCCGGAGGCGAAGCGGCTGTGCCCACACATCAAGCTCGTGAAAGCACGCCCTGAGGTATATGTGCGGCTGCATCATGAGGTCGCGCGGAGCATTGATCGGCATCTGCCGATTCACAAGGCATACTCGGTGGACGAGTGGGCGATGCGGTTGATGGGTGATGAATGTGTTGTTGAGCCGGCGGTGGAGATTGGGCGGCGGATCAAAGAGCAGATGCTTGGGGATTTCAGTACGGCGTTGCCGTGCTCGATCGGGATTGCCCCGACACGGCTGTTAGCGAAAATCGCGTGTGAGCTTGAGAAGCCCAATGGGTTGACGGTGCTGACGGTGCGTGATCTCCCTCACCGTTTGTCGCACCTGAAGCTGACGGACCTGACGGGGATCAACAAGGGGGTGGTCTCTCGTTTAAATCAGCACAGCGTGCGGACGGTTGAGCAGTTGTGGGCGTTGAGTCGGCGGGATGCAGTGGCGGCGTGGGGCTCGGTGGTTGGCGGCGACTGGTGGGCGGGATTTCATGGGGTGGATGAGCCGGAGCGGGCGACGCGGAAGCGATCGATGGGGCATCAGAATGTGCTTGAGCCCCGGTTGCGCACAGAGGACGGGGCGCGGCAGATGCTGGCGCGGTTGATCTATCGGCTGGGGACGCGGTTGCGTCGGGAGGGGATGCTGGCGGATCGGTTGTGTTTCTCGGTGCGGTGCAAGGACGGGCAGGGGTTCAGTCGCGAGGTGCCGCTTGGGTTGGTGAACGACACGCCGACGCTTTTGCGGCGGTTCCGGGAGGGGTGGCGTTCGCGCCCGGCGTTATGGTCGGTGCCGTGGGTGGTTGGTGCGGATGTGACGAAACTGGTGCACGAGTCGCAGGCGACGGGGTGCCTGTTTGGCGAACCGGAGATCGGGAATCGGTTGTCGGCGGCATTGGACACAATCAACACGCGTTGGGGTCCGACGGCGGCGTTCTTTGGGGCGTTGCACGATTGCAGCCATGAGATGGACGAGAAGATCGCGTTCGGGCGCGTGCCGGAGGTGATTGAGCGCGGCGTGCGGACGAAACCAAGGCCTTTGGATGGGGATGGCGGGAGGAAGCAAAATGGTCGATAGAAAGGGGGTGGCGGACGCGATTTGCGTTGGTCATATTTGACACAACATGCGGGGTACGCAATGAGTGAGGGCAGTCGAAAAGAATCGCTGGGTTGGCGCGATCGAATGCACGAGATCATCTTCGAGGCGGATACGCGCGGGGGCAAGGCATTTGATGTCGGGTTGATCATCGCGATCATGCTGTCGGTTGCGGTTGTTGTGTTGAGCACCATGCGGATTGCGGAGGAAGAGCCGTATCGAACCGTGCTCTATGGCATCGAGTGGTTCTTCACACTGCTGTTTACGGCGGAGTATGTGCTTCGCTTGATGATCGTGCGGCGTCCCTGGAAATATGCGACATCGTTCTTTGGGATCATCGACTTGCTGTCGATCCTGCCCGCGTTTCTCGGATTACTGATCCCGGGCGGGGAGCGTTTGATGGTGGTTCGAACGCTGCGTTTGTTACGCATTTTCCGAGTGTTCAAGCTTGCGCGGTATCTGAGTGAGGCATCGGCGCTGCGGGAAGCGATTTACATCAGCCGTCACAAGATCGCGGTGTTCATGACGACCGTATTGATCGTGGTGCTGATCGCAAGCACAGTCATGCATGTTGTCGAGGGCGATACGGGGCATGATGCGTTCGGATCTATCCCGGGCGCGATGTATTGGGCAGTGATCACGATGACGACCGTCGGGTATGGCGATGTGGTCCCAGTGACGATTGTCGGGAAAATGACGACGATGCTGCTCGTCTTGGTAGGATATTCGCTGATCATCGTGCCAACGGGGATCCTGTCGGCTGAGATCTCAGACTCTCGGAAACGAGTGACCACGCGCGCTTGCCCGCATTGCATGGCGGAGGGGCATGACCGGGATGCAAAGTTCTGCAAGCGTTGCGGGGAGTTGCTTGAACCCGGCGAAGAGCAGTACACGGTTTAGTCACACACGGTCCGATTCGGGCAGCGATGGCGGCTGGAGGCGGGATGCCCAGACCGCGAGGATGATCGCAATGATTCCGGATGCGAGATAGACCTGATTGAAACTACCCGAAAGATCACGCCAGAATGAGAAGATGAAGGGGCCCGCGCTGGTTCCAATGACCATGAAGGTTGTCAGCGAGCCACGGATGGAGCCGTGGTGTGTGCGACCATAGAAACGGGCAAAGATCGGGCTTGCGAGGAGAAAGAGGAGCGATTGACTGAGGCCGAGGGTGAAGTAGGAAGAGTGGAGTGTGATAAGGGGGGAAGGGGTGCTCGATGCAACGGCGAAGAGGATCGATGCGATTCCCAGGAGAAGGCCGGCGGCGGCGAGCAGGAGACGGGGACGAACCTTGTCGATCAGGTATCCGAAGGGCACAGTGACAATCAGAGAAACCACACCGAAAGTTCCAACGGCGGCGGCGGCGGCAGGCTTCGAGAGCCCAAGATCGGCAACCATGGGCTGGGTGTGGAAGACAAAGGATGTCCCCACCGCTGCCGAGAGCACCATGGACGCGGTGACGATCCAATAGGCGTGGGTGCGAAGAGCTTGTTGTAGCGTAAACTGAGGGCCGGTGGAAGATGAGGTTTGGGGTGGGAGCCCCGCATCGCCAACAGCAGGCGCATCAAGCTCGATATCGATCTGGTCGGACTGATCGTGATGTGGGTGCGGGTGCGCATCACCATCGAGGCTTTGGTTGATGTCTTCGGGAGTATTCACATACGCGATTGCGATGAGAGGGAGAACGATAACCCAGACGGCGATACCGAGGATGGCGTATGCGGTGCTCCAGTTGGTTGCAGCGATGAGTGCGAGCACACCCGATGGGAGCAGGGCAACGGCGAGCGGCATTCCAAGATGGCGAATCGCTTCGGCGAATCCGAGTTTGCGCTCGTACCACATCGCGAGGGCGTGGGAGGAAACAAGCCCGAGTGCGCCCTGGCCGAGGAAACGGAGGAAGAAGAAACCAATCGTGAGGATGACGAGGATGGTCCACGGGCGAAGCGGGTTGTCGGGGTTGATGGACTTCGTGAGGGATGCGGCGGGACCGATCGTGAGGCAAGCAAGCCCGAAAGCGATCGCGACAAAGGTCATCACGAAGCGTGTGCCGTGCTGATCGCTCAGTCGGCCCACGAAGGTGAGGGGGAGCGAGGCACAGAATGTCGCGATCATGTAGGCAGCGCTGAACTTCGAAAGAGATATATCAAGATCTGCACGGATGGCGTCGGAAAATGTCCCAACGACAAAGGACTGCCCAGGCGAAGTAGCCATGGTCGTCAGCGTGGTGATGGCGAGCATGACCCAGCCATAGAAAACAGGTTTGGTTCCCTTGTGATGGGCGCGTTTCAGAATGTGGCGAGCGAGTGGGGTCTGAATGGATCTGTTGAACATAGAAGGAACCAGCCCATACCGCCATGAGGAGCGGTACTCTTTGAAAGATTACACACCAGTATTCGACACTGTTCCGAGAGGCACTATTTTGAGTTGATCCTTGATGCTTCGCGCACAAGTGCCTTGAGGCGGGTGATGTTGATCTTTTCACCCTCATGGATGTCGATCGCCCGACGAGTATTGCCTTCGAGACTTGCGTTGAAGAGGTTGTACGGATCTTCGAGGGCGGCTCCCTTTGCGAATGTCAGTTTGACGCGTTCTTTGTAGGTTTCGCCAGTGCAAAGGATCCCGTTATGCGACCACACGGGGACGCCTCTCCACTTCCATTCTTCGATGACATCGGGTATCGCTTGATGGATGGCTTTTCGCACTCTTTGGAGTGTTTCGCCTCTCCAGTCGCTGAGTTCCTCGATGCGTTCATCGATCAGCTTCGATGCATCCAGATCCGTATGATGCTTTGCGTTCTTCGACATACTCACACAGTACTCAATCAGCGAGGGTGAGGCATGACCCAGATCAAGACATTTCTGACATTCAATAACCAGGCAGAAGAAGCGGCCAGATTCTATATCTCTGTATTTCCGGGTTCTGAGATGACACGCATCGCACGCTATCCAGATCTCGGCCCCGAATCACCGTTCGAGACCGGGAGCGTGATGACAGTCGAGTTCATGCTCAATGGGCGCGAGTTCGTGGCACTCAACGGCGGTCCTCAGTTTGGTTTCAGCCAGGGGATCTCGATCGCTGTCATCTGTGATACTCAGGAGCAGGTAGACGAGTATTGGGCCAGATTTGAGGAAGCCGGGGGAACGCCGGTAGCGTGTGGCTGGATCACAGATCACTTTGGTGTCTCATGGCAAATCGATCCGCGATCGCTGATTGAGCTGATCTCCGGTGATGATGAACAGCGGGCGGCGAAGGCGATGAAAGCGATGATGGGCATGGTGAAAATCGATAGTGAAAAGCTGTCCCAAGCCGTGGATGACTGATCCAAATCTCGCAGATACGCTCAGCCCCGACTGAAAGGGATACTGAAACTCGAATACAGACACTGTATTGAGATAACACGATTTGACGCCGTGTTCTCTCATGGAATGGGTGTGCAAGTCGATCTTTGAAGCCTAGAGTCATTCTAAAGTAGTCATCCAATACCCCCTTAAAGGCCAGAAAACAGGGAGTTTCCATGTCTCCAACGCAAACGAACAGTCAATCCGGCAAGCAGTCAAAGTGCCCTTTCATGGGCAATAGTGTGGGTGGAGCATATGGCTCCGGTCCTGATATCAGCGATTGGTGGCCGCAGCGACTCCAAGTCGAACTTCTTCATCAGAACCCGCCGATGGCGAACCCGCTTGGGGACGAGGATTATGCCAAGGCATTCGAGAAACTC
>Ga0070726_10004323_pt1 | contig 11407 bp, 7 predicted proteins | sample tdAd471_FD_67275 | JGI IMG/M metagenome (GOLD analysis project Ga0070726, IMG submission 67275) | Marine sediment microbial communities from the Atlantic coast under amendment with organic carbon and nitrate - tdAd47.1 | ecosystem: Environmental > Aquatic > Marine > Coastal > Sediment | place...
CCGAGGCCGATGCCCCGGGCAAGATCGGCGAAGCCGGGAAACGACGTAGCCACGTTGGCGCAGTCGTCGATTATCACGGGTCCGCCGGCGCGCAGCCCGGCCATGGCCAGCGCCATGGCGATACGGTGGTCCCCGCGGCTCGCCACCCGGCCGCCGGCCATGGGGCCGCCGCGGATGCGCATGCCGTCTTCCAGGGGCTCCGCATCCACGCCCAGGGCCTGCAGCCCCTCCGCCATGGCGGCGATGCGATCGCTTTCCTTCACACGCAGCTCCCGGGCGCCGCCGAGCACGGTCTCGCCCCGGGCGCAGGCGGCGGCCACGAACAATACGGGAAACTCGTCGATGGCCAGGGGCACGAGGGATGGCGGGATGTCGACCCCGTGCAGCTCCGCCGCCCGGACCCGCAGATCCGCCACCGGCTCGCCGCCGGCGTTGCGTTCGTTGTCGACATCGATGCGCGCGCCCATGGCGCGCAGGATCTCCACGCAGCCCACCCGCGTCGGGTTCATGCCGACGCCTTCGATGCGCAGATCCGAGCCCGGCGCGATGCTCGCCCCCACCAGGAAGAAGGCCGCCGAGGAGATATCTCCGGGCACTTCCACGGGCGTGGCCGTGAGCCTCTGCCCGCCCGCGATACGCACCACACCCTCGTGCCGCTCGATGCCGCATCCGAATGTTTCCAGCATCCGTTCGGTGTGATCGCGGCTGGGGGCCGGCTCGCGCACCTGCGTCGTGCCGTCCGCGTACAGCCCCGCCAGCAACAGACAGGACTTCACCTGGGCGCTGGCCACCGGCATGGAATAGTCGATGGCGGTCAGCGCGGCACCGTGGATAGTGAGAGGCGGGGTGTCGCCGGAATCCGCTTCGATACGGGCGCCCATGGCCCTGAGCGGCGTCATGATGCGGCCCATGGGCCTCCCGGACAGCGATGGGTCGCCCCGCAGGGTCACGGGGAAGTCCTGGCCCGCGAGCACCCCGGGCAGGAGGCGCATGGCGGTGCCGGAATTGCCGAGATCCAGATCCGCCGCGGGCGCGCGCAGCCCGCGCAGGCCCGCACCCGTCACCGTGAGCTTTCCATTGGACGGTCCCTGGATGGCCACGCCCATGGCCCGGAACGCTGCCGCCGTGGCGAGGGTGTCCTCGCCCTCGAGGAAGCCGCTGATGGTGCTCTCGCCTTCGGCGATGGAGGCGAAGATCACCGATCGATGGGAGATGGACTTGTCGCCGGGCACGCGGATCGTGCCCCGCAATCGCCCGCCGGGATGGACAGTGAATGTCTCGGTTTCCTGCATGGCCGCCGGGACGTCAGTCGACATCGGACTCGCCGGTGTAGCGATCCCGCAGGGCCTTGGCGCGGGTGAACAGATCCTTGATGGTCTTGCCGTCGCCGTCGCGGATAGCGTCGAGAGCGGTGCCCAGATCCCCCTGGAAATGCTCCAGAGCATTCACCAGCGCGTCCCGGTTGGCGATACAGATGTCGTGCCACATCTGCGGATCGCTCGACGCGATGCGGGTGAAGTCCCGGAACCCTCCCGCCGCGTAGCGGAACATCTCCACCCGTTCCTCCATGTTCCCCAGCATGTCCACCAGGGTGTAGGCGAGCATGTGGGGCAGATGACTGGTGGCCGCCAGCACCTCGTCGTGATGGGCGGGATCCATCTCGAGGACCTCCGCGCCGACCGCCTGCCACATCTCCCGCACCCGGGCCACGGCCGGGGGCAGCGTCTCCGCGACCGGCGTCAGAATCACGCGGCGGCCCTCGAAGAGATCGTCCAGGGCCGCCTCCACGCCGCTGTGCTCGGTGCCGGCGATGGGATGCGCGGGGACGAAGTTCCCGGGCACGGTGCCGAAGGCGGAACGGGCCGCGTCCAGGACGCTGGTCTTGGCGCTGCCGACATCGGTGAGCACGGCCCCATCGTCCAGCCCGGGTCCCATGACGCCGAGCACGTCGGCCATGGCGCCCAGTGGCACGGCCAGGACGACCATGTCCGCGCCGGCGACGGCCTTCGCGGGATCGACATCGTAGGTATCGACGATACCGAGCTCCCGGGCCCGCTCGAGGTTCTCGCGCTTGCGGCTGCAACCCACCACCTCGCGGACGAGCCCCAGGCGGCGCAGGTCCTTTGCGAGGGAACCGCCGATGAGGCCGACGCCGACGATGCAGAGTCGTTGAATCATTTCGGATCCCCGACCTTCGCCAAGACCTTCTCCAGAGCCTGGAGAAAGCGCGTGTTCTCGTCCTCGAGACCCGCGGTCACCCGCAGGTGCCCCGGGAGTCCGTAGCCGCCGACCGGGCGCACGATCACACCGACCTGCAACAGGTCCGTGTACACCCGCCCGGCATCTCCCGGCGCCTCGAAACAGAGGAAGTTCCCCACCGACGGGATGTAGCCGATGCCCATGGCGTCGAATCCGGCTCGCAGCCTCTCCATGCCTTCGGCGTTCACGGCGATGCTGCGGGCAAGGTGCTCGCCGTCTTCCAGCGCCGCCACGGCCGCCGCGAGCGCCAGGCTGTTGACGTTGAAGGGCTGGCGTACACGATTCAGGAGCTCGGCGATCTCCGGGCTCGAAACACTGTAGCCGACACGCAGGGCCGCGAGGCCATAAGCCTTGGAGAAGGTGCGCGTCACGATCAGGTTCCCGTATCGGGAGAGCCAGGGGATGCAGTCTGCGTAGCCGGGCGCATCCACGTACTCGGCATACGCCTGATCGATAACGACGATCACCCTGTCGGGCACCTTGTCGAGAAACCTCTCGAGGGCCTCGGCGTCGTTCCATGTGCCGGTGGGATTGTTGGGATTGGCGATGAACACGAGCCTTGTAGGCGCGCCAATGGGATCGACGATCGCGTCGGCCATGGCATCGAGGTCGTGGCCCCATTCGCGCGCCGGAATTGCTACCGCACGCGCGCCGATGGCACGGGTCACCAGGGGATAGACGGCGAATGCGTGCTCGGAGAACACCACGTCATGCTCCCTCGACACAAACAGGCGCGCGATCAGCTCCAGCACGTCGTTGGATCCGTTGCCGAGAGTAATGCACGCGCCGGGCACGCCGTGGCGTTCCGCAAGCGCCCCGCGGAGATCGGTGCCCGCGCCATCGGGATAACGGGACAGCTCGTCGAGGCACACCTGGACCATCGCCCGCGCCTTCGGGCTGGGGCCCAGGGGACTCTCGTTGGAGGCGAGCTTGACGATGTGGGAGAGCCCGAGCTCGCGCTCCAGCTCCTCGATGGGCTTACCCGGCTGGTAGGGGGTCAGCCCGCGCACACCTTCGTGTACGAGAGATAGCGGATCGCAGCTCATGGCGCGGCCTACGAACCGGGCTCACACTGAGGATAAGAGCCGAGGAACTTGTAGAAAGGTGCCAGCTCCGCGAGTTCGGCGAGCGCCGCCTGCACGTTGGCGTCCGCGGCGTGCCCTTCGAAGTCCACGTAGAACACGTAGCTCCAGGTTCCCCGGTGCGACGGGCGCGACTCGATGCGGGTCATGTTGATGTCGCGCTTCTTGAACGCCTGCAGCAACTCGTACAGGGCGCCCGGGCGATCCTTCGTCGAAAACAAAACGGAGGTCTTGTCGTTACCAGTGGCGCCGACCGCCTGACGCCCGATCACCACGAAGCGGGTCCGGTTGCCCGGCTCGTCCTCGATGCCGGCGGCGAGCAACCGGAGATCGTAGTCGGCGGCCGCCGACTCGCCGGCGATGGCCGCCGCGCCGGGCTCGACCGACGCCAGACGCGCCGCCTCGCCGTTACTGCTCACGGTTTCCCGCGGCACCTTCGGCAGGTTCGCGTCCAGCCAGCGCCGGCACTGAGCGAAGGATTGCTGATGAGAGTAGATCTTGCTCACGGCATCCATAGATTCCATGGCGTCGCTCTGCACCATCAAACAGTGATGGATGGGCAGCTCCACCTCGCCGCAGATAGAGAGCCCGGAGGAGACGAACATGTCCAGCGTGTGCCCGACCACGCCCTCGGTGGAATTCTCGATGGGCACGACACCGTAGTCGCTCCCGCCGGACTCCACCTGACGGAATACACCGCCGATGCCGTCGACGGGGTTGGCATCGATGGCGTGCCCGAAGTGCTTGAACGCGGCGCTCTCGGTGAACGTGCCCTCGGGCCCGAGGTATGCGACCGCGAGAGACTTCTGCAACGCCCGGCAGGCAGACATGACCTCCTGGAAAATACGCGCGACGTGTTCCGGAGGAAGCGGGCCGTCGTTGCCGTCGATGAGGGCGCGCAGCACCTCGGCCTCGCGCTCTGGGCGATAGTAGTGCGTGCTGCCTCCGCCATCCTTGACGTCGGCGACCTTGCGCGCCAATCCCGCGCGCCGGTTGATGCGATCGAGGAGCTCCTTATCGAGCGTGTCGATTTCGCGCCGGATTGCTTCGAGCTTTTTGTCTGCCGCGTTCACTTTGCCAATCGCTCACATCCGCCCCGGGCCTACAACGAGCGCGCCACGATGACGCCTTCGATGGCCGCGAGCCTGTCCATTACCGCTTTCGGTATCGGGGCCTCGACGTCGGCAAGCGTGTAGGCGATCTCGCCGCGGGACTTGTTCAACATATCGATGATGTTGAGGCCGGCATCTGCCAGCGTCGTCGATATCTGACCGAGCATGTTCGGCACGTTAGCATTGACCAACACCACCCGATTGCCCTCGTTGCGCGGGATAGCCACCTCGGGGAAATTGACGGAGTTTCGAACGTTCCCTTCCTCGAAATAATCCCGCAGCTGGTCGGCGATCATGACCGCACAGTTTTCCTCTGCCTCGCGGGTCGATGCGCCGATATGCGGCAAGGCAATGACCCGCTCGTGGCCCGCGAGCCGACGGCTCGGAAAATCGCACACATAAGCATGCAGCTTCCCCGAGTCGATGGCCGCCACGATCGCCTCGTCGTTGACGATGCCTTCGCGGGAAAAATTCAACACCGTGGCGCCATCGCGCATGATACCCAATCCCCGGGAATCTATCAGGTCGCGGGTCCGATCGTTGAGAGGCACGTGCACGCTGACGACATCCGCGCCCCTCAGGAGGTCATCGACGCCGCTGGCCTGGCGCACATCGGAAGAGAGCTGCCAGGCACGGTTGACGGTGATGTCCGGATCGTGGCCGACGACGCGCATGCCGAGACGGAGCGCGGTATTCGCCACCTTGACGCCGACGGCGCCGAGACCGATGACGCCGAGCGTCCGCCCGGGAAGCTCGAAGCCCACGAAATTGTTCTTACCCGCTTCCACCTGCCGTGAGATGGCCTGGTCGTCGCCATCGAGCCCGCGGGCGAAGTCGAGCGCGGCCGCGACGTTGCGCGCCGCCAGCAGCATGCCGGTGATGGTGAGCTCGCTGACCGCCTGCGCGTTGGCCCCCGGCGCGTTGAATACCGGGATGCCCCGGGCGGCGAGGTCCTTATAGGGGATGTTGTTGACGCCGGCTCCGGCGCGGGCGACGGCCTTCAGCGACTTCGGGATGGAGTAGCCGTGCATGTCGAAGGAGCGCAGCATGATCGCGTCCGGATCCGGAGTGTCGTCGGAGACCTTGTAGCGATCCGGCGGCAGACGCTCGAGTCCCACCGGGGAAATGTTGTTCAGCGTAAGGACCTTGATCATGCCCGGCCAGCGTCACCCGCATCGTCACCCACAGGGTCACCCATGACGCTGCATGAAATCGCCCATGAACGCCACGAGCCGATCCACACCCTCCTCGGGCATCGCATTGTAGATACTGGCACGCATTCCGCCGACGTAGCGGTGTCCCTTGAGCCCGACCAGTCCCTGCTCCCCGGACTCGCTCAAAAATGCCGTGTCCAGATCGTCACTCGGCAGGGTGAAGGGAACGTTCATCCACGATCGGCACTCGCGCTCGATGGGATTGTGATAGAAATTCGACGAATCGATACAGGCGTAGAGCTTGTCCGCCTTGCGTTTGTTCGTCTCCGCCATCTTCTCCAGTCCGCCCTGTCCGTCGATCCAATCGAGCATCAGCGCGGCGAGATACCAGGCGAAGGTGGGCGCGGTCGCGGCCAGGGAAGCAGCCTCGGCGTGCACCTGATAGTCGAGCATGCTGGGCGTACCCGGCCGCGCCCGGCCCAGCAGGTCCTCGCGCACGATGACGATGGTGAGTCCCGCGATCCCCATGTTCTTCTGGGCCCCGGCATAGATGAGGCCGAACTTTCCGACGTCCATGGGGCGCGAGAGAATGTTCGATGACATATCCCCCACCAGTATCCGGTCGCCCAGATCCGGCACGTCGTGGTACTCCACGCCGCCGATGGTCTCGTTCGGCGTGATGTGCACGAACGCCGCGCCATCGGTGAGCCGCCACTCCGAGAGCGGCGGGATGGATGTGTAGTTCTTGTCGCCGCTGCTCGCCGCGACGTTGACGGTCATGAGGCGCTCCGCCTCCTCCATGGCCATCTTCGACCACATGCCCGTGTCCACATAGTCGGCGACCGCGTTCGCGCCGGCGAGGTTGAGCGGCACCGCCGCGAAGTGCGTGCGCGCCGGCCCGTGGAGAAACAGGATCCGGTAGTTATCTGGCACACCCATGAGCCGGCGCAACGTTTCCCGCGAGCGATCGGCAATCGCCGCGAACTGCTTGCCGCGATGGTTGACCTCCATGACCGACATGCCGTTGCCGTCGTACTCGAGGAGCTCGTCGCGGGCATGCTCGAGGATCGATTGCGGCAGCATCGAGGGGCCGGCGCTGAAGTTGTATACCCTGGTCATTGTCTTATCTCTCGGGCTGGATGTTGGGCTTCGCTTCGCTCAGCCCAACCTGCGGGGAAGCATTATTCGTCGTCGACGACCTGCTCGGCGTCTTCGTCCACGACACGCTCCATACCCACCAATCTTTCGCCTTCCCGCAGCCGGATGAGCCGGACGCCCTGAGTATTCCGCCCCAGCACGCTGACCTCGTCCACCCGCGTGCGCACGAGCTTGCCACCGCTGGTGATCAGCATCATCTCGTCGCTCTCCTCCACCAGGAGCGCGCCGATGACGTTGCCGTTTCGCCTGCTCGTCTGGATGGAGATGATCCCCTGCCCGCCCCGGCCCTGGGGCCGGTACTCGCTGATATGGGTGCACTTTCCGTAGCCATTCTCCGTCGCCGTCAGCACCCGTCCCGCACCGGTGATGATGAGCGAGATAATGCGCTGGTTGCCAGGGATACGCATGCCGATGACGCCGCGGGCGTTGCGGCCCATGGGCCGGACCTCGCTCTCGTTGAAGCGGATCATCTTGCCGCCGCTGCTCGCGAGCATCACGTCCCGTTCACCATCGGTGATGGCGACGCCGACGAGCCGGTCGTCCTCGACGAGATCGATGGCGATGATACCGGCGGCCCGCGGGCGCGAGAAATCCTGGAGCGGCGTCTTCTTGACCAGACCACTGGCGGTGGCCATGAGCACGAAGCCCGGCTGCTGGAAGTCCTTGAGCGGTAATACCGCGCTGATGCGTTCGCCTTCTTCCAGCGGCAGCAGGTTGACGATGGGCTTGCCGCGGGCCGTGCGGCTCGCCTCCGGCAAGTGATAGACCCGCAGCCAATACATCTTTCCGCGGCTGGAGAAGCACAGGATCGTGTCGTGGGTGTTGGCGACGAAGAGTTGGTCGACGAAATCCTCTTCCTTCATCCTGGCCGCCGACTTGCCCATGCCGCCGCGCTTCTGTGCGCCGTAGACGTCGATGGACTGCCACTTGACGTAGCCGCTGTGGGACAGGGTCACCACCACTTCCTCGGGAGCGATGAGATCCTCCGGATCGAGCCCCTGGTGATCGACGACGATCTCCGTGCGGCGCGGATCCGCGAACTGCTCCTTCAACGCCGCCAGCTCGTCGCGGATGACGGTGCGCATGCGCTCGGGATTCTCGAGGATCTCCATGAGATCGGCGATGCGTCCGAGGATCTCGTCGTACTCGGTGAGGATCTTCTCCTGCTCGAGCCCGGTGAGACGATGCAGACGCAGATCCAGGATCGCCTGGGCCTGTTCGGGGGACAGACGGTAGCCTTTGCCACTGAGACCGAACTGATCCCCCAGGCCCTCCGGGCGCGACATCTCGGCGCCTGCGCGCTCGAGCATTTTCGATACCGGTCCGGGCGGCCAGGTCTCGTCCACCAGTGCTTGCTTCGCCTCCGCCGGATTGGCCGCCGCCTTGATGAGCGCGATGACGGGATCGATGCTCGCCAGCGCGATCGCCAGACCTTCGAGCACGTGGGCACGGTCCCGGGCCTTGCGCAGATCGAACAGCGTGCGCCGGGTGACGACCTCGCGCCGGTGACGCACGAAGTTCTCGATGAGCCGCTTCACATTCAGGAGCCGCGGCTGTCCGTCCACCAGCGCCACCAGGTTGATGCCGAACACCGTCTGCAATTGCGTGTGCTGGTAGAGATTGTTCAGCACGACGTCGCCGGTCTCGCCGCGGCGCAGCTCGATGACCAGGCGCATGCCGTCCTTGTCGGACTCGTCGCGAAGCCCTGAGATGCCTTCGAGCTTCTTGTCCTTGACGAGCTCGGCGATCTTTTCCTGCAGGCGCGCCTTGTTCACCTGGTAGGGCAACTCGGTGACGACGATGCTCTGGCGCACACCGTTCTCGCCGCCTTCGAAGTGCGCTTTCGCGCGCACTTGAATGCGGCCGCGGCCGGTGTGATAGGCCTCGCGGATACCCCGGTTGCCGTTGATGATCCCGGCGGTGGGGAAGTCCGGCCCCGGCAGCACACCCATGAGGCCGTCGATATCGATGTCCGGATCGTCCACGTAGGCGAGGCAGGCATCCACCACCTCACCCAGATTGTGGGGCGGGATGTTGGTGGCCATGCCGACGGCGATGCCGGCGGAACCATTGACCAGCAGGTTCGGCACGCGGGTGGGGAAAACCGCCGGTTCCCGCTCCGAGCCGTCGTAGTTGTCGACGAAGTCGACGGTGTCCTTGTCGAGATCGGCAATCAGCTCGTGGGCGATGCGCGCGAGGCGCACCTCGGTGTAGCGCATGGCGGCCGGCGGGTCGCCGTCCACCGATCCGAAGTTGCCCTGCCCGTCCACCAGCATGGCGCGCAGAGAAAAGGGCTGCGCCATGCGCACCAGCGCATCGTAGACCGCCTGCTCGCCGTGGGGGTGAAATTTGCCGGTGGTGTCGCCGCAGACGCGGGCGGATTTCTTGAAGGCCTTGTTCCAGTCGAGCCCCAGCTCGCTCATGGCGTAGAGCACGCGCCTGTGCACGGGCTTCAACCCATCCCTGGCATCCGGCAAGGCGCGCCCTACGATGACGCTCATGGCGTAGTCGAGGTACGACTGCTTCATCTCCTCCTCGATGTTTACGGGGAGGATTTCCTTGGCGATATCACCCATGCAGTCGTTCCGGCAGCATTGCCATCATAGTTAAATCCGTTGCCTCTATTGGTGCCACGAAGGGAGCCTCCGTGGAAGCGATATGTGGCGGGGAATTTGCGCCCGTTTAAACGCGAAAATGATACCACAGTCAGCCACTTAAAGTATGATTTTAGACGTTCTCAAGGGGCGTTTTCCGAGGGTGATGGAACGCTCCCGTTGGCAAGGAACTTCGGCGCCGGATATCATGCCTGCGCCCTTCCAGGGAGGCCCGTCAGGCGTCCCCCCGGCGCAACGATCCATCAGGAAACTATCACCACCATGGAGCACATCGACACGCTGTTGAGCGCCTCCTGGGTGGTCCCGGTGGAGCCCGCGGGCCAGGTGCTCGCCGACGCGGCCGTCGCCGTGCACCGGGGGCGCATCGTGGCGCTGCTGCCCAGGGACGAAGCCGCCGCCCGCTTCCGGGCCGACGATGCGGTGCATCTCGACGGGCACGTGCTCATCCCCGGCCTCGTCAACGCCCACACCCACGCGGCCATGACGCTCTTCCGGGGCATCGCCGACGATCTGCCCCTCGACGTGTGGCTGAAGGAGCACATCTGGCCGGCGGAGCAGCGTTGGGTGAACGATGCCATGGTGCGCGAAGGCACCCGGCTCGCCTGCGCGGAGATGCTGCGGGGCGGCGTCACCTGCTTCAACGACATGTATTTCTACCCCGACGAGGTGGGCAAGGTGGCCGCCGAGTGCGGCATGCGCGCCACCATCGGCCTCATCGTCGTGGACTTCCCCACCGTGTGGGCCAGGGACGCCGACGAGTATCTCGCCAAGGGAACCGAGGTACATGACCGCTTCCGCGACGCCGATCTGATCCGCACGGCCTTCACGCCTCACGCCCCCTACAGCGTTTCCGACGCCACCTTCTCCCGAGTGCGCACCCTGGCCGATGAGCTCGACATCCCCGTGCACACCCATGTTCACGAGACCGCGGGAGAGGTAGCGGACAGTGTGCGGGAGTTCGGCGAGAGGCCGCTCGCCAGGCTCGATCGTCTGGGGCTGCTCAATCACCGGCTGGTGGCGGTGCACATGGTGCACATCGACGAAGGCGAGATCGCGCGGATGGCGGAGTGCGCCGCCAGCGTCGTGCACTGCCCGGAATCGAATCTCAAGCTGGCCAGCGGTTTCTGCCCGGTGCAGCGCCTCATGGATGCCGGCGTCAACGTGGCGCTGGGCACCGACGGCGCGGCCAGCAACAACGATCTGGACGTTCACGGGGAGATGCGCACCGCGGCGCTGCTCGCCAAGGCCGTGGCCGGCGACGCGGCGGCTCTGCCCGCGGCCCGCGCCCTCGAGGCGGCCACGCTGTCCGGGGCCCGCGCCCTGGGGCAGGACGACGAGATCGGGTCCCTCCTCCCCGGCAAGTCGGCGGACGTGATCGCCCTGGATCTCGGCGGGATCGAGAGCCAACCGATGCACGACCCCCTTTCCGACGTGGTCTATTCGAGCAACAGGAGCCAGGTCACGAATGTGTGGATCGCGGGCAGGGCCGTGGTGAAGGACCGGGAGTTGCTGACCCTGGACAACGAGGCGGTGATCGGCAACGCGAAGCAGTGGCGGCAACGCATGTACGGCGATGACGGCATCTGATACTCACCACGATACCGGGGCCGATACCCGGGCTGATACCCAGGCTAATACTGACCCGGAAGAGGTCGAGAAATTCGACGCCCTCGCGGCCCGCTGGTGGGACCCCGACGGTGCCTTCAAACCCCTGCACGACATCAACCCGCTGCGCCTCGCTTTCGTGGAAGCCTCCGTCGACGGTGGGGCCGGACTCGCGGGCAAGACCGTTCTCGACGTCGGTTGCGGCGGCGGCATCCTCGCCGAGGCAATGGCGTCCCGGGGCGCCGCGGTGACCGGGATCGACGCGAGCGAAGGGGCGCTGGCAACGGCTCGATTGCACCTGAAGGAGAGCGGTGTCGATGTCGACTACATCCATACCACCGGCGAGCAGATGGCGGACGAAAGACCGGGCGCCTTCGATGTGGTGACCTGCATGGAGCTCCTCGAGCACGTGCCGGATCCCG
>Ga0070726_10004325_pt1 | contig 11406 bp, 7 predicted proteins | sample tdAd471_FD_67275 | JGI IMG/M metagenome (GOLD analysis project Ga0070726, IMG submission 67275) | Marine sediment microbial communities from the Atlantic coast under amendment with organic carbon and nitrate - tdAd47.1 | ecosystem: Environmental > Aquatic > Marine > Coastal > Sediment | place...
GCGAAGTCGGCCCTGGGCGACGGCGGGTCCTGCGCGGTGTGCGGCTTTCAGCCGGCGGCGGCTGCCAGCTAGCGCTACGCGAAGGCCGCCTCCATCAGATCGTCGGGCGACTCGGGCTCCTCCCAGCGCAGCAGCAGCGACAGCCCGGCTCGCTGCCCCATGTGCCAGGCATCCACACCCCGAGCGAAGCGCACCGCCTCCCGCTCGGCGAAGTCGCCCTTCGCGTGATGAACCTCGATCTCCAGCAAGGTGCCGGCTGCCATCAGCAGCCCATTGCGCCGCTGCCGCCCCAGCTGCTGTTGGTGCTGGGCAAGGACCAGGGCCCCGTCGTGGTCGCCGCCCCACAGGCAGCAGGCGCCGGCGACGACCCGAGCAGCCTCCGCCAGCTGCGGCCGGGGTACGTCGGCGCGGTCGGCCAGGCGGCGTAGGGGAGCCGCCAATGCGCCGGGGGACTGGCCTGCTCCGAGTCGCGTGAACAGCTCGGCGGCATCGCGATCGAGGCCCTCGGGTTGGCGGGCCAGCCACGGAAGCGCCTCGCGAGGCGTGCCATCGGCCCACGCCCCGGCCAGGCCATCGTCGGGAGGAGGGGTGTAGATGGGAGGGAGGTCGGGCAGGTCGGGTAGCAGCGCGCCCGTCAGCCTCGCCATCGACCGCAGCGTGGTCGTCACGACCTTGTCGAGGAGCTTGGCGGCCCGCCGGAGCCCATTGCGGATGCCCTGTGGGTCGACGGCGCGCCGACGTGCGGCCTGGGCGATCTCCACCAGCAGGGTGAGGATGCGTTGGGACTCCGTGTCGGCGTGGGCCACCAGCGCGAGCGCGGGCTCCACAGGCCCCCCCGCCACCCACTGATCGCCCACATCGGCGAGGGCGACCGCGAGCCCGGCGAAGCGAACCCGGGTGCGCGCCACCGCGCTGGCGAGCCGCTCGGCACCGAGGATCGTGTTGGCGTAGATCGACGCGAGGGGATCGGGGCGCCCCCCGGTGTGCTCCGCCAGGATGTCGTCGAGACCGAGGGGGTCGTCTTCATCGGCCTCGTAGCGTGGGACCTCGGGCACGTGCGGCACGAGGGTCTTCGCGCTGGGCAGGTCGATGAGGTCGCGCAGCACGACCTCGAGGTGGTGGGCAATGGTGTCGGGGAGGCGGGCGGTGGCGCCTCGCCCGGTGCGGCGCCCCTGCAGCTCGAGGCGCGCGATGTCGGCGCCGATGGGAAGCTTGAGCTGGGCCTGCTGCGCCCGCCACCACACCGACAGCAGGGTGTGGCGCTGCCCGGCGAGCTCCAGGCACAGGTCGACGAAGGCGGTGGCTGCGGGGGAGGGGGCGTCGCGCAGGACAGGGCCGTCGAGCATCAACAGCGTCGCCAGGGCCCCTGCGCGGGCCCGGGCGAAGAGGACGCGCCCCGAGGGGTCTTGCAGCGCGGGGGCGGCCGGCAGCACGAGATGACCCAGCGAGCGCGCCCCGAGATCCGGGCCTGCCCAGCGCATCGCTTCGCGCAGCCACGGCCCCATGTCGCCGGCCACCACCGACGGCGTGGGCTGCAGCAAGGCGTCGAGGGTGACCGAGCGGGGCAGGTCGTCGGGGGGCACGGCGTCGCGGATCGCCTCGGCGAGCACGTGGTCTTCCGCGGGAAGATCCTCGGCAGGCATCGGCTCGGAGAACGACGTGATGTCGCGCCCGCGCTGGGTGCCCTTGTTCCACTCACGCGTGAGATCTCGGAGGGTGAGGGGACCATCGGTGGGGATGTCGTCGTCGTCGCCGCCATAGTCGAGGTCGCTCTCGAGCTCGAGCCCGCGATCGCCGATCTCGATCCCCAGGCCCGCCGAGCCCGGCTTGACCGAGGGGATCCCGAGCATGGCGGCGACCCCCTGGTTGCCCATCTGGTCTTGCTGGGTGTCGCGCTGCTGCTCTTGCTCGGTCTCGACCTGCTGTTCTTGTTGCTCCTCCTTCTCCAGCTCCTCCGCCCGCGCCTGCGCGGCAGGATCGGCGGCGTTCGGCTTTCGGTGCCGTTTGTTGCTGTTGTCGGACGGCGGCACGGGCGGGCCTCGGGTGGAGCTGTGGACAGCCTACCGGGACCGCGGCGTTCGCGCAGCAGCCGCTGCACCTGCTACGCTCGCGCCGCGGAGGCTGGGTGGCGGAGGAACCGATCGGCGGGATGGAGCCCACGGGGCGGCGCATCGCTGCACCGGCAGCAGACCTGGTGGAGCTGACGAACGACAAGGGGCTGAAGCACCTCGCGATGGTGCACCACCAGGTGCACGTGGGGCATCCGGCCATCAGCTCCGAGCTGATGCTGGGGTGGATGGAGTCCCCCGACGTCACGGCGGTGGCGCGCCTGGTGCACCACGACCCCGACCGAGCGGCGTTCGTGTATGCGACCGGCACGTGCTTCCCCCTCGCCGAGGTCGTGCGCGTCTATGCCGAGGAGGAGGAGGGGGCCGGGGTCAAGGCGGGCCTGGAGCTGTGCTACCTGGTGGGCGAGGCCCTCGCGGATGCGTCCGAAGGTGGGGTCCCCCAGGGAGTGACCTCCCACGGCAACCTCAACCCGTGGACCATCGCCCTCAAGCCCGATGGGCAGCCGATCGTGTTGGGCTATGGGCTGCCTCAGGTGGAGATCCTCACCTGGCTCGAGGATGCGCGACAGGTTCCGCGGGAGGACTCCTTCCGCTATGCCCCGCCCGAACGGCTGGATGGCGAAGAGGAAGACATCGCCAGCGACCTGTTCGCACTGGCGCTGGTGGGGCTCGAGCTGATGATGGGGCGGCCCGTCTACGACGGCCTTCTCGATGATGTGCGTCAGCAGGCCAGCCGCGGCGAGGGGATGCGGCGGCTCTACCAGTGGCGTGACAAGCTGCCAGCCAATGTGAGGGAGGTGTTGGGGCGGGCATTGAAGCCCGATCCCGACACCCGCTTCCGGTCGGGGCTCGACTTCGTCTACGCCGTGCACGATCTGCTGGGCTCCATCGACGTGGAGGGCCCATCCCTGGTGGAGGTGATGGGGCGCGTTCGGGCGGCGGTGAGTCGAGGCAAGGCGCCGATCATGGGCGGAAAGACCGGGTCGCTCACGGCCGCGGAGCTCGCGGAGCTGGCAGCCGACCTCGAAGACTACGACGAGCGCTCGCTGCCGCCGCCTCGCAAGCCGCGACCCGAGCCCGAGCCCGAGGCCGACGACACCGACGAGGCCGCCGAGGCGCCACGTTTCGCGAGCCGGGTCGGGCGAAGCCGCAACCAGCCCGAGCCCGAGCCCGAGCCCGATCCGCGGTCGCGGGTGCGTGACCGGCTGCGGTCGCGGCGGAAGCCGAGCGAGGAGAACCAGACCGTGGTCGACGACTCGCCCCGGGAGCGTCTGCTCCGTCGCCTCAAAGACGATCGATCCGACCCCGCCGCCGGGCGGAGGCGACTGCGGCGCACCGTAGGCGAGGAGCCCCCCGCGAGGCGCCGCCGCACACGGCGCGGCGAGGATCGATCCGAGAGTGCGTCGCAGAGCGTCGACATCGGCGACCCCTTGGGCTTCGACGCGAACAAGAGCCAGATCGAGTTCGACGACGACGAGACGGTGGTCGACGACACCCACGAGGTCGACGAGCCCATCGAGGAGGACGAGCCGGATCCGGTGTTCGAGCTCGACGAGATCGACGAAACGCCTCCGCCCGCCGCCGGCGACGACGGGATGCAGCCGGTCTCGGTCGCCCCCCTGCCCGAGCCGTTGAAGGAGGAGGAGGAGGTCGCCACGACCGTAGGCCCGAGCGGGCTGCGAGCCTCCGGCGGCGCCGCGGCGCTGCTCGAGCGGCTGCGAGGGAGCTCCGGCGGGCGCCGAGAGCGTCGCTCGCGAAGGTCTCGTCGCTCGCCCGACCCTGCGCCCGAGCCGGTGTCCGAGCCGCCGAGCGTCAAGGAACCAGAGCCGGAACCGGAGCCCCCGCCTCCGCCCGCCGATCCAGAGCCTGTGGTCGACGAGGTTCCCCGCACGGTCCCCGACCCGTCGCCGGAACCTGCGCCGCGCCCCGCGTCGACAGGGCCCAAGGCCACCTCGGCCGGGGATGGGCTGACGGTGCGTGTGCATGGCCCCGGCGACCACCACATCGACCTTCCCGTCGCCGCCGGCGACGACGCTGGGTCCATCGCCCTGCGAGGCGCCACGGCCTTGGGGCTCGTCGTGGCCGACGCCTCCGGGGCTCTCGACGGCTGGTGGGGTCCCGACGTGCCTGCAGGCACACCGGCGAGTGGCCTGGGCGAGGGGGCGTTGCACCTTCGGCGGGTGGAGCCCACGATCCGAGGGAGGCGGGTGACCGTACACGGCAAAGAGCTCGCGTTGCTGCTCAGCGACGCGGTGCCGGCGTCTTGGCTGGCCGCTCACCTGGTGCGAACCCTCGGCTTGGAGGGGTCCTACGTGCTCGGCTGTGGGGCGCGCGCCCTGGCTCCTTTCGAGGTGTTGGAGGGTCTCGACGCCGATGGCGACGCGCTCTGGCTACGTCCAGGCTGACGCGGAGTCCCCCCGTGGTGTACGCTGACACCGGCCGCCCGCCGCGCCTCCTCACGCCGGGCGGCCACCTTCCCCCACCTTTCGGGGGCGGAAGGCCTGAGAACCCCGATCTCGAGCGTGAGGCAAGTCCGATGGGCTGGGTGGAGACCGCGGAGTGAGCGGCCAGGAACGTTGGGACGTAGTGCTCAAGCTGCTCAATGGTCCCATGAAGGGCGTTGGGGAGCAGAAGCTGCGCGGGCCCGTGATCCGGCTGGGAGCCAACCCTGGCCCAGGCGGCGTGCAGCTGTCGGGCTATCGGGGCCTCGACGCTCGTCAGTGCGTGATCACGGCGTATACGGGTGGCACGGCGGCGGTCGCCCCGGTGGGCACCAACCAGGTGCGTCTGGCGCCCCACAGCAACGTCAACTGGCGCGACATCGATCCCATCAATGGGCCGCAGTACCTCACCCCCTTCTGCGCCCTTCACCTGGGCCCCGTCGGCCGAGGCGCGACCATCGAGTTCGTGCGCTGCGAGAAGTTCGGCCAGTGGCAGGAGGGGCAGCTCGCCTCGGAGGCTACCGACGTTCCGGGCGACCACTCCCAGCAGTCTGTGCAGCGCTCGGGCCCGGTGCCTGCCAGCTACGACGCGCGCCGGGTCGGGAAGGTGCGCACGAGCATGGCCCCGTTCTGGTTCCTGGGGTGCACGACGGTGATGGCGATGACGGCCACGACGTTGCTGCTGGCCATCGGGCTGTTCCAGTTCATCGGGGTCGACCGGCAGGCGCCGGGGCCGGTGGAGGAAGGGGTCGAGTTCTACCGCAGCGTCGACATGACCCAGTTCACCGAGCAAGACGAGATGCTGCTCAAGGGGCTGGAGCAAGGCTACTACGCCTTCGTGGTGGGCCCGAACATCGAGCAGGCGGGCCCCGACGCCAAGCAGGACTGGGCCGAGCCGGCGAACTTCGACCCCAGCTTCGTGCGCTACGTCACCAAGTCGGTCGATCAGCACTTGCGCTCGTGGAGCTTCTTCCGGCGTCTCGACGCGGTGCACGTCGAGTACGGCAAGGTCGTGGTCGCCCTACGAAAGGCAGGTCTGCCCGAGGTGTTCGCGGGCATTCCCTACCGGGAGTCGCGCTATGAGCCGGCCCTCACGTCGAAGGCCTGCGCCAAGGGCTTCTGGCAGTTCATGCCTGAGACGGCGCTACGGGTCGACAAGCAGTCGGGCTCCACCTTCCGCGTGCGCGACTGTCGCTTCAAGGGCAACGACAGCGCCCGGTGGACGCCGGAAGAGATCGCGCCGCCGCCCAACGTCTACAAGAATGCGCTCTACATCGATCAGGGCGAGTGCATGATCAGCACCTGCGACATCGACGACCGCACCAACCTCGCCAAGGCCACCGATGCGGCCATCTTCACGCTCACCGAGGCGTGGAACGATCCGGTCATCGCTGCGTCGGGCTCGGCGGTGCAGCTGACAATCACCAGCCACAATGCTGGCTATGACGACAGTCGCTTCGGGGCGCGCTTCAAGAAGCGGTTCAACGTCAAGCCCGCCTACCTCAACTGGATCAAGAAGAACGGCGCCGCCCAAGGCCCCTACTTCACCGGGCAGAACATCCGCTGTGCCAACTGGGAGGAGCGTTCGCCCTGCGGCGGCGCCTACATGGCCGAGACGCAGCACTACGCCTACAACATCGTCGCCCAGCACCTCCTCGCCGCGTGCTACTACGCGAGGAACTACGGCGAGAACCCCGCCTTCCAGCCCTACCGCAAGTACACGACCACCGACGGCTACTGCGACACGATGGACATCCCCACCAAAGAAGAGGTTCGCGCCAAGTGAGCTACTCGCAGGCCATTCCATGACCTGGCGGCCCTGGATCATTCTCGGCCTTGGCATCGTCGCCTTCTTGGTGAACGGCTTGCTCGTGGTCCAGGAAGACCTCCCGCAGGTGGTGGTCAACGACGACCCCAAGAAGGTCATGGAGCCACTGCGCACGCTCACCTACCTGCCGAGCACGCGCCGCCAGAACCTCGAGACCATGGGTTTGCCTCCCAACCTCGCCAACGCGGCGGCCGTGCACGCAGCCAACGTCGACAAGCAGAGGCAGAAGTGGTGGAAGGTGCTCGAGGTGAACCGCGCGGGCCTCGGCGCGGCGCTTTGCCCCTCGGAAGACGTGCCGCAGCCCTACGCGATGCTGCGTTTTCTGGTCGTCGAGGATGCGGGGCGTCGCTACGTGATCGAGCCCATGCGTACCAAGGTGCTGGAGCCACACCCGTGGTTCGAGGAGTCGGTGGTGCCGTCGCTGTACGACCACTTCGAGCGCACGGAGCGCCGCAAGGCCGACGCGACGGTGATGGCGGTGTCCGCGGCCATGTTGGGGATGGAGACCGAGGCCCTCGACGGGCAAGCGCCCTGGAGCATGGGCGTGTTGGGGGCGTGGTCGTATGGTCGGCTGGAGAGCCAGCACCCCAAGCTCCGGAAGATGGTGATCGAGTACTTTGGCCTGATGCACTACCTCACCGAATTGGCCAACGAGAGCCGGGGGATCTGTTCATGAGCACTTCGGCTTGCATGCCGCGCCGAGGCCTGCGGTATAGTCGCGACCGGTCCACTCGGGGTGAAGGTCTGGGCGTGGTCGCAACACGAGAAGGTCACCGGTGAGTATTGGGCGCCGGCGCTTCCGGATCATCAAGGAGATCGCCGAGGGCGGCTTCGGCAAGGTGTACCTCGCCGAGCAGATCTCGTCGGATGGGTTCTCCCGCATCGTCGCGGTGAAGCTGCTTCATGCGAAGTGGTCGAGTCACGACGAGGTCGTGATGCGCACCCGAGACGAGGCGCGCCTCCTCGGTCTGATCCGCCATCAGCACATCGTGAAGGTCGAAGACCTCACCGCCATCGACGGCAAGTGCGCCATCGTGATGGAGTACCTTGAGGGCGTCGATCTCAAGTGGATGATGCAGTTCCTCAAAGACCGCGAGATGGTCTTTCCCCGAGCCGCTTTGTTCGACATCACCCTCGCCTGCTCCTCCGCCCTCGACGCCGCCTACAACGGCACGCCGCTGCAGGGCGGGGATCCGCTGCGGGTCATCCACCGCGACATCAAGCCCAGCAACATCTTCGTGACCGTCGCGGGCGGCGTGAAGGTGCTCGACTTCGGCACCGCCCGCGCGAACTTCGCCGAGCGCGAGGCCAAGACGCAGGCCCTCGCCTTCGGCTCCCAGGGCTACATGGCGCCAGAGCGGATGCTCGGCGAGGAAGACACCCCGGCCGCCGACATCTTCAGCCTCGGCATCACGCTGTACGAGCTGCTCACGCTCGAGTCGTTCGGGCGGATCCCGCCGCGCCCCAACAAGTTCGCCAAGAAGATCGACGAGCGCGTCGCCTCGATTCCCCTCGAGGGCGACCCCGAGTGGTGCGATCAGGTGCGCGACACCCTGCGCTTGATGATGTCCTACGAGCCGAAGGAGCGCCCGAGCGCTGCCCAGCTCGTCGAGATCATGGAGATCCTCGCGCAGGATGCCGGCGACATGGGGCTTCGCCGCTACTGTCGCACGCTGGTGGCCGAGGCCAAGGCCTGCCTGCCCGAGCTCGACACGGGCGACCCCCTCGCGGGGTCCATCGTCGATGAAGACGCATCGGCGTCGTTCGCCAATGCCGACTCCCCGATGCCCGGCCAGCAGCGAAACAACGCCCCGAAGCCGGTGGGTTCTGGCCAGCGCTCGACCTCGTCGGGCCAGGCCATCGCCGGCGGCACCCACGCGCCCCCTCCCGAGGAAGGCTCGGGGCGTGCCCTCGGCATGGCTGTGGCGAGCTTCGGCGCGGTCGGGCTTGTCGGAGTGGGCGTCGCCGCGGTCGTGCTCATCGGGATCTTGGCCTATGTGGTGATGAACGACCCGGGCGGTGCGGTGGTCGAGTCCCCCGAGCCAGCCCCCGAGCAGCCAGCCCCCGACGTGCCTCCCGATCCCCAGCCGGCTGCTGGCGGGCGGATCGTCGACATGGGGTCGGCGGCTGGGCCCAAGGTGGCGACCACGCTCACCTACGGTGACAGCAGTGGCGGCAAGGTCGGGCTGAAGGGCCCGAGCGGCTTCACTGCGGAGTGGGATGGCAAGGCGCCATTCGAGATGGGCCCCGTGCCCGCAGGTCGCTACGTCGCCAACGTGAAGACCTCCGGAGGAAAGACCCACCGCCTGAAGCGCTTCCAGGTCGACGAGGGCACCAGCGCGTGCTCCTTCGCGTTCGACCCCGGCGCCGGCGAGTGGACCGGCACGTGCCAGTAGCGCACGGGTGAGCGACGAGGCCGCGCGCGCTGCGATGGCCGCTCGGCGGTGGCCCGAGGCGGCCGAGGCGTGGGAGAAGGTGGCGCTGGGCGCCCAGGGCTCCGCCCAGCGAGAGGCATGGGAGGCGGCGGGGGAGTGCTGGCGCCGGGCTGACCGCCCGGCGCGTGCTGCGCGTGCGCTCGAGATGGCCCTGGGCCTGCCGCAGCCCGACGCACAGCGTGCCTCCGGGCGCGCACGGCTGGCTGGGGTGCTGGGGGAGCTCGGGGAGGGCGACCGCGCTCGCAGGGTCGCCGAAGAGGCGCTCGCGCACGCGGAAGGCGGGGCGCGTGCCCTGGTGGTCGACACCCTCATCAGCACCCACCTTGGCTTTGGCCGCAAGGCGGCGGCTCGCCCGCTACTCGACGAGCTCAGGGAGCTCGATCGCTCCGGGCTTGCCGTGGGCTTTCGGCAAGGGCAGCTGCAGCGCCTCGATGGCGAGCTCGACTCGGCCGAAGTGAGCTTTCGGGCGGTCGAGCGGGCCCTCGACGGCCAGCAGGGAGCAGAGGCGGGGCGGGCGGCGGCTCACATGGAGCTGGCCGAGCTCGACTGCCTCCGCGGGGCACCGGCCTTGGCGCTGGGGCCCTACGAGGCGGGGCGAAGGCTGCACGCAGAGGCGGGTCGGCGCGCCCTCGCCTGGCGCTGCGAAGCAGGGCGGGTGCGGGCGGCGGTCGAGGCGGGGCTGCCCGTGCTGAGCCCGATCCTCGATGAGGGGCTTCGGGAGGCGGTCGACCACGACCTACGCCTACTGGAGGTCGATCTACGGCTTGCCCGGGGCATGGCTCGTGCGGCGCGCGACGCCTCCGGAGCTGACGAAGACCTGGCACGTGCTGGGCGTGCGGCGAAGGCGATGGGGTGTCGGTTGCGGGAGGGCCGTGCGTGCCTGGAGCGCGCGCAGAGGGGCGTCCACCTCACCCGAGCTGTTCGGGAGGAACTCCTGGTGCGCGCGCGGGTGGTGCTGGAGGACCACGTCGTCCTCCATCGTCGGGCCCTGGAAGTTGTAGTGCAGTGACGTCGTAGGAAGGAACCTCTCTCACCAGGGTACCTTCTGGCGAGAGGACGCATGATCGACGGCATCGACAGCGGAGAACGCTTCCGCACGGTGGGCCTGCTGGCCCGGGGCGGCTTCGGGTGGGTCGACCTGGTGGACGATCTGGAGCGCGGCGATCAGTGCTGCATCAAGCACGTGCCCCGAGAGCACGAGGCAGTGGTGCAGCGCGCCCTCGCCGAGGTCTCGGTTCTGATGACCATCGACTCGCCCCACGTCGTCCCGGTGCGGGCCTACGGCATCACCGACACCACGCTGTGGTACGCGATGGATCGGATGCAGGGCAGCCTGCTCGACAAGGTGGCGCCGGGTACCCAGGCCGACCCGGTGCGGGTCACCCGGTGGATGGTGCACGCCCTCGCCGGGCTGGAGGTGCTTCATCGCCGCGGCATCGTGCACCGCGACGTGAAGCCAGCGAACCTGCTGTTTGACGAGGCCTCTGTGGTGAAGGTGGCCGACCTGGGGCTGGCAAAGCACCCTGCCGGGTCGGTGCGCTTTCGCACCAAGACGGGCAGCGGGCTCGGCACACCCTCGTTTGCGGCGCCCGAGCTGCTCCGCGACGCCCACCACGCCGACCATCGTGCCGACCTGTTCGGCGTCGGCGCGACGTTCTTCTCGCTGACGACGGGGGTGAAGGCCTCCCGGTTCGTGCTGCACGCGGTCGAGGCCTCCGTGTTCGATGCCATTCCCGACGCCTTCGTGCCGGCTCTGACCGCCCTCGGTGCGCCGCAGGCCGACAAGCGGCCCGACAGTGCGCGCGAGGCGGCGGCGATGCTCTGCGCGGCGGCCGATACCTACGCGCGGGAACAGCAGCGTGCGGCCCACGGCGATGCGTGGATGCGGGGCTTCGACGCCGCCGCTCCACCCCTAGGCCTGAGCAAGTGGATTGCCTCGCGGCTGTGGCATCTCGGCCTACGCTGACGGCGCGTCACCTCGCCACTGGCGCGAGAGCGCGACCTCGGCGGCGTAGTGGGCTCGCTCGGCTTCGGTGCGCTCTGCCGACCAGCCGAGCACCTCGGCCATGCGGGCCGCGACCAGAGGTGCGGCGCCGAGCCCTTGGTCGACGTCACGGTAGAACAGCTGGGTGCGGCGGATCATCACATCGGCCAGTCGGGTGGCGAGCTCTTCCCGCACCGCCCAGTCGACTTGGGCCAGCACCTCCGGGCGACCTGGCACCAGGGGGGTGGCGAGGGTCGGGTCGGCCACGATGGCCTCGGCAAGGCGCAGCGCGCGGGTACCATAGGTGTTGGCGAGGTGGAGGGCCGAGGCCTCCGGGAGCGCCCCCTTGGCCGCCGCCGCGATCTGCCTGCCCACTGCCTCGTGATCGTCGTCTTCGGGCCAGTCGACGGCGCCTGGGAGGGGCTCGGTGTCGGTGTGCGGGGCCCGGATCTCGGGCAGCTTGTTGCCGAGTCGGAGCAGCTTCACGGCGGTGTCGACGACCTCTCCGGCCATCCGCCGGTAGGTGGTGAGCTTGCCGCCCGCGATGGTGATCAGGCCATCCTGGCCCACGATGATCTGATGCTCGCGGCTGACGGCGGACTCGTCGATCTCGCCCCCGCTGGACACGGGCGCCATCAGCGGGCGCAGC
>Ga0070726_10004328_pt1 | contig 11400 bp, 8 predicted proteins | sample tdAd471_FD_67275 | JGI IMG/M metagenome (GOLD analysis project Ga0070726, IMG submission 67275) | Marine sediment microbial communities from the Atlantic coast under amendment with organic carbon and nitrate - tdAd47.1 | ecosystem: Environmental > Aquatic > Marine > Coastal > Sediment | place...
GGACGATCTGTCCCTGATTATTTATCGCAAACCGCCGCCGCCCGGCCGCCGTGCGGGCCGGAGGCTTGTGAATCTCAGTGATCGGGCGCCACAAAATTTAACAAAATCATAGGCTTGTCAGGGCGTTCTCGCTCCCGTCGGCAGCGAACATCGTGACCAGACGTTGCTATTGATTGAGCCTTGCCTGCGTATTATCGTCCTAGGGGTCGGCGACACATTCGAGGGCACAACGACAGCGGCAATTCCGATGGAACTCCTGCCTGAGTCTGGCGCTCAAATATAGGAATACCGGCCATTTCGGACGACTGTCGTTCGCAAAAGCCGGACCTCGATTCTCGCCACCGAGAGACGCATGAAAATGAACCGCAAGCGATATGCCGGATTTAGATTCAACTGGCTGAAGCCAGCCGTTTTGACCATTACTGCAATCGTGTTTATTGCTGGCTGCAAGTCGTCGGTCATTCAACCACCGGGTAGTTCGGGTTCGCCGATGCCACCCCCGGGTGGTAGCCCGCCACCGGGTGGCGGCTCATCAGGCGGTGGTGAATCAGGCGGTGAGCAAGGCGGTGAGCAGGGCGGTGGTTCGTCGGGGGGTGGATCTTCCGGCGGCGAGTCCGGTGGCGGCGAGTCCGGTGGTGGTGAGTCCGGTGGTGGTCAATCCGGTGGTGGCTCATCAGGCGGCGGCTCATCGAGCAGTGGTGGTTCGTCGGGTGGCGGCTCATCAGGCGGCGGCCAGTCCGGTGGTGTCGGCAGCGTACCCCAGGTCGAGTTTCCGACGCCCGGCGGTTTTCCGGGTATGGGTGGCGGAGACGGTGAAGGCGGTGAAGGCGGCGAAGGCGGCGAAGGTAGTGCCGGTGGCGACGGTGATGGCGATGGCGACAGCGGTGGCGAATGCGGCGATACCGGGCAGTTACCCGGCGGTGTCGGCGGCATGGGCCAGGCCGGCGAATGTCTTGGCGGCGGTGGCGGCGGTGAATCGGCCGATGCCGAAGGCGGCGGCGCAGAGGGCGGTGCTGCAGGTGGCGCCGGTGGTGCGTCCGGCACGGGCATGGAAGGTGCCGGCGGTGGTGGCGACGGTAGCGGCGGCGATGGTACCGGTACCGGCGGCGCAGGTAGCGCAGGTCAGTTTCCGGGCGAATCGGACGCAGAGCGTGCCGAGCGCCTGGGCAAGGAACTCGAGGAATCGATTGGCGGCTTCGATGACGTACTCAGCGAAGAACAGCGCGAGGTCGCGTCGGTAGGCCGCAATACGGAAGGTTTCGGTGGTGGTGGTGGATCCGGTGGTGGCGCCGGCGGCATCAGCATGGGCGAGCAGGCAGCGGGCGGAACCGGCGCGGGATCAGTGGCCGTCGTCAACGAACAGAGCCAGCAACGCGAATCACCGATCGCCGGCATGACTGAAGAAGAAGTACGCGAGCGCACACCGGATGACATTCCTGTTACGGTCGACGATGACATCATCGCCCGCCAGCTGCGCGAAGCAGCGCTGGCTGAGGAAGATCCTGAACTGCGTGAGCGCCTCTGGGAGGAGTATCGCAAGTACAACGGAATCTAAGGAGAAGATTTGCGAAACATGAGGAAACTATTGCCGACGAGCCCGGCGCCGCTCATTGCCCTGGTCTGTCTCGCCGGGCAGGGTTGTACTGTCAACGAGGTCATCACCGCCGAAGAAACCGAGCTGATCATTGCCGAGGAGACGGTCGATGAGTCCTTGCTGCTCGACATCGGCGTGGTCGAGTTCGAAGATGGCGTGCCCGATGATAACGACTCGACGGACTCGGGTGTCTACGCAGAGATCAGGGGCGCAGAGGCGCGCTACCTGCCGTACCACCTGAAAACGACATTGCAGGGGACTGGCCATTGGGGTGCAGTGCGCGTCATTCCGTCGCGCGAGGCATTCACCGATGTCATCATCAGCGGTCGTATCGAGAAATCCGACGGCGAGTACGTGACGTTGCACGTGTCCGTCCATGATGCATCGGGACGCCACTGGTACTCGGAGGATTACTCGACCCAGACCGGCGTCTCATCGTATTCCGAGCGCCGTGATCGCAGCCTGGATCCGTACCAGAAAGTCTTCAACGACATCGCGAATGACCTGCAGGCCTTCGTAGCGGCAATGCCGCCGAAAGAAGTGTCACAGGTCCGGCAGGTGTCGGAACTGCAATTCTTCGGCGACATGGCGCCGGCAGCATTCAGCGAGCACCTGGTGCTCGATGAAGACGGCATCGTCAAGATCGTGCGACTGCCGGCCGAAAACGATCCGACCGTCGGGCGCCTGCGGCAGATTCGTGAGCGCGACCGACTTGTCGTTGACACCCTGAATGAGCATTACGCCAATTTCTATTACGGTATCTCGATCCCCTATAACGCGTGGCGCAAGACGTCGCGCGAGGAAGCGATCAACTATCGCCAGGTCAAGCGCTCCGCAACGTTGCAGACACTGATGGGCGTCGTTGTCCTTGCTGGCTCGCTGGCCGTTGATACGGACAGTTCCAGCTCATCGACACGCCGCATGCAGCGTAGCATTCAGAGTATCGGTATCTCACAGGGAATCGACACGATAATGGCCGGATTTTCGCGACGCTCGGAAGCGTCGCTGCATGTCGAAGCCATCAAGGAACTGTCGGAATCTTTCGGTTCGGAGGCAGCGCCGATGGTTATCGATGTCGAAGGCCAGACCCGCCGGTTGACCGGCACGGCTGCGGCTCAGTACGAAAGCTGGCGCAGGCTTCTCAAGCAAATTTACGAAGCTGAAACCGGATTTTCGACCACCGTCGAAGTGGGATCACCGGCGCGCGAAGCTGAACCAACTGGATGAGCGAAAGACCACCGACGCGGGAACTGACTACAGGAACACGGCTCGCTAATCGGTACACCTTAACCCGCAGGCTGGGCAGGGGAGGCGCGGCCGAGACCTGGCTCGCGACAGACCGCATCACGCGCGCGTCCGTCGCTATCAAGATTCTCACGGACGATCGGGTGACGGCCGAGGCGCTGCGGCGTGAGTGGCAGCTTGCGATTCGCCTGATGCACGCACACATCGTGCGTGTTTTCGAATTCCACGACGATGAAGCGCCGTTCTACAGCCTGCAATTCATCGACGGTCCGGATATCAGCACGTTGTCGGGTGCGTCGCCTGCCGAGTCATTACCCCCTGTCGCACTGATTGCGGACGCGTTGCGCTATGCGCATTCCAAAGGTGTCGTGCACCGCGACATCAAGGCGGGCAACATCCTGCTCGATCACAACGGCGCGCCCTACCTGATCGACTTCGGGGTTGCGGCGACACCCGGGCAGGACATTGGTGGCGGGTCACTGATCGCGGCGAGCCCGCAGCAGCTTGCCGGCGAGCCGCCGCAGCCATCTGACGATATTTTCGCGTTGGGCGGGCTGATCTATGAACTGATCAGCGGTCGTTCGCCCTGGGGGTCGGTGTCGACAGCCGAGGATATTCGCAATACGGAGCCGCCGCCGCTCGCGGCCGCAGACGGTTCCGACGTTCCAGCGGCCCTGCAGGAACTCGTCGCGCGCATGCTCCACAAGGACTCGACGCGGCGGCCCGATGCAGAGTCGGTCGCGACCGAACTGGCTGCCATGGGGTTCGCGCCGGGTGTGGCCCCGGCTCGTTTCGTCGCGTCCGCCAAGCCGGTGAGCGATGAATTGATTGAATCCACGGATGCCGTCAGGCCCGTGTCACGGCACCGGCCGGAGGCAGGGCCCTCGAGTACGACGACTTCCAGCGGTGTGACTCCGCGCACCCTCGGGATCAGCCTGCTTGTCCTGTTGATTGTGCTGCTCGGCGTCGTCTTCCTGCTGCCAAAGACCGTCACCAGGGAGCCCACGCAACCGCTGATCGATGCCGGACCGGAGGAAGCAGCGCCGACGACTGATGCTGGTACGGGGGAAACCGGCGTCGAGTTCAACGAAAATATCGAAGATCTGAGCGGTCGCGATCAGCGCGTGCAGGACAGGGGCGCCACCGAAGAAGTCCTTGGGGAGTTGCTTGCCAAGATGGATACCCTGGAAGGGCGAGCCGTGCAGCGCTGGGGCGGCCTGCGTTTTTCGCGGGCGCAATCCGTGTACGCGGAAGGCGACGAAGCCTACCTTGCGCGCGATTATGCGACTGCCGCGGAGAAATACCGGGAAGCTATCGAAGTAGTCGAACCGTTGCTCGACGAGGTGGACCGGGTTTTCGACACGACCCTGGCAGAAGCCCGCCGGGCCCTGGAGGCCGGAGACGCTGTTGAGGCACTGCGCCTGTTCGACCTGGCTACAGCGATCAGTCCGGGGCATAGCGGCGCGCAGGCGGGACTCATTCGGGCTCGCAATCTTGAGACCGTATTGTCACTGACCGACCAGGGGTTCGCTTACGAAAAAGACCTCGAGCTCGAAGCCGCGAGGCAGAGTTTTCAGAGTGCCGTGGACCTGGACTCTGAGTGGCAGCCTGCGCAGCTGGGTCTCGACCGCGTCCTCGAAACGATCAACCAGATGGAATTCGATCAGCGCATGACCGAGGGCTTGTCTTCGCTGGCGGAGGGCGACTTCCTGGGCGCGCGGGCTGCTTTTCGTATGGCACGAAAGCTCAAACCGGGCTCACCGGAGCCGGCGGATGGTCTGCTGCAGGTGGACCAGGGCATTCGCCTGGACAACATCGTAGGGCTCGAGCGTCGCGCGATGGCGGAGGAGCAGGGCGAGGAATGGAGCACGGCCTCCACGACTTACGAGAGCATCCTCGAACTCGACGATAACCTGGAGTTTGCGAAGGAAGGGCTCAATCGCTCACGCCGGATGGAGACGTTGCACTCGACGCTGGAAACGCTGATCGGCAATCCCGACAGCCTGAGCCGGCCGTCGACCATGCAGTCGGCGACCAAGCTGTTGCTCGACGTCACTCGCATGGAAAATATCGGCCCGCGCTTGTCAGATCAGCGCGATGAATTATCGCGTCTGCTGAAGAGGGCGGCGACGCCGCTCACGGTCAGGCTGGTCTCCGACAGCGTGACCGACGTTTCTATCTACAAAATTGGTAAACTTGGCAGCTTCGATACGCACGAGCTCAGCCTGCGACCAGGCACGTATGTCGCGATCGGCGTACGTCCGGGTTATCGCGACGTGCGCCTGGAATTTCGGGTCGCACCCGAGGTAGACATGCAGCCGATCGTCGTTCGCTGCGAGGAACAAATTTGAGTCTCAACCTTGTCATCAGGGATGTTGAAGGCGAACGACAAGTAGACACTTCCCGTCTGCCTTTGCGCGTTGGCACCGGCAGCAATTGCGACTTGCGCCTGCCGGGACCCGGCGGTGGTCCTGTCATGCTGCTCGACTTTCTCGACGATGCACCGTTCGTGCAGCCCGTCGGCAGGGACGAGTCGATGGCTATTAACGGCGATCCGCTGGTCGCCAGCCGGCGGCTTCAGGATGGCGACGAACTGCAATTTTTCGGCAGCCGAATCGTCGTCAGGCTGCAGGAGGAAAGCCTGGCACTCGAGGTTCGCCTCGAGGACAGCGCTTACGTAACACGACCTCCGGAGCTCGGTGACGACGGAGAACAAGCCGCCGATGAGACCATCGCGCCAACGGCCTTCCAGCGTGCCGCGGAAACTCGCGCAGATATCGCCGACAGTGACAAACATGGTTCGCTACGTACGATCGTGGGGATCGCTCTGGCCGTGCTGTTGACCGTGTCGTTCCTGCTGTTCTCCTCCAAGTCCGTGAAATTCGAGGTGACTCCCGGTGAGCCGGATTCGTTTTCGATCAGCGGTGGGTGGTTTCGCCTGCCCCTGGGCGATCGGGTCCTGTTGCGGAAGGGCAGTTACACCGCACGCGTATCGCAAAAGGGTTATTACGATGTGAACCAGGTATTCGATGTCGGCGACGAGCAGAACATCATCGTCGAGATCGGTATGCGCAAGTTGCCGGGACATGTCACGGTTGTCACCAATCCGCCGACGGCAGCGGTCGTCGCAATCAACGAGACTCAGTTGGGGCCGGCACCGTTCGGCCCGATCGAGTTGTTGCCAGGCGAGCACAGCGTCAGCGTGCGCGCCGAGCGCTTCCTGCCATTCTCGGGAGTTGTCACGGTGCCGGGGCTCGGGCGCCACGAACAAATGAGCGTCCAGTTGGTGCGACGCTGGTCGAACGTGGAAATCAGTTCAGAGCCGGCGGGCGCGCGCATCCTGTCAGGCGACGAGCAGGTTGGCGAGACGCCAGCCACTATCGAATTGCTCGAGGGCACCCATCAGATCAGTATCGTGCATGATGGCTTTAGCGCGTGGGACGGCACAATCGTGGCGGAACCGAACGTCGACCAGTCATTTCCCCTGATTCGCCTGCAGCCGGCAAACGCCAGGTTGCTCGTCAACTCGATACCGCGCGGCGCAAACGTGACCGTGAACGGCCGCTATCGCGGGCAATCGCCGATCACGCTGGACCTCGCTCCTGGCATTAATTACGACATTGGTTTATCCAAAGCGGGCTATGGCATGTCCAGTCGCAAGGTGCGCCTCGAGGCTGCGGCCAGTGACTCCATCACGGTCGACCTGACGGCGCGTACCGGCACGCTCACTGTGAATGTGCAACCAGCCGACGCGACTGTCTATGTTGACGGGCGAGCACGTGGATCAGGAAACACAACCGTGCGACTTAGTTCGGCGCCGCACCGTATCGAAGTGCGCAAAACCGGCTATGAGTCGTGGTCGCGTACCGTGACGCCGCGGCCCGGTTACCCGCAAACGATGTCGGCACGACTGCGGTCTCATGAAGCTATCGCGCGCGAGTCGGTTGCACTCGAACGCACCACTGCTGCAGGTCAGACATTGCGCCTTGTTGAAGGAGGCACATTTACGATGGGGTCGTCGCGCAGCGAGCAGGGACGGCGCGCGAACGAGGTCATCGTTCCGGTAAAGCTGACGCGGCCGTTCCTGATCGGTGTCCAGGAAGTCACGAATCGCGAATTCGCGCAATTCAGAGAAAACCATGACTCCGGTGCCGACGTTCATCCGTCGATGGCCGGCGACAACAACCCGGTTGCGAATGTCACATGGGCTGATGCTGTCCAGTACAGCAACTGGCTTAGCGCTCGAGAGGGGCTGACGCCTGTCTACAAGGAAGAGTTCGGTGAATGGGTGGCGATTCGACCGTTCCCGGATGGTTACCGCCTGCCGACCGAAGCCGAGTGGGTCTGGGCGATACGGCACCAGGGAGGACAGGGGGCGCTGAAGTTCGGCTGGGGCAAGGACTGGCCGCCGCGAGAGAGCGCCGGCAACTATGCGGACAGGTCGGCCGTCGATCTCGTGCCATCTATCATTCCGACCTACGATGATGGCTTCGCGTCGACGGCGGAGGGCGGCAAATTCCCGGCCAACGCCATCGGGATCTTCGACGGTGCCGGCAATGTCGCAGAGTGGGTGAATGACTTTTACACCGTGCCCACGCCCGGGATGACGACACCGCGCTCGGATCCCCTCGGTCCGGAACGCGGCAACTCCTATGTCATTCGCGGCTCCAGCTGGCGTCACGCCAGTCCGACCGAGTTGCGATTGGCCTATCGCGACTACGGTAACGACGCGCGTTCCGATGTCGGCTTCCGGGTGGCGCGGTACGCCGACTGAATTTCGTGCGACAATTGCGGCCAGCTGCGGTCAAACAATGACGAAGCTATAAAGGATCGCCGATGCACCGTTATTTGCTGACGACAATACTGGCCATGCTGCTGAGCGTGAGTGCCTGGTCGCAGGAAGAGCCCGGGAGCGATCCCGGGGTCGAGCCTGACGGCGAGGCAAGCGCCGTGGAATCCGTAACTGGCGACGAAGTCGAAGAACAGATCGACGATGAAATCGATGAGGAAATCGACGACTCCGACCTCGACGAAACATCCTACGCGGACACGGAAGAAGAAGATTTTGTTCCGACCGAGGATATTCCGACCGACCAGGCTATTCCGTTTCCGACGGACATCTAGTTCTTCAACCCCCCTTTACTCTGACGCTGAGCCTTATGAACAAGAAAAACATTCCTGTTGAGTTCGTCTTCCAGATGTTCGCGCTGATCATTGCCATCATCGTCGTGCACGCTTTTTACGTTTCCGTCGTGAGACCCAATGCGGCACAGATCATCGAAGAGCAGAACATTGCAGCGGCGGCGGATCCCAACTATGTGCGCGAGCGGCGTGTCGCCGTTCTGATCAAGGACCTGGAGCAGGAGGCCTGTTTCATCCTGATGTTCTGGGCGCTGGCGATCATGGGTTACAAGGCCGTGCAAATCGTCGGTGAGCGGCGCCTTCTCGATGTCGACCTCGTACCCGTTGCGGAGGGCATGCGAGTATTGCCCGAGGATACGCGCGAGTTCGCGCGCCAGGTGCAACAACTTCCCGACGAACAGCAGCGAATGCTGTTGCCGCGGTCGCTGCTGAATGCGCTGCGGCGCTTCAATACGACACGCAATATTCAGGATGTTTCCAGTAGCACCAACACGATCACCGAGTCCGAAGCCGAGCGGCTCGAGTCTGAACTGTCGATGATTCGTTATATATCCTGGGCGATACCGTCAATCGGCTTCATTGGCACCGTCCGCGGTATCGGTGAGGCGCTTGCGCAAGCCGACAAGGCCGTGCAAGGCGATATCGCCGGCGTTACCCAGAGTCTTGGCGTGGCGTTCAACTCGACGTTCATCGCGCTGCTGATCAGCATTTTCCTCATGTTCCTCGTCTATCAGCTGCAACTGCTGCAAGAACGTTTCGTGTTCGATACGCAGGCTTATGTCGACGACAAGCTGATTCGGCACATGAAGGCCGATTGATCGCGAGGCGGAGAGTCACTTGTCATTACTCGCAGCGCACATAAACGATGCCGGCATATCGGTCCTGAGCGCTGATCGTATTCTTTACCGCGAGCCAGGTTTCGCACTGCTCGAAGATGACGATCTGACGACCGGCATGAAGGCTTTTCAGAATGCGCGCGTCAAACCGCGCAGAATACAAAGCAGATTCTGGTCTGACCTGAAGACGGACCCGCTTTCCGACCGGCGGTTCCAGCACCTGAGTGCAGCCGACCTCGTCAGCCGCCACTTCGAACAGGTCTGGCAGAGTGTCTCTGCGTCGGGGGATCGTCTCGTCGTTGCCGTGCCGGCGTACATGAACAACGCGAACCTGGGCCTGTTCCTGGGTATAGCGAACGAACTCAGCGTACCGATTGTCGGTCTCGTGGATGCTGCAGTCGCGGCGACACGACGCGAGTACAAAGGCGCGATTCCGGTACACGTGGATCTGAGCCTGCACGTCGCGACCCTGTCGCGACTGGCCCAGACCGGGCAGACGCAACTCGATCGCAGTGCCGTTGTCGAATCGAGCGGCCTGATGTCCCTGTACGATGCCTGGATACGGGTTATAGCGGACGCCTTCGTCCAGCAATCGCGTTTCGACCCGCTGCATACCGCGGAGACCGAACAATTGCTGCATGACCGCCTGTCGGGGTGGCTGGCGGCGGCATCGTCGAGCGACAAGGTGACTCTCGACATGGAATACCGGGGGATCTCACACAGCGCGGAGCTCGAGTCGCTGGATCTGATCTCGGCGGCGGCACCGGTCTATCAGCGAATTGCCAGCCAGCTGCGCGCGATTTACCGCGCCGAGGAAACGCCAGCGATACAGTTGAGTGATCGTGCCGCCCGGATGCCGGGGCTTGCCGATATGCTCGGCGCCCGTGTCGGGGGAGAGTTGTTCCTCCTCGAGCCGGGTGCCACGGCTCGCGGACTCGTGACGAGATGTCGGGACATGCAGCGTGGGGACGGCGGGGTGACGCTGATTCGACAACTTCCCTGGGACCAGACTGCGGTCGACATCCGCACGAACGAAGCGCCAGCGGCGGCGGGACTGCCGACGCACCTGTTATTCGATAACACGGCATTCAACATCGATGGGCGGCCACTGATGCTGGGCTCGCAGCCGGCACCGGGCGAGCGCTGGATCGACCTGCAAGGCGACATGCCGGGAATTTCCCGACGGCATTGTTCGCTGGTGAATCAGAACGGCCAGTGCGTGGTGCAGGACTACAGCCGTTACGGCACCTTCCTCAATGGCCACAAAATTGATGGCTCGGCGGTCTTGCAGGTTGGTGACCTGCTGCGACTCGGCACGCCGGGTTATGAACTACGCCTGATCATGACGGAGGCTGACGGTGGCGCGTAAACGCCGGCAATTCGAGGTCTTCAGTATGTCGTTCCTCGACTGTATGAGTTGTGGATTCGGCGCGGTCATCCTGTTCTTCATGATCATCAACGCGCAAGTCAGAGAGACAACGGAAGAAGATCCGTCGAACCTCATGGCGGAGACAAAGAAGCTCGAGGTAGAGATTCTCGAGGGCCGCAAGAATCTCGTGCTCGCCAAGAATGACACGAAAACGCTGGAAGAAGAAAAAGTAACGGCCGAAGGCCAGATCGCGATGATCATCAAGCTGATCGAGGAACTGCGCGAAGAGCTTGCCCAGTACGATTCCGAGACACTGGCAAAGATTGAGCGCGTCGAAGCACTGCAGAGTGACATCGAGTCGCTCGAGGAAGAGGTCAAGCGCCTGCTTGCCCTGAAGGCGGAAGAAGAGAATCAGGGCGCGCGGATCCGCGAGTTCAAAGGCGAGGGGGACCGGCAGTACCTGACCGGTTTGAAGCTGGGTGGTAACCGCACACTGGTCCTGGTCGATCGGTCGGCGAGCATGCTGGATGACACGATCGTCAATATCATCATCCGGCGCAACCTGGGCACTGAAGAAAAGCTGCGCGCCGTCAAATGGCGCCAGGTGGTGGCCAGCGTCGACTGGCTGACGTCGCAATTCAAGGCCGGCAGCGAATATCAAATTTACATGTTCAACAACGAAGTCGAACCGGTCGTCAAAGGTAGCGATGGCACCTGGCTGAAGGCAGACGACGCCACCCAGATCGACGAGGCACTGCGTGTATTGCGGCGTACGCCACCAGAGAATGGCACGAACATCCGCGCGGCCTACGAGGTGGCTTCGAAGCTGACGCCGCGGCCGGACAATATTATTTTGCTGGTGGATGGTCTGCCGACCATGATGGAAGCCACGACCAACCGCAGGATGGTTACCGGAAGGGATCGCATGAGCATGCATGGCCGCTCGATCCGTGAACTGCCGAGCGGCATACCTGTCAATATTCTATTGTTCCCGATGGAAGGCGATTACGATGCAGCGATCGCCTACTGGACACTGGCTTACGGCACTGGCGGCTCATTCATGGCTGTCAGCCGCGACTGGCCGTAGGGTGATGGAGAAACCATGAGCAAGCGGCGCCGCAATGTAGAAGCGTTCAGCCTGTCGTTCCTCGACTGTATCTGCTGTGGTTTCGGCGCGATCATCCTGCTGCTCGTGCTCTCGAAGATCTACGAGC
>Ga0070726_10004330_pt1 | contig 11395 bp, 9 predicted proteins | sample tdAd471_FD_67275 | JGI IMG/M metagenome (GOLD analysis project Ga0070726, IMG submission 67275) | Marine sediment microbial communities from the Atlantic coast under amendment with organic carbon and nitrate - tdAd47.1 | ecosystem: Environmental > Aquatic > Marine > Coastal > Sediment | place...
CCAGCCGTTGGGAGCAGGCTTGGACCCCGGCGGAGATCCTCGCGGATCACCCCACGGGACGGGACTACGCCCACGCGCTCCACGGTGAGCTGGCGCCGCTGTTGACCGACGCCCGGGGCGAGGTGCTCTCGTTCCCGCCGGTGATCAACAGCGCGGGCCTGGGCCGCGTGGTGCCCGGCATGAGCGAGCTCTTCGTCGAGGTCACCGGGACGAACCTGGACCAGGTGCTGCTCGCCGCCAACGTGCTCGCGGCGAACCTCGTCGATCGCGGCGCGACGATCAAGGCCGTGGTCTCGCGCTACTCCTTCGACACCCCGCGGGGACGTGAGGTCCCCTGCCCGCACCCCCTCGAGGACCGGCGCTCGGTCGAGGTTCCGTTGAGCGAGTTCGGCCGCCTGCTGGGTGAGCCTGGGATCGATCTGGCCGAGGTCGAGCGGTGGCTGCGCGCCTTCGGGGTGGGCGTCGAGGCGCACGGCGACGGGCTGCGTGTGACCTCTCCCGCCTACCGGCTGGACTACCTGCACCCGGTCGACGCCATCGAGGACTTCGCGATCTCGCGCGGCTACGACGCATTCGAGCCTTGCCTCCCCGAGTCGTTCACCGTGGGCGGGTTGGCGACCCAGACCGACTTCGCCGATCGCGCGCGGGAGATTTGGATCTCTTGCGGGTTCGAGGAGGCGATCGGGAACTTGCTGACCAACGCGCGCGAGCTGCGGGAGAAGCTCTTGCTCCCCGGGGAGCAGGGGCCTGGACCCGCGCCGCTGCTGCACGGCGGTCCGCTGGTGCGGATCAAGAACGTGATGAACGCCAACTACGAGGTCGTGCGCGACTGGCTGCTGCCCACGCTGCTCGAGGTCGAGCGCCGCTCGTCGAGCGCGAGCTACCCCCACCGGGTGTTCGAGGCCGGCGAGGTCTCGCTGTGGGACGCGAGCGCGAACCTCAAGTCCCGCAGCGAGCAGCGACTGGCGGCGCTGGTCAGCGACGCCGAGCAAGCGAGCTTCACCGACATTCAGGCCGTGGTCGACGAGTTCCTCCGCCGCTACGGACTGGACTTCGCCCGCGAGCCCGGGCCCGGGGTCTACACCCTCCTGATGCGGGACCACCCCAGCTTCATTCCTGGGCGAGCGGCCTGGGTCCTCGTGGGGGACGAAGAGCTGGGCGTCCTGGGTGAGCTGCACCCTGCCGTGCTCGACACGTGGGGGCTCTACCTGCCTGCGGCGGCCTGCGAGCTGCGGCTGGACGCCCTCGCCCGCGCCCTGAGCTAGGCTTCGCCGAGGCCCGACTCGTTCAGCTTGGCGCGGACGGCGGCGTGGAGGTCGCCGGGGAGGAGGAACTCCAGGCTCACGGCCTCGCTGAGCACGATCTTGGCGCCGGAGTGCAGGGGAAAGCTGCGCTCGGGAGGGAGCTTGCGCTCGTCGAGCAGCGTCCCGTTGCGCGAGCCGGCGTCCGAGACGGTCCAGCTGCTGCCCATGTGCCGCAGGTAGGCGTGGAACTTGGAGACGCTCGAGTGCTGGAGCACGACGTCGTTGTTGCCTGCGCGCCCGATGGTGACCATCGTCGCGAAGGCGTTGCTCCCCGGGCGCTTGGCCACGGGGACGATCCACTCGCCGTCGGCGGGACGCCCGGCCTTGATCTCCTCGACGGTCAGCGCGCGGGTCAAGAACGACGACTCCTCGCTGCCCCGATCCGGGCGGGGGAAGCGCACGATCAGGTGCGGCTCAGGGTGGGCCTGGGCGAAGGAGGTGGCGTCGAGGTGGGCGTTTTCAGCGGCGAAGTCGCGAAAGCTCTGCACGGGGCGTCCAGGCCACCAGAACGGGCGGCTGCAGGGGTCTAGCCCCAGCCTATCATTCGACGGGGTTCCAGCGCTCGGTTTGCTGCTCGTCGGAGCCGCGTTGGCGGAACGCCCCGCGACCCGCGAGCACGTCCAGAGCGCTGAGGTCGAAGGACCTGCTCGTCGGCTCGAACTCGGGGGTGAAGCTGACCGTGGCGCCCGACGCGCGGCGGAGGGCGAGGATCGCCTCGGTCCCCGACGCGTCCGGGGACTTGGCGTCGAACAGCCGGCCGAGGCAGAACACGGCGCGGGTTTGCTTCCCGTCGTGGTCGAAGATCAAGGTGCCCGAGAGCCGCTTGCCTTCGATGGTCTTGAATACCTCCCGCAGCGCCACGTCGACGCCGAGGGTGCCCTGGATCTTCGCGTCGTTGTTGTCCCAGAACACCGAGACCCCAGTGGGCGACTCGTTGAGGTAGGACTCCTGGGGGAGGAAGAGCTCGACGCGCAGGCGGAAGTTCGCGACGCGAATCGAGGAGCCGTCCTTGAGCGGGTGGGGGTGGTAGCCGCGGAGGTCCGTGTCGTCGACCCGCGTCCCGTTCTGGCTGCCCATGTCGACGACGAAGGGCACGTCCTTGTCCTGGGCCCAGTGCAGCTCCGCGTGCTTGCGCGAGATCTTGCTGCTCTCGATGCGGATGTGGCAGCCTTCGGCGCGCCCGATCACCATCCGTTGACCGGGTCGCAGCTCGACCCCGGCGCTGTCGGGTAAGTGGATGTAGGCCAGCCGTTCGCTCACGCCTGCCAGTGTAGCCGGGGGACCGGGTCCAACCCAGCCCACCGTCAATCCAAGAGGGGCAGGGGCGCCGCCAGGCGAATCCGTCGACGGCTGGGCTCGACGGCGGCGCGGTAGGCGAGGACCTCGACGCCGGCCGCGCGGGCCGCGTCGAGGGCCTCGCCGTAGGCGGGGTCGACCTCGCGGGCGGGGCCCACGGTGCGCACGTCTCCGCGCTGGACGAGGAACAGGAGCACCGCGCGGTCGCCGCCAGTCTTGAGCGCGATCAGCTCCTCCAGGTGGCGGCGCCCGCGGGCGGAGGGAGCGTCGGGGAACAGCCCGCGCGACCCCACGCGGAGGGTCACGCTCTTGACCTCCACCAGGCACCGCGGGCGGTCGGGCCCGTCGAGCTCGAAGTCGAGCCGCGAGTCCCCGACCTTGACCTCTGGCCGAAGGGTGGCGTAGCCCGTCAGCTCGCGCACCACCCCCGCCTCGATCCCCTCGCGCGCGATGGAGTTGGCGAGGACTGGGTTGACCCCCACCGGGGTGCGACCGACGTAGACGATCTGCCAGCTGTAGGGGAGCTTGCGCTTGCCCGTGGGGTGGTGGCTGAGCAGCACCCGGGAGCCCGGGTCGCAGAGCCCGGTCATGGCGCCGGGGTTCGCGGTGTGGGCGGTGATCTGGCTGCCGTCAGCGAGCTCGACGTCGGCGAGGAACCGCTTGTAGCGCCGCACGAGGCGGCCCTCGATCAGGGGGGGAAGGTTCACGCGCCGGCGACGCCGCCCACATAGGCGCCCACCAGGTCGCCGAGCGCGTCGAGGGCGTAGCCGCCTTCGAGCACGCTCACCAGGCGCCCTTCGGTGTGGGCGTCTGCCAGCGCGCGGAGCTGGCATCCGATCCAGGCGTAGTCTTCGGCCTCGAGCCCGAGGCCCCCGAGCGGGTCCCCGGCGTAGGCGTCGAACCCCGCAGAGACGAAGAGCAGCTGAGGCTTGTAGGCCTCGACCGCCTCGAGCGCCGTCGAGAAGGCGCGGCGGTAGTCGGCCTGGCGGGTCGAGATCGGGAGGGGCACGTTGAGGGTCGTGCCGAGGCCAGCCCCGGTCCCCGTGTCGCCCTTGCGGCCCGTCCCCGGGTAGAAGTTGCGTCCATGGAGGGAGGTGAAGAACACGCCGGGCTCGGCGTAGAACGCCTCCTCCGTGCCGTTACCGTGGTGCACGTCGAAGTCGACGATCGCCACGCGGTCGAGGCCATGGGCGGCGCGCGCGTGTGCCGCGGCGATCGCCACGTTGTTGAACAGGCAGAAGCCCATGCCCCGTGCGGGGCGGGCGTGGTGCCCGGGCGGGCGCACGATCGCGAAGGGCAGGCGGTGCGCGTCGCCGGGAGGCGAATCGAGGGCCTTGCCGGTGGCTGCGACGAGGGTCCCGCTGGCGGCGAGGGCTACGGCGTAGGAGCGCGGCGAGACCCAGGTGTCGGGGTCGAGGGAGCCGCCGCCCTCCCGGGCGAGGGCCTCGACGGCGCGGACGTAGTCGGCGTCGTGGACGCGGGTCACGTCCTCCAGCTGGCCACGAACCGCGCCGTGGTGCGCAGCGATGGCGGGGTGGTTGGCGAGGGCGTCCGAGACCACCTCGGCCCGGGCGGGGCACTCGGGGTGGTCTTCGGGGGTTTCGTGATCCTGGTAGAGGGCGTCGGAGTAGCAGACGAGCACACGATCTCCGGGACGAGGCTGGCTCGTGCAGATTGGGGACGGACGGGGCTGAGGTCTAGGTGACCTTCTTCAGCCTTTGGCTCGCCTCGTTCATGCGGCGCAGGGTGTCGATCAGCTGTTCGTTGCTGATCGCGCCCATCTCCAACAGGATCAGGCCGAGGAGCTTGTGGCTCTCGCCGATCCCGTCGCGCTCGCGCTGAGTCTTCAGCGCCTGCTGGACCGCTTGGTCCTGGACGTAGCCGGCCATGATGGCCAGCTCCCCGAACTTGAGGCGTCTCTCAATGCGCATGGAACCTCCTTCGAATCCGGATTGGGAGTGGAAGCGATAGGCGGAGCCGACCATCGATTCGAGGTCATGCTCTGCGCGCCAGCCGAGCAGATCCTGCGCCAGACGCGAGTCTGCCACGAGGGCGGGCGGGTCGCCGGGTCGCCGGGGCTCTTCACCCACCAGGACCTTGCGACCGGTGACCGCCTCGGTGGCGGCGACCATTTCGCGAACGGTGACTCCGCGACCCGTGCCCAGGTTTAGCGCTCCCGGGAAGGCGCTGAAGTCGAGGTCGTCGAGGCGCTCGAGGGCGAGGACGTGCGCCTGCGCCAGGTCCTCGACGTGGAGGTAGTCCCGCTCAGCGGTGCCGTCGCGGGTGGGGTAGTCGGTGCCGAACAGCTTGAAGGGACTGCCCTGGACCGCAGCCTTTAGCAGGTTTGGGATCAGGTGCGTCTCGGGGTCGTGGAGCTCACCGAAGAGCCCGTCTTCGCTGGCGCCTGCCACGTTGAAGTAGCGCAGGGGCAGCGCCCGCAACCCGTAGGCGCGGTAGGCCTCGAGGGCGAACTCGAAGGCGAGCTTCGAGCTCCCGTAGGGACTGATCGGGTTGCGCGGGCAGGTCTCGACGATCGGGAGCGAGGGCGGCGTGCCGTAGACCGCGCAGGTCGAGCTGAACACGATCCGCTCGACCCCGAACTGGCGCATGCTGTCCAGCATCCGGATCGGGCCGGTGACGTTGGTCGCGAAGTAGGGGCCGGGGTCGCGCACGCTCTCAGGGGCGAGCGCCTTGCCCGCGATGTGGACCACGGCCTCGATCCGGCCGTACTCGGTGAACGCACGGCGGAGCACGCTGGCGTCTCCGAGGTCACCTTCCACGAGGGGCACGCCGTTGCGTTCGGCGAAGGTGGCGTGCCCGGTCGAGAGGTCGTCGACCACGACGACGTCGTGTCCGTGAAGGCGCAGGGCGCGGACGACATGACTGCCGATGTATCCCGCGCCGCCGGTTACCAAGACTCGCATGGCTTTGAAGTTACAAAAGGCAACGGACGAAGTCACGCCCTGATGGGCGACGCACTGCGGCATGGCAGAAACCAATTCGGGGGGTCGGCTCCTACTTTCATGGAGGCCGGCGGCCTGAGGGAGGGGGGACCGTGTTCACGAGGATCCTGGCGGCGGTGGCCTTGGCCTGCGCTGCGGGGTGCGGCAGCCTCGACGTCGCGACGCGAGGGGCCATGCCCAGTGACCTGCTGGAGCCGGTGGGGAGTCACCCCGAGGAGCCGCTGCTCCTGGGCTGCGACGACCTGGGCAACCTGAGCCTGAACGGTCAGCCCCTCGACGTGCCGGTCTCCCGAGAGCCTTCGCGGTTCGGGGTCGGGGTCGCCGACGCTTCCCAGCTCCCTCCTCCGTGGCGGCCCGCGCACGCGGTGCGGGGTGGGTTGCTGGTGACCTGGCTGCACCGGCAGTCTCCCCTCGCCGTGGCGGGGGTGCGCCCCTTCGACGTGCTGCTGGCGGTCGACGGCGAGCGGGTCGACGACCCGGTTCACGCCACCCAGCGGCTGCTCGCCGCAGGCGAACGCGAGACACAGATCGAGGTCGTCGTCCGCCGGCGGGGGAGCCAGCGGTCGCAGGCGCTGCAGGTTCGGAGCGAGGCGGCGCTGGGTGACCTGGGGCGCGTCTCGTTCCCCTTCCTCTTCGACCGGCGCGAGAGCGCCGCTGGCGACTCCTTCTCGGTGGGCCCCCTGAGCACGCTGTTCTGGTGGCGTGAGCGTCGCGAGTTGGCCCACGAGCTCGGTGGGGGCAACTCGACGACGGCGGGGGTGCCGGCGTTGGCGAGTCACCACGAGCAGCGCTTCGAGTGGGGAGCGCTGGGGAACCTCCTGAATTGGGAGCGTGCCCGCGACCTGCGGACGGGAGAGGAGCGCAGTCGATTGACCGTGCTCTGGATCTTCAGCTTTGGAGACGACCTGTGAGCCGCTTCGTGTTGCTGCTGTGCGTGATCTCGAGCAGCGGCTGCGGGAGCTTCCTGCTGCCCTTCGACGAGCGCCCGCTGCCGGCGCCGCGCTCCCTGGAGACGGCGAGCGGCGAGCGGATCGACCTCGACCGGGAGGGGCGGCTGATCGTCCGACCGGAGCGGGGCGACGTGGGCCTGGCTCTCGGGGTCGGCCTCTCCGAGGAGGAGGGCGGGGTCGTGGTCACGCACCGCCTGCTGCCAGGCACGGCGCTTCAGCCTGGGGACCGGATCCTCAGGGTGTGGGCCCGGGTCCCACCTGCCGCGGCGGTGGCGGCGGCCTACCGCAGCTCCGCTCAGGGCGCATTGGAGGGCACCCGGGCGGAGCCGCTCTCGAGCCTGCGTGACGCCCTCGATGAGCGAAAGGTGGTGCAGGTCAGCGGCGCGGCCTTCGACCGCTCCGTGCGGAACACGGTCCTCTCCCCGACGACCGCCGACCTCGCGCCGGTCGACTCGGCGACGATTCGCGCGCGGGGGCACCCCGTGCGCCAGCTCGGCGACCTGCGGGGCTATGCCTCGGCGGGGGAGTGGTTGACGCTGGACCTGTTGGTCGAGCGCGGCGGGGCCGAGGTCGCGCTGCGCGCGCGCCTGCGGGTGCGCCCGCAGCCCCTGTTCGTGCGCCCCTGGTCTCCGTCTGCGACGCGCTTTCAGGGGGTCGAGTTGGTGGCGGTGGCCGAGCTCGAGCCCGCGCTGCGTCCGCTGTACGCGCTCCCGGAGCACCTCTTGGTCTCGCGGGTAGCCCGCGACGCGCCTTCAGCCCGCGGCGGGCTGCGGCCCCTGGACCTGGTCGCGCTCGAGGACGTGCACTCGCTGTTGACGGGTGAGCGCGTGGAGGTGCTCAAGCCCGATGGTTCGCGGCGCGAGGTGCGGGCGACACCTCGCAGCGTGCCCACGGAGGTGTGGATCCCGCTACTGTTCACCTACCAGGACGACGGGGTCCGAACCCACGTGGGGCTGGGCCCCTGGGACACCACCTTCCACTACTCCAGCCGCTCCGACTACGAGCCGACCACGGACAGCTACGTCAGCAGGTGGCGCTGGTCGCTGGGGACCTCGGTCCAGAACACGGGGGTCAGCAGCACGACGGGGACGGTGCACTCGGGTGGAGTGAGCCTGCTGATGGACGGTGTGCGCATGGACTATCTGCTCGATCTGTGGAACGCTGAACGCGAAGCGCGGACGCGAGGAGCGGGGGTGGCGCAGTGAGCTACACCGACCTGGACGCGAAGACGGTCGAGGCCGCGATCGAGGGCGAGCGTGAGGCGGTGACCGCGCTTACCGAGGCCTACTTGCCCCGCGTGTTCGGCCTGGCGCTGCGGTTGACCCGCAACCGGGAGCAGGCGGAAGAGGTCACCCAGGAGACCTTCGTGCGCGCGCTGCGCAACCTGACTCAGCTCAAGAACACCCAGCGGCTGACGTCCTGGATGTTGACGATCACCGCGAACACGGTGCGTGAGCTGGCGCGCAAGCAGCGGCGGGAGGCTCCGCTGGACTACGAGCCGCCAGCCATCGAGCCCGAGGTCGACACGGCCAAGGAGCGGCGGCAGAAGGCGCTGGACCTCGCGGTCTCGCAGCTCGAGCCGCGTGACCGCGAGCTGTTCCTCCTCCACACGGTGGAGGGGATCCGACTGAAGGTCCTGGCCAGCGAGCACGGGGTGAGCCTCCCGGCGATGAAGTCACGGGTGCACCGAATCCGGTCGAGGATTCGGGTGAACGTCCTCGGGCAGCTCGAGGCCGTGGGAGCGGGAGCATGAGCGACGATCACCGCCTGGCTGAGTTGATCGAGGGGTTGCTGCCCGCCGACGAGGCGGCAGCGCTGGAGCTCGAGCTCGAGGACGATCCCGTGCTTGGAGGTCGACGGCTGGCGCTGGAGCGCGCGCTGGCCGAGCCCGTGCAGCTGCCCGAGGTGCCTGTGCCGCCGAGCGTGCGCTGGCGGGTTCGCGCCGTCGCCGAGGCGCATCTGGGGAGCGACGTGGAGCTCGAGCGGCCTCCAGCTCGGGAGGAGTTAGCCGCTGCGTTGGAAGGCGCAGAGGCGCCTGAATTGGCCGAGGCCCTGCGCGACCCCCGGGTTCGCGCCGAGCTGTTGGAGCTTGCGGCTGCCTTCGCCGACGGAGTTCCCGAGGTCGCGACCCCGCCAGGGCTCCTGGAGCGCGTCCAGGTGCGTTTGGCAGAGGCGGGGCTCGCCGACGCGGGGCTGCTGGCTGCGCCGGAGGCGGACGTGCCTCCCGGGCTGTTGCAGGCGACCCTCGAGCGGCTCGAAGTCGAGGGCCTCGTCGCGCCGAGCGTTGAGCCCCCGGCTCTGCGCGTGGTCGCCGGGGGGTCGCAGGCTCGGCGCTGGCTGGGGGTGGCGGCCGCGCTGTTCGTGGTGGGAGGCCTCTCCGCGTGGGTGGCCTACGGGGCGGGTCGCCGCTCCGAACGCGCGTTGCACGACGCCCAGCGCCCCCTGGCCCTGGTCGATGAGCCGACTGCCTGGGGGACGCCGGAGCGTCTGCGGGGCGCGCTGCGCGAGGCACGTGAGGAGCGGGATGCGGCGCGAAGCGAGTTGGAGGCGAGTCGTCGGGGCCAGGCGTCCGCGACGGCGGCGCTCGGCTCTGCCGTCTCAGAGCTCCGGGCCGCGAAGGCCGAGCTGGCGACGCTCGATGGTGACGCGCAGCGGTTGCGCCGGGAGTTGGCGGCTTCGCGATCCGAGGTCGAGGTCGTGGCCCTGGAGCTGAGCGAGCTGCGAGCAACGCGGCGCGCGTCCCAGGAGCTGCTCGCGCGGCTCGAGCTCGAGGCCCGTGAGCAGCTGGCGCAGTTGAGCCAGCTCGCGACGGAGCGAGATGGGTTGCGGCAGCAGCTCCTGCGCGCTGACCGGAGTCAGGGCCTCGTGGTCGACGCCTCCCAGGCCGCGCTGCGCTGGGAGCCGGGGAGCGGTGAGTGGCAGCCGGTCGCGGCTGGCAGTCAGCTGCCTGGCGGCACCGTGATCCGCGGGGAGGGGCGTGGCGCCCTGGTGGTTGGTGGGCGTCGTTACCCGCTGCGCGGGAGCGCGTTCGTGATCAGCGCAGACCTGCAGCTCGAGCCGCTGCCCGAGGCGAGCGCGTTCGCCTCACACCGGGTTCGGCCTGCTTCTCCCGAGCCCCGAGATCTGAATGCGAAGGTTCAGCGTTGGGTCGCGGAGCTTGGCTCGAGCTCTCCGCAGGTGCGTTCGCTGGCGCAGAGCCGCTTGCTGGACCTCTACGAGCGATTCGGTGACCCGGGCCCAGGCGTCGTCGAGCGGCTCTTGCGCTCTGACGAAGCTGCACCTGGCGTCCCGGCTACGGCTCGCGCGTGGCTCGTATGGTGGGCGCGGGTCGAGCCCGACGCAGCCGGCGCGCTGAAGTGACGCCGCTCAGCGCTCTTCGGGTGATTCGATGAGGAAGACGCGGGTTTCGCACACGGCGATCCCGCGGCCCGGGCCCGCGGCCCGGATGGGCGCGGTCACGGGGCCGTCCAGGCGGAAGCTCGAGGCCTCCTCGCGGTTGGCGCCGTTGCGGCCCAGCCGCAGCAATTGGCCCTGGCCGTCGACCAGGGCGAGATCCCGACCCAGGAGGATGGGGCCGCCGCTGATCTCCGCCCCGATTCGACGGGCAGGGAGCAGCTGGCTGCCGTCGTAGATTCCGAGTCCGATCAGGGTGCCCTGGGTCGAGAGCGCGTAGACGCGATCTTCAGCGACCTCGGCGTGCACCAGCGGGCCCAGCTCGGGGCGCAGCTCGGTGATCAGGTTGCCGTCGAGGCTCCCGACTACGGCCAGCGTCTCCGGGCCACGGACCACGATGGTCTCGGTGCGCGGGGCGTGAATCGGTTGCTCGAGGGCCTCGAGGCCGATCGACGCCTGCCAGAGCACGGCCTGGGACGCATCGGGCTGCTTGAGGCTGACGGCGAGCAGGAATCCGCCCTTGGTGGGGACGAACGCGCGGTCTGAGCCCGTGGCGGGCGGTTGGAGGATCTTGCCGGAGAGCTCGGTCTCCTGGAGCACGCGGCCCGTGCCCGGTTGGAACACGATCAGCTGCTTGTCGTGGACGAGCACGACCACCGATTGCCCGCGGACCTGGGCCGCAACCGGTTCGAGGAAGGAGGGCGAGTTGGGGAACGTGTGCGTCGCGAGCAGGTCGCCGGTGGTGAGGGAGTAGCTAACCACGGTGTCGCCGCACACCGCGAGCACGGAGTCGCCGCAGGCGAGCACCCACTCGAGGAAACCCGGGCGAGGCAGGCCAGCTTTCTCGAGGTCGTCCAGGGCGTTGCGGTCCCAGCGCGTCCTGCCGTTGGAGACCTCCAGCGCGCGTAGCCTCCCGCTGCCCGTGCCGACCACGACCGTCGTCCCCGTCGCAGACGGAGTCAGGGGGCGCTCGCCGAGGTCGACCGACCATGACGGCCCCGCCTCCAGCTCATAGCGTCGCTCGGTGAACCCTTCGGGGGTGACCTGGTCCTCCTGGACGCGGAACCCCGGGTTGCGCAGCTGGAGGTTCAGGCTCGCCCCAATCGCGACCGGGATCGCCGTGGGGGTCTCGCCGTGCAGGGCCCCGTCGACGAAGAGCTGGGCGCCGCGTGGGGTCGAGTCGACGCTGAGGAAGATCTTCAGCCCCTCGGGGGGGTCGACGCCGCCCGCCTTGGCGTCGGCGATCAGCTTCAGCGCGAGCTTGGACGCGCCTGCGTAATCGCGGGCGTCTACGAGGGTGCGGTATTCGGTTCGCTTGGCGTTGATCTCCTCCTGCAGCTGCTCTCGCTTCTCGCGCTCGCGGCGGGCCTGCTCGTCTGCCTTCTGCATGCGGATCAGGGCGTCGAGCTCGTCGCGGCGGGCGTCGTCGCGCTCCCGAATCCTGGTGTCGATCTTGAGCTTGAGCGCCTGGGCGCCTTCGCCGCTGGTC
>Ga0070726_10004332_pt1 | contig 11389 bp, 10 predicted proteins | sample tdAd471_FD_67275 | JGI IMG/M metagenome (GOLD analysis project Ga0070726, IMG submission 67275) | Marine sediment microbial communities from the Atlantic coast under amendment with organic carbon and nitrate - tdAd47.1 | ecosystem: Environmental > Aquatic > Marine > Coastal > Sediment | place...
CAGCACAGCGACGACACGGCAACAGCAGAGCGGGCCAGTCCCCACCGCCCGTGACGGTGGTACTGACACCCGGATCAGCAGACAGACCCCGAAGGGTCTGTCTTTGTTTGGACAGCTACAGTTTGCAACAGACCTGTCTACGGATAGGTAACTACCTATGCCACAGATTACTTTACCAGATGGTAGCCAGCGAGAGTTCGACGCTGCCGTTACCGTCGCCGACATCGCCGAGTCCATCGGCCCGGGACTGGCGCGCGCCGCCCTGGCCGGCCGGGTCAACGGTGAATTGGTGGACACTTCGTGCCTGATCGAACAGGATGCCGACGTGGCCATCATCACCGAACGGGACGATGACGGGCTGGAAATCCTGCGACACTCCTGCGCCCATCTCATGGCCCAGGCCGTGCAGCGTTTGTTTCCCGAGGCCCAGGTGACCATCGGACCGGTGGTGGAGGATGGTTTCTTCTACGATTTCGCCTTCCAGCGACCGTTCACGCCGGAAGACCTGGAGGCCATCGAGAGCACCATGCAGGAGATCGTCCAGGAAGACCTGCCGGTGACCCGCTCGGTCATGAGTCGCGATGAAGCCATCGCCATGTTCGAGAAGATGGGCGAGGCCTACAAGGTGGAGATCATCAAGTCCATCCCGGGCGACGAGCAGCTGTCGTTCTACCGTCAGGGCGAATTCGTCGACCTGTGCCGCGGCCCGCATGTGCCCAGCACCGGCAGGTTCAAGGCGTTCAAGCTCACCTCGGTGGCCGGTGCCTACTGGCGTGGCGATGCCGACAACGAGATGCTCCAGCGTGTGTACGGTACCGCCTGGGGCTCGAAGAAAGACCTGAAACTCTATCTGCAGCGCCTCGAAGAGGCGGAAAAGCGCGATCACCGCAAGCTGGGCAAGCAGCTTGGCCTGTTTCATTTCCAGGAAGAGGCACCGGGCATGCCGTTCTGGCATCCCCGGGGCTGGACCATTTACCAGGTGATTCAGGGCTATATGAAGCGGGTCCAGGACGCCAACGATTACCAGGAAATCCGTACGCCCCAGCTGGTGGATTTCAGTCTCTGGGAAAAATCCGGCCACGCCTCCAAGTTTGCCGAAGAGATGTTCAGCGTCGAGTCCGACAGTCGCATGTATGCCATCAAGCCCATGAACTGTCCCTGTCATATCCAGGTATTCAACCAGGGCCTGAAAAGCTATCGGGACCTGCCGCTGCGCCTGGCGGAATTCGGCTCCTGTCACCGCTATGAACCCTCGGGCAGCATGCACGGGTTGATGCGGGTGCGCAGTTTTGTCCAGGACGACGGGCATATTTTCTGCAGCGAAGAACAGATTCAGCAGGAAGTCTCCACATTCATGGACCTGTTGTTCGAGGTCTACCGGGATTTCGGTTTCGACGACGTGATCCTGCGACTGTCCACCCGGCCGGAAAAACGCGTAGGCTCCGATGAACTCTGGGGTCGGGCGGAAGAGTCGTTGAAGCAGGCACTCAATCATACCGGCCTGCCCTGGGAACTCACGCCGGGGGAGGGTGCGTTCTACGGGCCCAAGATCGAGTATTCCCTGAAGGACTGCATGGGACGGATTCAGCAGTGCGGCACCATCCAGGTTGATTTTTTCCTGCCGGAGCGGCTTGGTGCGCAATACGTGGCCGAGGACGGCAGCCGCCAGGTACCGGTAATGCTGCACCGGGCGATACTGGGCTCCTTTGAACGATTCATCGGGGTATTGATCGAGCATTACGGCGGCGCCATGCCCACCTGGCTGGCCCCGGAACAGGTGGTTGTTCTCAATATTACCGACAAGCAGGCGTCATATTGCGAGGAAATTAAAGAATCCTTGAAAAATAAAGGGTTTAGAGTCATATCAGACTTGAGAAATGAGAAGATCGGCTTTAAAATCCGCGAGCACACTTTGCAGAAGATACCGTATCTACTTGTTGTGGGTGATAAGGAAGTCGATTCCCGCACCGTGGCAGTCCGTTCCAGAACCGGCGAAGACCTCGGCGTGATGACGCTGGAACAGTTCAGCGAGACGTTACAGCAGGATGTTGCCCGCTACGGACGCGCTGAGCAGAGCGCGCAGAGCTGAATCATTCCAGCCGTATTGCCAGCGGAATGCCGAACGGCGCCGGTGGGCTGGCAGGATGGTGGAAAACAGCGATCGGGTAGCCAGGTGGTCACGTGACCAGGTGAATGGGTTAATAGATGAATAGATGAGCAGGTGGAAAGGATTAAAGGATTAAAGGATTAAAGGATTAGAGATTAAAAGACTGAAAGACCGCAGGATCAACGTCCAGGCTTGCATGTTTGACGTGAAGAGAAATGAGCCTGAAGGCAGTAGCAGGACAGTGGTACCAAACCGGGTGGCAACCTGCACAAGAGAACAGCGCAGGAAACAGGCACAAACCCTACAGGCAGGTTAATCGCGTAACGACGCGAAAAAACAGGAGAACGAGCGCTAGCGCCAGTTATGAGAGGTAGTTCAAAAAAGCCAATCATCAATGAAAACATTGAAGCCAGTCAGGTGCGTCTGATCGGAGCCGACGGTGAGCAGGTAGGTATCGTCAATATAGAGCAGGCCAGGGAAGCAGCGTCTGAGGTCAAGCTGGACCTGGTGCTGATTTCGCCGGATGCCGAGCCTCCGGTCTGCAAGATAATGGACTATGGCAAGTACCTGTTCGATCTGAAAAAACAAAAAGCGGCGAACAAGAAGAAGCAGCGTCGCACGCACGTGAAGGAAGTAAAATTTCGCCCAGGGACGGAAGAAGGGGATTATCGGGTAAAACTACGCAACCTGATACGTTTCCTTGAGGATGGGGACAAGGCCAAGGTATCGCTTCGATTCCGCGGCCGGGAAATGGCCCATCAGCATCTTGGCCAGGAGCTGGTCGATCGGATCCGTGAGGATCTGGCCGAATACGGCACCGTGGAACAGGAACCCAAGATGGAAGGTCGGCAGATAGTCATGGTGCTGTCGCCGGTCAAAAAGCGGCACTGACCAGCCAGCTATTCCCCCGATGGATAAACGGGCGTGGCTGTGAAAACGGCCCACGGCCTGCTGGCAGTGCGTAATTTAATCAAAAGTGAGCCGGATAAATTCGTGGACAACGAGCCGGTGTCACAAATGCGGAGTTAGAAAACCATGGGTAAACTGAAAACTCATAGCGGCGCGTCGAAGCGGTTCAAGAAAACCGGTTCGGGCTACAAGCGAAAAAGCGCCTACAAGAGCCATATCCTCACCAAGATGACCACCAAGCGCAAGCGGAAGCTTCGAGGTACCTCCCCGGTACACGCATCCAACGTTCCCGCCGTAAAGCGCATGTTGCGCGACGCTTAACCAGCATAACCAGAGAGGATTAAATCATGGCTCGAGTAAAACGAGGCGTTGTCGCCAATCGTCGTCACAAGAAAATATTGAAGGAAGCCAAGGGTTACTACGGTGCGCGCAGTCGCGTATTCCGTGTGGCCAAGCAGGCCGTAACCAAGGCCGGCCAGTACGCCTACCGTGACCGACGCGCCAAGAAGCGGATATTCAGGTCACTGTGGATCACCCGGATCAATGCCCAGGCACGGGAAAACGGCCTGTCCTACAGCCAGCTGATCGCCGGGCTGAAAAAAGCGAATATCGATATCGACCGACGGGTCCTGGCGGACCTGGCGGTACATGACAAGGCTGCCTTCGCGGCCATTGTCGATCAGGCGAAAACCAGTCTGACTGCCTGATCTGCCGGCCAAGCAGGTGGATTCCATGGCAGATTCAAACGCGCTCCTCCAGGAAGCTTTACAGGCTATTGAAGACTCCGGTGATGAAAAGTCCCTGGAGTCTTTGCGTGTCCACTACCTGGGCAAGAAGGGCAGTCTGACGGCACTGCTGAAAAACCTCGGCCAATTGCCCCCGGATCAGCGACCGGCGGCCGGGGAGCGCATCAACCAGGCCAAGCGACAGGTACAGGAGGCACTGGACGCGCGCAAAACAGTCCTGGCGCAGGCTTCCATGGAAGCGCAGCTGGCCGCGGAAGCGATTGACGTCACTCTCCCCGGGCGTCGCCAGTCCCTTGGTGGACTGCATCCGGTGGCCATGACCGTCCAGCGAATCACCACCATTTTTGAAACCGCCGGTTACGACGTGGCCGAGGGACCGGAGATCGAGGATGACTACCACAATTTCGAGGCCCTGAATATTCCCGGGCACCACCCCGCCCGGGCAATGCACGATACCTTTTATATTACACCTGGCACGGTTTTGCGGACTCATACCTCGCCGGTGCAGGTGCGGGTGATGGAGAACGGTACGCCGCCTTTTCGCATGATCTGTCCCGGCCGGGTCTATCGCTGCGATTCGGACCTTACCCATACGCCGATGTTTCACCAGGTCGAAGGATTGCTCATCGATGAGAAGGTGAGTTTCGCCGACCTGAAAGGCACCGTGGCGGATTTTCTGCGCGCGTTTTTCGATGCCGACATGGACGTGCGCTTCAGGCCCTCCTATTTTCCTTTTACCGAACCGTCGGCGGAGGTGGACATGGGTTGTGTCAGCTGCGGCCAGAAGGGCTGCCGCATCTGCAGTCACACCGGCTGGCTGGAAATCATGGGCTGCGGCATGGTGCATCCGCGGGTCCTGGAAATGTCCGGCATTGATACGTCCCGGTTTAACGGCTTCGCCTTCGGCATGGGCGTGGAGCGCCTGGCCATGCTGCGGTACGGTGTCGGTGACCTGCGACAGTTTTTCGACAATGATCTGCGCTTTCTGAAGCAGTTCCGGTAGGGCAGCAGAGATGATATTCAGCGAACAATGGGTGCGGGAATGGGTCAATCCGGCCATCGGCACCGAGGAACTGGCCGAGCAGCTGACCATGGCCGGTCTCGAGGTGGACGGCATGTCGGCGGTGGCCAACCCGTTCAACGGCATCGTCGTTGGAGAAGTGCTCTCGGTGGAGCCCCATCCTGATGCAGACAGGCTGCGGGTATGCCGGGTTAACGACGGCAGCGGAGAACAGCAGGTGGTCTGTGGTGCGCCGAACGTACAGGCGGGAATGAAAGCGCCCTTCGCTCAGCTGGGTGCCACCATAGCAGCCGGTGACAAGCCCCTGGTCATCAAGCGCGCCCGGTTACGGGGCGTGGAGTCCTGTGGCATGCTGTGTTCAGCGGAGGAACTGGGCCTGGAAGAAACCTCGGACGGGTTGCTCGAGCTACCCGATGAGGCCCCGGTGGGCACGGATATAAGGGAGTACCTGGCCCTTGATGACTGCAGTATCGAGTTGGACCTGACGCCCAACCGGGGGGACTGCCTCAGTATAACCGGGCTGGCCCGGGAGATCGGCGCCCTGAACCGGGCGGAAGTCCGCTTACCCACCGTGGACGCGGTGGCACCCACCATCGACGACAGCTTTGCCGTTGGCATCACCGCCGCCGACCAATGTCCCCGCTACCTGGGCCGGGTCATTCGCGGTATCGATGCCAACGCCGTGACGCCGCTGTGGATGAAGGAAAGACTGCGGCGCTGCGGATTGCGCAGCATCGATCCGGTGGTGGATGTGACCAATTTCGTGCTGCTGGAAATGGGGCAGCCCATGCACGCGTTCGACCTGGGCAGGCTCAAGGGTGCCATCGATGTGCGCCTGGCCGCTGACGGCGAAAAAATCACCCTGCTGGACGGCAAGGAGGTGGCGCTGAACACGGATACGCTGGTTATAGCCGACGAATCCGGTGCCATAGCCATGGCAGGCATCATGGGTGGCCAGTCTACCGCGGTAAGCAGTGAGACCCGGGATGTATTTCTCGAGTGTGCCTTTTTTGCGCCTCTGGCTATTGCCGGTCGGGCGCGGGCCTACGGTCTGCACACCGACGCCTCGCACCGCTACGAGCGGGGCGTGGACTACCGGTTGCAGCAGCGGGCAACCGAGCGAGCCACCCGGCTGTTGCTGGACATAGTGGGGGGTGAAGCCGGCCCGGTGGTGGAAGCCCTGGGCAACCTGCCGGAATCCAGGCAGGTCACCCTGAAGTACGACTCCGTGCCCCGGTTCCTGGGTGTGGACATCGACAGGTCGCGAATCAGCACCATTCTCCATGACCTGGGCCTGGACACCGTCGCTGAATCCGACACCGCGCTGACCGTCGACGTGCCGTCCTTCCGTTTCGATATCGACATCGAGGCCGACCTTATCGAAGAACTGGTGCGGGTCTATGGCTACAACAATATTCCCTCGGTGGCCAGTCCCGGCCGCCAGCGCCTGGCTGCGCCGCCGGAAGACCGGCTGCCCCTGGACCAGTTGAAAAGGGCCCTGGTGGACAACGGCTACCAGGAAGTTATCACCTACAGTTTTATCGATCCGAAACTGTCAGCCACGGTGCTGGGTGACGAGCTGCCGCCGGTGGCGTTACAGAATCCCATTTCCGCGGACATGTCGGTCATGCGCACCAGCCTGTTGCCAGGGCTGCTGGCTACCGCCAAGTACAACGAAAACCGGCAGCAGAATCGACTGCGCCTGTTCGAGGTTGGCCAGGTGTTCCTGCCCGAGGGCGACGAGTACCGACAGCCCACCCGCATCGCCGGCCTGTTGGGCGGTAATAAAATGCCAGAGAATTGGAGTAATAACAAAGAGTTGAACGACTTTTTTGATATTAAAGGTGATGTGGAGTCGCTGCTCTCCCTGGGGGGAAGCCCGGCGCAGTTCCATTTCACCGCGGGCCGGCACCCGGCGCTCCATGGTGGTCAATGTGCGCAAATCCGTCGGGATCAGCGCCTGGTGGGTTACGTGGGGGCAGTCCATCCAGCCATTGCCCGTCAACTGGACCTGAACGGTGACGTGTTGGTTTTTGAACTGGAACTGAGCGCGATTCAACCCCGCCGGATTCCGGCTGCGACACCGCTTTCCCGCTTCCCGGAGGTCAGCCGGGACCTGGCGGTTTTGGTTGATAATGAGACTTCTGCCGCAGATATTCTGGCCGTAGTGCGTGAAAATGCCGGGGAGTACCTTAGTGACCTCAGATTATTCGATGTATATCAAGGGGATGCAATTGGCTCCGGGAAAAAAAGTCTCGCTTTGGGCTTGACGTGGCAGCATCCTTCGCGCACTCTTAACGACGACGAGGTCAACGAGATAATTGCTTTTTGTATCAAGGCCCTAGAAGAAAAATTCGACGCACGACTTAGAAATTAGCTGGGTGAGTGAATATGGCGGAAGGCGCGCTGACAAAAGCCGAGATGGCGGAACGATTGTTTGATGATCTGGGCTTGAACAAAAGAGAAGCAAAGGAACTGGTGGAACAGTTCTTTGAAGAAATACGTCTTTCTCTTGAACACAACGAGCAGGTAAAACTTTCCGGCTATGGGAATTTCGATCTGCGGGACAAGAAACAACGTCCCGGTCGCAACCCCAAAACCGGCGAGGAGATTCCCATTCAGGCCAGACGCGTCGTGACTTTCAGACCGGGTCAGAAGTTGAAGGCAAGGGTAGAAAAATATGCTGGAAGTAAAGAATAACGATCAGTTACCTCCGATTCCCCCGAAGCGGTATTTCACCATCGGGGAAGTGGGTGAGCTGTGTGACGTGAAGCCTCATGTGCTGCGTTACTGGGAACAGGAGTTTCCCCAGCTCAAGCCGGTCAAGCGCCGGGGTAATCGACGTTACTACCAAAGACAGGACGTCATTCTTATCCGTCAGATCAAGTCGCTGCTCTACGAGGAAGGCTTCACCATCGGCGGTGCCCGCCAGAAGCTCAGTGGCAAGGATAAGGACGAAGGCGCAACCAGGAACGCGATCAATTCCAGCGAACTCAAGCTGGTCATCAAGGACCTGGAAAGCCTTATTGCCAGTTTCTAGCCGGAACCGGGTGGCTCAACCCGGTGATCAGGCGCTGTAACCTGCTGTCCGGCCGGACATGCCGGCGTTTCTTCACGGGTTAAAACCGCTTTTCTGATGCGCAGACTCTGGTACAATGCGTCTCCTGAATCGGGGCGTAGCGCAGTCTGGTAGCGCACTACACTGGGGGTGTAGTGGTCGTGGGTTCAAATCCCGCCGTCCCGACCAAGTCTCTTACCGTCAATTCCAGTCAAAATTCCCGTCTGCTTGTAAACCTCGGATGCTCCGCCAGCTCAGTCATCTGAGCGGCTTGCTGCTTCTCACCCAGTTACTCATTCCAGCCATCAAGACTCCGCGGTACGAAGGCGTTCGATTGGCGCAGTCTCGCCACAGCGCTACCTGCTGAAAGGGGGCGATCTGGCTACTGCGCATACTGCGCGTCGAGTTCAGCCCGGCGGGCGCCGGCGAGGATGCTGGGCAAACTGTAGTTGCCTTCATGGCAGGCAAACTCGTAAAGGGTCTCGCCCTCGGGTTTGCGCAACAGCTGCATCTCCATGGTGAAGTCCTGGCTGTAAATAACCGGGTCGCTGACCCGGTAGCGGTAGAATATCTCGCTCCCGGATAAAAGCGTAAAGTACTCGGTCACCTCGAACTGATCGGAGGACTTGATGAAAAAATTCGATTGCTGCGGATGGAACCCTACGGTATGAACAACAAGCGTATCGCCTTCCCACTGCGCGACCGAATCACCAAACCACTTGCCGAATGCAGGTTCAGCATGATCAGCATCGATACGGATTATCCGGGCATCGTGGGCCATTTCGCTCAGTAGCATGACATAGTCCCTGGTCTGTACGATCTGGTAATTGGCATTATAGGCCCAGGCCATCATAGGGGGCATCTGTGCGCCGACGTGCAGGCACCGTTCCATCTGGCTGCGAATTTCCGGACCATCAAAGGCGCCATGCCCCTGCCGCCGCCATTGACCAAAGATGTCATTGCCTGCGCCGTTTTCAACAAAAGGGAAACGGCCATTGGGCGGATCGACTATGAGGGAGGTTCGATATTCACCATTGATAGTTGTCAGGCCAATGCGGGTATTGGCAAAATTCTCATCCGCCTGAAATTGAATATCGCCACCCTCCGGTGGCGCATCCCGATTCGGGTCCAGTGGTGCCGCCTTGGCAGAATCCACCGCTATTGCTTCGGCCATCAGTGCGCGTGCTTCCTCCGCTGAATAGTATCGTTTATTGCCCAGGTTCTCTGGCCGTTGAATGGGGGTCTGGCTCGCGTTACTCCAATAACCCTGAAAATCCGGAAACCCGAATTCGGTGCGTGGAATATCCTGCGCGTCCTGTGAATGGCCCAGGGATGGCAGGGACATGAGTAAAAGAATTGCAGGCAGGTGGCGAAATCCAGTGGAAGGGTACATATTTTTCATGGCAGTTTTTCTTGATAGAACATTTCCTAATAGTATCAGAGCAGATTCACATGAATACATTACTGTCCTGCATTCAGACACTTTACGCTGCACTGAACAGCGGCCTCGAACAGGACCGGCAGGAAGCCTTTGTCACTGCGGACTACGCCCGTACGGGATACTTTCACTTTGAAAAACGCCCAGATACGCGGTCGTTTATTCGCCGTCCAGATACAGGGTCAATATCCCTCTGTAACTTGCGTCCCACTTTCTGGTAAAGAAAAGCACGAATGCGTAACCAGCGAAATGAATATCGGCGTGCCGGGCAAGAAAATCGCCTTAACTAAAACAGCAAACAAACACGTTGTTGGTCCGGATGAGAGTGTCTCCGGTAAGCAGGCTGCTAGTTGTACAATTACGCTTAACCTTTTGCGTGGATGCACTATCTCCCAGGATTTACAATTCGAAGTATATCGAAGTCGATTGAGACCGGCATTACTGTGGTCTGATAAAAATCCGATGCTGGCACCAGTATCAAAGTGAACGCACGTTATAGTAATGGCGCCGTCAGAGAGCGGTACCTTTACGGTGTAGCCCTCTCCCGGTCCAGCGCCAATCTGCCTGGCTTCTGTCGATGCTGGTGGTTCCCTAACGTTTAAGCCTGAAGGTGCTGGTTTTAGGAAGGTCATTACGGTACAGGCGAAATGTAGTTTTGTATGTCCGGTTTCTCAACCTTGGCGTGTTTTCCTCTGAGTTTGAAAATGTTTCATTGATAACAAACCCTTCCGGCAACAATACCAGCTCGCGATTGATGTATTGTGGGCCTTCCGGCGTATCAACAGGCAGATCAGTATCGGTGACCACTTTTATCTGGGCGATAGTCGTGAAGTCCATAGTCTGGGGAGTCTGTCCCGCATTGGTGGTTGTGCTGGTTCCCCTGTCGGCATCCAGAAACAGGATATCACCGGATCGGAAACAAGATCGCCCGACCACCGGTTCATTTCCCGGAGGAAACTCAGTCACGCGAGTTGCATAGGGGGCAGTGTCGGCATTCGCAGTAAAGTTTTCCAGCAGTCTCTGTTGAACCTGCCAACCGTCCTGCCCAAATAATGTTACCAGAAGGTTTTCCGGCTCAGTCCTGGTTGTAATAAGGTTCTGCCCCTGTTGTTGAACAGTTTGCGTGGCGCCATTCGCCAGCGTTGTTTCTTCGACTTCGACTTCGCTGGTAACATTACCGTCTGCATCATAGGTTACTGAGGCATAAACCAGCGTCACATTTTCTGCAGCCGGTCCCGTGGCACTGCAAACTCCAGTGCCCGGTACGAATTGATGCCCGGCATCAACGACTTCGAAGAGATCGTTGAGACCACCCACCGGTACGCCGGGTTCGCCGAAACCACCACCAGCGGCCTCAACCTGTTGGCTGTGCACATCGACAATGAGGCGAATTCCATTGGGCCAAACCGCGTAAATGTCAAAATCTTCAGGCGTTCTCCGTGACCGGATTGCAGGTGACGGCCCGGTCAACAGATCCTGTGCTTCGGCAGCATTGGGAACCAGCAGCAGAAATGCATAGGGGAGCAAGGCCTGTGCGAGTTCACTACCTTTCAGCAGCTCGTCATCAGGGCCGATAGTCTGGTCCGCAACAATGTCCTCATCGACAGGTATGGGGACAATACCGTTCAGGTTATCTTCTAAAAACGACTCAGGAAACTGCTCAGGGTCGAACCCCATGCCGAATTGCGCAAAGGATGAACTGGGGAACTGGGAAAAAATAAGGACTGTCGCGAAGTGAATAGCTAATTTGGATCGCATAGTGTTCCATCCATTCAGAAAGTGTGCAAACCAAGCGCTACGCGATTCACTAAGATTCATGAACGATTGTATAGTCTGCAGGAATTTATTGTTGACTCAGCCAGCCGTTAACCGTTGAAAGCATCTTGTTAGCAGAATGGCGCAGAGCCAGGTGATTGTCAATATTCCCCGTCATCGTGCCAGCGAGCTTGTGTTTGTTCGAAAAGTTCCTTAACTAAAAAGTGGTCAGTTTGAACCACAGCTCCACCTAATGAATACGCCAGGGTAACTGCTGCTTCTTCTGACAGAGGATTGGAACTTAAAGGCGGGGTTAATGCGGGATACAGGCGGGATTTGGTCTGTTTTCACGACA
>Ga0070726_10004337_pt1 | contig 11385 bp, 11 predicted proteins | sample tdAd471_FD_67275 | JGI IMG/M metagenome (GOLD analysis project Ga0070726, IMG submission 67275) | Marine sediment microbial communities from the Atlantic coast under amendment with organic carbon and nitrate - tdAd47.1 | ecosystem: Environmental > Aquatic > Marine > Coastal > Sediment | place...
AGCCCGCTTGCCGACGTACTAAGGCCGCTTGCCGCTGAAGCGAACGGCGTCATCCATGCTCATCACGCCTTCGACGCCACCGACCTCTGCGGATTCGCTGATAAAGAGTTCAACCTCGCGCTCGAGGCGAATTTTGCCCTCGACGCGAGATCCGGGGCCGATAACAATGCGCGGCTCGCGATTGTTGTTGTTCCAGCCACCGGGTTTCTCGACGATCAGATCACCTTTGACGACGGCCCCGTCGGCCAGATCGATGTCGCCATTTACGGTCGACAGGTCCCCACCGACTTCGCTGCCACTGAGTTCGATTTCGCCATTGACGTTACCGACGTCATTCACAACCTTGCTGCCGCCGCCGAGGACGATGCGGCCGTTGACCGCGCTAACCTCACCATCGACGCTCACCTGCCCGGCGACCCGAATCGAGCCGTTGACCGTGCTCAGGTTCTCGCTCTTGACGTTGTCAGCCACGCGCAGCCCGCCGTTTACGGTTTCGGCGTCTTCGATGGTCGCTCCCTGCTCTATGCGGATGGTGCCGTTGACGGTCGTCACATCGCCCGTGACGGTAGCACCCTCACCGATCGTAATGCTGCCATTGACCGAGGACTCACCGTCCGAGGTCTCGCCTGCGCCGATCTTGATGCTCTTGTTGATGCTGCCATGGGCCGGCAATGCCAGGAGCAATGCGGCGAGCCCCGCCAGAGTGGCGCTTTTGCTGAGTACTTTCATCATGATTCCTGCATCCCGTGGTTGTGATCTACCTGTTTGATACCGCTCGCGGCGATTTGGTTGCAAATCCGCTGTGCCCGCAGGCTGGCTGTAGCTCGGGCCTTCCGATAACCTAACCGCCTTTGCCCACACGAATGCAAACCGCCCTCGAAGCCAGGAATCTTGTCAAACACTACCCCGGCGTAGTCGCTGTCGATGACGTCAGTTTTGCCGTGGCTGAAGGTAGCTGTTTTGGCCTGCTGGGCCCAAATGGTGCGGGCAAGACGACCACTGTCGAGATCATTGAAGGTGTCACTCCGGCGACATCCGGCGAGGTTCTGTACTTCGGCAAACCGGCGGGCCGCCAGTTTCGCGAGGAAGCGGGTATTCAGTTCCAGAGCACGGCGCTGCAGGACTATCTGACAGTCCGTGAAACGCTGGAGATGTTTCGCAATCTCTACGACCGGCGTGGTGACCTCTCGAGCATCATTGAGGATTGCTCGCTCGGCGAGTTGCTCGACCGCGATAACCGCAAGCTTTCCGGCGGACAAAAGCAACGCCTGTTTCTCGCCGTGGCGCTGGTCAATCGGCCCCGACTCGTGTTCCTCGACGAACCGACAACAGGGCTGGACCCGCAGGCACGACGCAACTTCTGGACCCTTATCCAGAAAATCCAGGCGCGCGGCACCACGATTATTCTTACGACCCATTACATGGACGAGGCGCACGTGCTGTGCGATGCAATCGCGATCATGGATGCGGGCAAGATCATTGCCGGCGGGGCGCCGGAGGAGTTGCTGAAGCAGCGTTATTCCGGGCTCATTATCGAGCTCCCGCTCGAAGACGTTTCCCATGATCTCGATGGCATCGACCACGTCGTCTATGAGAGTCTCGGCATCGTCGAGATCGTGTCGCAGGACATATCGAAGAGCCTCGAACTCCTCTCCGGGCGCATCGACAACCTCAATCGCATCAAGATTCGGCAGGCAAACCTGGAAGACCTGTTCCTGGACCTGACCGGACATTCGCTGCGTTCCTGACCGTCATGCTGCAACGCATCTACGCAATCTTCGCCGCCCGCAATCGCGAATTCCTGCGAGATCGTGGCGCGCTCGCATGGAATCTCCTGATGCCTGTCGTCCTGGTGTTCGCTTTCGCGTTCGCCTTTGGTGGTGAGGGCCGCGACGAATTCACTGTCGGCGTATTGCAGACTGCTGACGAAATCGATCCATCGCAGCACCCGTTTCTCGAGTCGCGTTTCATCGAATTCGTCGCCCTCGATGAGGCCGAGTCTGCATTTCGCAAGGTGGAACGGCATCAGCTCGACCTGCTCGTGACCTTCGAACAAGGTCACCGCTACTGGGTGAATCCTGACTCGCCGAAAGGATACTTCGCGGAGCGCTTGTTGTTGCAGTCCGATGCCGAAGCAGACGGACACATACAAAAAGAGCAGATCGGTGGCGATGCGATTCGCTACGTCGACTGGGTGCTGCCCGGTATCCTGGGCATGAACATGATGTTCAGCTGCCTGTTCGGCGTCGGCTATGTCGTGGTGCGCTACCGCAAGAATGGTTTCCTGAAGCGCTTGCGGGCGACACCATTGCGTCCTGCCGAATTCATCGTTGCCCAGGTCGGCTCGCGGCTGGCCATGGTGACGGTCGTTACCGTCTTTCTCTATACCTGCACGCACCTGATTCTCGATACACGCATGGAAGGCAGTTACATGACCTTGCTGCTGGTCGCCCTCGTCGGCAGCATCTCCATGGTGTCGCTTGGCCTGCTGATTTCAGCACGTGTGACGTCCGAGGAACTCGCTGGCGGCCTGTTGAACCTGATCAGCTGGCCGATGATGATGTTGTCTGGCGTCTGGTTCTCGCTCGAGGGCGCCGGCCCGGCCGTGCAGAAACTTGCCAGCCTGTTTCCTTTGACACATGTACTGAATTCGGCGCGCGCAGTGATGCTCGACGGCGCTACAATTCTGGACATTGCGCCGAGCCTGGTAATGCTGACGGCTCTGAGCCTGGCGTTCCTCGGCCTTGGCGCACGTTTCTTCCGCTGGGCTCAGAATTAGAAAAATGACACATACACTGATCGATATTGGCGCCAATCTCGCCCACGACAGCTTCGACGAGGACCGCGACGCTGTGCTGCAGCGCGCCTCGCAGGCTGGCGTCACACGCATCATCGTGACCGGCAGCAGCGAACAGAGTAATCGCAGCGCTGTCGCCCTGGCCGAGGCACATCCGGGCGTTCTGCATGCCACAGCGGGCGTCCATCCGCACCATGCGTCCGATTACGATGCAGACAGCGCCGCCCAGATTCGGCAACTCGCGACCGACGGCAAGGTCGTAGCGGTCGGTGAATGCGGACTCGATTACTTCCGCAACTTTTCCCCGCGTGACGCCCAGCTTTCAGCCTTTCAGTCGCAGCTCGACATCGCGGCGGAAACCGGCCTGCCCGTGTTCCTGCATCAACGCGATGCGCACGACGACTTTGTCGAAGTCCTCGAGCCGATGCTGCCGAAACTGTCGCGCGCCGTCGCGCACTGTTTCACGGGTGAGCACGAGTCGCTGCGCGAATACCTGGCAATGGATCTCTATATTGGAGTTACGGGCTGGATCTGCGACGAACGGCGTGGCGCACACCTGCATGACATCGTGTCAGTCGTTCCCGACGATCGTCTGATGATCGAGACCGACGCGCCCTACTTACTGCCGCGAACCATTAAACCGAAGCCGAAAACGCGTCGTAATGAGCCCATGCATCTCGTCGAGGTATTGCGCGTCGTTGCCGAAGCGCGCAATCAGCCGGAAGAGCACGTTGCAGAAATAACAACGCAGAACGCGATGCGATTTTTCAACCTCGGTTGACGTCGTCGACCGGCAGGCACATCAGAAAATCGGTGAAACGCGACTTGCCAAGCCGAAAGACCGCGGTGCCAACAGTACGGTATCCGTAGGCCCTGTAGAATTTGACCGCCCAGTCCGCCTCCTGCCAGACACTGAGCCACAGTCCATCGGCCGACTGCGCACGCGTAATCGATACGGCGCAATCCGTGAGCAGACGACCAATGCCCCTGCGCTGCTGGTTCGGCGATACGTAAAGTTGTTGTACCTCGATCCCGTTCGAAAATGGAACGTCTTTCGGGACCGGGCTGCGCCGGATCTTGAGAAAGCCCACGATGTCGTCGCCATCCATGGCAAGGTGATATTGCACGTCCTCGCGCTGCAGCTCTCTCGCCACCGCAGCTACGCTGAAGTAGTCATCGACATGGGCTGCCAGGTCATCGGCGCCCGAGATGTTCCCGTACGCGGCCGTGAACAGTCTCTTGCCGGTCGCAGCCAGAATTTCAACGTCGGCGTCTGTCGCCTTTCTAATCACGATACTCGGCATCAGATGTTACTCATCGATTCAACTATCGCCGTGCGACGTCTTCTGAATCAGCTCCCAGTGCGGTTTGAAGGCCTCTATTTTGCGTTGCGCCGCTGCCTTGTCCTTCTCGCCGAATTCGGCAAGCAGCTCATCGAGCCCGCAGACCATAGACGGCGTTCCCTTGGTGAACTCCGCACCGTCCAGAAACAAGACACGACCCTCGACGGGGACCTGGCGCACGATCTGCTTGACCGCTGCGACACGATCATAGAGCGCCGGCTGCGGGTTCGAGAACGTATAACGACGGTTTTCACTGATCACGGTCCAGTCCTGCATCTTGTCGCTACCGAAAACCACGCCCTGAGCGTCCTTGATGTGAAGAATCAGGAGTCCGTGAGAGGTCAGGAGCAGGTAATCGATCTGGATTTCTCCGTCATCGCTGTCCGGGACCACGAGCCCGTCAATGCGATCGTAGCCGATCTCATCGAGAACCTGTCGCAGGTGATCACGACCAGCGAATCGCCGGTATACCAGCCATACGACCAGCAGCACGACGACGACAGCCAGCAACCACGTTGCGTTACCAGACTCGAGAATTTGGGTCATCAATTGGAACCAGATCCGGTGATGTGGCTATTAATGGCGACTGTGAGCGGCATCGTCAAGCACTCAATCAACAAAGTATTCATGCAATGCATTCGCCAGCGCCGCGGGCGTCGCGTCGATGTCCAAAGAACGGCTCGGCCGCGACAAAATTCCTGCCAGCTCCTGCGGCAACGCCAGGGTCTCGCCAATGAGCGGCTCGACGATTGTTTCGAACTTGGCCGGGTGCGCCGTCGCGACAAGTATCCAGTCATGGCCGAGGCGCAGGTCCTCGTCGAGTGCTCGCCATGTATGCGTGGCAGTGGCGGTGTGCGGACAGGTCGCAAAGCCGAATTCCTCGAAGTCCCGGCGGATCGCCGCCTCGATCATGTCGTCCGTCACTGCGATTACGCCCAGTTTTTGTCGCAATACGCTCGCATCCCCGACCACATGACGCAGCCTTTCCATATTGCTTGGGTCGCCGACGTCCATCGCGGACGCGAGTGTTTGCAGGCTGGGCCGCGGTATCCACTGCAAAGTCTCGAAATAATCACTGATCGTACGATTCGCATTGGTCGCCAGGACGATCGGGCCGATCGGCAGTCCCATTTCGCGCGCCATCACGCACGCGAGCGCATTGCCGAGATTACCGGTCGGCACGACGAACCCGGGTTTTCTGCCGGAGCTGGCGAAGTGTCGCAGGCTCGCGTCCGCGTAATAGGTGCTTTGGGGCAGCAGGCGTCCAATATTGATGCTGTTGGCAGAGCTGAAGCGGTACTGGCTGCGCAGGGCGCCATCGGCCATGGCGTGTTTGACCAGCGCCTGGCAGTCGTCGAACGCCCCGCTGACACGCAACGACAAAACGTTGTCGCCCCAACAGGTCAACTGATGCGCCTGCCGGTCCGATACCCGGCCGTCGGGAAACAGCACGACCACGCGCATTCCAGGTCGCTCGTTGAAGGCGGCAGCGACGGCTCCCCCGGTATCGCCCGACGTCGCGACGAGAATCGTCAGCGGCGATGCTGCATCGCCTTCGAGACGCGTCAGGCAAGCCGCCAGGAAGCAGGCCCCGACGTCTTTGAACGCGGCGGTCGGACCGTGGTAAAGCTCGAGTAAGGATGCGCTGCCCTGTGCAGTCGGCAGTGAAGTGACCGGAATCGGAAAGCCGAAGGTCTCCGCAAGAACTGCATCGAGGTCGGGCCGCAACGACGAATCGGCAAAAAACGGCTCGAGCAGCACGGTTGCGACCTGCGGCAGCGTGTCGGCAGCAGAGAATCGATTAGCGCTGAATGTCGGCAGCGTTTCCGGAAGATACAGTCCACCGTCGCCGGCGATGCCCCTTACCAGTGCTTCATCCAGTGTCGCCGGGCCTTCGCCCCGGGTACTGATGTAGTGCATGGTCAGCCCTCCAGGTGAGCGCCGTCAGCATTCATTGAACTCACCCAGGACTGGCACTCGATGCCGAGTGCACGGCAGGCCTGCTCCATTGCACTCGCGATATTGCGGGCCGCACGATCCTCACAAAGCGCAAACATGCTCGGACCGCTGCCGGAAAGGCTGCATCCCAGCGCGCCAGCGCGGACGGCCGCCGCCTTGACGGTATCGAAACAGGTTACCGCGGCGGAGCGTTGCGGCTCGATGACGACGTCGTGAAGGCTGCGGCGCAGCAAATCGATATCACCCGACGCGCACGCGGCGACAAAAGCAGCAAGATAACCTTGTTGCTGCAGCCACTGATCCATCGAGTAGCCTTTCGCAAGGCCGCGTCGCGCGTGTGCCGTATTGACCTGCAACTCGGGGTGCATCAGGACCGCGCTGACACCTGGCGGCGCCGGCAGGCGAACGATGTTGGGCAGCAATACGGACGGACAGAGGATCAGCCCGCCAAGCAAGCTGGGCGCAACGTTATCGGCATGCAGGCCGTCGCTCGCAAACTTCTCGCCCTCGAGTGCGTAAGGCAACAGCATCTCCGGCTCGAGCGGGCTGTCCAGTAACGCATTCACGGCAACTGCAGCCGCAACCGCCGATGCCGCCGAACTGCCCATTCCGGACTGCAGTGGTACTCCCTTATGCACGTCCAGTTGCACGCCGCCCAAGTCGCCGTGCACGTCCCAGAAGGCTTTTGCAGCTATCGACGCCGTATTTTGCGTCGGATCGGTCGACAGGTAAGGATGGATTTCGCCATCAAGCCCACGCACTTCGCCGATAGTGATACCGTCTTCCCGGGTCCTGCGTGCGACGACCCGGTCACCGACATCGGCCAACGCAAGCCCGAGCATATCGAAACCAACCGCAACATTGCCGATCGATGCAGGCGCGAATGCAGCGGCTGTATCAGACATAGCCTTCACCGGTACTCAGGTAGTTCGCGAGTCGCAGAAGATCGGCGAAGATGCCGGCGGCCGTCACCTCGGGTCCCGCACCGGGACCTTGCACGACCAGTGGGTTGTCCGAGTAGCGTGCCGACTTGAACTGCACGATATTGTCGGTCAGGTTGATATTGCTGAACGGGTGCTCCGCGTCGATGGCTTCCAGGCCAACCGATGCATTACCCTGTGCATCGAAACCGGCGATGTAGCGTAGCTGCCTGCCATTCGCAACAGCCTCGCGGTACATGGAGTCGATTTCGTCGTCGTGGTCGGGCAGCCGATCGAGAAAATCCTCGATGCTGCATTCGCGCAATGACTCGGGTACGAGGTTCTGCACCGGGAAATCACCGATCTCGATGGCTTCACCCATTTCGCGCGCGAGTATCGTCAACTTGCGGGCAACGTCCATCCCCGACAAGTCGTCGCGCGGATCCGGTTCGGTATAACCGTTGTCTCTAGCCTCACGAACAATTTCTGAAAAAGGTCGCGACCCGTCGTAGACATTGAACAGGTAGGCCAGCGTGCCGGACAGGATACCGTTGACCGAACGAACTTCGTCACCCGTATAAATCAGGTCGCACAGTGTCGTGATGATCGGCAGCGCCGCACCAACGGCGGTCTCGTAGAAATAGTGTGCGCTGCCCTCGTCGGCGGCGGCTTGCAGTGCCCGGTAGCTCGCGTATGAACCACTGAATGCTTTCTTGTTCGGCGTGATGATGTGAATACCACGCGACAGCCAGTCAGCATACTTCGACGTAATGAACTCACTCGCCGTGCAATCGATGATGATCGCGTGCGGCAGGTGATCGGGATTGACGTGTGCCTCGAATGCATCGAGGTCGAGCTCTACGCCCGCCGAATCGAACTGGCTTTGCCAGTCCTCGAGATCGATACGCCTGTCGCCAAGCAACATCGACTTTGATCGCGCTATGGCGCGCACGCGCAAGTCCAGGTTGAACTCCTTGGCAAGCCGTGCACTCTGCTTCTCGATCTGCTGCAACAAGGTTTTGCCGACTGTGCCGGGGCCGATCAGGCCGATGGAAATCGTCTTGGCTGACAGGTAGAAGCCCGAATGCACTGCACGCAAGGCTCGGGTTGCGTCGTCGGAATCGACGACCGCCGAAATATTGCGCTCGGAGGACCCCTGCGCAATTGCACGGATATTAATACCCGCGCGACCCAGGGTGCCGAAGAAACGCGCCGCAATGCCGGGCGTTCCGGCCATGCCGTCGCCGACAACGGCGACGATGCTTTGCGAATCCGTTATGTCGACACGTTGAATCTGTCTCCCCACGAGCTCGTCCGCGAACTCATCCGAGATCACCTGCCGGGCTCGCTCGGCAAGGTCCGCTGGTACTGCAATGCAAATCGAGTGTTCGGAACTCGCCTGCGAGATCAGGGTTACCGACACGCCGGCATTCTTTAATGCCGCGAACAGCCGATCGGCCGTGCCCGGTACGCCGATCATGCCGGAGCCCTCGAGATTTACGAGCGCCATCCCGCCGATAGCCGTAATTCCCTTGATGCTGTCTGTAAGTGCAGCATCTGCGGCGACTCGGCTACCCGGATGCCCGGGCTTGCGGCTGTTGCGAATGAACACCGGAATTTCATTGTCGATGACCGGGCCCAGAGTCTGCGGGTGAATGACCTTCGCGCCGAAGTACGCGAGCTCCATTGCCTCGCTGTAGGTCAAATTGTCGATGACCTGCGCCTCGGGCACCCGGTTCGGGTCCGCACTCATCACGCCGTCAACGTCCGTCCAGATACTGAGTTCGCGCGCGCTACTCAGTGCCGCGAATATTGCGGCCGAGAAATCGCTGCCGTTCCGACCGAGCGTCGTCTGCAGGCCGGCCTCATCCGTCGCGATGAAGCCGGTCATAACGGCAACCCCGGAAAATTCGGCCGGAACGACGCTCTCAAATTTGTTGCGGGAAACTTCCCATTGCACCGTGGGCCCGAGTTCGGTCTGATGAACGGTTATTACGTCACGGGCATCGACCCAGGTGCCGCCCCGTTCCGGCGCCATTGAGGCGAGCACGGCCGCGAGCAAGCGTGCGGACCAGATTTCTCCGTAACCGGCCACCACATCGCGGCTGCGCTGCGGCGCAGACTTGACCAGGGCGATGGCCTTGAGCACATCACGGACGTCATCCGCGTCCTTGCTCCAGTCATCAAGTACGGCAGCCCGTTGCTTGCCATCAAGTAGCTCGCCGGTCGTTGCCGAGTAGCGCTCGCTGATTGCAGCCAACTCCGCTTCGTAGCTGGCGTCGTCGCGTTCGGCGAGTTGGGTAAGGTTGAGCAAGGCATCGGTCATGCCGCCCATGGCGGATACGACGACCCCAATACGGTCGTCGCGCCTGTCGAGCATCAGTCCGGCGACACGGCGAAAACAATCGGCGTCCGCGAGGCTGCTGCCTCCGAACTTGTGGATCTTCCAGCGATTTTTCGCCACGTGCCCAGGCGCCCTAAACGCAAAACGCTGAATGATAACGGCAGTTTGTGGCGCCGTCGCCTGTTTTGTTTGCAGGGATGGTGGGGGCACCAGGATTCGAACCTGGGACCAGCGGCTTAAAAGGCCGATGCTCTACCAACTGAGCTATACCCCCAACGGTGCAGGCAGGCGCCGAGGTCGCGGCATCATACCGAAAAGGCGCCAAATGACAAGCGCGTACGGCGTCAGACGCCTTCCGATTCCATGCGCTTCAATCGCTGCCCTGCGAGCCGTGCCGCCGTCGTCTCCGGGTAGTCATTCTGTACCCGCGACAGCGCTCCACGCGCATCTTCCCAGTGTTCAAGCTCGTAGTTGCAGTAGCCCATTTTCAACAGCGCGTCCGGGACTTTCCTCGAGCGAGGATAGTCATCGATGACCGTCTTGAAGGAGGTCAACGCATCCTCGAATTGCTGCGTCACATAATAGGACTCTGCAAGCCAGTACTGAGCATTGTCGGCCAGTTCGCTGTCCGGATAGGTAACGAGGAACTGGTTGAAGGCCATTGCAGCCGGTTCGTAGCGTTGCTCTTTCAGCAACTCGAACGCGGCCTGGTAATTGTCGCGGTCCGAGCCGCCAGGCACCGGCAATTGCCCCGGTGACAATGGCCCGCCGTCCAGTACGTTAACCGAACTGCCTGCCTGGAGCGCGGCCTCGAGACTCTGGATGCGTGCATCAAGATCGGCGTAAAGCTCGCGCTGACGCTCTGATGTCGTCGATGCGTTGTATTCGATCTCCTCCGCGCTACCGGCAAGCTCGTCAACACGCCGCTCCAGCGCGCTGACCTGCTGCGACATATTGACCAGGCTCTGGTTCTGCACGACCCGCTCGATCGCCTGCAGGCGACGATCCATGTCCTCGAGTTTGATCAGCACCGGGTCTTCCGATGCCGGCACCAATGCCTCACAGCCGACGAGCAGCAAAGCCCCCGTAACGACGAATATCGATATCTTAACTTTCACGAATTGCTACCGTTTGCGTCAGTTCGTGTACTGGATCTCGACACGGCGATTTTGTGCCCACGAATCTTCGTCATTGCCCAACGCGACCGGTCGCTCCTCACCGAAGCTCACGGTCGAGATTTGCGAGGCCGACGCGCCCTGGATCATGAGCATACGGCGAACGGACTGCGAACGGCGTTCGCCGAGCCCGATGTTGTACTCGCGGGAACCCCGCTCGTCCGCATGACCCTCGAGGCGCACACGAATCGACGAATCGTTCGCGAGAACCAGCGCGTGCCGTGCGACAACATCCGTGAAGTCCGCGCGAACTTCGGCGGAGTCGAAATCGAAATAAATAGTATTCGTGAGTTCGCCGCCTGTCGGATCGTCGAAAGGAATCTCCTCAGCGTCTGCGTACGGGTCATCGCCAAAGACGTCCGTATCGGCACCGCTGCCAGCGTCGCCGGCGGCTGAAGGATCGGGGTCCGGAATCGAATTGGACGCGCAACCGACGAGCAGTGCGGCCATCAATGTCAGTAGAGCTAGTTTGTACTTGAGCATCATCTTGTCCTTTGCGAAGTGCATTCCGGCCAGATCGGAATGAATTTTAAAACAATAAGTTAAACCACATTCTTAAACTAAATTATTAAATAATCAATAACGCGGAAACGGTGACCACACCGGTTCTCGCACGTCGCCCTGCCCCGAGGATACGCGCTGCCGAATCAGCCCGTCCGCGGTAACCGTTTCCAGGACGCCATTCCTTGCCTGGCGCGTTGCGTAGATCAGTGTATCGCTGTTCGGAGCGAAGCTGGGCGATTCGTCTTGCTGCCCGGCCGACACCACTAGCAGGTCTTTGTCATCGACGTCCATCACGGCGATTCGGTAGGCGCCGCGATCGAGGTGCACCATCGCAAGGCGCTCA
>Ga0070726_10004340_pt1 | contig 11377 bp, 11 predicted proteins | sample tdAd471_FD_67275 | JGI IMG/M metagenome (GOLD analysis project Ga0070726, IMG submission 67275) | Marine sediment microbial communities from the Atlantic coast under amendment with organic carbon and nitrate - tdAd47.1 | ecosystem: Environmental > Aquatic > Marine > Coastal > Sediment | place...
GAGGTCGAAGGCGAACGGATGCAGGAAGGTTCGACCAAGACCATGATCTTCGACGTCGGGCATATGGTCGCCTTTGTCTCGGAGCGCATAACCCTGATGCCGGGTGACATCATCGCCACCGGCACGCCGCCCGGCGTCGGCTCGGGCATGAAGCCGCCGAAATTCCTGAAACCGGGGCAGAAGCTGACCTTCGGGATCGAGGAACTGGGCGAACAGCGCCACACCATGACGGGTGGCTGACCAAACGGTCAGACGACAGGCGGCTGACCAAACGGTCAGACGACAGGCGGCTAAGCAACCATGCTTCGAGACGCTGCGCTCCTCAGCATGAGGCCGTTTAAACCTCATCCTGAGGAGGCCTGTAAGGCCGTCTCGAAGGATGGCGGCTAGTTGCCGATCCCGTAGCGCGACGCCCATACAAGCCCCGCCCGCGTGCCGGCTTTCGGTGTGTATTCGCAGCCGATGGCGCCCGTGTAGCCCAGCGTATCCGCGAGCTCGATGAACGCCCCCATGTCGTAGCAGCCTTCCGCGATCGGCTCGGCGCGGCCCGGATACCCGGCGATCTGGATGTGCGCGATCAGGTCGAAATTGGCACGCAGTCCCTCGCACGGATCTTCCTCGTTCATCAAGGCGTGATAGGCATCGTACTGCAGCATGATGTTCGGCTCGGCGATCATTGCGATCATGGCGCGCGCCTGCTGCGTCCATTGCAGAAGATAGCCCGGCACATCGATACCGTTGATCGGCTCGATGACGATACCGATTCCGGCCGCTTCGGCGGTCTGTGCGGCGACGCGCAGGTTCTCCGCATAGGTCGCAGTGGCGATATCGCGTTCATCGTCGGCGACGACACCGGCCATGACGTGGATGCGCGGGCATTGCAATTCGCGCGCATAGGCCAGCGCCAAAAGCAGGCTGTCGCGGAAATCGCGTTCGCGCCCCGGCAGCGCCGCCAGTCCCCGCTCGCCCGCCGCGCGGTCGCCACAGGGCGCGTTGATCAGCGCCATGCGCAGCCCGCAGTCATCGAGCCTGCGCTTCAGTGCCGAGGCGTCCTCACTATAAGGAAATTGGCACTCCACCAGATGAAACCCGGCATCCCTGGCCGCCGCAAAGCGGTCCATCAACGGCAACTCGGTAAACAGGTACATCAGATTGGCGCAAAGCTGCGGCATCAGGCGGCCTCCAGCAGACCGCGCGCGACGATTGCGCCGGCAATTTCAGCGGCGGTGTCGAGCGGCACCGGCGTCCAGTCGAGCGCAAGACGGCCGTCGAACATCCGCGCATGCCCGCCCCGGCACAGGTTTTCGTGCAGCCGCGCGTGCTTGGCGGAAATCAGGCCTGCCGGCGCATGGATATACAATGGTTTGGCGGCTGCAACGGCTTCCGAACACATCGATACCGATTCGCCGGTAACGATCACCGCATCGGCCAGCGCCAGGTACCCCGGATACGGGTTCTCGCCGCCCTGATCCCAGTGATACATCCGGTGCGGCCCGCCGAGGCTATGTTGCACCGCGTCCACCGCGTCACCCGTGCGTCGGCTGGTGGTCACCATCAGGCTGCCGCCGAGCGCGGCCACCGCATCGCTCGCGGCGACGCACAGCGTCCGTGCCATGGCCGGCGTGAAGGTATGCTTGCGTGTCGAGCCGCCGATCAGCAAGGCGACCCGGGGCTGCGGCAGATCGTCGATCTGCGCACGCCACTGCGCGCGGGCTTTCTGCAACACATCCTCGGTGAAGCGGTGCGGCGCGGCGGTAATCGTCAGAATATTGTCCGCCGTCTTGGTCCCGGCGTCGTGCGCCGGGCGGCAGATCAGATCGAATGCCGCGTCACCGCTGCCGGGATCCATGATCTGCACCAGCTTCACGGCCCCCGCGCTTTGCGTCTTGATCCAGCGCGCCACCGGCGCCGTCCGGCGCCCCGCCGCGATCACCAGCTTCGGCCAGGGTGCGTGCAGCGCCGCCTTCGACGGCGCATCCAGTCCCGCAATCGACGCCCCGAGCACCGCATTCGGCAATCTCGCCATCATCGCATAGGCGATGTCGACGGCGTGATACGGCACCCCCAGGCGTTCCGCCACACCCAACGCCTGCGCGCGGTTCCCGGCGCGGTCGTCCAGCAACACCCAGATGTCGGCCTCATCCGCCACCCGTGAACTCCTCGTAATGGCGCCAGCGCCCGGTGGCGGTCTTGTAGACCGGCTTGCGGACCTGCCAGTTCGACGCCGTCAGAACCGTGCCCGCGGCCTCGTGCGGCCGATCGACGGCGTCATCCCATGGTAGGCCGACGAACGCCAGCAGCTTGCGGGCCGCGCCCGCCGGGTCTTCGACAAGGTCTTCGTAAACGACTTCGTGCACGCCGATGGACAGCGTACCCCGCCAGTGCGCCATCATGCGCGCCTCGGCGGCGGCATAGCGGCGGATATCGTCGAGACTGGACGCCCAGTCCAGTCCCCCGGCCTGGAAGTTCTGGAAATAGCACGACAGCGCCACGTCGCGCGGATCGCGGCGGCAATGAACGATCTTCGCCTTGGGGAACAAAATCTGGATCAACCCGAGAAAGAAAACGTTCTGCGGTGTCTTGTCGACCACATGCAGGCCGTCGCGCGGCTTCACCGGCAACCGCGCCAGATATGTGTCGGCCAGCGTCCGGATCTGCTCGGCGGTCAGGTCCGCGATACCGTCCGGATAATCGTCGGGCAGCCCGCTCAGGATATCGACCTCGCCGACGCCGCTGATGGCCGGGTGCGCGGCCAGCATCTGTTCGACCAGCGTGGTCCCGGTGCGCGGCATCCCGCAGACGAAGATCATCTCCGCTTCGGCGTCCCCACAACCTTCATGCGATGCGAGAGTATTCTTTCCTATTTTATTGATTACGTTATCTATTTCACTATCGAAAACGTCCGCATCGAAGACCGCTTCCGCCTTCGCGGCCAGTGCCCTTCGGCGCGCGTTCGCTTGGCCGTAAGCGTTGAACGCGGCCCCGTAATCGCCCCGCGCATCCTCGGCCATGCCCAGCGCGAAGAGGAACGCAATGCGGTCTTCCTCGGACAATCGCGAGTCCTTGGCCCGCTCGCGCAGCACCTTCATATCGTCTTCGGAAAGATCGCCGCCCCTCGCTTCGGTGATATTCATCCACGCCTCGCCCAGTGACGGGCGGATTTCCACGGCACGGCGGAAGCGCCGTTCGGCATCCTCCAGCCGCCCCTGCGACAACAGAACCACGCCCAGTCCCAATGCGGCCTCGGCAAACGCTGGATGGCGCTCCAACACCTCCTGATAGGCGTCCTCGGCACCGCTGAAGTCACCGGCGCGATAACGTGCTCCGGCCAGATTGGCGCGCGCCTCGGGATAGACGTCACGCCGCGCGACCGCATCCTCGAACGCCTTGATCGCCCCCGGGATATCGCCCAGTTGCAGCAATACGTTGCCGAGCGCGTTGTACGCTTCGGCATATCCCTGATCCAGACTGATCGCCTCCAGGCATTGCTGCTCGGCCGCCGCCAGTTCGCCGATGTGGCGCAAGGCGACCGCCAGATTGGTTTTCGCCATGACGTTGCCGGGACCGGATTTGACGGCTTCGGCAAAACTTTCGGCGGCGGAGATATAATCCCCGGCACGGAACCACATATTACCGAGCGAAATCAGCGCATCGGCATACCCCGGACGCAGATCGATGGCCTTGGCCAACGCTTCGCGGGCGTCGGCAAGCTTGCCCTGGGCCTCCAGCGCCACGCCCAGATTGCAGTACGCTTCGGGCATGTCCGCTTCGAGCTGCAAAACATAGCGCGCCGAGGCTTCCGCCTCCATCGGGCGGCCGCACAGGTTCATGATGGCGGCGCAATTGGCATGAATGGCCGGGTCTTTTTCATCGAGCAGCGACGCCTTGAGGATCGCGTCGCCGGCCTCGGTGATCCGCCCGGCGTTCAGATCCATCATCGCCGTCAGATACCATGACCGCGCATTGTCCGGATCGAGGGCCTGCGCTTCCTTGAGCGCCACCGCCGCACCGGCTGAATCGCCCTCGTCCAGACGCTTTTCCGCGGCGCGCACCCGCGCCTTGGCGGCATTCGCGGCCTTGGGACTGCGGTCGCTTTCGCCGCTTGATCCCTGACTGCCCTTTCCAAGACTGCCTTGGCGGCGGCGTTCATGACGGTTCATATACGGCTCCCCATTACTAGCATTGGGATGACGTTCCCATGCAGGCAAGTCAACGTCAGATTGTCTTTGCGGCGCGAAGTGCGTAAAAACAACGGCAACATACCCATCGATTATTCACTCGATTAATCACTCGATTATTCTCTGGCGCATAGAACGGGAAAAGCATGTCTGACACAACCACCCTCACCAACCCGCGCGGCATGGAAACGGCGCGTCTTCTGCTCGATATCAAGGCCGTCAACTTCCGTCCTCAGGAACCGTATATGCTGACCGCCGGCTGGGCGAGTCCGGTGTATATCGACTGCCGCTGGGTGATCTCATTCCTCGATGCGCGGCGCCGCATCATCGAGATGGGCGCGGCAATGCTCTCCGAAGACACCGACATGGGGTCCGTCGACTTTCTGGCGGGCGGCGAAACCGCCGGCATCCCCTATTCGTCGTGGCTTTCCGAGGCGCTCTCCAAGCCGATGCTGTATGTGCGCAAGAAACCCAAGGGATTTGGCCGGGGCGCGCAGATCGAAGGTTCCATGGACGAAGGCGCCAAGGTCATTCTGGTCGAGGATCTGGCCACCGACGGCGGCTCCAAGGTCAATTTCGTCAACGCGCTCCGCGATGCCGGAGCGACGGTCGAGGATATCTTCGTCGTGTTCTTTTACGGCGCATTCCCCGGTGCCGAGGAAACCTTCGCCAACATGGGCGTCAAACTGCACTATCTGGCAACCTGGCGCGACGTTCTGGCCGAGGCGACGCGGGGCAAGGACTTCCCCGAGGAAAGCCTGGATGGCGTGCGCGCGTTTCTGGACGACCCGATCGGCTGGTCGGCGGCGCACGGCGGGCGCGACAAGCTTTAAGCGCCCCCGTCGCCCTGAACTCGATTCAGGGCCCATGGATATTTCCCGATGCAAAGAACGGCGCCGCATGGATCCTGAATCAAGTTCAGGATAACGGCGATCTAACGCGCCCCGCGCCTCACCTCAGTTCGTCGAGGAAATCCAGCACCGCTTGCCCGGCGCCATGGTCGAACAGGTCCGTGTGCCCACCGCCGTCAATCCACAGCGCCTGTTTCGGCTCCTTGGCGGCATCGAAGATCAGGCGTCCGTGCGCCTGCGGCAGAACCCGGTCCTGATCGCCGTGGATGACAAACAGCGGCGCGGCGACATGACCGATCTTCGACAGATTGTCGTAGCGATCGCGCACCAGCCAGCGTGCCGGAACGTACGGGTGGCGGAATTGCGCCGCATCGCCCATCGACGAAAACGGCGCTTCGAGAATAAGCGCGCGGACCGGGGTACCCGCTTCAGCCAGTTCCAGTGCCATGTGCGTCGCGATACCGGAACCGAGCGATTCCCCATACAGCACCATATCGGCGGGCGCGATGCCGTGCTCCGTCAGCGCCGCGACGGCGGCGCGGGCATCGGCATACAGCCCCTGCTCGCTCGGCTTTCCGGCGCTGCCGCCAAAGCCGCGATAACCCGTCAGCCAGACGCCGTAACCGGCATCGCGCCACGGGGCGACCTTGAAATCGCGGTCCGCAATGGTCCCGGCGTTGCCGTGAAAGAATACCACCACCGGCTTGCCGTCGCCGGGCGGCAGATACCATGACTGCACCTCGATCCCGGGTTCGCTCTGCAACCGGTGCACCTCGGCGTCGGACACAAGCGTTTCCGCAACCGGCACCAGCACGGCATCAGTGTGATACATCAGGTTTCGCTGAAACACGAAAAGCGACAGGATAACCAGCGAATACGCCCCTGCCGCGGCAAGAATGACTTGAAGCATGTTACGACACGATCCCGGAATTCCCTGCCGTCAACGGGCTGGCTGCGGACTGTTGAACAGATACGTCGGGAAAGGCTGGCTTTTTGCCGTTGTCGATACGTCGGCGGCGCCGATGGAACCGAGCGGACGGCCCGCCCCCGCCGGTTTCGGTGCCGCGAATGACGGAGTAACGATAATCGGCAGCGATGTGCGCGACGTCGCCGGCGCACTGCCGCGCCGGGCGGACGCTGTCTCTTCGCAAACGAACAACGCCGCAATCGGTGTCATCATCGGGCAGACGTCCAGCGATTGCCGGTTGAACACGGCCATTAGCCCGCCCTTGGCGCATTCGTCATCGGCGAGCGCGCGGATCTGTTCCGGTGTGGCCTGCGATTTTGCATAACAGACCGTCACCGGGCTGCCCGAAAGGATTGGCGGACCTACGGGAAAAGTCACGTTGTCGCGATTGATTTCGTACGGGCGGTCCACATACGGCGGGTCGCCGGAACACGCGGCAATCGCCGTCACCATCAAGATCGCAACCGGTAATTTGAGTTTCATGCTTTTCTATACCCCGGCGGCAACAGCGAAACAATAAAAGCGCGCGCGTTGTGCTCCAAAACCGTGCGTTTCCCGTATCTTATAGATAAAGTCCGGAAGTATCCGAGGAGAGCCGCATGTCCGATCCGATCCTTATCGCCATGACCGGCGCGTCCGGTGCCATATACGGCATCGAGACGCTCAGGCTTCTGCGGGCCATCGGCCAGCCGGCGCACTTGATTCTATCCGAGGTCGCGCGCCGCACCATCGAAATCGAAACCGATGTCGGCATCGACGAGGTGAAGGCGCTGGCCGAGGTCGTGCATTCCAACCGTGATCAGGCGGCATGCGTTTCCAGCGGCTCGTACCGCACGCGCGGCATGCTGATTGCGCCGTGTTCCATCAAGACACTGTCCGGGATCGCCAACAGCTATGCCGACAACCTGATCATCCGCGCCGCCGACGTATGCCTGAAGGAACGCCGGCGTCTTGTGCTGATGGTTCGCGAAACGCCCTACCATGCCGGGCATATCGATCTGATGCGCCGCGCCACGGATGCCGGGGCGGTGATCTTTCCGCCGATGCCGGCGTTCTATGCGCGCCCGAAAAGCATCGAGGAACTGGTGCGCCAAAGCGTCGGCCGCGCGCTCGACCTGTTCGATATCGAACACGAAGAAATCCGTCGCTGGGCGGGGCCGGAAGACGCCTGAGTCCTTACCCCTTCTGTCTCGTCGCGCTAAAGCACCGCGCCCTTGTTCACCAAAGCGGCGAAATCGTCGGCCGCCAGCGGTTCGCTGATCAAAAACCCCTGCACCTCGTCACAATCGCGCCAGCGCAGGAAGTCGAGTTGATCTTCGGTCTCGACGCCTTCGGCGACCACATTCATATCCAGACAGTGGCCAACGGCGATGACCGCCGACGCCAGTCCGCCGTCGCTATCGGGACAGCCGATATCGCTGACGAAGGTGGTGTCGATCTTGATGCCGTCGAGAGGAAAGTTGCGCAGATAACTGAGCGACGCATAGCCGGTGCCGAAATCGTCGGCCGTCAAGTGCACACCGAGCGCACGGATATCGCGGAGCGAACGGATGACGTCTTCCGCGCCTTCCATGACCGCGCTTTCGGTGATTTCCAGCTCCAGCGAATCCGGCTCGATGCCGGTGTCCTTCATGATCCGCACAAGATCGTCATGGAACGATGAGCGGGCGATCTCGCGCGCCGACACGTTGACCGCAATGCGGAGGAAAGGCATGCCGCTTTTCTTCCAGTGCGCCAGGGCTTCGCATGCCTCGATCAGCACCCGTTGCCCGAGCGGGTCGATCAGTCCGGCGTCCTCGGCGAGCGGAATGAAGTCGCCGGGCATGATCATGCCGGATTCCGGATCCTGCCAGCGCACCAGCGCCTCGGCGGCAACGATCTTGCCGGACGCCAGCGACACCTTGGGTTGATACATAAGCCGCAATTGTCCCTGGTCGATGGCGCGGCGCAGCTTGTTGACCTGCGAACGGCGCTCGCGCACCTCGCCGCCGGTATGATTGGTATAGAACTGATACGTCCCGGCGCCGGTCTGCTTGGCCAGATCGACGGCGGCCAGGGCGTGGCCGATCAATTCGTCGGCATCGTGCCCGCTTTCAGGCGCAATGGCGATACCGATGCTGGCCGTCAGTATGATCGGATCACGGGTGCCTTTGACATGGTACGGCACCGCGATGGCGGCGATCAGGCGCTGCGCCACGGCATTGATCTGCTCATGGCTGCGGATGTCGGCAATCGCGACGATGAACATGTCTTCCTGCAGCCGGCCGATGATGTTCGATGCGCGCATGCTGCGCCCGAGACGGCGTGCGGTTTCGATCAACACCTGATCGCCGGCGGCGCGGCCGTGCTCGCGGTTGACCGCATCGAACCCATCGATGTCGACGCACAACAACGTTACCTGCGCCTCGCCGTTTTTGGCTGCCTGCAGATCGAGTCCGAGACGGCGGATCACCAGCGCGCGCCCCGGCAGATTGGTCAACGGATCGTAACTGGCGTCGCCGTCTTCAGTGCGCGCGGTGCCCTGACCGATCATGCGCGCTGTCGCCACCCAGCCGGCGACATCGCCGTCCGCGCCATAGGCCGGATAAAGCTGCAGACGCACCGTCTGCCCGGACGTTGTCGCGACATGCGATTCCCATGCACAACCGTCACGGATCGCGTCGTCGATCCTGGAAGACATCGGATCGAAAAAGTCCGCCAGCGGCCGGCCGAGCAATCGGCTCTGATGCATCTCCAACAGTTCTTCCATGCCGGCGTTGACCGACGTGATTCGTGTCTGGGTGTCGAGCGTCGCGCACGCATCTTCCATCAGATGCAGAAGCGCCGTCATGAACATGCCGTCGTCGGCGGAACTGTTCGGAGGGGCGTTGTCGGATGGCGGCATGCCGGTCGGCCTCGTTTTTATCGTTTCGCGGCAGGGTAAGGCTTATATTTGCAAAAACAAGTTAATGCGTGCGCGCAAATCCGGAATACACGCAGGCATATGCAGGTTTTTGCAGGAATGCCGCAGGACGCTGGCGACTTGAAGAAAGCGGGCGTCCGTGCCAGCTTATTCATCAGGAGAACGCACCATGACCATTCGCCGTCACCACGATATGGGAGGCCTCGACGCCGGTTCCGTCGACGCCAGCGAACACGACTATGCCATGTGGGAAAAGCGCGTCGACGCCATCGTCAAGGTACTGTCGACGCCCGAGCGCAAGCTGCTTTCCACCGATGAGCTGCGTCGCGGGATCGAGGAACTCGGCCCCGGCGTCTACGACGAACTGAGCTATTATGAGCGCTGGATATCCTCGGCCACCAACATCTTGCTGGAAAAAGGCGCGATCACCGTCGACGAACTGGGCACCAAAATGGCCGAGGTCGAGGCGCGCTGGACGAAGGACCGGGAGAGCACGACTTGAGTGCCGGGCGTTATCATCCGGGGGACATGGTGCGGGTCCGCGAAGCGTTTCCGCCGGGTCATGTGCGCACGCCCTACTTCGTGCGCGGCTGTGCCGGCGAAGTACAGGAATGCGCCGGCGCCTTTCCCAATCCGGAAGAACTCGCCTATGGCCGCGACGGCAAGCCGGACGTGCCGCTATACCGCGTATCGTTTCGCCAATCCGATGTCTGGCACGGCTATGACGGGCCCGGCGCGGACACCATCGTCATCGACATCTATGAACACTGGCTGGAGCCGGCACAATGAGCCATGACCATCCGCACGACCATGATCACGATCACGACGACGCGCATCCGTACCAGCCGGATATCGAGGATTTTCCGTACACCGAACGGATGGTGATGACGCAGGCGCTCGCCGAACTGATCGTCGAAAAAGGCATCTGTTCCGCCGACGAGCTGCGCGAACAGATCGAACTGATGGACAGTCGCGAACCGGGTCTGGGCGCGAAGCTGGTGGCAAAGACCTGGGTCGATCCCGACTACAAGGCGCGCGTGCTCGAAGACGTCGGTGCCGCCGCTGCCGAGATCGGCATCGATATCGGCGAAATTCCGATCAAGGCCATCGAGAACACCGACGAGGTACACAACATCGTCGTCTGCACGCTATGCTCATGCTACCCGCGCATGCTGATCGGGCTGCCGCCGGACTGGTACAAGTCGCGGGCTTATCGCAGCCGCACCGTCAAGGAACCGCGCAAGGTTCTGGAAGAATTCGGCACGCACATCGCCGACGACGTTGAGGTCCGCGTGCATGACTCGACCGCCGATCTCCGGTATATCGTTCTCCCTGCCCGCCCGAAAGGCACCGAAGATTGGGACGAAGCCAAGCTCGCAGAGCTGATCACCCGCGACAGCATGGTCGGCGTCACGCCGGCCAGGTCGCCCGATGACATCTGAACGCGCAGTATAAAAGCGCATAACCAACAAGAGGATAGAATGCCCAGCAAGCCTGAATTCCAATGGGATGACCCGTTCCTGTTCGACACGCAACTGAACGACGAAGAGCGCATGGTACGCGACACCGCGCGCGACTACGCGCAGGACAAGCTGATGCCGCGTATCCTCGAAGCGTACCGGCATGAAAAATTCGATCCCGCGATCATGACGGAATTCGGCGAATTGGGCCTGCTCGGCCCGACCATCCCCGAGGAATACGGCGGCGCCGGCGTCAGCAATGTTTGTTACGGACTGATCGCGCGCGAAGTCGAACGCGTCGACAGCGGCTACCGCTCCGCGCTCAGCGTGCAATCGTCGCTGGTCATGCACCCGATCCATGCGTACGGCACCGAAGAGCAGAAACAGAAATACCTTCCGAAGCTGGCCACCGCCGAGCTGATCGGCTGCTTCGGCCTGACCGAACCGGACTTCGGTTCCGACCCTGGCGGCATGGCGACCCGTGCCGAGAAAATCGACGGCGGCTATAAACTGACCGGTTCCAAGATGTGGATTTCCAACGCCCCGATCGCCGATGTTTTCATCATATGGGCGAAACTGGATGGCAAGGTGCGCGGCTTCATCCTCGAAAAAGGGATGAAGGGCCTGACGTCGAGCAAGATCGAAGGCAAGCTGTCGCTGCGCGCATCGATCACCGGCGACATTTCGATGGACGGCGTCGAAGTCGGCGAAGATGCACTGATGCCGAACGTTTCCGGTCTCGCCGGTCCGTTCGGTTGCCTGAACAAGGCACGCTTCGGCATTGCCTGGGGCGCTCTGGGCGCGGCGGAATTCTGCTGGCATGCTGCACGTTCTTACACGCTGGAGCGCAAGCAGTTCGGCCGCCCGCTGGCCAACAACCAGTTGATCCAGAAAAAGCTCGCCGACATGCAGACGGAAATCACGCTCGGCCTGCAAGGCGTACTGCGCGTCGGCCGCCTGCTCGACGAAGACAATTGTCCGCCGGAAAACATCTCGCTGGTCAAGCGCAATTCGACCGG
>Ga0070726_10004344_pt1 | contig 11372 bp, 8 predicted proteins | sample tdAd471_FD_67275 | JGI IMG/M metagenome (GOLD analysis project Ga0070726, IMG submission 67275) | Marine sediment microbial communities from the Atlantic coast under amendment with organic carbon and nitrate - tdAd47.1 | ecosystem: Environmental > Aquatic > Marine > Coastal > Sediment | place...
ACCCGGAACCGGAACCGGAACCGGACCCGGAACCGGACCCGGAACCGGAACCAGAACCAGAACCGGAACCGGAACCGGACCCGGAACCGGACCCGGAACCGGAACCAGAACCGGAACCGGAACCGGACCCGGACCCGGACCCGGAACCGGAACCAGAACCAGAACCGGAACCAGACCCGGACCCGGAACCAGAACCAGAACCAGAACCAGAACCAGAGGACGCCGGCCCCACGCCGTTGGAGGAGGCGGGGCTGGCCTTGCACGCGCGAATCTGGGAGCCCCTGCGAGAGGCCGTGGGCGAGGCGAGCTTCGTCTACATCGTCCCCGACGGGCCCCTGGCCACCGTGCCCTTCGCTGCGCTTCCGGGGAAGGCCGAGGGCACCGTGCTCCTCGAAGACCACCCCATCGGCTACCTCGCCCACCCCCAGGACCTGATCCCGTGGTACGACACGGCGCCAGCGGGGAAGGGCACGCTGGCCATGGGTGGCGTGGACTACGACACCGCGATCAACGAGACCCCCGAGGGCTTCGAGGCGGTCGAGGTCCAGGAGCAGATCACCCTGTTCGAGGCCTTCACCCAGGCCCCCGGCGGCATGCGCTTCTCACCCCTGTGGGGGACCCTGCTCGAGGCCGAGGCCTGCGTGGAGTTCTTCACCGAGGCCACCGGCGAAGAGGGGCGCCTGCTGCAGGGTCCCTTCGCCACCGAGGAGCACCTCAGGCGCTACGCTCCGGGCAAACGCCTGCTGCACCTGGCGACCCACGGCTTCGTGCGCCTGGACCTCACGCGTACGGTGCGCGACGGCGAGCTCGACCCCCTCGTGCTCTGCGGCCTGGCCCTCGCGGGGAGCAACCGCACCATGGGCGGCGGCAGCGACGACGGCGTGCTCACCGCCCGCGAGGCGGCGCAGCTCGACCTGGAGGGGATCCAGCTCGTGATCCTCTCCGCCTGCGAGACCGCCCGCGGCACCACCCGCGCGGGCGAAGGCGTGCTGGGGTTGACCTCCGCCTTCCGCGACGCCGGGGCCTGGACGGTGGTCTCGTCGCTGTGGCCGGTCAGCGACAGCGCCACGGCGCTCTACATGACCCACTTCTACGAGCTCGTGCTCGTCCAGCACCTCCCCCCCGCGCTCGCGCTGCAGAAGGCCGCGTTCGAGCTGCGCGACATGGAGTTCGAGTTCGAAGGGAAGACGATCCACCCGTTCAAGGAGCCCGCCTACTGGGCGCCCTTCGTCTCCTACGGCCCCTGGCGCTAGCGGGATGCCGAAGAGCGAAGCAGCCCCCACTCCTCCCGAGGACCCAGACCCCGGGCCGGTGCTCGCCGGCGCGAACGCCTGGCCCCTCTCGCGGACGGGCCTCGCCGCCTGTGCCTTGGCGGCCTGCGTACTCCCGCTGGTTCTCTATCCAGCCTCCAGCGAGCCGCCGAAGGAGCTCCAGTCGCGGCTCGAGTTCTTCGCACGCAGGATCGAGCCCGTGGACGAGTTGCCCCCGCTGCTCACTCCGAGCCAGCAGTTGGAGGCGTATCGGCGCGAACAGCCAGACGCAGTCGCGCGGGCCCTGGCGACCCTGAAGCCCTTGCAGGCGACCGGGCCGCACGGCCTGTTCGAGGCGTGGTTCAAGCGCGTCGCCTACCTCGACCCCGACGTCGGACTTTGGTTCGGTTTCCACCCCCACCCCCAGGGCATGACGAGAGCTACGAGCCACTACGAAGCCCAGATCCTGGTCCTCTGCGCTGAGCTGGACGCGGCCGTGGGCACGTGGAAACAGGGTCGCGACCTGACGCCTCACCAGGTGGCGGACCTGATCGTGCTTCGCCAACACCTCTCCGAGTGGTCGGACTGGCGCAGGGAGAGCGAGAGCTCCTCCCGACTGATCCGCCTGGCTCACTCCCTCGATCCGCTCGTCTATCTGGTGACGTTCGAGTGCTGCCCCGCCGACGAGCGGCGTGCCTGCGCCGTCAGCCGCCTGCGCGAGTTCGAAGCCGCGGCCCAGCTCACGCTGACTCAGCTGGAGTCTCCCTCCGAGGCTATCGTACTCAACACGCTCCTCCTCCTGGCGAACGCCCAGGTCTACGTCGAGGACTACCCCTGGCTGTGGGAGGAGCGCGACGGCGCGTTGATCCAGGCGTGCAAGGGCGCGGCCGCTTCGATTGAATCGGTCCGCGAAGCCCTCGAGCGAGACGTGCTCCCGCGCGCCGCCGACACCGTGGGCATGGGCCGCGAGGCCTACGAGCGACGGCTGAGGTTTTCCACCGGGAAGGGAGTCGACTTCTGGCTCCGGGAGGCCCTCGCCGAGTTCGAGGACGCCAACCTCGAGCTCGCTCACCTGATTCCACGGCTTCCTCCAGCCATGGAGGTCGCGAGCACGAGGGAGCGCGACCGGCTGCTGGGCGCCTACCCCGAGGTCGTCCAGAACCTCGCCTCGCGAGCGGCCGAGTGCCTCGACGCGCCCAAGCCAGACGAACCGGGAGTTCAGGTGGAGCCCTTGCCCTTCGTGTGGGCTCCGCAGGGACGCGACTGCTACCTGGACCCGGGCCCCTTCGCGCCAGAGGAGGCCCGGCTGCAGCCGAGGTTCTTCACCGCCGAGCTCCCCGACGCCCCCGTCGAAGAGCTCCGGATCCTCTCGCACCACATCGCCGCCCACGAGACCTACCCTGGACACCACCAGCACTTCCTCGCCAGCAGCGCCTCGAGCTGCGCGCTCCGATTCGTGTTCTCCTCCGCCGTGAGCGTCGAGGGGTGGGCGACCTACGCCGAGGAGCTGATCCATGAGGCAGGGATCCACCTGCGCGACCCGCTCCTGGACGACTACTGGCGCACCCTGGCTCGGTCCGGAGTCGCCTTCGAGGCCGCCTTCGAAGCCTTGCTCCACTCCGGCGCGGCGAGCCCCGACGAGTTGCTCTCGCTGCTGAAGCTCTACACCCAGGACCCCTCGCTGACCCTCGCCGCCGTCGGCGAGCGCGGCTTCCACGAAGACCTGAACTCGAGCTACTTCCGCGGCCAGCGCGCCGTGATCGCGCTGCGCAAGCGCGTGGCGGCCGCCCAGGGCGCGGAGTTCGACCTGGGACGCTTTCACCGCAGGTTCCTGGCCGCTGGGTTCGTGCCGCCGCGTCTACTCGACGCCGAGCTCACGCAGGCTCCGGCGAGCTCGAAGCGGCCGCGCTAGCCGCTCCCCCTTGGCGCGCCACCGACGGCACGTCTACCCTCCGCCATGACCGCGGAGCAGCGCTTCGGTTCCTACCGCCTCCTCGACGACCTCGGTCGCGGGGCCATGGCGACGGTGTATCGCGCGCAGGCACCCTCGGGGGCCGAGGTCGCGCTGAAGATCCTCCACAGCGCAGACCCGAAGTCGGTCGAGCGCTTCCGCCGCGAGGGCGAGATCACGGCCGCGCTCACCCACCCCGGGATCATTCGGATCCACGACGGCGGAGTGGTGCAGGGGCAGGCCTACCTCTGCTACGAGCTGGTGGAGGGCGGGGAGTTGGCCGAGCTCGTGCGGCGGGGAGCCCCGCCGAGCGGGGCGCTGCTGGAGCGGATCCTGGACGCCGTCGAGCAGACCGCGCGGGCCGTGGGCTACGCCCACGGCCACGGGATCGTGCACCGCGACCTCAAGCCGGAGAACGTCCTGCTCGACGCCATGGGCCAGGCCCGCGTGGCGGACTTCGGCGTCGCCATGTGCGCCAGCCACGACCGGCTGACGCGCACGGGCGCCGTGGTCGGGACCCCCCACTACATGGCCCCCGAGCAACTGGAGGGCGAGCGTGAGCTCACGCCCCAGGCCGACGTGTGGGCCCTGGGGGTGATCCTCTACGAAGCGCTCACCGGGCAGCTCCCCTTCGACGGCAGCTCGCTGACCGAGGTCATGGCCAAGGTCCTCAACGGCAAGCCGACGCGCCCCAGTCGGCTCGGCTGCGACCCGCGCTACGACGCGCTGTGCGCGCGGGCCCTGGCGAGGGATCCGGCCGCTCGCTTCCCCAACGGCGCAGCCTTCGCCGACGCCCTGCGGTCGACGCGAGAGGGCGCTCCCGCGCGCAGAGGTCCGCCCTTCGTCGCCCTCCTCGCCGGCGCCCTCGCCCTCGTCGGCGCCGGCCTGCTCGCGGCCTTCGGCTTGGATCCAGGGCCCCCAACCACGACCCCCGAGGCTCCCCCCGCGCCACCGCCCGAGGACCCCTCGCGCGTCGACCCCACACGCCAGGCCAAGCTCGAGCGCGCGCTGCAGGAGGCGCAAACCGGCGACCTCCAGCAAGCCCTGGATGGACTGCGCCTGCTGGAGCCAGCGCCCACCGTCGACGAGCTGCAACCCGTTCTCGAGGCCCTCACCCAGTTGGGCCTCGCGACCCTGAGGGCGGGAAAGTCCTCGGACGCGACCGCCGACGCTGTGCGTCGGGTGGCCGCCCTCGTCGAGTTCTTGCCCCGAGAGGCGGGTCGCCAATACCCAAGCGCGCTGGCCGCGGGCCTCGCCCAGCGGGTCGCCCGCGCACAAGCCATGACAGGCGAGGAGGAGCGTCTGCTCGACGCCCTCGCGTCTTGCGGCGGGAGGGTTGAGGACCCCGGGCTGGCCCTCGCCACGGCAGCGGCGATCTACCTCTTCACGAACTTCGGGGAGGCGGGGGAGTTCGAGGCGCAAAAGCCCCGGCGGCTCCTGGGGTTGCGCCTCGACCTGCCCACCGACTACTTCTCCCTCAAAGAGCTCAGGGCGGCGCTCGGCGGAGTGCCGCAGGGCAGCGGTCCCTGGGAACGCTTCGCCCGCGTCCGCTGCCAACTCGAGTCACGTGCCAACTTCGAGGCGATGCGCGAGCTGCTCGAACGGCCGCCCCCCGACCTCCACCTCGGCCCTGTGCAGTGGTCCGAGGCCGCCGCCAAGCTCAAGGCCGAGCCCGAGGTCAGGGCGCGGTTGCTAGAGGAAGCGCTCCGCCGCTGCCCCGACTCCGTGGTCGCGCTCGTGGGCTTCTCCAAGCTCCAGGCCGACCTGGGCGACGAGCGAGCCGCACTGGCGCTGGCCGAACGCGCGGAGGAGACCATGCACCGGCTCGACTACGCGTCGCACGTGCTCACGCGAATCAAGTGCGGACAACGCCTGCGGGAGCTGGTCAGCCTCTATGCCGAGTTAGGCGCGCGCGAGCGCGCGCGCGCCACGCTGGCAAAGGTGCGCGCGATCCCCGGCTACAGGGAGTCCGAGAAGCTAGTGCGCCGCTACCCGTGGCTGGAGGAAGACGAGTCGCGCTAGCGCGGGGCGAGCACGATCGTGTGCACGGGCGAACGTCGCTTGCGCGCCCCACCCAGGGTCAGCGCCTGATCGCGACCCGGCAGCCAAGCCAACCCGGCCAGCACCTGCTGACCTGGGTCGCCGGCCTCGAGCCGGGTCCAGCGCCCGTCGCGGTAGAGCCAGGTCTCCAGCCGACCGCTGCGCTTGCGCTCGAGCCGGGGTCCGGCCAGGGCCACGACGGCGTCGTCGCCGGCGGCCACCGCCCAGGCGAAGCGCAGCTTGGACCCTGGGAGCGGAGCCGAGGCCCCGTTCCAGCTCTCGCCGTCGTAGTCCCACAGGCGCCCGTCCTGGCCGAGGAGCTGGATCCGCTGGCGGACTGCGAGGTAGAGCAGCTGCCGCCCCGAGACCGGGGGCGACGGCTTCGAGGTCCAGCGCTCCCCGTCCCACTCCCACAGCTCCCGCCCGAAGAGGACCACGCACACGCCGCGCGCGGCGTCGAAGGCCGCGGCCGGGCGCCTGGGCGAGACGTCGGGAGGCAGCGCAGCGGTCGTCCAGCCCGCGCCGTCCCACTCCCAGAGGTCGCTGCAGAAGCCGTTCGCGCCGCGCCCGCCGACGATCACCAGCCGCCGCCGGCGGAGGTCGTAGAGCCCGGCTGCGCCCGCGCGCGGCTCCGGGCCCGGGCTGGTGGTGGGCAGCTCGCGCCAGGCCTCGCCGTCCCAGGCCCAGAGGGCTCCCTGCGGCGTCTTGCGCGAGAGCCCGCCAAACAGGAGCACGCGCGCGGCGACGGGATCGCTGACGAAGGTCGCTTCGCCGTTGACCTCAGGCCCGCTGACCTCGAGCTGGCGCCAGGTCGGACGCCGCTCCCACCAGGGGCCCGGCGGCGGGTCGTCGTCTGCGGCGCCCGTCGCGACCTCGGCCGAGATCGAGGACTCGATCTCGGCCGTGGCCAAGGGGTCGACGGTCACTGGCGGCGCCGGGCGCTGCCCACCGGTCCAGGCCAACGCCCCCGCGGCCAACAGCACCGGGGCAGCCAGGGCCAGGAGCACGAGCGCCGGGCGCGCGCGAGACGCCGGAGCGGAGTCGGGATCCCAGGCGGCGAGGGCTTCGCCCAGCGCGCGAGCGGTGGGGAAGCGCGCCTGAGGATCGTGGGCGAGGCAGCGCGCGCACACCGCGTCGAGGCCCCCGTCCACCTCGGGGCGCAGGCTCGACGGCGGCGGGATCGGCGCTCGCCGGGCCATGGCCTCGAGGATCGCGAGGGTGTGCGGCCCCGTGTAGGGCGCGCGGCCGGTGAGCAACGCGTAGAGCGTCGCCCCCAGCCCGTAGACGTCGGAGGCGGGGCCGATCGCCTCCAGGTCGCCCCGCGCCTGCTCTGGAGGCCAGTAGCCGGGGGTCCCCAGGGCGTGCCCGTCCTGGGAGACCTGGCTGGTCGAGCCCGCCAGCGCGTCGCGGGCGAGGCCAAAGTCGGTGAGCTGCGCGACGCCCTCGCTGGTGAGGAGCACGTTGTCGGGCTTCACGTCGCGGTGCAGCACCCCCTGCCCGTGGGCGTGGTCGAGGGCGTCGGCGAGCTGACGCGCGATCGCCACCGCCTCGGCCGGCGGCAGCGGACCGTCGCGCTCGAGGCGACGGTGCAAGGACTCGCCCGCGACGTAGTCCATCACGAGGTAGGGGCCCCGCGCGTCCCAGCCCGCGGCGCGCACGCGCACCACGTGCGGGTGGTCGAGGCGCGCGACGGCGCGGGCCTCGCGCGCGAAGCGCTCCTGGACCTCCCCCTCGACCCCGGGTGGGGCCGAGATCAACTTGAGCGCGACGTCGACGTCGAGCACCGGGTCCCGGGCGCGGTAGACCACCCCGAACCCCCCGCGTCCGATCCGCTCGCGGACCTCGTAGTCCCCGATCCGAGCCCCTGCCCCCAGAGGGTCGACGAGGGTCGGGTCGGGTGGGTCGAGCTCGGTGGCCGCGCCCAGCGCAGCGAGGGCGCGCGCGACGTCGTCGACCTCGTCCGCGGGCAGCCCCAGCGCCTCGCCCAGCGCCGCGGCCTGCCCAGGATCTGCGCTCAAGCCCTCGGCGAGTCGGTCGTGGAGCTCCCAGCGCTCGTCGTCGCTCACTCGCTCGCTCGTAGCGCCTGACCCAGCTTGACCCGCGCCCGGCCGAGGATCCGCAGCACCGTCGAGCGGCTGCGCCCCATGGCGGCCACGACCTCCTCCACGGACTTGTCCTGGAAATAGCGCAAGAGCAGCGCCTCACGCTCGTCGGCGGCCAGCTCCTGCATGGCGACCACCAGCCGGTCGACGGTCTCGTCCCGCGCGCAGCGCGAGGCCGGGTTGGTGTGGCGATCGCGCACGCGCCCGAGGACCGTCGACCCCCGCGCGATCGGACTCGGGGGGCGTCGCTTCTGCGCGCCGTGGTGCTCGGCCAGGTCGCGCAGGCAGTTGTCGGCGATCCGCAGCAGCCAGGGGACGAAGGCGCGCGGGTGCTGAGGGTCGAAGTCGGCGAAGGCGACGTGCGCGCGCACGAACACCTCCTGCACGACGTCCAGCGGATCGAGCTCGCCGCGCAAGGCCTCGCCCTGCCGCACGCGCACGTAGGCGACCAGGCGGCTCGAGACCCGGGCGAAGAGATCCTCGTAGGCCTGGTCCTCGCCCGCCCGGGCGCGCTGCAACAGGTCGGCGGTGGGGGTGGCGGAGGAGGGGCTCACGCTGACACCCTAGCAACAGCCAACAGGGAAGTCCCCGCCAACCGTCGCTGCGCAACGGGTTACGAAAAACCTGACACCTCGCCGCGCGAACTCCGCTCTTCCCTGTGACGAGACTCTGGAGGTCCTCAATGAAGACGCGATCGCACTTGCTGGTGTGCCTCGTGCTGGCGCTCGCCAGCTCGGCCCTCGCCGGCCCGGGAGACACCCCCCAACCCGACCGCCAGGCCAAGCAGGCGGAGCGCGCCGCCCAGAAGGCCGAGCGCGCCGAGCGCCGGCGAATCAAGCAGGCGCAGAAGGCGGTCAAGCAGCAGGCACGCAGCTTCACCAAGGCCTACCAGCTCCCGGCCGAGGAGCTGAAGCTCCAGATCGAGACGCTCCAGACCGAGCTCGTGTGGCACGACGACCTGGAGGAGGCGCGCCAGGCGGCGATCCAGGCCAACAAGCCGATCCTCTGGGTCCAGGCCCTGGGGGACCTCAGCGGCCTGTTGTGAAGCGCGGGCCAAAGCCTGAGGGGAGTTTCCCTTCCGACCCAACCCGTCCTGTCCGAGCTTCAGTCCCAGTGGATCGTGGGCTGGAAGAACATCATTACCGAGAGCTACGTGGGCGACTCCCACGGCTACTCCTGCGAGCAGACCTCCGTCGGCACCACCAACGGCGCCGGCGGCCGCAACGTGCAGCTGTTCATGATCGCGCCCGACGGCGTGGTGGTGCACGCCCTCGCCGGCTTCTGGCACCCCGACGACCTGCTCAGCGAGCTGCAGTTCGCCCGCGAGACGCTGCTCCCGCTCTACCTCGACCCGTCCCTGCCCCCTGACGTCAAGGAGCAGGAATACGCCAACCTGCACCGGCTGAAGGTCGCCAGCCACTCGCAGGTGACCCGCCTGCGCAGCGCCTGGCAAGGCTTCGACGCCAAGAACGAACAGAAGCGCTTCGTCGAGCTCGGCGAGCGCGACACCGTGCTCCTCGACGACGCGGGGCAGCCGGTCCTCGACAAGAAGGGCCAGCCCAAGCTCAAGACCCTCGACGTGCTGGTCCACGAGCGAATGGCCGCGCGACCCTTCGTCCCCTTCGAGCGCTTCGACGTGCTGGGCTTCGCCGACTACGGGCGGACCTACTACGACAACAACAAGAAGGTCGACGGCGCCGGCGAGACCTTCATGACCCCCAAGCGGGTCGCCAAGGCGGAGAAGAAGGCCGAGCGGAAGCGCAAGAAAGAGGCGCAGCGCGCGGCGCGGGCCGCCAAGCGCGAGGCCAAGCGAGCCGAGAAGAGGGCGCGCGTGCGGGAGGTCGAGGTCCTCGACTAGCCCAAACGGGCGTTCACGCTGCTGAGCGGTCGCCCCGCCGATCTTCGTCGTCCCTGGCTGCGTTGCTCGTCGGTCACCTACGCCCGCTAGAGCCGCCGGGCCACGCACACCAGGTCTTCGGTGGCCCGAGGCACCAGCGCGCCCAAGCGCAGGCTGAGCCGGTAGTACCACTCCAGGTCTTCCAAGGGCCGCAGCGGCCCGCCGGTGGCGAAGCCCAGCCCCTGCCAACGCAGGGGCTGGAACCCGGCCTCGCTGACCAGCGCCCGCACGCGGGGCAGGTTGTAGAACTGGATCTGCGGCAGGTAGGAGTAGGTCTTGCCGCGGAAGCGGCGGCGAAAGGTGATCCAGGCAGGCTGGACCACTTCGTTGAGCAGCTTCAACGGCTGGGGCGAGTTGGGCACCGCCAGCAGGAACAGCCCTCCGGGCTTCAGCACACGGGCCAGCTCGCGCAGGACCTGCGCGGGATCCTCGAGGTGTTGGAGCACGTAGCTGCTGACCACTGCGTCGAAGCAGGCGTCGATGAACGGGAGCGCCTGCACGCGCCCCTGCACGCGGCGGATCCCGGGCAGCGCCCACTCCCGGCGCAGGCGGTCGTCGAGCAGGTCGAGGCCGACCCAGTCGACGCGCAGCTCGGGGTGCTGGTGGGCGAACACGCGCTCGAGCTTGCTCAGCCCGAGCCCCGCGTCGAGGACCCGCAGCGTGCGCCCCCGGCGCCGGGTCTCCTCGGCCAGGATCCGGGCCATGACCGGGAACTTGGCGCGCCGCAGCTTGTAGCGGCGGTCGCAGGGCAAGACCCCAAACGCCAGTTTGTCGCGCCTCGCCACTCGGCTCCTCCGGCGGGAGTCTACCTGCCGAGTCGAGCGGAGGTCAGCACCCGGCTGCGCGACGCGTCCAGCTGCGCACTCGCCAGCGCCTGAGGAGTCGGACCTCGAGCGCGTCTCCCAGCAGCACCCGAGGTTGATCGCGGTCACTTCCAGGACGACCTACGGCGCGTGGGTAGGCCCCTACCCGGTTGAACCCTGGTGGTTCACGGTCTGCGTGACCCTAGGGCACCGCGACGCCCAGCTTCTGCATGCGGCTGCGGAGGGTCGTCGGCTTGAGCCCGAGGATCTCGGCGGCCCCGCCCGCTCCCGCGACCTTGCCCTGGGTGCGCTCGAGCACGCGCTCGATGTGTCGCCGCTGGACCTCGTCGAGGGTCAGCGGCTCGTCGGAGGGCAGGCTGCCGCAGGGCAGGTTTATGTGCTCGAGCCCGATCGCCTCGCCGGGGCAGAGGATTGCGGCCCGCTCGAGGCTGTTCGCCAGCTCACGAATGTTGCCCGGCCAGGCATAGGCCCACATGGCCTCCAGGGCGTCGTCGCTGACCCGCAGCCCGGCGCGCCCGGTGCGCTGGGCTTGCTCCTGGAGCAGAACCTCGCACAGCTGAGGCAAGTCTTCCCGGCGATCGCGCAGCGGCGGCAGCTCGAGGGGAAACACCGCGAGCCGGTAGTAGAGGTCGGCGCGGAACCTACCCGCCTGGATCGCCGCGTCGAGGTCGACGTGGGTGGCCGCGATCACGCGCACGTCCACCGAACTCACCCGCTCGCTGCCCAGGGGTCGCACCTTGCGCTCTTGGAGCACGCGCAAGAGCTTGGTCTGTACGTCGAGCGGCAGGTCGCCGATCTCGTCGAGGAGCAGGGTCCCGCCGTGGGCGGCGAGGAACGCACCCCGGCGATCGCTCAAGGCCCCGGTGAAGGCGCCCTTCACGTGGCCGAAGAGCTCGCTCTCCACCAAGCCCTCGGGGATCGCGGCCGCGTTGACCGCGACGAACGGCCCCGCGCTGCGCGCGCTCCAGCCGTGGATCGCGCGGGCCAGCCGCTCCTTTCCCGTTCCTGTCTCGCCCAGGACCAGCACCGGCGTGTCGGTGGCTGCGACCTGGGTCGCCTGGCCAACCACCCGCTGCATGGTCGGCGAGAGGGAGTCACGCAGCACACTCAGCGGCTCGCCGAGCAGCCGCGCCTCGAGGCGCTGAGCCTGTTCTTTCCCCCGCGCGTTGAGTTCGCTCAGCGCCACCCGCTGCCGCGCGTTGTGGAACGCGAGGGCCAGGATCGAGCCGAAGGCTTCGGCCAGGCTGACGGTGGCCGCGGCGTAGGGCTCGCAGCGCTCGCGGTCGAGGGCCAGGAGGCCATAGCAGC
>Ga0070726_10004347_pt1 | contig 11365 bp, 8 predicted proteins | sample tdAd471_FD_67275 | JGI IMG/M metagenome (GOLD analysis project Ga0070726, IMG submission 67275) | Marine sediment microbial communities from the Atlantic coast under amendment with organic carbon and nitrate - tdAd47.1 | ecosystem: Environmental > Aquatic > Marine > Coastal > Sediment | place...
AAAACATCAGCGAAGTTCTCGACATGACCATCGAGGACGCCTCAGAGTTTTTCAGTGCCGTGCCGGCAATCTCCCGCAAGCTGAAAACCCTGATGGATGTCGGCCTGTCCTACATCTGCCTTGGACAGGCTGCCACCACCCTCTCCGGGGGTGAGGCCCAGCGGGTGAAGCTGAGCCGCGAATTGTCCAAGCGGGATACCGGCAAGACCCTGTATATTCTTGACGAACCCACCACCGGGCTGCATTTTCAGGACATTCGTCAGCTGCTGAAAGTACTGCATCATCTCCGTGACCAGGGGAATACCATCGTCGTTATCGAACATAACCTGGATGTCATCAAGACGGCGGACTGGATCGTAGACCTGGGACCGGAGGGCGGCAGCGAGGGCGGTCAGATCATTGCCGAGGGCACCCCGGAACAGCTGGCCAAAATCAAGCAATCCCATACCGGTCATTTCATTAAGAAAGTATTGGGCCAGGGCCTGTCCGGTTGATTCACATCATTGCAGCGTGGGAATTAACCGGACAGGACACCGGGCAGTTACCGAAGCCATTATCGTTAATGGCACATCGGCAGGAAAACCTGTAGACGCCCCGATCTACCGGCAGTTGTAAGACGACAAACTGGGTAGTTTCGTAACAGTTTGTCCATTTCGGCTGCAACATCGTCAGAACAGCCTGTTTACGGGCTCGTTAGCCCCTTTGCACAGCGCCGTTCCGGTTGCATTTGAAGCCGGAAAATCGTAGCCTTTCACTTAGCTATAGTCGTTCAATTCAAAGCTATCCAGCGTTGTAACCCGTCGGGTTGCGACCTCTCCTCAAAACAATGAAACGGAGCAATGTCAGTGAACCCTAAACTTACACGCAGACGTTTTATCAAGGGGGTAATATTCTCCGGTGCCGCCGCTTCAACCGGCGCCAGTTTTTACCTTGCCAACGCCCAGTCGGGCCAGGCCGCCGCCGAGCGCTTGATAACCATTAACGTAAACGGCAGAGACCGGCCAGTTGATGTCATGCCGTCCGAAACCCTGGCTTATACCCTCCGCTACAAGCTCGATCTGACCGGCACCAAGATCGGCTGCAACCGGGGCGAGTGCGGTGCCTGTACAGTGCTGGTGGATGACATTCCGAATTACGCCTGTTCAATTCTGACTCACAACATGACCGGCAAGGCCATCACCACCATCGAAGGTGTCAAGGCCGCCGATGGCACCCTGCACCCGGTGCAGCAGGCATTCGTCGAAGAGAATGCCCCCCAGTGTGGCTTCTGTACTCCGGGCCAGGTGATGTCCGCGGTGGGCCTGCTGCGGGCCAACCCCAGACCGACCCGGGAAGAAGCTCTACATGCCATGTCTGGCAACCTCTGTCGGTGTGGTGCCTATGAACATTATCTGAATGGCGTGATGCGCGCCTCGGGGCAATTAGTATGACGATGCATATAGGAAAAGATTTCACACCACCTGACGTCCCTGGCAAGGTCACAGGTGAGATCAAGTATGCCGAAGACTACAAGCGGGAAGGCATGGTTTTCGCCCGACTGCTCACCAGCCCCATGCCCAGCGGCCGGGTTGTCAGAATCGATGCATCCGAAGCCCTGCGCATGGACGGCGTCGTCGGTATATTCACCGCCGAGGACCTGCCACCGGTGCCACCACCGGGCACACCGGCCCTGGCGTCGGAATACGTCACTTTTGTCGGCCAGCCAATTCTCGCCGTGGCGGCCACGTCGGAGGAAATAGCCGAAACGGCCATTTCCCGAATCCGGGTGGATTTCGAGCGCCGGGATTTCGTTGTGGACCCGCTGGTCAGCCTGACCCCGGGTGGGCCCAACGCCTACCCTGAAGGCAATGTTCTGGTCCGTACCCAGGAAGAAGGTCCGGAAGGCACTCCCATCGTCGGCGCCGAGATCCGCGATATCAAGTGGCCGCAGTCCGCCATCGATGCCATTCGCGAAGGCCGCGAACCGGTGGGCGGCGAATTTACCCAGGAATGGGCCTTCGGCGACGTGGAGGCCGGCTTTGCCCAGGCGGCCCATATTATCGAAGAACCCTTCGTGACCATGGGTTATCCCCATCACTCCCTGGAGGCACGCACCTGTTTTGCCTACTGGGAAAACGGCAGGTGTTATTTTCACGGCTCCTCCCAGAGCCAGAGCGCCAACGACAATGGCCTGGCCAGGATGCTGAACATTGATCCAGGCGACCTGGTATTCATCAACGAAGCCACCGGCGGCGGCTTCGGCTCCAAGATCGGCCCTTACCCCTACATGGCCATCACCGGTAACTTCTCCCGCCTGCTGAACCGCCCGGTGCAGCTGCGCATTACCCGGGAGCAGGAGTTCTACATCGGCTCCGCCCGCTCCGGGATGCAGGGCTGGATCAAGGTGGGCGTCAAGGACGACGGCAAGGTATCTGCTGTCGACCTGGTTATTGTCAATGACGGCGGCGCCACCGGCGGCGGCAGCGGTAACTCCTCTGCCCAGCACGTGACCATCGCCTACCAGCCGGAAGCGATGCGTTACCGCGGCATCTCCGTCTACACCAACACCACGCCAAGGGGCGCCCAACGGGGTCCCGGTCAGAATGAAATGGCCTCGGTGCTGGCACCCATTACTGACAAGGCGGCCAGGACCCTGGGCATGGACCGGATCGCGTTCCGCCGGGTCAATGCCGCCGACAGCGACGGTTTTCAGGGCGGCAGCCGCGGTCCGCTGACCAGCGCCTTCGTGGCCGAGGCCCTGGATCAGGGCGAGCGCCTGTTTGGCTGGCAGGACAAGATCAGCCAGCCAAAACGTAACGGCAGCAAGGTTCGCGGTGTCGGCGTCGGTATCGGCTACCACGGTGCCGGCAGTCGGGGTTACGACGGCCTGGTGAGAATAGCGCCGGATGGCACCCTGCATATTCACAGCGGTGTGGGTAACCTGGGTACCTATTCCTACGCGGCCACCAGCCGTGTCGCGGCAGAAGCCCTGCAGATGCCCTGGGAGAACAGCGTGATCGAGCGGGCCAGAACCGATCGTCACCTGCCCCACAGCTCGGGCCAGGGTGGCAGCAACACGATATTCACCCACTCCCGGGCCAACTGGGTGGCAGCCCAGGACGCCATCACCAAGCTGAAGGAAATCGCCGCGGCGGAGCTGGGCGGGACACCGGACGATTACGACATCGGCGGTGAGCGCGTATTCCGCAGCAGTGATCCCGACCAGGGCCTGACTTACGCGGAAGCAGCCCAGCGGGCAATCGCCATGGGCGGCACGTACAGTGGCATGGAGTATCCGGACGACATTAATCCGATTACCCAGCGTGCTGTTGAGGGACTTCAGGGAACCGGCCTGATCGGTGTTGCCAGGGACAATATTCCGGGCCAGGGACAGCCACCGGGCATCCAGGTGGGATTCTGCGAGGTTGAACTTGACCTGGACACCGGCAAGTACGAGATTCTGGATTACGCCATGGTGGCCGACTGCGGCACCGTGGTGCATCCCAAGAATTTCGACAATGCCATGCGCGGCGGCGCGGTGTGGGGTGTCGGGCTGACCGGTCTGGAGCGTCACGTGTATGACCCGCAGAATGGTCTGCCGGCCAATACCGGTCTCTACCAGAGCAAACCGCCGACTTACCTGGATGTACCCACCCAGACCAAGGTTGCCGCCGTGAACATTCCGGATCCACAGAACCCGGTTGGCGGCCGTGGTATCGGTGAGCCCACCCAGGGTGCGTCGGCAGCTGCCCTGGCCAGTGCCCTGTCCGATGCGTTGGATGGTCACCTGTTCAACACGGCGCCGACCACCACGGATATGATCATCAATCACTTGGCTGGTAACACCTACAGTTCCAAGACCCTAAAAACTAACACTTTCTGAGGTTCACTATGCCATCACATGATGTAATGCCAAATATGGATCTCTACCAGCCTACGCAGGTAGAGAACGCACTAGAGATAGCTGACCGACTGGCAGAAAGAGGTTGGTTGGTCGGTGGCGGCCAGGATACCTACGGCTGGTTGAAAGACCGTGCCAAGTCGGTGGAAGCCCTTATTGACCTCAGCGGGATCGAATCCCTGCGCGGTATCCGGGAAACTGCTGACGGTATTGAAATCGGCGCCCTGACGACATTAACCGAAATCGCCAACAGCCCGCTGATCCAGGAACGCTTCACGGTCCTGTCGGATGCGGCAGGCGTGGTCGCCAGTCCGCAGATTCGCAACATCGGCACCATTGGCGGCAACCTGTCCCAGGATGTCCGTTGCTGGTACTACCGACGGGGCCTGTCTTGTTACCGGGCCGGCGGTAATCTGTGCTACGCCGATACGCCGCAAGGCATGAATCGTGAACACGCGCTGTTTGAAGGCAGTCGCTGTGTTGCCGCCAGTGCATCGGATACCGCCCCGGCCATCGTGGCGCTCGATGCCACCATGGTGATTCGCAGTGTCGACGGTGAGCGTACCGTTTCCGCTGAAGACTACTTCGTTGGACCGGCTATCGATATCGAAAATACCACCGTGTTGCGGCCGGGCGAAATTCTGACGGCAGTACGGATTCCCAACACCTGGGCTGACTCGACGTTTTACTTCGAAAAAGTCGCAGACCGCAATGTCTGGGACTTTTCCCTGGTCAACGTCGCGGCGGCGTTCAAGGTGAGTGGCGGCACTATAGAGGACAGCCGCATCGTCGCCGGCGCCGTTCAGGCAACGCCACGTCGACTGACCCGTATTGAAAACGCCGTACGCGGCCAGGCCAAGACGGCTGCAACCGGGGAATCAGTTGCCGCCATGGCCACCGATGGAGCCAGGGAACTGGCTCACAACGGGTTTAAAGTACCCCTGTTGCAGAACCTGGTTAAGCGCGCCATAAGTGCCTGACCAGTAACCGCAACGTAAAAAAAGCCGGCGATTCCGCCGGCTTTTTTTGTGGCTTGGAACGGGGCCAGTTACCCCTGATTGATTGCATTTTAAAACAGGCTGCCAACTCCGTAGCCGACCAGCATGATGACCACATAGCAGGCCAGAATCTTCAGTGCTACCGGACCGAGTTTTTCGTGACGTTCCTGGACATATTCTCCCATCTTTCCTTCTCCCGGGCTAAAATTTGCAGTTCAAAGAATAATAAAATTTCGCCATTCCGAGTTGATACAAATCAGACTTTAGTCACCAGGAACCCTCCCCTTGGATAAAATCAGAGAGTGCTTCGTCAGGCCGTCCGCCAGCCTGAACCTGCTTTCCCACCAGGAAATACTGTTGGCAATGGGAACCGCCGAGGATGTCTTTCAGACATTCAGAAACTGTGCCCTGGCTGTGCTTAATACCGGGAACGAAACAGACGACCCGAGTGACATGCTGCGGGAATTCGCCGACTTCGGCATCGAAATAGTTCCCGAGCCCCGCGGCATCAAGCTGCGAATCCAGAATGCGCCGGCATCGGCTTTTGTAGATGGCAAACTCATTCGCGGCATCGAGCAACACCTGTTTTCTGCCCTCCGGGATATCGTTTATACCCAGGCCAAGATCGAGAGTCTCGGTGGCTTCGATATCTCCACCAGCGAAGGCATCACCGATACGGTATTCCGTATTCTGCGCAATGCCGAGGTGGTCAAGCCCAACACGCCGCCGCGACTGGTGGTGTGCTGGGGAGGACATGCAATCAGCCGCACGGAATACGAATACTCCAAGGAAGTGGGCTACGAACTGGGTCTTCGCGGTCTCGATATTGCCACCGGCTGCGGAATCGGGGCCATGAAGGGACCGATGAAAGGAGCCATGATCGGCCACGCCAAGCAGTTGATCGGGGATGGTCGCTATGTCGGTATCACCGAACCGGGAATCATCGCATCGGAGTCACCCAATCCTTCCGTCAACCAGCTGGTAATACTGCCGGATATCGAAAAACGCCTTGAAGCCTTTGTGCGCATTGCCCACGCCATCGTGGTATTCCCCGGGGGCGCCGGCACCATCGAGGAAATTCTCTACCTGTTGGGAATCCTGATGCGCGAGGAGAATGCGGCGATACCGGTGCCGGTTATCTTCACCGCGCCGGCGGGCTATGAAAACTATTTCAGCTCCATCGACCGGTTCATTCGGAATTCCCTTGGCGAGGAAGCGACCCGCCACTACCAGGTAGTCAATAACAATGCTGCCCAGGTCGCACAGCTCACTCGCCGCAATCTCAACCTGGTCACCAACCAGCGCAACAGCAGCAATGAATCCTACGCCTTTAACTGGGGACTGAATATTCCAGAAAGCATGCAGTCCCCGTTTAATGTCAATCACGAGAATATGGCAGGCCTCAGGCTGTTCAGCGACTTACCGGCTGCAGAGCTTGTCGCCGATCTGCGCCGGGCATTTTCCGGAATAGTCGCTGGCAACGTCAAACCCTTTGGCATCAGGCAGATTGAACAGTCGGGTCCTTACCGATTACAGGGAGACAGGGAATTGATGGACGCCATTGATGGGCTTCTGGCGGAGTGTGTTGCCAGTCAACGAATGAAGATCGGTACTGGCAAGTACCACCCCTGTTACGAACTCAGCGCGGTACCTGCCCGGTCAGTGTGAGTTCAAACAGGGCTCAGAAACACCGAACGACTCAGGTGCCGCTCGACAATCTCGGCAGCAGCATCGAACCAGAATTCCTCGTCGTTCAAGTTGGGAATCAACACCAGGTCTTCGCCGCCTTTCTCCTTGAACAGTTCACGGTATTCCAGGCCGATTTCATGAATGGTTTCAAGGCAATCGGAGACAAAGGACGGCGTAAGTACCGCCACCCGCTTGATACCCCGATCGGCGAGTTCAGTCAGGTAGTCATCCAGGTAAGGCTGAATCCATGGATCTTTGCCGAAACGTGACTGGAAGGCTATTGAATAAAATTCCTTGTCCCAGTCCAGTGCAGCGGCTATCGACCGGGTGGTGTCCATACACTGCGCGCGGTAGCAATAACGGTTAGTTGCGTTGATCTCGTTACAGCAGTCACCGAAATGGCAATAATCTTTGTCATCGGCTTTCTTGATGTTCTTTTCCGGCAGACCATGATAGCTGAATATAACGTGGTCAACGCGTTTCTCCGGATTATCCTGCCGCAGGTACTTGTCAACTAACTGCGTCCAGGCGCGGATAAACGCCGGCTCACTGAATATGTCCTTGATAACAGTCATCTTCGGTGGATCCTGCCATTTGCCGGCGGCCTGGGTCACGCCATGCAGGACGGACTCGGTGGTTGCCGTCGAGTACTGCGGAAACAGGGGAAACACCAGGATGTCCCTGATGCCCTGCTCCTCGATCTCCGCCATGGTCTCGGCAATAAACGGTTCACTGTAGCCCATGCCGATGAAGACCCGCATGCGACTGCGGGTGGGGTCCATGGCATCCTGCAGGCGTTGGCGCAACTGATCCGTGTAGACCTTGAGCGGCGAGCCACCGTCCAGCCAGATTTTTTCATAGTCCCTGGCAGTCTTCGGTGCACGGAACGGAATAATGATGAAATTACGCAAAGCCCAGCGCGCCCAGGCAGGGATATCGAACACGAACGGGTCAGCGAAGAAATAGCGATAAAATTGCCTCAATCCCTTGGCCGTGGGAGTGGCCGGTGTGCCAAGATTCAAAATAAGTATCGCTCGCATATCGGTTATCGCTGTCCTGGTGTGATGTTGCCACGTCGTGTTGCAGAATGCTGTTAGGTCAATTACTTATAATATTGCGCCGGTGCCACAGACTACGTTCGCTGCGTAGTCGGGGTTCACAACGATCAGGGATCGATCCGGTTCCTTTCGGCCCTGTCCACCTGTCTGACAAACCACGCCATGAATCGGGCCATACGTTCCAGCCCGGGAGTAGACACCACCTCGAACACTTCACCACTGGTATGGTAAAGCGGCGGCGCCTGCATGGTGGTTACGATGGGCACCCCGGCAGACCGGAAACCACCGCCTTCACCGCTGGCCATGGTGAAGTCGCCAGAGACGAAATTGGTGCCATAACGGTCCACGCCGTCATTGAACAGTTGCTGCAGGAATGGCGACTGATTGGTGATTCCCGCGACAATGGGCGCTTCGCCGGAGTCGGCGACGAATTGCCGGTAGCCGTCCTCGTGCTGACTTCGCGCCGGTGAAAAATTGCGCTGGGCTACATGTTCCAGGTTGACTATGAGGACGCTGTTTGCAAACAGCGCCGGATTCATGGCAACGGCATTGCGAGGTCCGTTCAGTCCGGGCGTATGGTGTCCGGCACTGGCAATGAGCACCAGGGTACGTTGCAGGGGAAATTCGGCACGTGAAAAATGCCTGGCCAGGGCCAGCAGCACCGCCAGGCCGTCGCCATTATCGCCGGCGCCATCGTACCAGGCATCGTAGTGGGCATTAAGGACGATGGTTTCGTCACTGCGACCGGGAATCACTCCCACCACGTTCTCCGCTGTCAGGTCGGCGTGAGTGGTCGATTCCAGCGAGAGTCGCATGCGCAGTATGTCGATACTGCCGGACTCGGCCGCGGCATTCATGACCCGGGTGAGGAAGTGACTGTCCCGCCCGCCGATGTTGAAACATGGCCCTCCGCAATTGGACATGTCCCGGGCCATCTCGTTTCCCGGCAGGTCGATAAGATTGATAACGGCCAGTGCCCCGCGAGCCATCATGGCCCGTGCCTGGGGGACAGCCTGGGCGCGCTGGAAAACCAGGTGGGCCTGTGGCGTTATGCGCTGGATAGCAATTTTACCAGCCAGGTCCACATTGATGAGCTCAGCAGCGCTCCCTGTCCCCACGTATTGCAAGGGTGCTTCCAGAATACCGCCGGGAATTGCCGACGGTGCCAGTGCCACCGCCGTGGTCAGGGAAACGTCGTCACTGCCGGCGCCAAACGCCCTGTCACCCAGCAAGGTCACCTCCCAGCGAACCGGCAGCCACAGCCGGGCATCGTCCTGCTGGGTAAACTGCTGGATGCGCAGGTCTTCTATACCGGCCTGCCGGAATTGGCCGGCAACCCAGTCCGCAGTTGCCCGGGCGGAGGGGAACCCGCTTACCCTGCCCCACAGCTGCTGCCCGCCCAGCTCGGCAGATCGACGACTTTGCACGGCAAAGTCAACAATCTGGCGCAGGTCCTGGCTGATGCGACTGCCGGCCAGTTCTGCGTAGCCCGATTCGCCGGGCGGCACTACCGCCGGCGCAGGACCACGGTCACCGATTATCGCCGGTGACGTATGCGGGACCAGTCGCGGCGGGAGATCGATACCGAACCAGGGACCCGCAACCGTATCCTGGGCCCGGGCACCGGGAGGCAGGCTGAACAAGGCGACCGCCCCGAGCAGCGCCAGCAGCGCAACTGGCCGGGCGGTCCGGCAAACGGTCAAACACGTGGTCATAACTCATCCTCCGCCGGGGCTTCCCGTCAGATGCGGTTTCCGGATCACTTCTCCCGGCAGTGCGGCGCTGACACTGCGCGGTGTAGTGACGCTGGCAGGCTGTTGAAAAACGTCATGAGCGCAGCCAGGACGAGGCGGAAACTGTCGAAGTAGTGCAGTTCACCCAGAAAAAATGAGCAGTTAGAGACAGTCTTCAACGTCGTATTGGCAAGCGCAATTGCTTTTAGTTGACGCCGGTTTCCCAGGGAATAACCCGGGCGTCGAATGCACCGGGAACAGCGACACCGGTTATCAGTCGTTCCGGCGCCGAGGATTTAATTTTTCTGGCCATGCTGTCTTCCTGTTTAAAAGTGGTTAATTACCACGTGAACAGGAGAATTCTAGAGCCAATTTCCCAGCCTTTAAAGGTATATTCAGTTTCCTGCGCACTATTCTGCCACACTGACAGAGTAAAGCCACGAAAAACGCGGGATAGGGCGGTTGCAAAAATCAGTTACTGATCCCGGGAGATCAATCCGCTGGCCGCGGGATGACAGAAATACCTGTCATGGCGGCGAAAACCGCTGCAATTTACAAAAACCGGTAACGGAATACTGCATTCCAGCGTACTGCCAAGAAAGCGCTTCAGGTTCCCGGGAGAAAGGGTATTATTGAGCGGTTTTCTGATGCTGCTGAAACCCTGTCCAACCAGGCGATGGGCTAGACAACGCGACTGGCAATAACTCAGCCGTGGTAGCTTTCACCGGTAGTCACCGGTAGGCAATAGTCGAAGCCAGCCCTGCAGCGATGGATTACCCAATAATTGCTCTGCGCGAGGGGAAGAGACTGTTATGAATGTGAAGAAACTGGGAAGAATGCTTATGCCGCTGGCCATGGTGACCGCCAGCACGATAGCCACGTCAGCGACTGCCGCTGAACGGGCTGGTGATTTCGCCCTGATCGATCACCAGGGGACCTTTCACCATATGGCCTGGTACGATGACCAGCGAGCTATCGTGCTCATGGTACAGGCTAACGGCGCCACGGAAGTCCTTGAAAATCTGCCAGTTTTCCAGGATCTCAAGAGCCGCTACCAGGATCGGGGCGTGGTCTTCATGCTGCTTAATCCCGGCCTGCAAACTGACCGGAACAGCGTACTGGCAGAATCTGCCCGCCTGGGAATCGAAGCCCCGGTACTGATGGACGATACGCAGTTGGTTGCGGAAACCCTGGGTGTGACCCGGATTGGCGAAGCCGTGATCTACGACCCCGGGACCTTCGAAGTGGTTTACCGGGGGGCAGTGAAGGAACACCTGGGCAACGCTCTGGACCAGTTTCTTACCAGCGGTGACGTGCAGGTTACCGCCGCCGCCGAAGGTTCCGCAATCCGCTTTCCGGTCAAGACGGCCCACCAGGCAGATATCCCCTCCTACGTGGACGAAGTAGCCCCCATCATCGCGGAAAACTGCGCCAGCTGTCACCGGGCAGGCGGAATCGCGCCGTTTGCGCTGGACAGCAGCCTGGCAGCCCGGGGCTGGTCACCAATGATCCGTGAAGTGGTTCTGACCCGGCGTATGCCGCCCGGCCAGATCGACAACAAGGTCGGTCACCGGATCCGCAATGAAATGAACCTGGCAGATGCGGAAATGCAGACCCTGATCCACTGGGTGGACGCCGGCTCGCCGGTGGACGGTGACGTAGACCCCCTGGCGGAGCTCACCTGGCCGGACACCAAGTGGAGTCACGGGGAGCCGGACCTGGTGGTCCAGATAGAACCCCAGTCGATTCCGGCAACCGGCGTCGTCGACTACATGGACATACCCGTTGACCTGGGTCTTGAAAAGGACGTCTGGATCCGCGGCAGTGAAGTCGTACCCGGCGATCCCAGTGTTGTGCACCATGTCATCACCTCGGTAGTGCCGCCGGAAGGCTTGCGCGATCCGGGTGAAATCCTCATGGAGGTGATCAACGGCCTGCCCGAGGAGCGCGCGCAGTCGGTACGGGCCATGCTGTTTGCCGCAGCTGCCACCGGCCAGCAACCGAATT
>Ga0070726_10004348_pt1 | contig 11363 bp, 5 predicted proteins | sample tdAd471_FD_67275 | JGI IMG/M metagenome (GOLD analysis project Ga0070726, IMG submission 67275) | Marine sediment microbial communities from the Atlantic coast under amendment with organic carbon and nitrate - tdAd47.1 | ecosystem: Environmental > Aquatic > Marine > Coastal > Sediment | place...
GTACATCACATCCGGGCCGAGGCATCACTGGTTTGGGTATTACGACAAGCTGCAGTTTGATCCGACGGGACGCTACGTGCTCGGGATGCAGGTGCCGTTTGAGCATCGTTCGCCGACTGCGGACGACGTTATCGAGATCGGGATGATCGATCTGCAGGACGGGGATCGGTGGATTCATCTCGGGCAGAGTTCGGCCTGGAACTGGCAGCAGGGGTGTATGCTGCAGTGGCTGCCGGGGACCGAGTCGACGGTCATCTGGAACGACCGCGCAGGCGGCCGCTACGTCTGCCGGATGCTGGATGTGAAGACGCAGGCCGCTCGGACGATCCCTCACGCGATCTACTCGGTCAGTCCCGACGGCAAAACAGCCGTGACGGCGGACTTCCGGCGGATCACCGACGTGCGGCCCGGCTACGGTTACAACGGGCTGCCCGATCCGCATACCGACAATCTGGCTCCTGCAGACTCGGGCATCTTTCGCGTCGACCTGCAGTCGGGCGAGGCCACACTGATCATCAGCCTCAAGCAGATCGCCGCTACCGGAACGATTCCGAACGCACAGCCGGGAATCAAGCACTACTTCAACCACCTGCTGTTCAACCCGGACGGCAGCCGGTTCATCGCCCTGCACCGCTGGCGATACCCGAACGGATCGCGGCTCACCCGCATGATCACGGCGACGCCCGACGGGGACGACATCCGAGTTGTCATCTCAAACGGTTACGCGTCGCACTTCATCTGGCGCGACCCGCAGCACATTCTCTCGCAGAGCAAGAACCTGCTGGGCAACCCGAACTGGGGCGACTTCCTGTTCGCCGACCGCGAAGGCCCGCCGCTGGAAGAAGTCGGCCACGGAGTGCTCGACGGCAGCGGGCACCTGACGTACCTGCCCGGCAACGAGTGGATTCTCAACGACACCTACCCCAAGGGGCCCGACCGCCTGCAGACGCCGCATCTGTACCACATTGCGACCAACCGCCGCATCGACCTGGGCCACTTCCACCTGCCGAAGGCCTACACCGGCGAATGGCGAGTCGACACGCATCCTCGTCTGAGCCGCGACGGCAAACTCGTCTGCATTGACGCGGTGAAACCAGGCGAAGGCCGCCAGCTCTGCCTGATCGACATCAGCGGGCTGACGGACCTCGAATAGTCAGCGGCTCATGCCGATCGCGGCGGGGCAAAGTTCGTCGTCGGCAGGCGGCGGCTGGCGAAGCCCTGCAGTCTGACATCGAACTCCGGCAGACCGACTTGCTGCTCGTCTTACTTCTTGCCGAGTGCCCGCTGCTGGCGGAAGAACTGCTGCAGGAGGGCGCGGCAGTCCTCCTGGAGAACTCCGCCGAGGACGGTGGCCCGGTGGTTGAGGCGGTCGTCTTCGGTGATCTGGTAGAGCGTGTGGCAGGCGCCGCCTTTGGGGTCGGTCGTGCCGTAGACGACGGTCGGAATCCGAGCCTGGACGATCGCGCCGGCACACATCGGGCACGGCTCCAGCGTCACGTACAAGGTGCAGTCCAGCAGCCGCCAGGACTCAACAGTCTGAGCGGCCTGGGTGATCGCGATAATCTCGGCATGAGCCGTTGGGTCCTGCAACGTCTCACGCTGATTGAACCCCGTTCCGATGATCGACTCGCCCTGCACGATGACGGCTCCGACCGGCACTTCGTCCGCCTCAAACGCTGCCCGAGCCTGATCCAGCGCCTGCCGCATCCAGCGATCGTGCAGTTGGAGGGGGTTGTCGGGAGGGAACATGCGTAATCTTTCTCGGTTGAAGATGTCGTCAGAAAGAACGGGTGGCTGGGATCGAGTGCAGCGAGCCCCCAGTCGCGTTCGAGGCCGAATCTGCTGGGGGGTTCGTCGCTCGTGCCTCGCTCCTCGACCCCAGCCACCCGACAATGACATTGGAAAACAATCGCCAGCGTTCTGCGCGAACGCGGCGACAAACTCGCTGGCAGTCGCGGGGGCGGGCAGATTAGAACAATCCGTGTCTCAGATCCTCACTCGCCCAGACAGGACCCAGCCATGACGCAAAGCACTCGACGCGACTTCCTCAAGACGACCGCTGCGACGGTTGCCGCCTCGGCCACAATCACGGGGGCTCCGGCGTTTCTCGGCGCGACTGACAAGGCGGGAGCCAGGCCGGCGATCGTCGGCGAAAGCGAGTTCACTTACGAATGTCACCACGGCTGGGGCGAGGTTCCCGAACACGTCACCTGGGGCGACACACACGGCGTCTGCGTCGACTCGCAGGGACTGATTTATGTGAAGCATCGGTCGAAGACAAAAGAGCCGATGGACTCGATCGTCGTCTTCGATCCGGACGGCAAATGTGTTCGCTCGTTCGGCAAGGAGCACCACGGCGGCGGGCACGGCATCGATGTTCGCAAGGAAGGTAACGAGGAGTTCCTCTACCTGTCCTGCATTCGCAAGGGTTACATCGCGAAGGCGACACTGACCGGCGAGGAAGTCTGGCGGAAGCGGTTTCCCGTCGAGAGCGGCAAGTACAACGCGAAGAATCCGAAGTACGCTCCGACGAATATCTGCTTCGCTCCGGACGGCGGGTTTTACGTGGGCGACGGGTACGGCTCGCACTTCATCCACCAGTACGACCGCGAGGCCAACTGGGTGCGCACCTGGGGCGGAGCCGGGAAAGCCGCCGGCAGAATGCAGACACCGCACGGCCTGTGGCTCGACAACCGTGGCGCTGACGAGCCGACCATCGCCGTCTGCGACCGGGCGAACGCGCGCCTGCAGTACTTCTCGCTGGACGGAATGCATCTCAACTTTGTGGAAGGCCTCAGCTATCCGGCGGACCTCGATCTGCAGGGCGATGTGCTGCTCTGCCCGGACCTGCACGCTCGCATCACGCTGTTCGACAAGGACAACAACGTGATCACGCACCTGGGCTACGATCAGGCCTGGACCGATCAGGTGCTGGGCAACAAATTCGCGATGCGCAGCCAGCCCAACCGGTGGCAGGCGGGACGCTTCCTGCACCCGCACGATGCCTGTTTCGATGCCGCCGGAAATATCATCGTCGCCGAGTGGGTCCCGACGGGGCGCGTCAGCTTCCTGAAGAAGGTGAGCTGAGGATTTCATCGTTGTGAAGTCGCGGAGCGGAACCACCCGACCGGCGTCCGCAGGGCTTCCCGTTGGAGAACCCCGGGGTGGCTGGTGGTCGAGTGCAGCAAGCCCCCAGCAGCCTCCCGCAGTTTGTCGGGTCACAGAGAACCGGACGTTAAGGAACGTGTCGGAAATAACTTCCCGATCTGGGGGAAGCCGTCTGGTCTCAGCATTGAGTTGGCGAGCCACTCATCCCGCATCTGCGACTGCCCGATTGCGGGATTCGACCTTTCGGCGTTTCAAGGCCCAACGGGCCGGCCATATATCAGCCCAGGGCGCAGCCCTGGCAGCCGTATCATCCAGCCCCAGCGGGGCGGCCTGAGTCCGTCCGTACGCGATCATTGGGGCCGCCTCGTTGAGGCTGGAATTCCGGAATGGATTTCGTTTCCCAGGGCTGCGCCCTGGGCTTTCATAGCGTCGGCCCTGCGGGCCTGAATCGCCGGACAGCCTGCATCCCGCCGCGACAAAACGAAATCGGGAAGTTATTCCGAACACGTTCCAGACACGTGTCGGCTGATTGGTCACAACCCGGTGACAGGAGGGCTTGCGTCCTTCCGCTCGAAGACGCAGAAACCCAATGTCCGTCAGCGTTCCGATTTCGGAATGTGGATCGCCGCGAAGCTGCACAGGCCGAAGCCGTTTGGACGCATCGCTGAGGTTCGCAGTTCTTCCGCGGCGTGGCCGTTGAAGTTGACGAACAGCGTACCGCCGTCGCGCGACAGTTTAATGCCGTACGTGCCGCCAGGAACGTATCGGTGCGCCTGCTCGAAAGTCTCGGCGAGGAACGCGATGACCTTCCGCCGGCCGGTCGCAATTTCGTACTGCACGACGGGCGTGCCGTGCTCCCAGGCTCGACCATGAGCACCGGGCAGGTAGTAAAGAAACCTTTCGTCCGGCGAGAGTTCCATGACAGTCGTGTACTGTCCCGTCAGCCAGTTCGGTCCCAGCAGGCTCAGTTCATCGTTCGTCACGTCGTAACGAAACAGCTCGTTCGTTTTGTGCGTCGAGCCGTAAATCATTCCGGCTGAGGACTCGCGAGTCGCGCAGCGCATTCCGGGAGCCTCGCCGAACGTTGCCTTGAGCTGCTGCAGTTCGAAACGTTCCGGCTTCAGCTGCCACAGCGAGTCGGCTCCGTTGAAGAGGATCGAACCATCATTAGCCAGTGCGAAGGCGCGATTGAAAGCGACGGTCCCGTCCGGCGATTGAAACACCGGCTTGCCCGTCTTCAAGTCGAGTCCCCACAGCGCGTCGCCTTTTCCGGCTTCGAGATTGCACCACCAGATGTTGCGTTTCCGGTCGAACAGCGACGTCGCGGTGCAGCGTTTCGGCGGCAGGCTGGCGAAGACACTCGTGCGCCCCGTCGCCGGATCGAACTGGTAGACCTGCCCACCCGGCAACTCTGGTGTCCAGTGAAACTGTTCGTCTCCCGCCCGGTTGCCAGCGTTCAGCGTGCAGCAGAAAACGATCTTCCCGTCCGGTGCTTCGTGGATCTTCGCATGAATCTTCGACCAGGCCGGCTGACCTTCCCGCGGCGGGACGACCTGATTCATGTCGACAATCTGCTCCAGCGTCTTCGACTGCGAATCCCAACGATAAACAAAGCACCGCGCATCACCGCCCGCATCGTCACCATGATCGCCGATGCCGCAGTACACGCGGCCGTCGCTGGCGAGGCAGATGTCGCCCCACGACGACCAGAGCCTCCGCCGGATCGCGTCCTCACCGAGCTGGCAATGAAACGCGAGGTCTACTGTTGGCGGCGTCTCCGCGACGCTGAACTCCGCCGCGCCATCCTCGTCCTTCCACGACTGCACATCGGCCGGAATCTGCAGGAACCCGTCCGAGCGAACAGTGACCGTTCCGTTTGTCACCCCGGCCAGTTGCGGCGGCCACTCGCCGCTGACGAAACGTCCGATGGGATAACCGGCTTCGTACGAGATCACGAACTCGCCGCCGGTAACCGGGAAACCCACCCGCGAATCGCGCCGCTCGAAATCCGTCTTCTGCCGTCTCGCCAGCGCGGTCTTCGTCCCCGATTCGAGGTACTTGCCGGCGACGCGGGACACGATCTCCGTCCGGTTGCCGAGTGCGTGGCCGCTGCTGGTGAAAACTTTGCCGTCGAGGTCGTCTTTGGTGATGAAGTGCGGCTCGACATCAAGTCCGGCTGCCTGCATGTTCGCGACGAGTTCCTGCTTGTCGGCGAACGGGCACGTCGCATCATCGACGCCATGCACGACGACGATCTTTGCCGAGTTCTTCAATCGCCTCAGGACGCTCAGGTGATCGGGTTTCGCGACAAACCGAATCTCCTGATCGGCGGGCGAGAGCCAGTTCGGGCTGTCGGGATCGCGGCTCCACCGCGCGTTCAAACTCGAACCACCTGGCAGGTTGAACGCGATGTCGTCGCTGAGCTTCGCCATGCCGCACATGTCGACAATGCAGGTGAAGGTGCGCGGCGCCAGCTTGTTGACCATTTGCGTGACGTTCCCGCCACCGGATCCCCCCGTCGCGAAGATCCGCCGCGAATCGAATCGCAGTTCGCGCTGCTGCAGACCGTCAAACACAAACCACAGCGCCCGCAACGCATCGAGCCCCTGCAGATAGCCGAAATCGTACGGTTCCGGATCGTCGATCGACGCCTGCCGGCCACTCTGCAGATAGTTGACGCAGATCGCGACGACGTTGAGCCGCTTGGCCAGCGCGTCCGGATTCGCGGTTCCCGCGCAGTTGGTCCCGCCCCAGTTGTGCAGCGTCAGCATGAGCCCCGTCGCACGGTCGACGCTCGCCAGCGTGCCGTCCGGATAATGCACCGACGCGGTGATCGTTCGCGGCCCTGGCTTCTGCGGCCACTCCTGAGCCGGCAACGTGACGGTGGCGTTCTTCTCCGGAAGCTGCGGCCACGAAACATCGTCGTCCGCTCGACCGGACTGGTGCACGACCAGCATGGCGAGCACGGACAACGTCCACGCGATCTCACTTCGTCTTGCAGGCGGTCTCTTGTCGCGGCCTCGCACTTCCTGGCTTTTCGTTTCCAGACTTCTCATGTCACTGCCCCTCGTATCAGCAGGTGCCTTCTTTACGGACTGCCTGAAACGCCGGAACTTCCGGTTCCACATCGAGCGGACTTCTATCGAGCGGACTTCTGACCTCGTCGCTGCCTGAATCCGCGCGAGGAACAGCCGGCAGAAACACCGCGATAATTCCCGCCGCCAGCAAACACGGCACAAAGGCGAGGAACGCAGTCTGCGGCGACCCGATGCTTTGAAACCACGACGTAATCGGTGCCTGAATCAGACCGCCGATTCCCCAGGACATGCCCATCGTCAGTGCCGACGCGACGCCAGCGCCCCGCGGAAACTGCTGCTGAGCGTACGAAACCATCGCCGGTGACGTGCCCCACAGAACGATTCCCGCCGCGGCCAGCGTCGAAAACAGCAGCCACGGCGGACAGCTCTCCCAGCTGAGGATCAGCATCAGTGGGACAGCCGTCAGCGGGCAGCCGATCAGAAACGCTTTCTCCCAGCCCGCTCGAAAACGAAACGTCATGACCAGCATCCCGACACTCGCCGCCACCAGAAAGATGCTTTGCACGAGCCCGATCTGCTGCGTCGAGTAGCCCCATTCGGGACGTTCGAGCACGAACGCCATGACCTTGTCCATCGCCATGTTCGGCACGAGCCGCAGCGAGCAGACCAGCAGCAGCAACAGGGCGAAAGCGAGGCGGCCGTCAAACATCTCGTGCAGCGTCGGTCGTTCGCCCGGCGCTGGCTCAACAGAACGAGCAGCATCCTGTCTTGAAGTTTCCCGTGTTGAAGCCCGGCGGCCAATAACAGTCAGGGCGACGATCAGCAGCAGAATCGGCGGCCCCAGTAGCGCGAGGCCTCGCAGCCCGGCTCGATCAACAACGAAGCCGCTCAGCGCCGGCCCCAGTGCCAGTCCCAGCGAGCCGCCAAACATGAAGACGGAGATCCCGCGAGTTCGCTCGCCCGGCAGGAGCCGTCCCGCGAGCACGGCGGCTTCCGGATGAAACGCGCCGACACCGATCCCGCCGCAGATCAGCAGTCCGAACAGCAGCAGCCTCTGGTCGATCAAACCGATCGCCGTGAGGAAGACTGCAGCGATCACCGGTCCGAGCCACAGCCAGACCGGCGCCGGATGCCGATCCCGCAGGAATCCGAAAACCAGCTGGCTGATCGACGTCGGCAGCGACTGAGCGATGAAGGCCAGCGACAGCCCGGCAACACCAAACGCGTAAATCGCGTCCAGCCGCGGCCACAAGGGAGCGATCAGCAGCGCGCACGTATCAACCAGCGTGTGCGTCAGGGCGAGGCAGATCAGTGGCACGTAGCGGGACATCGGCGGTTCGGCTTGAAAGACACTCGGCAGAGACGCACTGTCCCGTTTCAAACTCAATTCGCAAGCGGCCCTTGAATTCACTCTCCCTCTGGGAGGGTCGCGGCCTCAGCCGCGGGGAGGGTTGGTGCCACATCGCTTTCGCGCTGGCTTGAGCAGTCTGACGCTCCTCCCGGGTCAGTCGCGCTGCCTGAACGCACTTCCAAGGAGGCTGCGAACGCACTGAAAGCGGGACGGCGCGAGCCATCTGACTTTTCATTCGACTGCCAGCGGCTCTGCCGAGACACCGGAAAAGAGGCAGGAAGATGGGATGGCAGGAAAATCAGACAGAGCAATCTTCCCGCCTCTCAATCTTCCCGCCTCTCAATCTTCCCGCCTCTCAATCTTCCTGCCTCTCAATCTTCCTGCCTCTCAATCTTCCTGCCTCTCAATCTTCCTGCCTCTCAATCTTCCTGCCTCTCAGAACACTCGCAGGATCTGCCCTCTCCGCGGCTGAGACCGCGACTCTCCCGCAAGCGGGAGAGTGACATGCACAGCGCCTGCCGTTTAGCAATTCCCACCTCGCCGTGCGGCCACTCCTACTTTTGTGCCTCGTCCGCGATCCGCAGGTACGTCGCAAGGGCTCGGTCGTAGGCAGCCTTCGCGGCGGCCTTCTCGTCATCAGCGATGAAACGGTTGCGGTTCGTCCACAGGCGGCGGACAGATTCGGCGCACCAGCGGGCGCTGTCGCGTGATGCTCGAATCGGCTTTCCACCAACAATCACGTTGACCGGGTTCGTGTGCAGTTGTGGAAAGTGCCGCAGCGCAACCCAGCTAGACTTTGAGATCTCGACCGGGAACTCGATGTCGTGCGGCCTGCCGTCTGCGGGAACATCGACCGACGCGACAGCCTCACCGTTGACGACGATCTCAACCTTCCGCTTTCCGCCGGACACGTACTCCATCGACCTCGGGGCGTGCAGGTTGACCGTGTCGCCGAGCATCCGGCGTCCCACTGTCGGCAGCAGGTTTCCGTACGCGACGCCGATTGGAGTCTCCGGTGCAAAGGCGACGGTCGCCTTGACCGCGACTTTCCGCGGGGCGTCGAGCGTAACGTCATCAAACCCCGGCGACTGGCCCTCGACGCTGAACTTCAAGGCGTGGGCAAAACCGTCGGACACGTACGACCGGCCGGCGGCGATCCCATAGCACCAGTCGGTGAAATCGACCTCGCCCACGTCGCCCAGCTGCACGTACACGCGGCCCTGGCCAACGCGGCGGCTGCTCATGCAGGGGAAGTCGGTTTCGCCGCTCAGCTTCAACGGGAAGCCGCAGTTCATCAGGTGATACCAGGTGTTCCATTCGGGAATTCGAGCGGTATCCATCGCGCTGATGAAATCGCACACGCCCTCGGCGGTACTGACGAAAATCTCCATCGCCCCGCCGCCGCTCAAAGCGGGCACGGCAAGGTTCGGCAGTCGATCGGCGGCGCGGTCCGCGCTGCGCGTCAGCTCGGTCGCCGACAGTTGTCGGTTTCCGTCTTCGTCGATCGTCGCGAACGGCTCGGCGAGTAACGCGGTCGCGGCCTCTTCGGGCGAGAGTCCTCCGCTGCGATCCATGTCGTAATCGCCGAGCAGCCGTTCGGCTTCGGCCGGCGGTGCGACGTGCAGTGCCGAGTGGGGATAGCCAGTGACGCCGCCCTGCTCCTTACACCATTTGAGCACCGGCACCGTCCACTTCGGCCAGCCCTGCTCCTTCGTCCCGTCCGAACCGGGGTAAGTCTGATCCTTGAGATTCAGCAGGCAGACGTGCCCGAGCGCCGCCGAGCCGAAGCCGCTGACCTCCACGTCGTACTTCAGGAGCGTCAATGGTTCGCTGACCGCGTCGGCACCTGGCCGGAAATAGTTTCGCTGGAAGTCGTAGCACGGGCCCCAGGTCAAAACGCAACCGACGTTGAGCCCCTCGCCCTTCACCTGCCGGAACATGTCCTGTGGTGTGACGCCCTCGGTCGGACTGTCATAGTGCGAGCACCCTGCCCCGTGAATGTGATGGTCGCCGCTGAAGAATCCGTAATCGCGAGCGTCCACCCAGCGGGCCAGCTTCAACTCGACCGGCTGCTTCGCTTCGCGCGGAGCACGCGGATCAGCAGCCGTCTGCTTCTCGGCCGCCGCGACTTCAATCGGTTTCCGCAGAACCCGGTACTCCGGCCCGCGGCAGTACTCAACGAGAAACTCGCCCGGCGGCAGCAGCACGGCTTCGCCATCGGCCCGGTAAATGTGCGGCTGAAAAAAGAAGTCCGGGGCGAGTCGTTTGGCCTGAGACGGGTAGACCCGCCCGGAGCGATCACGAATTGTGATCCGCGCCGTTGTTGGCGTTCCGTCGGCCTCGTGAATCGACAGCGTCTGGCGGATCGCCGGCTGCACGTTGAAGAGCACCGGCACCTCGCCCCGAAACCCAATGTCCTGGGTGCCCGCTCCGACATCGAACTCGATCGTCGCCTCCCGCTGCCCGGCCTCATTCGATGCGATCAGCGCGACGGCATACTCGACCTTCAGCCCACTGAGGTTCGGCGTCAGCGGTGAGCGATCGAACATCTCGACACTGAGAAAGCGGTCCGTCCGCGGCCCGGAATCTCCGTCGTCAATCAGCTCCGTCTGGTCCTGGCGTTTGAGCGTCGACAGGGCTGTCCCCGCGTAGACCGGCCCGGCCTGCGGACTCTTGATTCGCAGCCGGCTGCTGACCGTGCTGTCGTTCAGCACCTTGACGATCAGCGGCGTGAAGGCCGCCTGCTGCAGCGTCGCGTTGCCCGGACCGCGCTGCACCTTGACGCGGACTTCCGGGTTGAGCGACAGCACAAAGACCGCCTGCGGATCCAGCAGTTTCTGCAGCGAGACGGCATCGCGTTTTCGCGCCGCAGCCTGCAGGTCGACCACCAGGTCTTCCGGCAGAGGCCTCCCCAGAAACGCGAGAGCTTCAATCACCCGCGTCACGTTCGCCCCCAGCGGCTGGCCATCGACATCGGGTACAACGTCGACCTGCTGAGCCACAGCCGCTCCACCGAGCGACAGAGAAACACCGACTGCAACGATCACTCGACCGAGGATCGTTCGGCACAGGAATGTGGACTTGCCCATCTCGTTTCTCCCTCAGCGATCGAACACTTCAGTCTCAATCGCGCGAATCTCATTCACGCGGAGTTGCGTCTCGGTTCTGACTGACGATTTCGTTCTCCGACAGTTTCGTTCTCCGGCAGCGGCTGCTCATCAGGAGAGCCAATCGCGACGGCAACGTGCGGACGAGCGTCCGCCTGGAACGCCGTCGTGACCCGGCGAACGCCCGCTGTTCCGGACGGTCGACGAGACGCCATCCGGTACAGGATGTGCTCTCGCAATCGGAACCTCACGACAGACACAACTGGAATCATCTGCTGCTCGGTATTCCGGACGAACGGAGGGGAACTCATGACTCTTCACAAGGAACTGGCTGACTTCACGATAGGAAGCCTGACGCTGCGAACGCCAGTGACTGTGCAATCCGGCACGACGCTGCGTGTCGCCGTCGCACAAATGCGTGCCCAGCAACTGGGCTGTGCGGTGCTGGTCGACGACGATCGCCATCCGGTCGGAATTTTTACCGAGCAGACGCTGCTCAAGGCTCTCGTGAACGGAACGGCGCTCGACAGTGCCACGGTCGATGACTTTCAGGATCCGGCGTTCCTCACTGTGACCGCCAGCGACCCGGTAGCTGACATCTGGAATGCGGTCGTTGGCGACGGGGTCCGCTTTGTCTGCGTGACGGACGCAGCCGGCGAACTCGTTGGACTGACCGGCCAGCGCGGACTGGCCGAACACATTTCGGAATGCTGCCCGCAACAGGTGATGGTGCAGCGACTGGGTGGCCAATCCGTGATG
>Ga0070726_10004349_pt1 | contig 11363 bp, 6 predicted proteins | sample tdAd471_FD_67275 | JGI IMG/M metagenome (GOLD analysis project Ga0070726, IMG submission 67275) | Marine sediment microbial communities from the Atlantic coast under amendment with organic carbon and nitrate - tdAd47.1 | ecosystem: Environmental > Aquatic > Marine > Coastal > Sediment | place...
GGCAGCTCGGCGCCACGAACATCGCCGGCCCGTCGATCCGCCCGTCGCTGACGCAGGACGAGCCCGAAGAGCAGTCCGGCCCCGGTGCCGACCACTTTGCCGCGGGCCTCAGCTCCTTCGTGCAGCAGTCGATCCAGCGCTGCCACCAGCGTCACGTCGGTGAAGAAGGCTCGTTCCCCATGGCGCGCGTCGAGCTCACCCTGGTCGTCGAACCGAACGGCCGCGTGTCGAGCGTGTCGGTCGCCCGCCAGCTCTCGGGCACGCCCTTCGAGCGCTGCCTGCAGTCGCATCGTGAGCGGTGGACGTTTGGCCCCTTCTCGGGCGATGCCGTCACCCTGCAGCGCCCGTACGTGCTGCAGTAGGTCGCCGACGTCCGTTCGACTTGCTGGCCCGACGGGCTCGGTGCTAGATTTCTCGCCAACCCGCACGCCCGTCCCGTCGCATGCTCGGTCGATTTCTTCGCAGCCTCGGCATTCGAGCCGAAGAACGACCGGATCCGAGTCCGTCCCGCACCCACGAGACTCTCGTCCGGTCCCGTGAAGGCGTGGCCGCGCATCTCGCCGGCGGCGCAGAGCCGACGACGGCCATCGCCCTCGCGTTTCTCGACGCCGAGGCGAGCGCCGGGGCCGAAGGTTACACGTCGGTGCCTGACGAGGAGCGCGCGCTCTTTGCCCGCGCCTGGCTCTCGCTCGTGCTCGACAACGAGCGACTCGCGCCGTCCATGCAGCTGACCGACGCCGAGATGGCGCAGCCCCGCAAGCTGCTCGCCTCGTTCTTCTTCGGTTCGCCGACGATCCAGTCCGAGGCGCAGGACGTCCTGCGGTTCATCGAGGCGCGCTTCGCGAGCGGTCGGTACGCACAGGCGTCCCTGCTGCTGCAGCTTTTCGAGACGGACGCCGCGACGCAGCGCAACAACGAGCGCAACCTCGCCCACGAGAGCACGGCGCTCGCGCTGACGGCCACCCGCACCGGCGCGGTGACCGCCGACATGCGGGCCGAGTTCGACCTCGTTGCGTCCAAAGCCGTCGCCGAGGGCGCCGAGGGACTGCGGCTGCTCGCGGCCTGGTATGCCGCGCGCTGTGACGTCCGGTTCCACGTCCTCGCGCAGGACGTCGGCGAGGTCGCGACGTGGGGCGAATCCCTCGTCGACGCCGACGCAACCGCCCGCGATCAGGTGCTCGAGATCGTGCCGCCGTGGTGCAATCGGCCGATCGACCAGCTCGAAGGCGACGTCGAGACCCTGCTGCTCGGCCACGCCGCGCACGTCGGCGTGCACGACGCGATTCAGGGGCTGCTGCGGTCGATCTATTTCACCGTGCTCATGCCCGGGCGCACGGGGTTCGAGCCCCTGATCGTCGAGTGGGTCCGCTGGGGCGAGACGGCGTTCGAGGATCCGATCGCTCGCGTGTTGCCGGACCTCCACCGTCGGACGATCGTACTCGAACAGCGGCTCGGTGCGGCGATCCATGCGGTGAGCGACACGTGGATGTCGCGTCACGATCTGCACGGTCGCATCGGCCCGGAAGCCATCGCAGAGGCCGCGGCGAAGGTCCTCGAGCGGCTCACCTCGGTCGATCCGATGATGGTGCCCGAAGGGGACTACGACCTCGGCGGGCTCGTGATGGACGAGCTGCTCGGGTTTCGCCCGCGCCGCGTGACCGACTCGCTGCGCCTGCACCGACGGACGTGAGTCCGGCGTCCGGCCATGGCAGCGATCCCGGCGCTCGCTTCTCGCTCGACTTCCTGTTCGGGCGAGGCTTCGTCGCGGTCGACCGGTTCGCGATCGCGCCGTGGCTGACCGCGTCCGACATCCGCGTCGAGCTGCCGGGCCTGCGGTTCCCCTTCGACATCGCCGGTGGCGTGCACCGGTTTCGACACCTGCGGGGTCCCGTGCACCGGGCGCGCGTGCAGATCGATCCGTCGGGCGTCGCCGATGCGCTGCGGGGCGCGCTCGTCGGGGACGACGTCTTCGAGGATCTGCAGGTCGAGCGCACGGCGACCGGGCTCGCCTGGTCCGTGGCCGTCGCCGGGCTCGGCTCGTCCGGCACCCTGTGTGGCATCGCGACCCCGACAGTGGACGCGGCGACGCGTCTGAGGGTGGTGCTGCACGATCTCGTCGCCATCGGTCGCCACGCCGCGCCCGCCCCATGGCTCGCCGCCGAGCTCGCCCGCCGCATCCTCGCGGCGCAGGTGTTCATCCCCCGCACGTTCGCGCCGTGCGTCGACGACGGCGACGTTCTTGTCGACGTCTGCCGCGTGGTGCTCGGACCCCGCTTTCTCGAGCGTGGCTATCGGATGCCTGCGGGCGAACACGCGGCGATGCGCCTCGATCGATCCGACGACGGCTGGCAGCTCACGATCCGCGCCGAAACCGAAGCCGGCGGTGCGTCGACCGACGATGCCGACCTGCTGCGGCTGCTCGGCGCGCGCGACGCCCACCGCGAGGCCCGCACCGCCGTGCTCGCCGGCGACGTGCCGACAGCCATCGACGCGTGGGACGAAGACGCCGCGCAGGGGGGACTCGCGCCCGAAGCGGCGGCGTTGCGCCTCGACGCGCTGCTGGCCCGTGACGACGCGGCGAGCCTCGCCCGGGTGACCGACCTCGTCGACGCCGACGGATCCCTCGTGCCGCCGCTCGCCCGACACGCGGCCCGCGCTCGCCTCGCCGAGGCCCGCGGTGACGCACACGGCGCCCGCGCTGCGCTCGACGCCCTTGCCGATGCGGCCGACGACCACGGCGCGCGGCTCGTCGCGACCGCCGCCCGGGTCGCCCTCGCCGAGCACCTCGCGTCGTCGGCCCCCGCCGCCGCACGAGAGGCGATCGACGCCGCCCTGACCACGCTGCCCGGCTCGCTCCGGGCGCTGCGGCTGCGGGCACGCATCGACCGCGAGCGCCGCGACCGCGCCGGGCTGACCGATGCGCTGCGCCGCCTCGCGCCCCGCGAGCAGGCCCCCGAGGCACGCCTCGCCGCGTGGCGCGAGCTCGCCGCGCTGGCGCGTGACCCCCGCGAGGCCCTGCGCGCGCTGGAGCGTGCGCGCGCCCTCGCTCCAGATGACCCGCGCGTGCTCGACGACCTCGTCCAGGCCTGCGTCGCGGCCGGACGCCCCCTCGACGCGGCCCGTGCCTCGTCGCGCGCCGCGGCCGCGTGGCGCAACCGCGACGACGCCCGGGCCGCCGATGCGCACCACATCGCCGCGCGCCTGTGGGCCGACGTGCTCGGCGACCCGGCCAGCGGCGTCGTCGAGGTCCGCCGCGCCCTCGCCCTCGCCCCGGGGCACCCGGATCGCCTCGTCGATCTCGTGACCTGGGCGCTCGCGGCGGACGAGGTGAACACCGCCGCCGATGCCCTCGGCGAGGCCCGCGTCGCCGCCGAGCGCGCCGACGCCACGGAGCCGACGGACGTCACCCGCGCCCGCCGATCCCGGGTGCTCGCCGCCGCCGCGCGCCTCGCGACGCGACGGGGGGACGCGGACGCGGCGATCGAAGCGGCCCGCGAGGCGCTCGCGCTCGCACCGACCGACGCCGATCGCATGGACGCGCTGATCGACGCCTGCGTCGCGGCCGGACGCGCCCCCGACGCCCTGCCCGCGCTGCGGCAGATCATCACCACCGCCGACGAGATCGCGGTGCGCAACCGCGCCCGACGGCGGCTCGCCGATCTCGTGCTGGCGCTGGACCCGCGGTCCCTCGACGCCGAGCAGGCGCTGGACGAGGCGCTGGACGAGGACCCGGACGATCGCGACGCCCTCGACCGGCTCGTGCGCCTGCTGCGCGAGCGCGAAGAGCTGCCGCGGGCCGCGACAATCCTCGACCGCATCGCCGAGTCCGCGACGTCGGCGGCCGCGCGAGGGTTCGCGCTGCGGCTGTCCGTCGATGTGCACGACGCGCTGGGGCGACCGGATCGTGCCCGGGCCGTGCTTCGCGCCGCGCTCGCCGAGGCCCCCGGCGACGTCGAGCTGCTGCGCATGGCCAGCCGCCGCTTCGTCGAGGACGAGCGCGCGCGGGCAATCGAAGCGCTCGCCGAGCAGATCGACGACGCCGAGGCCGCCCGCATGCTCGGCGACCTCGCCGACGAGGCCGAGGCCGCCGGGCGGCGCGACGAGGCCACGCGCCTGTACCGCCTCGCGCTGCGCCGCGACGACCGGGACGAATGGCGCGACGCCCTCGATGCCATGGGGGCGGTCGCCGCCGTGCACGACGACGGCATCGGACTCGATCGAGCCCAGCCGTTTCAGAAGACGCGGCGCGAGGTGCAGCGCGTCGGCGCCCGCGCCAACCGAGAACCGGCGGGCGCAGGCGGCGGTGCACCGAGCGCGGCGCGCATCGACGACGATCCGAACCTCGGGCAGCTGGGGCCCGACGAGGCCGCCCGCGAGCACGCCCGGCTGCGGTCCGAAGGCCTGCGCGCGCTCTACGACGACGACGACGCGGCCGCCGCGGCGCGCGCCCTGCGGCGGGCCCGCGCCCTCGCCGGCAACACCGTCGACACCGAGCTGGACGACGCCCTCGAGACGGCGCTCGAAGCGACCGATGACGCCGCCGGCGTGGCCGCGCTCTATCGGCGGCGCCTCGACGCCACCGCCGAGCCGGAGCGCCGGCGCGAACTCTCGCTGCTGCTCGCGGCGACCCTGACCGACCGGGTCGAGGCGCCCGACCAGGCGATCGAGGTGCTGGCGCCCCTGCTCGACGCCGCCCCCGACGACGGCGAGGCCCTGCGCGCCCGGGCCGAAGCCCTCGCCGCGCTCGACGATGCCGACGCTGCGCTCGACGATCTGCACGCCGTCCTCGCGCTCGACGGCCTCGACCCGTGGGACCGCCAGGACACCCTCCGCCGGGTGGCGGACGTCGCCACCGGGGCGGGCCGCGACGCCGACGCCGCGCGGGCGTGGGAGGCGCTGCTCGACGACATCCCCGGCGACAACGAGGCGCTCCGTGGGCTGAAGCGCGTGTGCGTCCGGTCCGACGACGAGGCCGGGTTGCTGCGCGTGCTCGGACGCGAGCTCGCACTGCTCACGGGCCGACTCGCGCCCCTCGACGTCGTGCCCGAGGACGCCGTCGCCCGGGTCGAGCACGTCGCTGCGCCCCTGCGCACCGCGTTCGCCGAGGTCGCCATCGAGGCCGCGTCGCTGGCCGCGCGCACCGAGCGTGCGTCGTCCGCCCTCGAGGCGATCGCGTCGCTGGTCACCGCGTTCGCCGACGACCCGGAGCCGCTCGACGTGCTCGCGTCGGGGCTGCGGGTGCTGGCCGCCGAGCACGAGGGCGCGAGCCCGGTGCTGGCCGACGCCCTCGACGCCCTCGCCGAGCACCTGCTCGACGCCGCGAGCGCCGACGCGCTGCGGTCCGAGGCGGCTGCGCTGCGCACCGACGGGCCCGCACCGGCCACGACCGCCGATCGGCCGCTGCGCCCGACCCCCGCCCTGCCCGACGACGTCCGCGCGCGCCTCGCGGCGCTCGACGCCGAGGCCGCCCTCGACCCCGCGGCCGCGCTCGAGCAGCTGGACGCGTGGTTCCGGTCCGTGCGCCTGCCCGCGGCACGCCGCGAGCTGCTCGTGCGCCGCGGGCGGTGGCTCTTTGCGACCGACGCCGGACCACGGGCCGCGACACTCGCCCTCAAGGGCGCCCTGATCCTCGACCCGGACGCGCCGGACACGCGCCTCGCCCTCTTCGAGGCGATGGCCGCGTCCGACCCGCGCGGCGCCGCCGACCAGCTCGGCGCCTGCGTCGACGCGATCGCCCGCGACGGGTGGCCCGACGACGACGACTTCGTCACCCGCCTCTCCGACGCCGTCCGCAGCCTCGCCGCCCTCGGTGTGGACCCCGCAGCGTGGCGCGCCGCCCGCGAAGATGGCGCGCACATCGTGCTCGCCGCCGTGTGATCAGAAGCGCACGTTGTCGCGCCACCCGCGCTCGACCCGCTCGGGCAGAATGCCGCCCAGGGTCGGCGACGCGAGCCGCCGCGCGTCGCCCGACGCGACCTCGTAGCTCACCGTGAAGCCCACGACCCGCTTGATGTAGTCGCGGGCCTGCACCCACGGGATCGACTCGACGAACACGTCCAGGCGCTCGTCGCCATAGCGATCCACCCACGTCTCCATCGCGAGCGGCCCCGCGTTGTACGACCCGATCGCCAGCGGCAGCTGCCCGTCGAACTTGTGCGACAGCGCGCCGAGGTACCACGCCCCGTACCGGATCGCGTGCCGCGGCTCGAAGAGCATGCCGTCGACGTACGACTCGTCGAGGCGCTGCGAGATCCGCGACGCCGTCTGGGGGATCACCTGCATCAGCCCCATCGCGTCGCTGATGCTCAGCGCCATCGGGTCGTAGTTGCTCTCTTTCTGCATGATCGCCCAGACGAGCGACGGCGGGATCTCGGCCGACGCCGCCTCGCGTTCGACCACCGGCTCATAGAACCGCGGCCAGGCGAGCTGCCACTGCCGCAGCGTCGCGACGTCGCTCGGCGCCCGGTCGAGCACCTCGCGCGCCCGCCATCGCCACTGCAACCAGTCGTCCACATCCGCCGTCACACGCAGCGCGAACGCCTCGGCCTGGCGCGGGTCGCTGTCCCACGAGGCCGCCGTGTACCGCGGGTCGTGCGCCGCGATGAGCCGCGCTTCGTCGCGCAGCCCGGCGTCCGCAATCGCGAGCAGCGGCGCGAGGCGCGCGTCGAGCTCCACTCGCGTCGCATCCGGCGCCGGGCGCTCGTCGAGCCCGTCGACGAACGGCGCGCCGAGCCGCCGGCTGGCCAGAAGCGCATACCACGTCAGCGGCCACCGCTCGCGCACCTCGCGCCACCGCACCGCGGCCGCCTCGGCGTCCCCTTCGCGCTCGAAGCACACGCCCTGCCAGTACAGCGCCTGCCCCTCCCACCACGCGCCGCCGCGGTCCTCGAGCCGACGCCACTCGGCGCGCGCTTCGGGGCACCGATCGGCCCGAAAGTACGACCACGCCAGCCACCGCCGCGCGGCGGATCGACGGTCTTCGTCCCGCGCCACCACGTCCCGGTAGGCCGCGATGGCGCTCTCGTGATCCCCTGCGTCGAGCAGCAGCCACGCCGTGTGCCACGCCGCGTCCGACACCCGGTCGTCGCGGGGGTGCGCTTCGGCAAACCGCTGCCACGCCCGCCGCGCCTCTTCGTTGCGGTCCATGCGCATGACCGCCATCGCCAGCGCCCACGCCGCGTCCGCCCGGTGCGCCCCCGGCCGCGCGGCGACGGTCTCGAGCCACGGGATCGCCCGCGCGACGAACTCACGCCGGTATCGATAGAGCATCCACCCGAGCTGATACGCCGCCTCGTACCGCGTCGCGTCCCCCGACGTCACCGCGTCCAGCGGCGCGCACGTGGTCGCGCCGTCGCACGCAGCGAGCGTGTACAGCGCCTCCGCCGCGGCGTAGTGCCGGCCCGCCAGCGCGGCCCCGGCCACGGTCACCCGCTCGGCGCCCGTCGGTGGATCGTCGAGCAGCTCGAGCGCCACCCGGCTCGCGTACACGCTGCCCGGATACCGCCGCGACAGCTGCATCGCCGCGCGCCGCGCGCCGGCCGCGTCCCCCGCAGCCGCCCGGGCCAGCGACAGGTAGTACGTGAACCGCCCCCGGCTCTCGAGCGAGGTGGGATCCCGCTCCGCCGCCTCGATCAGCCCCTCGAACACGGCCACCGCCGCATCGGCGTCGCCATCGTGCAGCAGCAGGCGCCCTTCGATCTCGGGCCACCACGCGAGCTGCCGCGTGACCTCGAGGTGCCGCGGTTCGATCGCGCGCCACGCCTCGAGCGCACCGTCGAACGCGCCCTCTTCGAGCCGGCACCGCGCGATGTGCGCCCGGGCGAGGGCCCCCTCGAGCTCGCCGCGCACGGCACCGAGTTCGACCTCGGCACACCGGTGCGCATCCTCGGCCGCCGCGACGTCCGTCAACCCGATCGCCGACGCCGCCTGCCCGATCCCGAGCACCGCCAGGGCCACGACCCCCGCGACGCACGCCATCACGAGCGTCCGGGCGAATCCGCCGTCCGGGTGTGTCGCCGTCCGGGTGTCCAGGGTCACGCGTCCTCCATGCCGAGCGCCGCGCACCGTACCCGATCCGCGCCAGCACGTCACACCGTGACACACGTCCCGTTTCTCGCCATGATGGTCCGCATGCATCGCGTCATCCTCCGCCCGATTTCGTTCGTCGCCTGGCTCGCGCTCGCCGTGCTCGCGGCGTGCTCCAGCGACCCGGACTCCGGATCCGGCGACGACGTCGCTGCGGACGTCGAGCCCACCGACACCGCTGCGTCCGACGCCGGTGGGGGCGACACGTCCGACGCCGGCGCGACGGATGCCGACGCGCGCGACGCGGCGCTCGAAGACACCGGCGGCGAAGACACCGGCGGCGAAGACGCGCCCCCCGCCGACGTCGCCGACACCACGACCGAAGACGTCGCGGACGCAGGCGGCGACGACATCGTCGAGGACACCGGAGAGACGGACACGGCCAACGACGCCACCGAGGATCCCGTCGACGACACCGGTGACGACGCCGCCGACGTCATCGACGACACGCCGTACGTCCGCATCGGTACAGGCTGGGACGACTTCGACCCGTTCGGCGGCTTCGAGCCCCTCGACGAGCGCGGCACCGTCCGCATCGCCGAGGGCATCCAGGGCGGGTTCCACGTGTGGGGCGGCTTCGAAGGCCGGGGCATGGACGAGTCCGACGTCGAGTCGTCCTGGCAGATGACGAACGCCGACGGCGACCTCGTCGGTGGCGGCTTCTTCGTGAGCGACATGCGCCCGTATGAGGGCCGCCTCGCGGCCGCCGGTCTCACGGTGTTCATTGCCCTCGAGGTCGACGTCGAGACCCTCGACGACGTGCCCCATGAGCTGTGCGTCGATGTGACGATGGCCGACGGCACCACCGCGTCCGACTGCGCCACGGTGCGGCCCTCGTGCTGCGACTATCTGTGACGTGATCTGATCCTGCGGCCGGGTCCCGTGCATCCCACGCATGACCCGAGCCCCGATCCCGCATGCCGCGCAGCACCTTCTCGTCCGCGATCGACGCCCCCGTCGACGCCCTCTTCGACTGGCACGCCCGCCCCGGCGCGTTCGACCGCCTCACCCCGACGTGGGAGTCGGTCCGCGTCGTGTCGCGCACCCCCGGACTCGACGCCGGCACGCGCCTGCACCTGCAGCTCGCGATGGGCCCGCTGAAGCTCGACTGGGTCGCCGTCCACACCGCGTGCGAGCGCCCCGGCGGCTTCGTCGACGAAGCGGAGCGCTCGCCGTTCGCCTCGTGGCGCCACGACCACGCCTTCACCGCGGACGGCGACGGCAGCCGCCTCGTCGACACGATCGACTGGCGCGTGCCGTTCGGCCCCCTCGGCGCGCTCTTCGGCAACCCGATTGCGCGCCGGCGCATCGAGCGCATGTTCCATCAGCGCCACGCCCGCACCCGGCACGACCTCATGCGCCACGCCCTCACCCGCGAACACGGCCCCCTCACGGTCGCCATCTCTGGCGCGTCCGGCCTCATCGGCTCGGCGCTCACCGCCTTTCTGTCCGCCGGCGGCCACACGGTGCGCCGCCTCGTACGCCGCACGGTGAAGGGGGCCGACGAGATCTACTGGTCGCCCCGCGACGGCGTGCTCGACCCGGCCGACCTCGCCGGCGTCGACGCCGTCGTGCACCTCGCCGGCGCCGGCATCGCCGACGCCCGGTGGTCCAACGAGCGCCGCCGCATCCTCTGGGACAGCCGCGTGAACGGCACCACCCTGCTCGCGAACACCCTCGCGGCGATGGACGACCCGCCGAAGGTCCTGCTCTCGACGTCCGCCGTCGGGTTCTATGGCGACACCGGCGACCGCCGCGTCGACGAGACCTCGGCCCGCGGCGATGGCTTTCTCGCCGAGCTCTGTGAGGCGTGGGAGTCCGCTGCCGATCCGGCCCGCGACGCAGGCCTTCGCGTCGTCCACCCCCGGTTCGGCGTCGTGCTGAGCGCCCGCGGCGGCGCCCTCGCGAAGATGCTTCCCGCCTTTCGCATGGGCGGCGGCGGGCGGCTCGGATCCGGGCGCCAGGCCATGCCCTGGGTCGCCCTCGACGATCTCCTCGGCGCGCTGCTGACCCTGCTCTACGACACGCAGTACGAGGGGCCGGTCAACATCACCGCCCCCGAGATCGTCGACAACGCGACCTTCACCCGCACCCTCGGCCGCGTGCTGCGGCGGCCGACGATCGTGCCCGTCCCGGCGGTCGCCCTGCGCACGCTCTTCGGCGAGATGGCCGACGAGGCGCTGCTCGCGGGCCAGTGGGCCGAACCCCGGCGCCTCCTCGACGGCGGCTTCACGTTCACGTATCCCGATCTCGAGTCCGCCCTCCGCTTCGAGCTTGGCCGCACCTGATGCAGCTGCCCCCGTTCACGCCCGTCGTCCGCGCCGCCCTGATCCTTCTGGGCGCGATCTTCGTCGTCCAGCTCGGCGTCGCGGCGGCCCTCGGCTTCGACGACGGCCGATACGCGGCGATCGTGCTCGGGTGGCTGGCCGTCTCGTCGGACGCCGTGCTGTCGGGGCGCATCTGGACGGTGTTCACGTACGCGCTGCTGCACAGCATGGACGGCGTCGGGCACCTGCTCTTCAACAGCCTCGCCCTGTGGTGGTTCGGCGCCCCCCTCGAGCAGCAGATCGGCGGTCGCCGGCTCACCCGCGTGCTGGTCCTCGGCGCGATCGGCGGCGGACTCGCGGTCGTGCTCGCCGACCTGATCGGCATCGGGGCCGGCGCCCGAGTCGTGGGCGCGTCCGGCGCGACGAACGCTGTCGTCGCCTGCCTGCTCTGGCGCAACCGCGACCACTGGTTCTCGTTCTTCGTCCGGCTGCGCGGCTGGCAGTGGCTCGCCCTCTTCGTGCTCATCGATGTCGCCCGCGCGGGCGCGACGAACGTGTCCCTCGCCGCCCACATCGGCGGCGTGCTGGTCGGCATGGCCCTCGCGCAGTACGGCGTGCCGGGCGGCGGCAACCCGCTGCGCCGCGCGTGGCTCAAGTTCAAGCTGTGGCGCACCCGCCGCCGCCTGAAGACGATCCGCGGCGGCCTCGATCCGGACGACGATCGGCCGTCGACCCTGCACTGACCGGCCTCGTCGGATCCGCAGCGCCGTCACGACGCGCGGCGTCGACGACGCCCGCTTGACGGCCCCTGGGGGCGCGAATACCTCTGCCGCGTCCGCAACAGGCCCCGACGTTCGCCCGCCAGCCGGCGTGCGGTCGCGCCCCACACCTCTTCGTACGAGGACTCGCCATGGCCCTTCGCATCGCCATCAACGGATTCGGTCGCATCGGCCGCGCCGTCGCCCGCATCGCCGCCGGTCGCACCGACGTCGACATCGTCGCGATCAACGA
>Ga0070726_10004351_pt1 | contig 11361 bp, 5 predicted proteins | sample tdAd471_FD_67275 | JGI IMG/M metagenome (GOLD analysis project Ga0070726, IMG submission 67275) | Marine sediment microbial communities from the Atlantic coast under amendment with organic carbon and nitrate - tdAd47.1 | ecosystem: Environmental > Aquatic > Marine > Coastal > Sediment | place...
CGTGGAGGAGATCCGGCGCGGGGCTCAGGGCGTCGTGTACCGCGCGCGCCAACCGGGTACCGGGCGCACGGTCGCGCTCAAACGCCTGCTGGCCGGAGCCTACGCCAACACCGAGACGCTGATGCGTTTCGAGCGCGAGGTGGAGGCGGCCTCCGCGCTCAACCACCCGGGGATCGTGACCATCTACGGGATGGAGCGCGACGACGGGTTGCCGCTGCTCTCGATGGAGTGGGTCGACGGCTCGCCCGTCACGGAGTGGGCGCGCGAGCGCGATCGCCTGCGCGCGGATGTCTTGCGCGTCTTCGCCGACGTCTGCAGCGCCGTCCAGCACGCGCACCAGAACGGTGTCTTGCACCGCGACCTGAAGCCGTCCAACATCCTCGTCGACGAGCACGACCAGCCGCGCGTGCTCGACTTCGGCCTGGCCAAGCTGCTCCCGGAGGGCGGGGCCGTGGACTTGACCCTCACGGCCGGCTTCGTGGGCACGCCGGCCTACGCCTCGCCCGAGCAGATCGACGGCGGAGCGAGCGGGCTCGACGTTCGCAGCGACGTGTACTCTCTCGGCGTCGTGCTCTTCGAGCTGCTGACGAAGCGGCGCCCCTTCGATCGCTCCCAGGGACTGCGCGAGCTGATTCGCTCCGTCGATCAGGACACGGCGCCGCGCCCCTCGGGCCTCGCGCCCGGGATCGATCGCGAGCTGGACACGATCGTCGGCAAGGCGCTCGAGAAGGACCGCGATCAGCGCTACCAATCCGCGCACGCGCTGGGTGAGGACGTCCGGCGCTACCTGGCGGGCGAGCCGATCCTCGCGCACCCTCCGAGCCTCTGGTACCACGCGCGCAAGGGCGCCCGCCGCAACCCCGTGGCCACGGCGCTGCTCCTGGCGCTGGTGGCGACCGGCATCGCCTTCGCCACCTCCAGCTTCCGGCAGTCGCGCGTGCTCGCGGTGGAGCGCGACGACGCCCTCAACTCGCGCGCGGTCGCGCTGCAGGAACGGCAAGCCGCGGACGACGCGCGCCAGGTCGCCGTGCAGGAGCGCGAGAGCGCCGAGGAAGCGCGGCAGGAAGCGGAGCGCGAGCGCCGCAAGGCCGAGTCCGTGGCGAACTTCTTCCTCAACACGATGGTGCGTCCCGTCGGAACGTCGCACCCGCTCGAGGGCGCGAGCGTCTTCGAGGTGCTCGTGGACGCGGCGCGCCGGATCGACGAGGACTTCCAGGATCAGCCCGACGTCGAGTACGAGCTGCGCGTCTACCTGTCGCGCGCCCTCTTGCTCATGAACCGCATCGAGCTGGGCTTGCAGGTCGCGGAGCCGATGCTGGAGCTCGCCGATCAACTGGGCCTCTCGCTCAGTGAGCGGGCCAAGACGACGCGCACCTACGCCGAGATCCTGTTCGATCGCGGGCGGACGGCGGAGGCGCAGGAGCTCGTGCGGGAGATGCTCGACCGTGTCGAGGCCGAGCTCGGACCGCTCGACAAGAACGTCACCTACCTGAAGGACTCCCTCGCGGGCATGTTGTCGCGCAGCGGGGGAGGCTTCGAGGTGGTCGGCCTCTACCGCGAGGTCGTCGCCGGCTACGAGCGAATGGCGGAGAGCAAGACGGGCCAGAACCTGATCAACGCCCGGCGGCACCTCGCGATCGTCCTGATGGCCACGGGGCAGTACGCCGAGGCCGAGGGCATCCTCGCGACGGTCGAGGCCGAGTCGCGCGAGGTCCTGGGCGACGAGCACTTCTTCACCGCCAGCGTGCTGCACACGCGCGGCATGCTGCAACGGCGGCAGGGACGGCCGGCGGAGGCGGAGCCCTTCCTGCGCAAGGCGCTCGACATCATGTGGACGCGCCGCGGCTACGAGGATCCGCTGGTGCTGGAGTTCACGGCCGAGCTGGCGCTCGTGCTGGGGCTCACGGGTCAGTGCCAGGAGTCGCTCGAGCTCTTCGAGCAAGTGCTGGCGTCGATGCGGAAGATCACCCCCGGGCCCAACACCGGCGTCCTGTGGTGCCTGACCGGAGTCGGCCGCTGCCAGCGCGCGACGGGAGAGCTGGAGGCGGCCGAGCAGACGCTCTTGTCGGCGCTGGCCATGTCCGCGCGCGTCCAGGGGCCCGGCCACGTGAACGAGCTCGCGATCATCAACGAGCTGGTCCTGCTCTACTTCGAGCTCGGTCGCTTCGACCGGGGCGGCGAGCTCCTGGAGGGGCTGCCCATGCGCCTCGGCCTGCAGGCCGCCACGCCGGAGACGGGCGGGACCTTGCTCCAGGCGGCGGACCTGTGCGAGGAGCTGGGGATGATCGGCGAGCAGCACGAGTTCGAGCGCCAAGCGCTGCGCGTGATGGAGAGCTTCGTGGTGGAGCCCAATGTCTACCTCTCGGAAGCTCGCAAGCGCGTCGCCGCGCACGAGTAGCGGGTAGACCGAGCCGCTTCAGGCTAAGCTGTCGCGGATGCCGCCCCGTACCCTGCGCGCGCTGATCCTCCTCGCGGCTCTCGTGGCGGGGCTCTTCCTCCGGCTGCGGGGCCTGGGCGACGACTTCCTCTTCGGCGACGAGCACCACAGCCTGTTCCAGAAGGACCGGCCCTACGCGGAGATCCTCAGCGACTTCGACGACCGCGGCTCGCACGCGGCACTGCCGGCGCTCCTGCGGGCGAGCGCGCAGGTCTTCGGCGGCGGCGTCCTGGTCTACAGGCTGGCGGCGCTCTTGCCGGGGCTCGCGTCGCTCTTGTTGGTGCTGGCCGTCGCGCGCCGACTCGTGGGAGCCAACGCGGCCGCGCTGTGCACCCTGGCGCTGGCGCTCTCGCCCGTGCACGTCTTCTACTCGCGCTTCTCGCGCGGCTACGCCCTGGGCGCGGCGCTGACCCTGGCGCTCGTCTGGTGCCTGCTCGTTCGGCGCGAGTCCCCGAGCTCCCGGCGCGCTCCCCTCGGCGCGCTGCTCGCCGGAGCCCTGGCGCCCTGGGTACACCTGACCAACGTGGCCTCGGTGACCGGCGCCTTCGCCGTGGCCGCGTTCACCGACCGCGGGCGCTGGCGTTCCTACGCCCTGGGCCTCGGCGGCGCCGGCCTGGTCTGCGCCGCGCTCTTCTGGCCCGCGCGCGAACCCATGCGGGCCTACCTCACGCGCATCGGGTCGGCGGAGGAGGTCGGTCCCACCGGGTGGCTGGACGTCCCCGCGGCCTTGATGGGCGGGCCGCTGCCGGGCCTGGTGGCCGTGCTCGCCCTGGGGCCGGCGCTGTGGGTGCTGGGTCGCGGCAACCGAGTGAAGTTCCTGTGGCTCGTGGCCGGAATCGCCGCGCCGCTCGCCTTCCTGCTCGTGAGCCGACCGCAGGGGATGGTGTTCGCCTGGACGCGCTACCTGTTCCCGGCCCTGCCCTTCGTGTGGATGGTGCTCGCGGGAGCCTGGGTCGCCGCGCTCCGCTCGGAGGTCCTGGCGCTGGGCCTCGGCGCGGCGGCGCTCGTCGTCGCGGCCTGGCTGGGTCCGCTGGGTCCGGCCGAGCCCGAGGACGGACCGTTCTCCATGACCTACCTCGCGATGAGTCGGTTGTCCGCCTTCGACGTGCCCTGGACCGAGGCCTCGGACTACTACGAGGCCCTCGCCGCCGACGACGAGGTGGAGGCGATCGTCGAGTGTCCCGAGCTCGGCAACCGGGCCGTGCTCCTGTACCGCAACCACTACCTCCGGCACGGCAAGCGCACACTGCTGGGCTGGAGCAAGGAGTGGCCCGGACTCGAAGGCGCGCCGACCCTGTCGAGCGACCTCTACGTCGACCTCGCCGATCCCGGCTTTCCGGGCGACGTCGACGCGGACCGCTTCATCCTGCACAAGAACCCCGGGGACGAGGCCTCGCGCTACTGGTCGTTCGTCTTCGAGGAGGCCTGGCCCGCCACGAGGCGCTGGGGCGATCAGGGGTTCATGCTCTCGCAGCGCAGGATCCCCGGCCGCTCGCGCGAGGTCGCGGACCTGCGCGCCGCCCTGCTCCAGCGACTGGGCGCGCCGATCTTCGAGGACGACGACCTCGTCGTCTGGCGCTTGCGCTGAGTCTGGACGAGGGTCCTCGACAGGCGGCGTCGAGTCCGGGGACGTGTGACTCGCGACATCTCGCCGCAGGCGGCGTGCCACCGCGGCGTTCGCGCGTGTCGTGGTAGGTTGAAGGAACCATGGCTGGCGCAGGGGACGAGAGACGAAGACGTGCCGAGGCGATCCTGGCGGAGTACCTCGTCTCCCTCGAGCGCGGTGACTTCGACGCGCTCCTGGACTTCGACGGCCTCGTCGAGCGCAACAGGGACATCGCCGACGAACTCCGGGCGCTGTACGCCAACTGGAACGACACCGTCGGTCTGCTGGAAGCGCTCGAGTCCAGGCGCGCCGGCGCGGCGAGCGAGGCGGAGTCGGCGGAACCGGACCCGCACGAGGCCGATGTCCTGCACCGCCTGGCTCACCGCGACGACGCCTTCGACCGCTACCGGGTCGAAGACGAGGTGGCGCGGGGTGGGCAGGGCGCCATCCTGCGCGTCTGGGACTCGGACCTGGAGCGCGACCTGGCGATGAAGGTGATGCACACCGGCAGCGGTCGCCGCGGTCTCGACACGCGATCCGCGCGCACGAAGAAGCTGGGGCGCTTCCTCGAGGAGGCGCAGGTGACGGGGCAACTCGATCACCCGGGCATCGTCCCCGTGCACGAGCTCGGCCTGGATCGTCGCGGTCGCGTCTACTTCACGATGAAGCTGGTCAAGGGGCGCGACCTGCGCAAGATCATCGCGCTCATCCACGCGGGGAGCGAGGAGTGGACACAGATCCGGGTCCTGCACGTGATCCTGAAGGTGTGCGAGGCGATGGCCTACGCTCACTCCAAGGGCGTCGTCCATCGCGACCTCAAGCCGGGCAACGTGATGGTCGGGATGTTCGGCGAGGTCTACGTCATGGACTGGGGGCTGGCGAAGGTCCCCGGGGAGAACGAGCACGGTGATCCGAGCCCGCCGACGAACCCGCCACCGGCTGCCGGCCGGCTCGCGGATCGCGAAGAGGCGAAGAGTGAAGAGAGCGAGTCGTCGCTCCGAACGCAGGACGGAGATGTCATCGGGACACCGGCCTACATGGCGCCCGAGCAGGCCATGGGGCGGATGGACGAGGTCGGCCCCGCGGCCGACGTCTACGCCGTGGGGGCGATGTTGTACGAGCTGCTCCACGGCCTGGCGCCCTACGCCGAACCCGACGGGTCCGCGCCCCACAACGTCGTCCTGCTCCGAATCGGCGAGGGGCCGCCGCCGTCCTTGCGCGACGCGCACCCGGAGTTGCCGAGCGAGCTGGTGGCCATCTGCGAGAAGGCCATGGCGCGCGACATCTCCGATCGCTACGCCGGGATGAAGGCCCTGGGGGACGACCTCCGGGCCTTCCTCGAGGTTCGCGTCGTGCTCGCCCACGAGTCGGGCGCGTGGGCCGAAGCGCGCAAGTGGGTCCGTCGGAACAAGTCGTTGGCGGCGTCCCTGGGGGCGGCGGCGCTCCTGCTCGTGGGCGGCCTGGCCGCCGTCAGCCACGTGCAGGCCAGAGGGCTTCGCGCCGCCGATGCGCAGCGTGCGATCGCCGAGTCCAACGCGGAGATCGCGCTGAACAACGCCGCCCTGGCGGAGCGGCGCGCGGAGGAGACCGCGGAGCAGCGGCGCGTCGCGGAGGCGGCGCGAGTGGCGAGTGAGAACGTGACGAGCTTCCTCGTGCAGCAGTTCGAAGGGCTCGAGCCGGCGGCGACCTTGGGGCGCTCGGTGGGCGTTCACGAGCTGCTCGCCAGCGCCGCGCGCGACCTGGCCCGCGACGCCGTGGAGGATCCGCGCGAAGCGGCGCGCCTGCGGCAGGTCGTCGGCAACGCCTACCGCTCTCTCGGGGAGTACGAGGTCGCCGAGCCCCTGCTCGAGCGGGCGCTCGAGGATCGCCGCCAGGTGCTGGGTGAGGAACACCCCGACACCCTGCGCTCGTTCAACGATCTCGCGACGCTCTTCCGCAACCAGGGGCGCTACGACGAGTCGGAAGAGCTCTGCACTCTGGCGCTCGCGAGTGGCGAGGCCCTGGAGGCGGATCACCCGGTGGTGACCGGCACGCTGAGCAACCTGGGCGCGCTCTACGTCGACCAGGGCCGCTACGAGGAGGCGGAGGCGCTCTACATGCGAGCCCTCGCGGGACTCCGCGAGCGGGGCGGAACAGGGGACTCCGGCACGCTCGATCTGGAGAACAGCCTGGCCGGGCTCTACCACTACCAGGGTCGGTACGACGAAGCCGAGGCGCTCTACAAACAGGCGCTCGAGCGCTTGCCCACCGTGTACGGGGAGGATCATCCGCTCACGTTGATGGCGCGCAACAACCTCGCGGTGCTGCACGTGAACCAACGTCGCTACGAGGAGGCGGACGCTCTGTTCCGGGTCGTCCTCGAGCAGCGGCGCTCGGTCTTGGGCGACGCCCACCCGCACACGCTGTCCACGCTGAACAACCTGGGCAACCTGCTCAAGAACCAGGGCAAGTACGACCAGGCCGAGCAGATGCACCGGGATGCGCTCGAGAAGCTGAGGGTCGTGCTCGGCGACGACCACCTGCGCACCCTGGCATCCCAGGACAACCTCGCCGGCGTCTACCGCATCATGCGGCGCTTCGACGAAGCCGAGCAACTCTACACCCAGGCGCTGGAGAAGCGTCGAGCGCGGTTGGGCGACGATCACCCGGACACGCTCGCGTCGCTCAACAACCTGGCGGGGCTGCACGGTCAGCGGGGCGATTACGCGAAGGCCGAGGCGCTGTACGTGGAGGCGCTGGAGAGGCTGCCCGCGATCCTCGGCGAGGAGCACCCCAACACCATCCGGCTGATCGCGAACCTGGAAGAGCTCTACGAGAACTGGGTGAGGTCGTTGCGGTGGTCCGCGGACGAGGGCCATCCGCAGCTCACCGCGGTCCTGGGGCGCTTCGCGGCGCTCAGCGATCGAGTCGGCCAGGTGCAGCGCGCGGAAGAGTTCTTCCTCGAGGCCCTGGACAGGCGCTTGCAACAACTCGGGGAGGACGACCCCCTCACGCTGGACTCCTTTCACGCTCTGGCCACCTTCTACGCCAGGCGGGGGAGGGCCGACGATGCGGAGCCGCTGTTGTGGGAGTGCTACGGCAAACGCCGCGAGTTGCTGGGACCGAGCGAGGCGGCGACCCTGGCGTCGCTGGAGTGGATCGTGAGGCTGTACGACTCCGAACGGCGCTGGGGAGAGGCGCGCTCGCTGGTGCGCGAGCTGGTCTCCGCCACGCCGCCGGAATCGGAGTCCCTGCGGGCGCGCGAGCTCTTGCTCGAGCGTGTTCTCGAGTACAGCGGCGGCGAGTGATGGTGGCGGCGAGTGATGGTGGGCCTGCGGCCTACTCGGAAGTGTTGATGGCGCGCTGAAGCCGCTTCACGGTCTCGGCCAGCTTGGGCAGCGCGCGATGGAAGCGCATCCTCGCCGCGTCGGCACTGGGGAGCCGCATCTGCTGCGCGATCTGTTCGAACGAGAGCTCTTCGAAGCGCTTCAATCGCAACACCTCGCGGTCGTTCGGTTCGAGCAACTCCATCGCGATGTGGATCCAGTCGGCCAGCTCGCCGCGCTCGGCGATGGCGTCGGGGCCCGAGATCGTTCGGGCGAGAGCGTCCAGGCGCGACTCGTGAGAAGGGATCGGGGCGTCGCGGCGATGGTCACGGCACTCGGCCTGGTGCCGGTCGATGGCGTCGCGGAAGGCGGTCACGAGGATCTTGGAGAGGAGCGCCCGGAACTGCTCGCGACCGCGGGGGGCGAACCGGGGGCCGTATCGAAGCAGGCGCAGCACGCCGTCCTGGACCATGTCCATCGAGTCGAAGCGCGTCCGAAGGTCGGGCGTGAGCTCCCTGCGAACGTACCCGCGCATCCAGTCCAGGTTCTCCCTCAGGAGCAAGTCGAGGGCCTGCCGGTCGCCGCCGTACCAGCGGTTCAGCAGTTCGACGGTCTCGTCACCGGTGGGAGACATCGGGTGGACGACCGCGTCTCCGCGAGCGGGACGTCGATCTAAGGCAAGCATAGCGCGCAGGTTAGAGGGAGGCCCGCGCTTTCGTGTTCGCACCGGCCAGCGCGTCCGTTTCTGGGAGTGGCCCGTCGTGACGGCCTGGAACCGCGCTTCGACCGGGGACTCTCCGGGAGTGACGGGCCTCTGCTCCGCGAGCGTCCCCGGGTCGCTTTCTCTCAACGGTTGGATCGCGCATGAACAAGACACCTCGTTCTCTCGCAACCTCGCTCTCACTCGGGTTGCTCTTCTCGTTCGCCGCGGCACGAGACGCGGAAGCTCGGCTGCAGAAGAACATCACTCGTCTGGACCTGGACAACGGAGGGGAGGTCGCCCCCTTCCTGCAGGATCCCTTCGTCGGCTCGGATCCGATCGGCGGGGACTTCGGCGGTGACCTGTACTGGAAGGTCTTTCCCGGCCAGGCGATCCAGAGCTGTTCCGGTGCCCGCACTCTCTGGGGCACGGAGCAGAGCTTGTTCGACCTCGACTGGTCGGACTCCGCCAGCCTCTGGTCCTATCTCATCACGGGCGCCTTCGAAGGGACGGACCTGACCCTCCGACCGGTGCTCGACGGGAGCACGCTCGACAACCCGGGCGTCTTCGTCCCGGAGATTCCGAACTCCGGCCTCACCTCTCCCTCCGGGGACTGCCCCAAGCCGGGCTACGTCGGCGGGTGGATCCTCTTGGACCTGTTCGTCGATTCGAGTACGGGTTCCATGATCCCGCTCATGCAGGCGACCGATGCGGCCGCCGACAACTACTTCCGCGCCGACGGGACGCTCGACTGGGCCTTCGTTCACTTCTTTCCGGAGGGCCAGTCCCTGAGCCAGCCGAACCCGAACGGTTGCGGTTCCGGGTTCGCCGGAAACGCGACCTTCCAGTGGTTCCGCTCCGGCGACGGGGGCCCGCCGTCGGGCGACGGCGGCGAGAACCAGGGCGCGGCGACGCTCGTCTCGGATGGAGCGGGAACGGGCGGGACCGCGACCGGTTTCGCGAGCCGCTACGGAGGGTTCCAGTTCGGAGGTGGCGGTGGTCTGACGCCCGAGTCGCAGGACGCCGGTGCGGACCTGGCCTTCTTGTTCCAGGGCCCGACCCTGAACCTGTCGGTCAACACGGGCTATCGCGTCAACGGCGTCCTCGCGCCGGAGCTCGGACTCGCCGGACTCGAGCTGCCCATCGGGTGGAACACCGCGACCGCCACGCCCGCCCTGAAGGACTCCGACGCGGGCGCGCCCGGCTCCACCGACGTGACGCTCGGCGTTCGGCTGTACGACCAGACGGCGAAGACGGACGGCTCCTCCATCGGCGCGTTCGGTGCCAACATCGACTTCCCGGGCGGCTCGCTGGACCTGTTGATCGACGCGGGGCTCTGCTTCTCGACGCTCGGGGGCGAGTTCGGTCTCAACCCGGCCAACTCCATCTTCGGTCCGACGCTCGGCGCGACCCTGGGAGCGTTGACTCCCTTCACGCTCGACGCGAGCCGCGGGAACGACGTGGTCTACGTGTCCCCGCAGCTGCCGCTGGCTCCCGACCCGAGCCTGCTGGGCGTCGTGCTGGCGTTCCAGAGCTGGAGCTTCGACATCACGGCTCCCTCGCCCATCACCGGCTCGTCGCAGATCGTGCGCACGAGGCTGCGCTCCAACGCGGGCGTGGACTAGCGCTGATGTCCAGGCAGGTTCCCTCGGGATCCCGGGGGTGCCCGAGCGGGGCCGACCCCGGAGCCCCGAGTGGGGGTCGTGAGCGCTCAGCGGATCCCGGGCGGGAACTCGGGATCCGCTGAGGCCGAGGGCCTCGTCGCTCGGAACTTGCGCTGCGTGTTCACCGGGTCGGCCCCGTATCATCTCCCGGCGTGCCTCGCCTCTTCTCGCTGTTCTCGCTGCAGGTCCTCGCGGCGCTCCTCTCGGTGGGGTGTTCGCAGGCGAAGCCGGTGCGCGTCGTGCTCGTCACCCTGGACACGCTGCGCTACGACCGCTTCGCCGGGGAGCAGGCCTGCATGCCCGAGCTGCGCGAGCTGGCGCGCGAGGGGCTCGTCTTCGACCAGTTCTACTCCGCGACCTCCAGCACCCTGCCGACCCACGCGTCGCTCTTCACGGGGTTGCACCCCTGGGAGCACGGGGTTCCGCGCAACGGCACCGTGCTGGCGGACGAGCACCGGACGCTGGCGGAGCGGCTCCAGGCGGCGGGGTTCCGGACCGCGGCGGTGATCGCCTCCTACGCCGTGCACGGCAAGTTTCGGTTCGACCAGGGCTTCGACGTCTACCTGGACGAGCTGGAGGACGGCCACTTCAACCGCGCCGAGGTCGTCACGCGCGCGGGCCTGAGCCTGCTGGACGAGCTGGAGGGGGACGACCAGTTCCTCTGGCTGCACTACTTCGACCCGCACCCGCCCTACGGCGTGTCGGCCGGGAGCAACCTGCGCACCGCCGCGCTGCACCAGGCCGCGAGTCGCGACCCCGCGCTCGTGCCGCCGCTCCTGGCGCGCATCGTGAAGCTGTACGACCACGACGTGGCCTACCTGGACGCGTCCCTGGCCGAGGTGCTGCGGCGCGTCCTCGACGAGCGCGACGCCTACGAGACCCACGTGGTGGTGACCGCCGACCACGGCGAGAGCTTCGGCGAGGACGGGGCCTTCGGCCACGGGAAGGGGCTCTGGCGCCCGCAAGTCCACATCCCCACGATCCTGTGGTCGCCGGCGCTCGAGCCGGGCGCGCGGAGCGACGTCGCCGGCTCGGTGGACGTCCTTCCGACGCTGCTCTCGCTCCTGGGGCGGCCCGCGGAGCCCGGACTCCCGGGACGCGATCTAACGCGCGCGAGCTCCGAGCGTACTCAGGCGCTCGGCATGCGCAGGACATTCGTGGAGCCCTTCGAGGACGTGCGCGCGGACGGGAGCGTCGTCCGCGTGTTCGAGCCGAGCTTCTACTCCGTGCGGGACGGCGTGCTCTCGATCGGCAACCGGGAATCGGTTTCCGGCGAAGGCGCCGCGAACGACAGCGAACTCCGACAGCTCTTCGGGGAGTTCGAGGCGACGCTCGCCGCGCAGCCCGTGCACGAGCTCACCGACGACGAGACGCAGGACGGGCTGGAAGATCTGGGCTACACGCGGTGAGACTCTCGACCTGGCTCCTGTTGGCCGCGCTCCTCGCGAGCTGCGGTTCCGAGCGACGCCCGCGCCGCGTCGTGCTCGTGACCCTGGACACCCTGCGCTACGACAGCTTCGACGCGACGATGCCCGCCACGCGCGCCATCGCCGAGGGCGGCGTGATCTTCGACGGCTTCTACTCCGCGACCTCGACGACGCAGCCCACGCACGCGACGCTCTTCACGGGGCTGCACCCGTGGCAGCTCG
>Ga0070726_10004354_pt1 | contig 11349 bp, 7 predicted proteins | sample tdAd471_FD_67275 | JGI IMG/M metagenome (GOLD analysis project Ga0070726, IMG submission 67275) | Marine sediment microbial communities from the Atlantic coast under amendment with organic carbon and nitrate - tdAd47.1 | ecosystem: Environmental > Aquatic > Marine > Coastal > Sediment | place...
TCAAAATCGAAGTCCACTGGAATGTCGTTTTCTCCTGTGATGCCGGTGTGGGCACGGATACCCTGGGGGGGCGAGGTGGCTTCCCGTCGGTTATCGGGTTCCGTTTCCGTGTCGGGGTCATCGCCCGGGATAACGGTGGGGCCGAGGCGGGAGGCATCGTCGTTGATGAAATCTTCCAGCTCATTGTTTTCTTCCGTCCCGGCGTCATAGCCTCGGGCGAAATAGATGAGGGAGCCCGATTCGGGCAGGGGCACGGCGTCGAGGCCCCAGAATCCGTCGTTGGTGCCCAGCAGACCGCTCGCGAGGGAAATAACATCACCGGGTTGGGCGGTAATGGTGATGCGCTGGTTATCCACGAGGTCAGGACCGCCCACGGTGCCCGGTGCGAAACGGGGCACCACGCGCCCCTGGGAGGGCATGGGGATACGGGCGCTCACCACATCGGTCACCTGAGATTGGGCCTGCAATTCGCTGAAGAGTTCGCCGATTTCGCCCGTTTCTGCCAGGGTGCCCATGCCCGAACTGGCAAGCTGGCCCTCTTCCCACACCACCACACTGGTGGAATGGGTGGCGGCCACCACGGGGCTGAGGGGCTGGTTGCTGTTATTTTCGATGAATAGCGTGTATTGGGGCGGGCCGTCGGTCGTGGGACAGCCGGTCAGCAGGGTGCCCACCATCAGGCAAAGGCTCTGGGTGAAGACACGATCGATTCGGGGCATGGTAAAGACTCCGGCACGGATGGGTGCACTGGTTGTTTCCGGGGCCTATGGTACGGAAGCGGATCCGCCACTGTAAAGGGTGTTGGGAGCTGTTCCGTGACTTAACGCACCATCCGCCATAGGTTTGCACAGATCAGGCGGTATATGGTAGTGTTTTCGGGTTTACCATTCAGTACTTTTTTTGCCGCGAACATGAGTCATGATACTGTCGGGTGTTGCGGCGGGTACCTATCCCTATACCGGAGGTTTAGATCGGTGCATCTCTTTCGAAAGCACAGACGCGCGTTGCTGATTTTCATATTCCTTGCCGTGGGTGTTCCCATGTTGTTCTTCGGCATTCCCTGGGGCGGTACGCCCGGTATGCCGGGGCAGGATGTCGAACTGGCCCGTGTAGCGGGCGTGCCGGTGATGGCCTCTGAATTTCACCGCAATCTCACGTCGGCGGGTCGCCGCCAGTCGCAGGGTGCGGGCGAGGTGCCTTCCTTTGCTGAACTGCAGGAGCAGGGCGTTGCGGGCGAAATCTTTGAGCAGATGTTGACCTCGGCACTCATCACAAGCATCGAAGAGAAGCGCAATTTCCACGTGGGGCAGGATTTTCTGGAAGATCAGTTGAAAGACGATCCAAGCTTCCAGGATGATGCCGGCAATTTTAACGGTGCGCGTTTTAACGCCTGGGTGAAGGCCAATCCGAATATGGATTGGGATGCGGTGTACACCAGTATCGAAGAGCAGCTCTCCCGCCAGGCCTATATGAGCGCCCAGCTAGCCTCGGCCAATCGCATTCTGGACAAGGATGTGAAGCAGGAACTGATCGACAATACGTCCAAGATCCAGATGGAATACATCAAGGTCGAGCCGCCCGTCGAACTCTCCGAAGAAGAATTGCAAGCCTACTACGAAGAAAACAAGGCGAACTATCAGGACCCGCCCACCTACACGGCCACCTATGTGGCCTTCTCCCTCCAGCCCAGCGGGCCGGGTGAAGAAGTGGCGCAGGTCTTGGAACGTGCCCGTGGTGGCGAAGATTTCGCGGCCCTGGCCGATGAAGTGTCTGACCTGGAAACGAAAAATGGCGGCGACCTCGGTTGGGTGACGGAGCGCGAAACCGAACTGGATTATCGCAAGCCCCTTTTCACCTTGGCCGTGGGTGACGTTAGTGACCCCGCGAAGGGTCCGAATGGTTACTACATCTACAAGGTGGAAGAAGAGCGGACCAACGAGGAAACGGAGCAGCGTGAAGTCAAGGCCCGTCACATCTTCATCAACGTGACCCTCTCCGATGCCGACCGGCTGGAGCAGGAAGTGGCTGCCGAGAAACTGGCTGAGCTGACGCGGGAGAAAAAAGACCTCGCTGCTGCGGCGACCGAGCTGGGCTATACGGTACAGACGGCGAGCGGCTTTAACGTGGAGAGCACGGAAATCGAAGGCATCCCGAATGTGGATTCCTTTCAGTTTCGCCGGTCCATCGACGAAGAAGCCGGCCGTGAAGCGCCGGAATTCAATGTAATTACGGGTCGTGACAACCTGTATGTCGCCCAGAAGATGGACGAACAGGAAGGCGCGACTCCGCCCCTCTCCGACGTGCGCGCTGAAGTAACCACCGATGCGACGGCCGCGAAGAAGGGCGAAGAGTCCTACCGCGAAGCCACCACGGAATATGCCGAAAAGATTGCGGCCCAGGCCAAGACCCTCGATGAGGTGAAGACGACCTTCCCCGAGTTGGACGTGCAGATTAAAGAGACCCGGCCCTTCACCAAGAAGGAGTATCTCTTCCAGGACCAGATTTATCTGCAGACCCAGGACATCTATGCGGCCCTGGCGGATAAGGAAGAAAACCAGTTGGCCGGTCCCCTCACGGATTTCCTGGGCGGTACCTATTTCATCGCCCTGACGAATCGTATTGAGGCGACGGAAGAAGAGAAGGAAAACTGGGAAGAAGAAGAGAAGAACATCCGCGACCGTATGTTGGCCACGGCCCGCTTCGAACTGACCCAGGACTTTACGATTCATCTGCAGGAAACGCAGTTGCCTCTCGTGAGCGTTTCCATGGATGAAGTCGCCTACAATGCGATGGTGGGCGCCGGTGAAGAAGAGGCGGATGGGGAAGCCGTGACGGACCTGCCGACGGACATCATCGAGATTTCGTCGGAAGACGGGGCCACGGATGAAGCGCCCGCTGAGGAAGGTGCTGCAGAAGACGCAGCGCCGGCGGCGGATGAGGCTTCCTGATCCGGTCATGATGACTTGAGTACACTGGCCTTCCCGTTTACTGCGGGAAGGCCATTTTAGTTTTGATGCCCCGGGATACGTTGGGGTCAATGATGTGTGAGTGAAGAGACGATGGCCGAACCAGAACCCCATTATGCCCAGATTGATATTGACAGTCTGGAGCCCATTCCCCGGAATCCAGTCCACGTGGTGGTCGATAACATTCGCAGTGCCTTCAATGTGGGATCCATTTTCCGAACCTGTGATGCTGGAGCCGTCGCCCATATTCATCTATGCGGCATGGCGGCCCACCCGCCCCACAAGAAACTGGAAAAGACCGCGCTGGGTGCCTTTGAGTATGTGCCCTGGACCTATTACGAGCGCACGAAGGATTGTCTGGCGGCCCTGAAAGCCGAGGGAATTCCTGTCGTGGCTATCGAAGTGACCGATGAGGCCCAGGACTTACACGACTTTGAGTGGTCGCGGCCGGTGGCCATTGTGTTTGGCAATGAAGTGAACGGTATCCACGAGCGAAACCTGAAGCGTTGCGACCACGTGGTAAAGATTCCCATGCACGGGTATAAGAACAGCATCAACGTGGCGAACGCCTTTGGTATCGTGCTTTATGATATACTGGGAAAGTGGAAAGTTCTTTAGGATGTAAAGCAGAGGTTCGAGCATGTACCCCTTCCTGACACCGGAACAACGGAATGGCCCCGCCGAAGTGGGTGGGAAGGCCGCCGGACTGGGTGTCTTGCATGAACTGGAGGCCCCGGTCCCACCTTGGGTGGTGTTGCCGGTTGGGGCCACCGTGGCACCGGAAAAACTCTCGGAAATTTTCCGACAGCTTGATGGGGGGGCGGGGGTGGCCGTTCGCTCTTCGGCACAGAACGAAGACGGGGCAGTGACTTCCCAAGCGGGTGCCTATACCACGCTATTCTGCGACGGACCCGAGGGCCTTGCGAAGGCGATAAACGCGGTGCGGGCGAGTGGCCCACCGACGGCGGATTCTTCCGACATGGCCGTGGTGATCCAGCAACGTATCGATGCCCGCGTCTCCGGCGTTTTGTTTTCCGCCCATCCCAGTAATGCCCACCCGGACCGAGCCTATGTGGAAAGCGTATCTGGTGCGCCGGGAAAATTGGTGGATGGTGCTGCGGTCCCCCATTGCGCCTGGCTGGAGCCTTTCAGCGGAGTGATGGTCGATGGGGAGGTGGCCGAGCCTGCTAGCCTGACCCACGAAGTATTGCGCCAATTGTGCACGTGGTTACGGCGGGCTGAGGAGGCCTTGGGGCGGGCGGCCGACATCGAATGGGCCGTCGACGGGGAAGGACTCTGGCTCCTGCAACTTCGGCCTGTAACGCGCCTCTACCTCGACCGGAGCTTAGGTCCGCCCGTGGCGGCCACCTCCTGGTTCTTCGACCAGCGATTTTCCCGGCCCCTCACGCCCCTGACCCGGAGTGCCCTGCTGCCCCGTATCGTGGAGGCCGGTATCGTGGAGGCCCTGAGCTTGTGCGGAAAGACGCCGCCGGAGCCCTTGGTCTACGACTACGGCGGGCAGGTCTATGTGGCCCACGCGGCCTACGCGGACCTGTTGGGCGGGGTGCCTTCGCGATGGTTAACGAAGGATTTGGCCCAACTTTTCCCGGAAGAGCGCGGGGCACCGAAGTATTTCCCCGGGCCCGGGGTTTTCTGGGCGGGACTGTCGCTTCTTTGGCAGGAACGCCGTAACGCCCTTGTTAACCGACGGGCCTGGCGCGGATACTGTGCGCGGCTGGATGTGGCGCTGGCGGCCATTCCAGACGCATCAGGGGAGGACGTGGAGGAATGGGGTGAGGCCTGGGAAGCCCTGGATCAACTCACGATGGCGTTTTTGCGCATCCATCGGTGGAGCATCGCCCTCGCCGATGGTGGATTCGGAGTCTTTTGTGGACTGACCGCTAAACTTCCAGCGCGATGGCGTGCCGCCCTCCACCGCAGACTCCAGGCCAGGGTGCGCCTCATTACCCTGGAAGCAAATCGTGCGAAGGAGGAGGGAAACCTGGCGGCCTATGGCCACCGATCCGCCTCGCTCGACTACGGGGACCCGACTTGGAGTGAAGCGATAGACGATCATGATCTGCCTTGCTTGCCCCTTCTGGATGCCCTGCGTGGTCGCTCTGAAGCCCGTGGGGGACTGGCACGGCTGCTGGAGATGCGGGAGGAGCAGCGTTTCGTGTGGGAGATGGTTCTGGCACGGCAGCGGCGGCTGGCACTGCGGGCGGGGGACACCCTTTGTGCGCGGCAGCAGCTGGCCCACCGGGACGAGGTGTTCTGGCTGACCATTGATGAAGTGGTCGATGGATTGGCGGGAAGAGCCACCCCATCACCGTCGGTTATCGCGCAACGACAACGACACGCCCGGGTCTATCGCGCCGTCTCGCGGCCTACCCATCTTGCGCCGGGCGATGAAGTCGCGATGCCCGATGTTGGGGGGAGCGCCCAATCTTTTAGGGGCATCGGTGCGTCCACGGGGACGGCCCGGGGGCGTGCGGTGGTGGTGGAGCCAGGTGGGGATGTGGCACAGGTGGACGGAGGGGACATTCTGGTGCTCCCCTGTCTCGACCCCGCCGCGACGGCCATCATGGGGCGGGTGGCCGGCCTGGTTATCGAGCGGGGCGGACTCTTATCTCACGCCGCCATCGTGGCGCGGGAATATGGGGTGCCCCTCGTCATCGGGGTGCCGGATATTGTGTCGATAGTGCGTACGGGTGAGCTGTTGCGGATAGACGGGGAGCGGGGCGTGGTGGTGCGGGAGGGGTGACGCGGTTTCGTCTGCAACAGGAGCTTGGACATTCCTGTCCGAGGCAGGTGGTACGCAGACGTATCAGCCCATTACGTGACAGTCTATTGGTTTTGGGGTGAAATAATTTCAGCTTGGGCGTGTCAGGAACGCTGTGGGAAAATGGTTTGTGTTGGCTTGAGGCAGCGTGTTGTGGAGAGACGCCTATGGCCCTTGCAGCCTTTCGTGTGCTTTGTCTCGGACAGGAATGTCCAAGCTCCTGTTGAAAAATCGCCCGGCGGGGTTTCCGCCGGGCGATGGGAGTTGGGGGCTGGTTATTTCACGTAGGGCGCGGTGACGTGGGTGGGTTCCCAGTGTTCGGGGGCGCGCCAGAGTTGAGACAGCGTCAGTTGGCGAATCATCATGAACTCTTTGGGCAGGCGATCGTAGAGTTTGATGAAGAGTTCTTCGTGGGAGAGAATCTCTGCTTCCCAGATGGCGCGGTCAACGGACATGATTTCGTCAAACTCGTCTTCCGTGAAATCGAGACCGGTCCAGTCGATATCTTCATAGCGAGGTACCCAACCCAGGGGGCTTTCCTCGGCGTAGGTGCGGCCATGGACTTTGTCGACAATCCATTTGAGGATCCGCATGTTGTCGCCGAATCCGGGCCACACGTACTTTCCGTCTTTGTCTTTACGGAACCAGTTCACCCCGAAAATGCGGGGGGGATTGGAAATGGAACGGCCTACGTCCATCCAGTGGCTCCAGTAGTCGCCCATGTGGTATCCGATGAAGGGCAGCATGGCGAAGGGATCGCGGCGCACGTTGCCGACGGCACCCGTGGCGGCGGCGGTGGTCTCCGAGCCCATGGTGGCGGCAAGATAGACGCCGTAATTCCAGTTGTAGGCCTGCATGACGAGCGGTACGGTGGAGCTGCGCCGTCCGCCAAAGATGAAGGCTTCCAGGGGCACGCCCTTGGGGTCTTCGTAGGCGGGATCGGCGCACGGACAATTAGCCAGGGGTGCGGTAAAGCGGGAGTTGGGGTGGGACGAGGGGCGTCCGCATCCGGCGGTCCAGGGGTTGCCGTTCCAGTCCGTCAATTCGGGCGGCGTCTCTTCGGTCATGCCTTCCCACCAGACATCGCCATCGGGCGTAAGGGCCACGTTGGTGAAGATGGAGTCGTGCTTGATGGACTCCATGGCGTTGGGGTTGGAGTCGTAGGAGGTGCCGGGCGCCACGCCAAAGAAGCCTGCTTCCGGGTTGATGGCGTAGAGCTTGCCGTCGTCACCCGGTTTGATCCAGGCGATATCGTCGCCCACCGTTGTGATTTTGTAGCCGTCAAGCTCTTTCGGGGGAATGAGCATGGCGAAGTTGGTCTTGCCACAGGCGCTGGGGAACGCGGCGGCCACATAGGTCTTGACTCCGCTGGGCTCCGTCACGCCGAGGATGAGCATGTGCTCGGCGAGCCAGCCCTGATCCCGGGCCATACAGGAGGCGATGCGGAGGGCGAAGCATTTCTTGCCGAGGAGGGCATTGCCGCCGTAGCCACTGCCGTAGGACATGATAGCCCGTTCTTCGGGGAAGTGGACGATGTATTTCTCGTCATTATTGCAGGGCCACGGGACGTCTTCCTGCCCGGGGGCGAGTGGATGGCCCACGGAATGGATACACGGCACGAATTCGCCCTTTTCTCCAAGGTGCTCGATGACAGCCTTCCCGGCGCGGGTCATGATGTGCATGTTCACGACGACATAAGGCGAATCGGTGATCTCGATGCCGATGTGGGATATATCCGAGCCCAGGGGTCCCATGCAGAAGGGAATGACATACATGGGGCGTCCCTGCATGCAGCCATCGAAGAGTCCGTTGAGTATTTTCTTCATCTCATCGGGCTGCATCCAGTTATTGGTGGGGCCGGCGTCTTGCTCCCGTCGGCTGCAGATGAAGGTGCGGTCTTCCACCCGGGCCACATCTTTGGGATCAGAGCGGAAGAGGTAGCTGTTAGGACGCTTTTCTTCATTGAGTTTGATGGCCATGCCGGAGGTGGTCATCTCGCCCATGAGGGTGTCGTACTCTTCCTTTGATCCGTCGCACCAGACCACGCTGTCCGGTTTGCAGCGTGCGGCGACTTCCTGAACCCAGGCGATGAGCCGTTGGTGTTTCACATAGGACGGCGTTTCCATAGCAACCTCTCTTTCCAGGGGCCCACCCTGCGATCATGTCTTTCATTCTTTGATTGCGTTCTACAATGAGAAGTGCAATTCACGTGCCAAGCCGGGGTGGTGGGAGTCCCGGGAGGCACATTGACCCGCGCTCATACGGTTGTTGGTGCACTATACGGGCTGGCTGCGCCGTCGTCAAGAATGAACCGGGTGATCGAGGAGATGGCGCGTGAGCGCAGGTGTATCGCAGGCGGGACGCAAGTGCGCATATGCTTGCACAGGTTTGCGTAGTGACGGTGATCCCGGGAGACTATTCGACCGAACCGGTTGCCGCATCGTAGCGCCACGTCTGGTCGGGGTAGGGGTGGTCCGGCAGTTGGGCGATAAGCCCTTTTGCCACCAATGCGTCAAGGTTTGGCGGCCAACCGTCCTCTTTGTTCTTGTAGCTCTTGAGGAGGTTGTTCAGCACCTTCAGCCGATTCTTTTTTTCCTCATCGAGAAGTGTGGTATTACGCATGACACCATCCTCACCGAGGAAGAAGGTGCCGCCCAGGGGGTCGTTCATGGGGATGGGCATGATACCGGCGCCGGCCAGTTCCTGGATGGACTCGGGGAAGCGGCCTGCCCGTTGGTTGAAGGCGAGCACGGCCTGGTTGAGTTGCTCGGTGTGGGCGCGGATGTCGATCTCGATGAGTTTGCGCTGGGCCACTTCGCGGAGGAGCTTATCGTCGCTGTCGACCATGCGATTCCACATGGCGAGCTCCACATCGGCCAGATTGTATTGGCCCTGAAGCTGGGTGGCGAGTTCGCGGACGAATTCGGGGCAGCCGTCGATAGCCGCGGCCATGCTGAGGTAATGGGTGGCCCGTTCCTTGGAGCCGGGCTCGTCTTTCCGGTTCAAGAGGAAGATCATGGCGAGCTCATAGGGCAGCTGATGATTGCGGGGATTGGCGATAACGCCTTGCTCCAGTAGGGCAATACCCGCATCATCATCGGCCTTGAGCGCGGCGAGAAACATGCCGCCGTAGCGGTAGGCGTCGCCAAAATAGGGGTCGAGTTGCACGACCGTGTTCAGCATCTGATTGAGCCAGGTGAAATTGCGTTCGCCCTTGGATTCAGTCGCAATGTATTGAATGCAGCGAAGCCAGAGGAGATCGGCGACTACGTTGTTCATGCCGCCGGTGAAATGATTGAGCAGCTTTTGATTGGGCAGGAAGAGAATCTCTTCGCCCTGCTCGGCCGCGCGGACGGCATTGACCTGGCGCTGGGCAGCAACGGCCCCGAGGAAGACGGCGAAGGCGCAGACGGCGGCGATGATGCGGCGGGTCATGGTCACACGTCCTTTTCCTGAAAGGCGAGGGCCGCCAGGATGAGCAACGTCATGGTATACATGAGTCCATAAACGAGGACCCAGACGACATAGGCCCCGGAGACATCGATGCCGTTGGCCGCTTCCCGGGTCAGGTCAAAGTTACTCAGGTTCGGGATGACGTAGTAAGCGGCTTCGAGGAGGGCCTTGGCGGAGGTGCCGTCAAATTGAGGCGGCAGATCGCGGAAGACTTCGGTGGCGTGGCCGAAGACCGCCACAGAAAAGACGATAATCGCCCCGAGTATGGGGGAGGTGAGCGATGACATAAGGACCGCGAAAGCGGTAATCAACATGAGCTTGGCGTATATCAGGAGGATGGCGAGAAAAAAGGTCAGGTGGAGGGTTCCGCCAAGGAGGAGGATGTAGACCGAGGAAACCACCGTCATGGTAACCGTTACGACGGCGAGCAGGGCGACGAGGCCGAGATATTTTCCGAGAATAAATTCGTAGCGCTGCATGGGCTGGGCAAGGATGGTGTAGAGCGTGCGCTTGTCGATCTCCTTGTAGATCAGGCTCGTGCCCACGAAGATGGCAATGAGGATGCCGAAAATCGATGTGGCGCTCAGGGCAATGTCTTTGACGATCTTGATGTCCTGTCCGATGCTGATCCAGCCCAGGGCCTTCGAGCCGAAAATGGTGACGGCCGCGAAGAAGAGCAGCACATAAAGGACCTTGTCACGGATGGACTCCCGGAAGGTGTTCTGGGCAATGGTGAAGATACGCATTAGCGGGCCTCCTCGTTGGTGGGGGTCTGCTGGCGGAGGAAAAAGTCTTCGAGGGATTCCCGAATGGGGGTAAACTGGACGATGCGCCCGCCCTGTTGTTGCAATTGCTGCACGGCTTCATTGGCAGCGGCTTCATCGGGCAAGACGAAGATATCCTGTTCGTCCAATGCGCGGTAGTCGGTGGCACGTTCCCGCAGGGTGCGCCGCGTTTCATCGGAGAGGCCCGCCGTGATGATTTCCACGGCCTTGGTCTGGCTCTCCAGGAGCTGGTCGATGCGCCCGCGGTGGGTCAGTTTTCCCTTGACCAGAATGCTGACCCGGTCGCAGATCTGCTCCACATCGCTCATGACGTGGGAGCTGAAGAAAAGCGTTTTCTTTTCATCGCGACAGCGCATGATGAGATCGCGAATCATACGGCGGCCAATGGGGTCGAGGCCGCTCATGGGCTCGTCGAGGATAAGTAAGGGTGGGTCTCCCATCAGGGCTACCGCAAAGCCGATACGTTGGCGCATACCCTTGGAGAAGCCCTTAATGCGCTGATCGGCGATGTCTCGCAGATCGAGGAGATCTGAGAGCTTATCCCACTGATGGTTCCGCTCTGCCGGACTCAGATTGCGGAGTTTGCCATAAAAATCGAGGGTCTCTTTGGGGGTGAGGTATTCATAGAAATAGGGCTGCTCTGGCAGATAGCCAATGTGCTGTCGGGCCTGGGGGGTGCGGACGCTTTCTCCGAAGACAAAGGCTTCCCCCGAAGTGGGCTTCAGCAGGCTGCAGAGAATCTTGATGGTCGTGGTTTTTCCGGCGCCATTACGGCCCAGGAATCCGTAGACCTCATTCTCTTCAATCGTCAAATCGAGGCCATCCAGCGATTTCACCGAGGCCTTGCCGACTTCGCGGTAAATCTTGCTCAGGTTCTTGGTGACAATTGCACTCACGGGTAGACACTCCTCAACCACCTGGGGCTTCTGCTACGGGGGGAATTTTAACGCGGGTCTCGTAGACTTGTAAAGTATACTCAGGATACACTGAGTGATAGCGAACGTGGTGTGGTACTACCGAGACCGATTGGCCACGTAGTGCGCAGTTCTACAATGCAGAGAGCACCCGGCGGATATATACATGAACGTCAAGTCCATAGCCTTACAGAATTTTCGGGGTTTCAAAGACCTTGAGCTGACACTGTCTGACAATCTAACTGTCATCATAGGGGAAAACGGTGCCGGCAAGTCGAGCCTCCTGGATTCGCTGGCCATTATGCTTTCCTGGGCAATCGCACGTATCCGGACCGATAACGGGTCGGGTCAGCGCATCAAAGATACGGACGTGCGCAATGGGGAAACAGGAGCGACGCTCCGTTGTGAAGTGGAACATAAGGGCAACCGCTTTGAGTGGACACAGTCTG
>Ga0070726_10004356_pt1 | contig 11347 bp, 8 predicted proteins | sample tdAd471_FD_67275 | JGI IMG/M metagenome (GOLD analysis project Ga0070726, IMG submission 67275) | Marine sediment microbial communities from the Atlantic coast under amendment with organic carbon and nitrate - tdAd47.1 | ecosystem: Environmental > Aquatic > Marine > Coastal > Sediment | place...
CGTGCAAGGGCGATCCGCTGTTTCTGGCCGCCGGAAAGAACAATCCCCCTTTCCCCCACCAGGGTTTCAAAACCGTTTGGAAAAGCGGTGATGGCATCATAAATGGATGCTTTTCGGGTTGCGTCTATCAATTGGGCGTCTTCGATGGTGTTACTGCCGAAGGTGATGTTTTCCCGGATGGTGCCGTCGAACAGAAAGGGCTCCTGGGGCATAAATGAAATTCCCGATCGAAGGTCGCGAATCCGGATCTTGCGAACGTCGACCCCGTCCAGCCGGACCCGGCCCCGGGACACATCGAATATCCTCGGTATAAGGCTCAAAAAGGTGGACTTACCGCTTCCCGGAGGTCCCACGATCCCGAGGGTTTTCCCGGGATCTATTTTGATGTCGATCCCGTCCAGGGCCGGAAACATATTGGATGCAGAAGCATATGGGGCGTAGGAAAACCCGACGTTCTCGAAGGTTATGGCCCCGTCCATATGTTCCAGGGGGATCGCTCCGGGGGCATCCTCGATCTCCGGCGCTGTCTGCATGATTTTATCGATCCTGTCCAGGGATGCCTTGCCCCGCTGGATGAGGTTCGTGACCCATCCCGTGGCCATCATGGGCCAGGTCAAGAGGCCGAGATAACTGATAAACGCGACAAAATCCCCCGGCGTAATGGTAAAGGTGATGGTCTGTCGGCCCCCGAGGAAGAGAACGATGGCCAGGCTTAGATTTGAAAAAAAGACCATCATGGGAAAAAAAGATCCGGTAATTCTAACCAGACCTAAATTTTTCTCGATATAATCTCTCGAAACCGCTTCGAGCTTGGATGCGGCGTCCTGTTCCCGGTTGTAGGCCTTGATGATGCGAATACCGGCAAACCGTTCTCTCACGACTTCGGTGAGCTCCGAAAAAGCCCCCTGCACCGCCCCGTAATGCCGGTGCATTTTTCTGCTGAAAAAGCGTGCCCCGAAGACGATCATCGGCATGGGGATAAGGACAAAAGCGGTGAGCCGGACATTGATGTAGGCCATAAAGCCGATGGCAGCAGTACCCAGAACAACGGCATCGGTGAGGGCCACCATGCCCATGCCGGTGGCCATTCGTACGTGTTGAATATCATTGGTGGCATGTGCCATGAGATCGCCGGTTTTGACGTTGACGAAATATCCGGCTGAAAGTGTTTGAATATGGGAAAAGAGTCGGTTGCGCAAACCTTCTTCCACCCGCCGGGATGTGCCCATGAGACAGCGCCGCCAAACATACCGAAACACCCCGATCATAAGGGCAAGCCCGATAATGTAGAGGGCATACGTTAACAGCGTTACCGTCTCGATTCGATATTCGGCAATATCGTCCACAACCCATTTTATGATGCGGGGAATGAAAAGCTGGAGAAAATCGACGGCCACCAGACAGACAAGACCCAGGAAAATCAAACGTCGTTTTTCGATAAGATACGGCTTTATTAAATATAAGGATTTCATTTTTTCAACAATCAACACACCTTATAACAGAATCTGAAAACGGTCAAATATTCGTGGGAAAATCGAAAAATATTCCACCGGTCATTGCGTTGACTTTCCCAAATTCGATTGCTATGATACCTGATTATGGAACAAGGTAACATCGTTGAATATATCGACCGCCAAAAAATCATATGTTCGGTGGTATTGGAAGTAAAAAATCAAAGACTTAGACTTCTAACCGAAACCAACCGGGAAGTCAACCTATCCTCCAGACGTCTATCCCACACCTGCAATATGCGTCTCGATCTCTCCATGGGGAGGCATAAAATGGTCGACGCCTTGAAGGCCATCGCCGCCCGGCGAAATGCCTTGATCAGCCACATCGACATCAAGGAGTTGTGGGAAGTTTTAAATACGGAACAAGAATGGATCGATCTGAAGACAATGACGGAATTCTGCTTTCCGGACACCTCCAACTGCGATCATGAGTCCTCCGTACAACGGGCTTTTTTTCAAAACAAGCGCTACTTTAAATTCAATTACAATCGTTTTTTCCCCAACACCCAAGAAAGCGTCGAAAAAAAAGTCGCCCAAGAAAAAAAAGTCGCCCGCAGGAACCGTATGGCCCAGGAAGGCGGCGACTGGCTGGCCGGCATAATCAACGACAATCTTCCCTCCATACCCGACGATAAAATGGAGATTGTAAACCTGCTCAAATCATTTTATCTTTTCGAAAAGGAGAACGAGCACTACGACCTGGGCAAGGCCATCCTCGCAAGGGCGGGCATCGATCCTGACGAAGGAATATTCAAGCTTCTGGCAAAACTGGGGGTGTTCGATGAAAACGAAAATACAGACCTCCACCGGTATAATATATCACCCGATTTTCCTGAAAAGGTCATGGATTTTGCCACCGAGCGTATCCGTTCAGCCCAAGGCACGACAGACGCCGGCCAACGGAAAGATCTCACCATGCTTTCCTCGATGACCATCGACGGTCAGTCGACCCTGGATTTCGATGATGCCATCAGTATCGAGGATCATGGCGATCATTATCGCCTGGGCGTCCATATCGTCGATGTGGGACACTTTGTCAAAAAAGGAGATCTCATCGACCGGGAAGCCATCGCCCGGGGAAGCTCCATTTACATGCCCGACCAGAAGATTCCCATGCTGCCCACCAGTCTGGCCGAAGATCTCTGCAGCCTCAAAGCCGGTCAGCTGCGTCCTGCAATCAGTATACTGGTAAATTTAACCCGGTTTAGCGAAATCATCGATTATGAAATCGTTCCGAGCATGATCAAGGTCGAGCACCAGCTGACCTATTACGATGTCAACACCATCGGGGACGACGATCAAAGAATCATTATCCTCCGTGATATCGCAGAAAAATTTCGGCAGAAGAGAATGGCGGGCGGGGCGGTTCAGATAACCCTCCCTGACATCAATGTCTGGGTCGGCAACAACGGGGAAATCACCGTGAGCAGGATCAACCGGGAAAGCCCCGCAAGGATGCTGGTTTCCGAGATCATGATCATGGCCAATTGGCTGATGGCCAAATTCCTGGCAAAACACAATATCCCCGCAATATACCGGTCTCAGAAAGGACCCCGGGAGAGGCTCTATAAAGGTGCCAAGGGGACACTGTTCCAAAACTGTATGCAGCGAAAGATGTTAAGCCGCTTTGTGCTCGGGACCGAGCCTGAAAATCATTCGGGATTGGGACTGAATGCCTATGTCACGGCAACATCCCCCATTCGAAAATACTTCGATCTTGCCACTCAGCGGCAGATACGGGCCGTTCTGGGGCTGGAGGCCCCGTCGACCTCCGAAGAAATCGATGGAATGATTCAGGTGCTCGAACTCCCCATGAGCCATGTGATGAAGCTGCAGCACAACCGCCACCGATACTGGCTGTTGAAGTATCTTGAAAAAAGAATCGGACAGAAAGAAGAGGCGGTGGTACTCTACAAAAAAAGAGACAACTATCAAATACTGATCACCGAATACATGATAGAGAAGGACCTGTCGGCATCGAGCGGCATCGATTTGCATCCCGAGGATCTGATCCAGGTGACCATACAACATGTCAATGCAAGAAAAAACGTGTTGTCCGTATTTATGGGCTAACCCGGCTTTTTTGAAATATTCGAGGAACCCCAACACCCATGCGCGTATTATTCTGGTATTGTGATCGTTTTGACTGGACCCCTGCCATTAAAACCCTTCCGGAGGTTCCCGACGCCGAACCTGCTGAAAACCGCGATGCGGTGGTGGCGTTTGTCCACATTGAGCCCCAGGATGTCCAAGACGATAGTACGGCTGAAACCAAGCTGGTGAAAAACGCCAAGTGGCTGGCCCGGAAATGGGAGATCACCCGGGTGGTTCTCCATTCCTTCACCCATCTGGGGCAAGAAAAGGCCGACCCTGCCGAAGCTCGGGCATTGTTGGACCGGAGTCAGAAACGGCTTCAAAATGCAGGCTATTCGGTGGATCAGACCCCCTACGGATATTTTCTGGATCTGGCCATCAAAGCCCCCGGCCACCCGCTGGCCAGGATCTACAAAGAATTCTGACCCGGATGACCCCTAAAATTTTTTAACCCTGGACCCCGTCAAACCGCTTCAAACCAATTCTGCTTCCTATTTTTCCGGATTCTGTCCGGATCGAAAATCCGGCCGTTCATGACAATATAGACACCCGGACCGAGGATCTGGACCGCAGCAACCGCACAACCGATGTTAAACGCAGCATCGCTGTATTTAAACCGGGCCGGCTCCATGGCCCCGGTGAGCACCATGACTTTATCGGGAATGGTTTTCAGCTGTTTGGCGGTTTGAATCATGGTATCTGTTCCGTGGGTCAATACAATTCTTTGATGTTCATCCGATGCAACCCTTTCGGAAATCAACCGGCGGTCTTCATCGGTCATATCGAGACTGTCCTTGTGCAATAAGGGAGCGATCTCGTACGTAAAGTTCACATTCGCTTCCTGCAATATCTCCCCGATTTTGGGTTCTCCCACCTCATAGGTGCTTTTCCGGTCAAAGTACACCTTGTCGATGGTCCCGCCCACCGTAAAAATCTTTATTTTCATGGCACACACCCATTTACTTTTTGGGATCACTTCCAATTGAGCAGGTGTGATCCCAAAGGGTTCAAGGAATCGAGGGTTCAAGGGTTCGAGTGACCCGCCACAAAACAGGCGGATAAAAATGCTAAAAAATTACAAAGCGTTGAAAGTTTCGGCCCTTGGATCCTTCCAGAAAAGGCTTTTGATGATGATTCTATTTAACACCTTTAGAACAGACGCGTGATCTCATCCACCTCAAAGCTGGGCCACGGCACCGGCCCTTCCGGGCCCACGGCGTCGATGCCGCGACCGGGGTCCGTCACCTCGCCGATGCGGGTGACATGGATTCCGGCGTCTCGAATCCCTTTCATAAGCGGCTCGGCAATATTCCCGCGGCAGCAGATGAGAAGGCTGCCGGAGCCGATCAGGCCCATGGGGTCGATGTGGAGCAAGCGGCATATCTTTCGGGTTTCCGGAAAGACCGGAATCCTCTCCATTGCCACCCGGATCCGATGTCCTCCGGCAACGCTCAATTCTAAAAGTGCCGTGGCCAAACCGCCCTCGGTAATGTCGTGCATTCCGCTCACGCCCGGGAAGCTTCCGGCGATGTCGGCTTCCTCCAAAATACCGATGGAAAACAGAAACTGTCTGCAGGCTTCGATCTCGGTTTTGGACATTCCCAGGGCCGCCAGCCGGTCACCGAACTCCCGGGCGATGATGGCCGTCCCTTCCACGGCAACGGCCTTGGTCAGCAGCACGCTGTCCCCCGGCTGAATGTTGCGTTTATCGACAAGGTCCCCCTTTGCAACGGTTCCGGCCAGCATGCCGATAATTACCGGTCTTGTGACGGCATCGGTGATTTCCGTGTGCCCGCCGCACAACGAAATATTCCACTGCCGGGACACCGATTCGAGCTCATGCATGACCTTTCCAACCGCTGACGGCGCAACACCGGCCGGGAACAAAAGGGTGGTCAACAGCCACCGGGGCGTAGCCCCTGAAGTGGCGATATCGTTGGCGTTGACCAGCACCGCATAATGCCCCACGTGATCGGTGGCAAAGGTTATGGGATCCGATTTAATCACCAGAACTTCATCCCCATCGATATCCACCGCAGTGGTGTCTTCGCCCACGCCGGCGTGGATGAGCACCGAGGGGTCGTGGAAATTGAATCGATCAAGGAATTTTTCAAGGAGATCGTTGGGCAATTTCCCCATGGAAAGGGGCAGTCCCAACCGGATAATATCTTTGATCTCGTCCAGGTCCGAGGCCCTGAAGTCGCTGTGGATCTTCAGGGATCCGGATGCGGCGCCGTCGCCCAGAAGCGCGGTCATGCATCCTGCCGCCTGTCCGGCCTGGATGTCGAAGATGTAGTCACCCACCATGAGAACCTGCTGGACGTCCACATTCAGGGTTCGGGCGGCCAGCAGGACCCCGGCGCCGCTGGGCTTTATATCCACCGGTGTTTCCCTGGAAACGACGACGTCAAAATCTGAAATATCCAGGGCGTTAAAATTTTCCAGCGCCCGTTCGATGCACGAAAGACGATTTCGGGTGATGAGTCCCACACCGATTCCCTTGGATCGAAGATACGCGATCAAGTCCTCTGCGCCGGGGTTGGGTTCCGAATGAACGGCAGCCTCCATTTCAAACTGTTCCAGCATCGAAAGGAACGTTTCACGCTCGAACCGGGTGGGAAGGCCCTCGATAAATTCCAAAACAGGGTCATCCGGCGGGCAGCCGATCTCCTTTTTTAAACGGGGAAAATCCAGGGTCCCGGGTTTGCTCAGGGTGCCGTCGAAATCGAACAGCACGGCGTTTATGCGGTAGGCGGTATGGATCATTGTATCTTTCCTCGACCCCGATTATTCATGAAAATTTATCCGGTTTCCGAAGGTGAAGACCGATGTTTGAGCGCTTGCAGCCGGTGGGGATAATTTGAAATAATGCCGTCCACTTCCCAGAAAATAAATTTCTCCATATCCTTCCGGTCATCGACGGTCCAGACAAACACCCTGCCGCCCCGGCGCTGCAGGCTACGGACGAAGTTTTTTCGCAGAAGCTTATGATGCACGGCCGCCCCATCCAGAAATCTCGGCAGCAGGCCGGGGAAGATGCACCATGCGGCGTTTCTCATATTCTCTTTTAGGGTCCGCCGCCTTGAAATGGAAACAACCAGCATCATCGGCAGCCCAAGGCCGCCCGTGTGCAGCCGTTCCAGCAGGTCGACATGGGAACTGGACACCACACTCCCTTCTGAAATCGGCGATGCTTCCAATTCTTTGGAAAAATTATCCGCTTTCCGGAAATGTTTGATTTCAATATTTACGGGAACCGGCCGGATCGCTGCAAGACAATCCGACAACAACGGCGCCCGATCATCATGGCCGGTGACGGCTTGAACCTGGGGATACGTCAAGTTTCTCCAGGGGGGCGTATCCGGGTTGAGACGCGCGTCATGAACCACGATAAACCGGCCGTCGCCGGTTTCGTGAACGTCCATTTCGATCATGTCGACGTTTTCATCTTTCGCTGCCTTCAGCGCAGGAATGGTATTTTCAATGTGCCGGCGGCAAACCCCGCGATGGGATATTATTTTAGGGAAATGGTGTATTCGATCCACAATGACATCCCGAATTTTTCAGGACATGGATGGTCCGGGTCAAAGACGGGCTACACATCGAAGGGCGTAAGGCTTTCAAACCCATGGTCGGTGATCAGAATGGTTTGTTCGAACTGGGCGGAAAGGGAACCGTCTTTGGTCACCGCCGTCCACTGATCGTCGAGTATAACCAGCTCCTTTTTACCCAGGTTGATCATCGGTTCAATGGTAAAAACCATTCCCGGGATCAGACGAATGCCGTCTCCTTTTCTGCCGAAATGGAAAATTTGGGGCGGCTCATGGAATTCAAGTCCCACACCATGCCCGACAAACTCCCTGACCACCGAACATCCCTGTTTTTCGGCATATTGTTGAATGGCCCATCCAATATCGCCCACGGTGTTACCGGGTCTGGCCATGGACAAGCCCTGAGCGAGGCTCTTCTTGGCCACCCCGACGATCTTCTTGGCTTCAGGCCCGGGTGTTCCCACGAAAAAGGTTTTGCTGACGTCGGCATAATAGCCGTCGAGTATGGGGGTGACGTCGACATTGACGATATCCCCGTCTTGCAGGGCCCTTTCCCCGGGGATGCCGTGACAGATCACTTCGTTGATGGACACACACACGCTTTTCGGAAACCCCCGATAGTTCAGGGGCGCCGAGACACCGCCGCGGGCCAGTGTAAATTCGTGCACCAGGGTGTTGATATGGTCGGTGACCACCCCCGGCCGGATTTCAGGCACCACCCGATCGAGTATGTCCAACGCCAGACGGCCGGCCCTTTTGATGCCTTCGATATCCGCCGGCTGTTTGAGCCGAATCCCGTATTTGTCGGCGTATTCTGCCTTGAGATTTTTCGGATCAGACGCGTTCTTTCCCAGACAGCACTTTTTGTATTTGAACCCGCTTCCACAGGGGCATGGATCGTTCCGATTGACCTTGAGTGTCTTATTTTTCATCATATTTTACATCCCAACCCATAGTGTTGATATACGGGATTTAAGTTTATGTCAATTTTTTATCTTAAATTACGGGGACTAATCCCAATTTCTCACAGGTTCGGTTCCGATCATTTGCCGTAAGTGTCGTAGCACACTTTTTCATATTGCAGAGATTCCTTGGGGTGGGAAGGCTTTTGTTCCCCGGGATATCCGATGGCAATGATGGATTCGACATTTAAATTCTCCGGGATATTTAGCACCTCGCGGATATACTGTTCCGCTGTTCGGGTCTGATCGTACATTCTTTTTCGGATCTGAATCCAGCAGCTTCCCAGGCCCAGGGATTCAGCGGCCAGGTGAAGGATGATGGACGCGATGGCGGCATCCTCGATCCACACATCGCATTTTTCAGGATCCGCACAGACAACGATTCCCAGTGGTGCATTTTTTAGAAATGACGCACCGTGGGGTTTGGCCTTTGAAAGTTTTTCCAGCAAACCGTTGTCGGTCACCACCACGAACTCCCAGGGATTGAATCCCCGTGACGACGGTGAACGGAGCGCTGCTTCCACGAGCCGGTCGATTTTCTCGGACGCCACGGGTTTATCCAGATATCTTCGGATGCTTCTACGCTGTTGAACCAGAGATAAAAACATAAGTTGTTCTCCTCTTTTTTATCGTCCCTTGGTTGAAAATTCTTTGCTTTTCCCGGCAAAAAATTTCATAATTTAAACGAAGGTGTAATGATCTAACGTGATCTAAAATACCCAGCTTTTTAAAATAAAAATCGGATTATAAAATCGATTCAACTTTTTTGCAAGGATGCCGGCCATTAAAAAATGAAAATCATCTCCAAAAGCGTTGATGATTTTTAAGGATTCAAGGGGTCAAGGATCCAAGGATTCGAGTGAAATGCTTAAAAATCACAGACACCTGAAAGTTTGGCAAACGTAGTACAGCTCTGTTTGAATCTTTATAGAATAACAAAATTTTTTCCAAAAGAAGAATGTGGCAAGAAAACAACTTCAGACGACTTGAGGTCATTATAGATTGCCGATGGTTCTGTTTGCGAATTGGAAACATAGGTCCTGCTTTCAGGCGATTTAAATTATGTAAATAAAAAAATTTAAAGGCTCTCAAGGATGATACACAGGAAGTTGAAAGGATGCTCAAAACGCTGATAAAGTCTTTAGAAAAAACCCTTGAATCCTTGACCCCTTGAATCCTCGAACCCTTTTCTCCAACAAAATTGGAGAAGAACCAAAAATGAAAATACTGCTGATCTATCCATACTGGCTGGAAAAAAGAACCCGCACCGAAGATGTGACGGTCCCGCCCATCGGCATCTACTACATCGGCGCCGTCCTCAAAGAAAACCATTACGATGTGGAGATATTAAACTGGTGCCGCATCCATGAAACCCCCGAAGCGATCGAAGGGATCTTGAGAGAAAAAAAGCCCGATGTCATCGGATTTTCCATTCTCCAGGCCAATCGCTGGGGCGGCATCGACATCGCCCGGATCGCCAAACAGATCGATCCGGGCGTAAAAATCGTTTTCGGCGGCGTCGCCCCCACCTTTTTGTGGGAGCATTTCTTGACCCATTTTCCGGAAATCGATTTTGTAGTCATCGGCGAAGGCGAATATACGTTTTTAAATCTCATCCAATGGATCCAAAGCGACAAAAAACAGCCGATCACCCGCATCAAAGGCATTGCCTTCAGAAAAAACGGGCGGGCGGTCCGGACAGAACCGGCCGAACCGATTCACGATTTGGATGCTCTGCCGGTTCCGTCAAAATATTTTAGCTACCAGCACCTGTCACTGACCCGGGGCTGCCCGGGGAAATGCAGCTTCTGCGGGTCCCCAAAATTTTGGGGGCCGAAGATCCGGTTTCACAGCCCGGAGTACTTTGTGGATGAACTGGAACGCCTTTACCAAAAGGGCATCAATTTTTTCTATTTTTCGGACGACACCTTCAGCGTGAATAAAAAAATGGTGGTCCAAATCTGCAAAAAAATCCTCGAGAAAAAACTCGACATCTCGTGGGTGGCCATATCCCGGGTCAACACCATGAGTGAAGACATCCTCTTTTGGATGAGAAAGGCCGGCTGCATTCAAATCAGCTACGGCGTGGAGAGCGGTTCCAAAAAAATCCGAAATTTTCTGAACAAGAAGGTTGCGGACGCTGAAGTGGAAACGGCGTTTGCCATGACCGTAAAATACGGGATCCTCCCCCGGGCCTATTTCATATACGGCTGCCCCGGAGAAAGCCCCGAGACCATTCAGGAAACCCTTTATCTCATCGAGAAGATCAAACCTCTGGTCATCCATTTTTTTGTGCTGTCCCTGTTTCCCGGGACCGCACTCTATGAGGAGTACCAGAAAAAAGCCAACGTCACCGACGATATCTGGTTGAACAGAATCGAAGACATTAAATATTTCGAAACCGACCCGAAACTATCCGAAGAAGACGTCCGGGAATTCGGGAAACAATTGCGGCGCCGATACCATGACCGCCTCCCCGGGATGGTCGATGCCATCGCCCTGGTCGACAAAAAGGAACTTTATCCCCTGCATTCCGATTTTTGTTCCAGACTCGGGATGACCTTCGACCAGGGGGATTATGCCGACCACGACGCCATTCCGGACAAAGGCAGGATTGCCGAAAAATTGTACATGGCCGCGTTAAAATATCACCCCCACCCCCGGGCGTATCTGGGACTGGGCATACACTATCAAAAACAGAAGGCCTACCCCGAATCAATGAAAATCCTCTCTGAAGGCATCGAGCACTTTCCCCGCAACGAGCAGATCAATCTGTGCCTTTCGGTCAGCCACATGAATTTGGGGTCCTTTGAAACCGCCCTTTCCTATCTGTTGAAATTTCAACACTCCGCCCAGGCCCTGGAGATGATCGTCCACTGCTACCAAGCACTGAACGATTTTAAAACCGCATCCGACTATCATAAAAAACTGGAATCGTTGAAATAAACATCTGAATCCAAAGGACTCGGCGCTGGTTTCATCCCTGGAAGGGGGTTGTTTTTCCATGTATGAAATGCCTAAACTGCCTATTTATCCCGCATTAAACGGGGAAGTTGAGGAAAGCGCTTTCAGCGCAAATCAAAACCTGAAAATACTTGACTGAACCGGAATAATACCTACTTAATAAATATGTTTCATTTAATAAAAGTCGATGAATAATAGAAGCCGTTTCAAAACCGCCCATGGGTCGGTTTGACCCTTTTGTAAAGGCCGCTTCGGCAGGTTTTGA
>Ga0070726_10004359_pt1 | contig 11347 bp, 8 predicted proteins | sample tdAd471_FD_67275 | JGI IMG/M metagenome (GOLD analysis project Ga0070726, IMG submission 67275) | Marine sediment microbial communities from the Atlantic coast under amendment with organic carbon and nitrate - tdAd47.1 | ecosystem: Environmental > Aquatic > Marine > Coastal > Sediment | place...
CAATATCGGCTGAAACTACCGGAAGGCGCTGATCTTGCCGCGCTGAAGACCGAGGCGCGCGGTCTTTTCCGCGACAAGGGTCTGCGCTGGAGCGACCGGCGCAACGGTGCACCGGGGGTTGATCGTTTTATCGAACGGATCGGGTCATTTCTGGTGCTGGTTGGATTGGCCGGGCTTGCCGTGGGGGGAATCGGCGTGTCCGCATCGGTTCGCGCCTATCTGGAAAAGAAGACCGAAGTGATTGCCATTCTGAAAACCATCGGCGCGGATGGGCGGACGATTTTCTGGGCGTATTTCCTGCAGATTGGGGTGCTGGCCCTTGTCGGGATCGCACTTGGGCTGGCGCTGGGCGCGGCGATCCCCTGGGCGATGTCCTCGGTCCTTTCGGGTCAGTTGCCGGTGCCGATCCGGGCTGGAATCCACCCTTGGCCGCTGACAGAGGCGGCGATTTACGGTGGCCTCACCGCGTTGATCTTCACTCTTTGGCCCATTTCCCGCACCCGCTCGATCCGCCCGGCGGTTTTGTTTCGCGATGCGCTGGACCAGGCAGGTGGGTGGATCCCCTGGTCGTATTTTCTGGCCATCCTGCTGTCTGTCGCTGCCCTGTTCGCGGCGGCTGTCACCTTTGCTTCGGTGCCGCTTTTGGCGGTCTGGACGATCCTAGGTATCGGCGGCGCGCTTTTGATCCTGTTCGTCGCGGCGCTGGTGGTGCGGCGTCTGGCCCGTTGGCTGGCGGCAAAACCGGGGTTGCGCGGGCGCACGGCGTTGCGCGCAGCGCTGGCGGCTATCGGAGGGCCGGGCAGCGAGGCGATCCCTGCAATTCTGTCGCTGGGGCTGGGGCTTACGGTTCTGTCCGCCATCGGGCAGATCGACTATAACCTTCGCAACGCGATTTCCGGAGAATTGCCGGAGATTGCGCCCTCCTTCTTTTTCGTCGATATCCAGAACAACCAGCTTGAAGGGTTTCTCGACCTGACCAAATCCAGTGAAACCGTCGCCCGTGTCGACACCGCGCCGATGTTGCGCGGTATTGTCACCAAGCTGAACGGCGCTCCTATCCGCGAGGTCGTGGGCAACCATTGGGTGGTATCCGGCGATCGGGGCATCACCTATTCTGCCGCCCCGATGGAGAATGCGCCGGTCGTGGCCGGAACCTGGTGGCCCGAGAATTACACCGGCCCGCCGCAGATCAGTTTTGCCCGCGAAGAGGCCGAAGAGATGGGTCTGAAGATGGGTGATGTGTTGACGATCAACATATTGGGGCGGGATATCGACGCGGCGATCACTTCATTTCGGGACGTCAATTTTTCCAATGCCGGAATCGGCTTCGTGATCGCGATGAACCCGGCGGCCGTTGCCGGCGCGCCGCATACCCATATCGCAACAGTCTATGCCGATAGCGCGCAGGAGATGGCGCTTTTGCGCAAGGTTGGCGACGCGTTTCCGAATGTCACAGCGATCCGAATTCGCGACGCGATTGAACAGGTCGCGGGGGCTCTTACCGGGCTGGCGGCAGCAACTGCCTATGCTGCGCTGGCAACTTTGGCGACGGGGTTTGTCGTTCTGATCGGCACAGCCGCGGCGGGCGAGCAAGCTCGGACCTATGAGGCGGCTTTGATGAAAACCCTCGGCGCAACCCGCGCCCGGATTTTGGCCAGTTTCGCATTGAGGGCGGCTCTGATGGGCACCGCTGCGGGGGTGTTTGCCATTCTGGCCGGTGGCTTGGCCGGCTGGGCCGTCATGACCTTCGTGATGGAGGTTGAGTATCTGTTCGAGCCGATCTCCTCCCTTTTGATTGTTCTCGGCGGAGCGTCGGCGACGATCCTTGCCGGGCTGATCTTTGCCTTGCGGCCACTCGCGGCCAGACCGGCGCAAATTTTGCGCAGCCGGGAATAGCATCTCGGGTTTCAGCGGGGGAGGGCGGCGATCCAGCCTTGGACGATTCCGGCGATGGCTGTGGCATCCGTCGGATCATCAACATGGGCAAGACCCGTTTGCACATCTTTTGACCCCAACACACCCTTGGCGCGGACCCCAATCAGGTCGCGGGCATAATCGGCGCGAAACTCGGGATGGGCCTGCACCGTCAGGGCAAAACCGGGATACCAGATCGCTGCATGGGCACAAAAATCGCTGGCCACGATGGTCTTTGCCCCTTGGGGCGGACGGGTAACCTGATCCTGATGAAAGGCCTGCAAGCGGAAATTGGGCGGCGGCGGGCCGAGTGCCTCTGGCCAGTCGGTCACGTTGTAACTCTGAACCCCGACGCCCCAGCCATTCGCGGATTTCTGAACCAAACCGCCGAGGGCCTTGGCGATCAGCTGATGGCCAAAGCAGATCCCGACCATTGGCCGCCTGGCATCGCGGCAGGCGCGGATAAACCCTTCAAGCTTCTGGATCCAGGGGTCTGTGTCATAGGCGGCGAATTTCGATCCGGTGATCAGCCAGACATCCGCCGCATTGGGCGTTTCGGGAAGGCGTCCGTCCATCGCCGCGAATTGTTGGACCGTGGCACTGTCCAAACCGAGCCAGCGCTCGATCATTTGGGCATAGCTGCCGTGATGCAAAAGCTCATCCGGCGGGCCGCCGGCCTCAAGGATTCCAATGCAAAGGGGCCTCGCCGTCATATCTGTATCAGGACCTCTGCTCACAACGCCCGGCTCTAACCGGCGGTCTTTTCAAGTATGAGGAAGGTCATCATGCCAAGCGGCGGCAACGAACGGCGTTCCACCAGATCCACCTCAGGCTGTTCGAGAACCGTTCCGATTTCGAAATCGGAATGCCAGCCCAACAGATTTGCAAACGGCGCAGCCAGCTTTTCGATGAGGGCCATGCCGCCGGAGTCACTTGCGAAATGGTTGGTGATCACGATTTTGCCACCCGGGCGCAAAACCCGTGCCGCCTCGGCCATGACCTGTTCCGGGTCAGGAACGACCGAGACGATATGCATCGCGGCTACGGCGTCAAAGCTGTTGTCTGGGAACGCGAGATTGCGCGCATCCATCTGGCGCAGGGCGTGGACATGGGGCAGGCCCATTTCGGTCACCCGCACCCGCGCCTTGTCCAGCATCTCCGCGCTGAAGTCGATGCCGGTGACGCGCAGGTCCGACCTGTAATGCGGCAAGGCCAGGCCTGTGCCGACGCCGATTTCGAGGATATCACTGGCGTCGGATTGGTTGATATAGTCCACTGCCGAGCGGCGACCCGCATTGGTGACCGCACCGAACGTCCGGTCATAGATCGGTGCCCAGCGTGCATAGGATGTTTTGACAGCGTTGATTTCCATCCGTGGCGCCTTATTGCTTTTTCGCCAATCGGGCGGCGCGTATTGCCCAGATAATGCACAGAATATAGACCAGACTGAGGATCGCAAGTGTCACCCAAAGATAGGTTAGGAGGGCGGCAACCAATAGCACCGCACCCAACAGGAAGAACTTCACATTTCCGCGCTGGATCGACAGGTTCTTGAAGGAATAGGTCGGCAGATGGCTGATCATAAGAAAGCCGACGAGGCAAATATAGGCGGCAATCACGGCTGGCGGGGTCAGCGGAAGGTCGGGAAACACAAACGACACAACCATCGGGAGCATCACCAGAACTGCCCCGGCGGGCGAGGGGACGCCGACGAAAAATTCGCCTGACGATTTTTCGCTTTCCTGGCGGCTGCTGACATTAAAACGCGCCAGCCGCAGGACACAACATATCGCGTAACACAGGACAGCAATCCAGCCAGTTTTTTCGAAACTGTCAAAGCCCCAGCTATACAAAATCAGAACCGGCGCCACGCCGAAATTGAGGAAATCTGCAAGTGAATCCAGCTCCGCTCCGATTTGCGAAGGGGCTTTGATCAGCCGGGCGACCCGCCCGTCCAACCCGTCAAGGATCGCCGCCAGCAGGATCAGCTTCACCGCAGTTTCATAGTGACCGGAAAAGCCAAAGCGAATTGCGGTCAAGCCCGCACAGATTGCCGCGACAGTCAAAAGATTGGGGATCAGTTGGGTGATCGACAGCCTTGTTTTCTGAGCGCGGGCGGTATCTGGCATGGCTTAGTCCAACCGCGCGGTGCGGGCCGCTTCGGTGGCGTTGAGGTCGGCCAGAACGGTCTCTCCGGCCACCATCGTCTGTCCCAGACTGACCATCGGCATGACCCCATCTGGAAGATACACGTCCAGCCGTGAACCGAAGCGGATCAGGCCGAACCGTTCCCCGGTGGCGAGTACTGCGTCCGGCGACACGAAACAGACGATACGCCGTGCGACCAGACCGGCAATCTGCACAACGGCGATCTGGCGGCCATCGGCCATCTCGATACAGAGTGAGTTTCGCTCATTGTCTGAACTGGCTTTGTCGAGCGAGGCGTTGAAGAATTTGCCGGGCCGGTATGCGATGGCAGCGATCTTGCCGCCGATGGGTGCGCGGTTCACATGGCAGTTGAAGACGCTCATGAAGACGCTCACACGGGTCAGAGGGGCGTCCGACATGCCCAGTTCGGCCGGTGGCACGGCCTTTTCGATCAGGGAAACGACGCCGTCCGCCGGGCTGACGATCAATCCGTCGCGGACTGGTGTGGCGCGTTTGGGGTCGCGGAAAAAGTAGTAACACCAGATGGTCAGGCCCAGCCCGATCCAGCCAAGCGGTGCCCAGACAATGTACAGGATCAGGCTTGCCACCGCAAAGATGGCAACGAACCGACGCCCTTCCGGGTGCATTGGTTTCAGAAATGTATCGCGCATACGCATGGAAGGGGACCACGGGGCTGATTTCGAACTGCCGCTTAGTACCGCGAACGGGCTGGCTACCACAACATGAATTACAAGGCGCGCACCGCTCCGTCGGATCGACAAACGTGTCGGCTGTGCTTTGTCCTGACCGATCCATCCGTTACTTGCGAAGAGGGTCGTATCCTTCAGCCTGAGACACGCGCCGTTTCAAAAACGTGCTGACTGCTTGGTTTCGGACGAGTGAAGAATACACTCTCGCGCGCTTTGGGCGGGTTTGTACAAATTGCGGGGAACCAGCCTCCTTTATTGCGCCAGTTTGCCCTGCCTGCTAGCCTCTGCGGCATGTCTTTCCGGCTGAAAATAACAGCGACCGTTCTGATCGCGCTGATCGTTTTGGGCGGGTCTATGTTGCTTGGTTTCTCCATCGTGGAACGCTATTTCATTCGTCAGACGAACGCTCAAAGTGACGCGTCTTTGCGGCTTGCGGCCTCGGGCCTGTCCGGTGCGCTCCTGAAGTTCGGAGCGATTCCGAGCTTGCTGGCCGATCGGCCGGAATTTCGCCTGTTGCTGGAGGGGCGGGCCACACCGGACGACTTCAAAAACGTGAATGAAAGGCTGAAAACCTTGGCGCGTGATGTCGGTGTGTCCGACATTTACTTGATGGACGCGTCGGGTTTGACGATTGCGGCAAGCAATTTCGACCAAGATACCACTTTCATCGGCAACAATTATACTTTCCGGCCCTATTTTTCTGACGCCATGCTGGGCGAAAGGGGGCGGTACTTTGCGCTTGGAACCTCATCCCTGAAGCGGGGTTACTATTTCTCGGCCCCTGTCCTGGCGGACGGTCGGCCCATCGGGGTGATGGCGGTTAAATTCACCGTCGATGAGCTTGAACAGAAATGGAGCGGCTTCAATCACGAACTGATTGTCACAGGGCCAGACGACATCATTTTCATGTCGAGCCAAAAGACCTGGCTTTTTTCGGCGCTGCGGTCACTTAGTCCGGACACGCTCGACCGTCTTCAAAAATCGAAACGCTATCCGGTTGACCAACTGTCCACGATTAATGCTGAGTACACTGTTGGAACAGGCGGCGCGCGGTTGAAGTTTTCACCCGAGATCGGAGGCACCGAGTATCTGGTTCGGTCGCAATTCATGCCCGAGGCGAATTGGACCCTGCACATCCTGACAGATCGTTCATCGGTGTTCCGGCAATCGTTTCAGGCGACATTGGTTGGCGGTTTGCTGATCACATTGATTCTCCTTCTTGCGATGGGGCTGCTGGCCTGGCGGTCGCGGCAGGTGCTGCGAATTCGCGAACAGGAAGAGGCAAAATTGCTGCTAGAGGCACGGGTTGCAGAACGAACTTCGGATCTTCAGCATGAGGTGAGTGAGCGGATTCAGGCGGAAAAGGATCTCCGCAACGCCCAGAATGAGCTTGTTCAGGCCGGAAAACTTGCTGCGTTGGGGCAAATGTCGGCGGCCCTGTCGCACGAACTGAACCAACCATTGTCGGCGGTAAAATCCTATGCTGAGAATGCCGCCGCGTTTCTTGAGCGGGACCGGCCCAGTGATGCCACGGACAACCTCAAACACATTTCCGCCATGGCAGACCGGATGGCCCAAATCAGCAACAGTCTGCGCAACTTTGCCCGCAAACCTCGTCAGCAGATTGGATCGGTGAACCTTGCCGCTGTCTTGCAGGATGTTGAGCAGATCATGATCAGCCGTTTTACCGAAACCCGAGCGACCCTCGCCATTACACCGGTGGCACCAGACCTGTCTGTGATCGGTGGTCATGTCCGGCTGCAACAGGTGTTGGTGAACCTTGTGAACAACGCGTTGGATGCGATGGACGGGCAAGCGGATGCCTTGGTCGAGGTCGAAATTGTCGATGCGGGTTCGACTATCGCGATCGAGGTGAAGGACCGCGGGCACGGCATCGACGAAGATATTTTCGAACAGATTTTCGATCCGTTCTTTACCACCAAGGGCGTAAATCAGGGATTGGGGTTGGGCCTGTCCATATCGTTCAATATCCTGCGCGACTTCGGCGGCAACCTGTCGGCAAGGAATCGCGCCACTGGTGGCGCGGTTTTCACGGCCACATTGGTCAAGGCCGCCGCCGATCAAAGGGCGGCCGAATGACGGTATTGCGGGACATTTTGTTTGTCGACGATGAAGAACCGATCCGGAATGCGGTGGCCCAGACCTTTGATCTGGCGGATTTGCCGATCACGTGTTTCACCGATGCCCGCGAAGCGCTGCGCCTTGTCAGCCGGAGTTTCGCCGGCATCGTGATAACGGATGTGCGGATGCCGAACATGGGTGGTCTGACATTTCTGAACGAAATACTGAAAATTGATTTTGAACTGCCCGTCATATTGGTCACTGGGCATGGCGATGTGAAAATGGCGGTCGAGGCGATGGCCGCCGGGGCCTATGATTTCATCGAAAAACCGTTTTCGGCGGACCATCTTGTTCAGGTTGCCCGACGGGCAATGGAAAAGCGGACGATGACGCTGGAAAACCGGGAATTACGCTCGGCGGTGACCAAACGCGACCGGCTGGAAACCATGATTACCGGGCGAACCCAACGAATTCAGGATCTTCGAAACAAGGTCCGCGCTGTTGCCGCGACGGATGCAGATATTCTGGTGACAGGCGATACCGGCACGGGCAAAGAGGTGGCCGCCCGCGCGGTTCATGCACTCAGCGACCGGGCAGATCGCCCCTTTGTCGCCCTGACCTGCGGCGCCATCCCAAGCGACATGATCGAAAGTGAGCTATTCGGCCATGAAGTCGGGGCCTTTGCCGGGGCGACGCGGGCCCGGTATGGAAAATTCGAACACGCCCGCAATGGTACGATCTTTCTGGATGAGATCGAGACCATGCCCATCGACCTGCAACTGAGGTTATTGCGCGTGGTCCAGGAGGGCAGGATCACGCGGCTTGGCTCGAACGATCCGATTGAATTGAACGTGCGGTTCATCGCCTCGACCAAGGTTGACCTCGAAGAAGAGGTGCGCCATGGCCGGTTCCGGGAGGATCTCTATTATATTCTGAATGTCGTGCGTCTCGACATCCCGACCCTGGCAGAGCGGCGGGAAGACATTCCGAGGCTATTTACCCAACTTGCCAATGAAGCCGCCCGACGCTACCGCCGCGACTTTGTCGACATTCCGCAATCGCTTTTGGCGGAATTGGCGCAATCGGATTGGCCGGGAAATGTGCGCGAATTGCGGAATGCGGCGGACCGCTTTGTCATGGGTCTGGATACCTATGAGGAGACCTCACCAGATGAAGCCGGCAGCCTGTATGAACGAGTCGCTGCCTATGAAAAACAGGTGATTACGACCGAGCTGATTTCCCGTGGCGGTAGCCTGAAAGCCACCTATGAGGGGCTTCGAATTTCCCGCAAGTCGCTTTACGAAAAGATGCAACGATACGGTTTGAAGCGGGAAGACTACAAAGATTAAGCGGACATGGCGCGGTAATGTGTTGGTTTCCACCCATGCCAAACCACCTATGTTACCAATTCCACCCATTTCCCATTTTGGGGCGCGGTTTTCCCGGAAATTTTCATAAGACGGCTCTTTTTCGGGTAGTTGGAACCCCGTAACAAACCTCCAGTGCTCAAAATTTCCGAGCCAATTTAGTGGAGGAACCTCATGAAGATCATAACTGCCGCAGCCACCGCTGCCGCCCTCGCCCTGACCTCTGGCGCCGCACTGGCTGCCTGTGACGATGGCGAAATCGTCATCAAGCTGAGCCATGTCACCAACACCGACAAGCATCCGAAAGGCATCGCGGCAACGCTGCTTGAAAAGCGCGTGAACGAAGAGATGAACGGCAAAGCCTGTATGGAGGTTTTCCCGAACTCGACCCTCTATAATGACGACCAGGTTCTCGAAGCCATGCTGCAAGGTGATGTTCAGATGGCGGCGCCGTCGCTGTCGAAGTTCGAGCAGTTCACCAAGGTATTCCGCATCTTCGATTTGCCTTTCATGTTCAAGAACATGGCTGCAGTTGACGAGTTTCAGAACTCCGAAACCGGTCAGGCCATGAAAGAATCCATGGTACGTCGTGGTGTGCTGGGTCTGGCATTCTGGCACAATGGCATGAAGCATATGTCGGCCAATGTTCCGCTGGAGCTGCCGTCTGATGCAAACGGCCTGAAGTTCCGCGTTCAGAACTCGGACGTTCTGAAGGCGCAGATGTCCGCAATGGGCGCAAGCCCGCAGCCGATGGCCTTTTCGGAAGTCTATGGCGCGCTTCAGACCGGGGTTGTTGATGGACAGGAAAACACCTGGTCCAACATCTATGGCCGGAAGTTCTTCGAAGTTCAGGACGGTACAACCGAAACCTCGCACGGGATCATCGACTATCTGCTCGTGACCAATATCGACTGGTGGGAAGGCCTTCCGGCAGATGTGCGTGACCAGCTGGCCACCATCATCAAGGAAGTCACCGAAGCCCGTAACGGCGAAGCTTATGCGGTGAACCAGTCCGCCAAGCAGGCGATCATCGACGCTGGTGGCGTTGTACGCCAGTTGTCCGCTGAACAGCGAGCAACCTGGGTAGAGACCATGAAATCGGTTTGGGCGCAGTTCGAAGGCGATGTAGGGGCTGACAACATCGCGGCCGCTCAGGCGATCAACGCCAAGCACTAATCCTGCCACGAGCCGGAAACAGCCCGGCCCCTGACAAAGGGGCCGGGTTTTGCGTATCCTCTTGCAAAAAAGGGAGGGATGGAGATGTCTTCACATTACCAAGCTAGAACACGGCTCGGCCGCATCGTGAACGAGTTCGAAGAAACCGCTATCGCGGCGCTTCTGGCAGGCATGACCCTGATTACATTTGCCAATGTCATCCTGCGTTACGGTTTCAACACCGGACTGATCTGGGGGTTGGAAGCCACAACATTTCTGTTTGCCTGGCTCGTTATTCTGGGTGTTAGCTATGCGGTCAAAGTCACGGCGCATCTGGGTGTTGACGCGATCATCAATATTTTGCCCCACCGTGGTCGACGGTTGTTGGGCATACTCGCGGCTCTGGTCTGTATTGCCTATGGGGTTCTTCTTTTCAAAGGCGCGTGGGATTATTGGGCCAATTTCGCCAATTTGCCCCAGACAACCGGCCGCTGGTTCCCAACCGGGTTTGAAGAGATGACGCGCACCTCCTATCGCGGGTGGTACGAGGTGATCGACATCTACTTCCCGGAGTGGCTGCGCTGGATCGAGCCGATTATGAATGAAGGCGAGCATTACGAAAAACTGCCGCGCTTCATCCCTTATGCGATATTGCCCTTTGGCATGGCCCTGTTGCTGTTCCGCTTCATTCAGGCCGGGATACGTCTGTTCAAAGGCGAGGCAGAGTCACTGATCGTCAGCCATGAGGTCGAAGACGAAATCGAAAGCGTCAAGCGCAACGAGTGGGAGGAGTAAGCCATGGAAGTTGCAATCCTTTTTATCATGGTGATCGGCCTCTTGCTGATCGGTGTTCCGATCGCCGTCGCGCTTGGTATGTCGTCGATCCTGTTCCTTCTGGTCCTCAGTGACACGTCGCTCGCCTCCATTGCGCAAACCTTCTTTCAGGCAATGGCTGGGCACTACACCTTGCTTGCGATTCCGTTCTTCATTCTGGCGTCATCCTTCATGTCGACCGGCGGGGTGGCCAAACGGATCATCCGATTTTCGATTGCCTCTGTCGGTCATTTTCCTGGCGGTCTGGCGATTGCGGGCGTCTTCGCCTGCATGCTTTTTGCGGCTTTGTCAGGATCGTCGCCGGCCACCGTGGTCGCCATCGGCTCCATCGTTATCGCCGGGATGCGTCAGGTCGGATATACCAAGGATTTCGCCGCTGGCGTCATTGCCAATGCCGGAACGCTCGGCATCCTGATCCCACCGTCCATCGTGATGGTGGTTTATGCTTCGGCTGTCGAGGTCTCGGTTGGTCGGATGTTCCTGGCAGGCGTGATCCCTGGTATTCTCGCCGGGCTGATGTTGATGATCACCATCTATGTCATTGCCGTGCGCCGCAATCTGCCTAAGGGCGATTGGCAGGGATGGCGCGAATTCTTTGAGGCTGGACGCGAAGCGGGCTGGGGCCTTTTCCTGATCGTCATCATCCTTGGCGGCATCTATGGGGGCATCTTCACCCCGACCGAGGCCGCCGCCGTGGCTGCCGTCTACGCATTCGTGATTGCGACCTTCATCTACCGGGATATGGGGCCGCTGGCGACGCCCGAGGGGGAGCCGAATACCTCGCTCCTTAAACAGCCTCAGGCGTTGATTACGGTGTTCTTGCACAAGGATGTCCGCAGAACGGTTTTTGAGGCCGGTAAACTGACAATCACGTTGATGTTCATCATCGCCAATGCGCTGATCCTGAAGCATGTTCTGACCGATGAGCAGATCCCACAGCAGATTGCTGCGGCCATGCTGAACGCCGGGTTCGGGCCAATCTTGTTCCTGGTGATCGTCAACGTCATCCTGCTGATTGGCGGGCAATTCATGGAGCCATCGGGACTGATCGTAATCGTGGCACCGCTGGTGTTCCCGATTGCTATTCAGCTCGGCATCGACCCAATCCATCTTGGCATCATCATGGTGGTCAACATG
>Ga0070726_10004360_pt1 | contig 11345 bp, 5 predicted proteins | sample tdAd471_FD_67275 | JGI IMG/M metagenome (GOLD analysis project Ga0070726, IMG submission 67275) | Marine sediment microbial communities from the Atlantic coast under amendment with organic carbon and nitrate - tdAd47.1 | ecosystem: Environmental > Aquatic > Marine > Coastal > Sediment | place...
GGCTGACAAATCAGATCAATGTAGAGAAATCGAACTTCCTCTGATGGAGGATTAATAGTTTAAACCCTCTCCTTTATATCTTTTTAAAGATCAATTGGCCTTAAGTAAACCTCAGCTTAAGGGTATTACATGCAATTGTAGGATTGAAGGGTCCAAAAGTGTCAACATAGTACTATGAAGGAAAAAATGATTAGCGAAGGCAGCCAAGCTCGCTACCGGGATTTAATAGACCATGCTCCGGAGCCGATTTGTATTTTTGATACAAAAACTGATCGATTCATTGATTTTAATACAAAGGCGCTCCAACTTTTCAAGCTTTCTAAAGAAAAAATGCGGCTCAATGGCCTCCTTGACCTAAGCGCTAAGCCGACACCTAGTGGAAATAATTTATCAGACTTTCAGCGTTTTATTTCAGAAGCATTACAGGGCAGTAATCCCGTTTTTGAATGGTTTTTTTTGGATAGTAGGGAGCAGGAGATTCCTTGTCAAATAAGATTGGTTCGTTCCCCACCCTACGATAAAGAACACCTTAGAGTTAGTATTACTGATCTATCCGAACAAAAGAGAATCAAACAGCATTTGCAAGCCAGCAATGAACGTTATCGCGGTGCGATGAAGGCGAGTCTAGATAGCTTCTATCTGCTGGAGAGCATCAGAGATGATACGGGTGAAATTTTTGATTTTAAGATCGTTGAAGTCAATGAAAAGGCAGCGCTCCAAATGTCTATTCCTCGGGAGAAGCTGATCGGTCTACTCATTTGCGAAGCGTTTCCCATCAACCGTACCAAAGGTTATTTTCAACAGTACAAAGAAGTGGTAGAGACAGGCCAACCTTTACTGCAGGATTACTGCGTCTCAGACGAATCACATGCCTATGGTTGGTACCAACAACAGGTAGTCAGGGTGGGTGATGGTGTGGCCATTATGAATCGAGATATTAGCGACCGAAAACGAACGGAAGCGGCTATTCGAATGAGCGAGGCTCGCTATCGAGCTATTACGGCCAACTTTCCTAATGGTCTAATTGCTCTATTCGACCAAGATCTCCGTTATTCTATTGCTAGCGGGACAGGACTGGCCAAAATAGGGCTGACGGAAGCGGATTTTGAAGGGAAGAGATTGAGAGATATCTTCCCACCTGAAATATATGAGCGAGATGAGCCCTACCTTAAGGCGGCCTTGAAAGGCGAAACCATTTCACAAATTGTACCGATGGGCGAGGATTACTTCAAGGTGATTACGCTGCCCGTCAAGGATGATCAAGGGGCAATCATCAGTGGAATGGTGATGTCTCAAGATGTTACTGCACTTAAAAAAGCAGAATTAAACCTGGAAAAGACGCTTAAGCAATTGCAACTGGCCATTGATACTGCGAAACTGGGCATCTGGCGATTCAATGCGGAACGAACGGTATTAGAATGGAACGATCAACTCCTGACGATGTTCGGCATCAGTAGAGAACAATTTGAGAAAGACCGTGCAGCCTGGTGGTCACAAATTCATCCAGAAGAAAGAACCTATATAGAGCAACAAGTAGAAAAGATTTTAGGAGGCGAAACTATCTTTGATATCGCATTTAGGCTGATTTGGCCCAATGGCGAAATACGGCATATGAATGCTTCGGGATCACCGGTTTATGATGAGCAGGGCAAATTAGTCGAATTTATCGGCATCAATATCGATATCACACACATAAAACGAAAAGAAGAAGCCCTGCGCGAAAGGGAATCCTTTCTCCAAGCCATTTTTGATAATAGTCCCAATGCCATCATGGTGGCTGATGATGCTGGTAATTATCGTTCAGTCAACCAAGCTGCCGCCGATTTGTTTGGTTATACGATAACAGACCTGCTCAAGATGAATGTAGCAGATTTGAATACAACTAATCTCAATTCGACTGGGCAGCAATACCAGAAATTTATCGAAAAGGGGCAGGAAGTAGGAGAACTTGCTTTTATACGCCCCGATGAGGTGGCAAAAGTAGCTCAATATCACGTAGTTCGAGCTCGAGATAACTTCAATCTAAGTATCCTCGATGACATCACTGAAAAAAAGGAAGCAGAGGAGGCGCTAAGGAAAAGCGAGGAACTTTTTCATACGGTCTTCAACCAGCAATTCCAATTCATGATCATCTTATCCGCAACAGGTCATGTATTAGATATCAACAGCTTACCACTAGATATCATGGGGGTTGAAAGAGAAGATTTCATTGGAAAACTATATTGGGAATCACCGGCATGGAACAATTTGCTCAACTCGCGAGCAACGATCCAACAGCAGGTAATGCAAGCGGCCTCGATGAAAACGCCGCTGCTTACGGAAGACGTTTTCCAAACCCAATCTGGAGAACTACATTATACGATTTCGGCCTACTCAGCCATCAGGAATGAAGAAGGCCAATTGCGTTTTATACTAGTCCAGGCCACAGATATTACTGATCGAAAATTGGCTGAAGACAAACTAAGGGCCACACAAAGTGAACTGTCCGAAATTACCAATAGATTTAAAATATCCACACAGGCCGCTCAGGTCGGGATTTGGGATTGGGATATCATAACTGGCACTTTGGTTTGGGATGATACGATGCTGGCACTCTACGGCCTGGAGGGAGCAGATTTTTCCGATTCTATAGAGGCCTGGGAAAGCAGAATACATCCAGACGATATGGGCAATGTAAGTCAAGCACTAACTCAGGCAATCGAGGGTAAAAAAGAGTACGATACAGCCTTTAGGCTTGTTTGGAAGGATCAATCTATTCATCATATCAGAGCTTTAGGTACGGTACAACGAGATGAAACGGGAAGGGCTATCAGGATGATCGGAACGAATTGGGATATTACCAAAGAAAAAGAGGCGGAACAACAGAAAATCAGGGCAAAGCAGCTGGAGATAAAAAACAAAGACCTAGAGCAGTTTGCTTATGTAGCTTCGCATGATTTGCAGGAGCCTTTACGGACGGTAACAGGCTTTGCCAAATTGCTGGAGCGAAACTATGCGAAGGAGTTGGATAAAAATGCCAATGAATACTTACAGTTTATTTCGGAAGCAGCGCTACGCATGAGTGAGTTGATTAAAGGCCTCCTGGCATACTCACGCATCGGTATCAACCGGGAACTGGGATGGGTAGATGGTAAAACCCTGCTGCAGCATTCTCTACGTGACCTCCAAGCTCAAATAGAAAAATCTGGCGCCATCATTAAGGTGGGGAAATTACCGCAACTCAAAGGCTATCCAATAGAACTTCGGGTGCTATTTCAAAACTTGATCTCCAATGCGATTAAGTTCCGAAGAAAAGAGGTTGTTCCTAAAATCAAAATCGCCGCCAAGGAGGAAAAGAATGCCTGGGTTTTTAGTGTGAAGGACAATGGAATTGGGATCGAAGCGGAACACCAAGAAAAAATCTTCGCCATATTCCAACGCTTACATGGCAGAAGAGAATATGAAGGGACTGGAATCGGGCTTGCTCATTGTCAAAAAATTGTTGATCTTCATGGAGGGAAAATTTGGCTAGAATCCAAATTCAACAAAGGCAGTTGTTTTTATTTTACCATTCCCAAATAGCTCTATCGAGCCATTTCCTCGGCTCCTCCAGCAGTGTATATTCATCAAAGCAAACGCTAAACCAACAGCATGAAAACCATCCCCTCCGTTTTATGTCCGGGTAAGAAACTGCTTTACACTGTATTTATACTATGCTGTTTGTCCTACACAAATGCCTACTCACAACAGTATCAGACGATTTCAGCAGAAGCCTTAAAAGATAAGATTCATGCCTATTGGCTAGGTCAGTTAGTGGGTAACTATATGGGCTTCCCTTTTGAAAATGTATACAAGGAAAAGCCCGTTCCCATTTTGATTGACCGGTACTTTACTGCTAATGATCTTGATAGTTTCTCCCTACAAATGAACCATAATGACCGTCGCGCTTATGGCCATATCATGGCAGATGCCATGGGCGGAGCCTGGAGTGATGATGATACGGACTTTTGGGGGTCATTAATGGAAGCAGTGGAATACCTAGTGAATTATTGCTAGCACTCCCCTCTCGTAAAAACTGGGAACTCCCCTTCAATGATACTTACATTAATTATTCGCGAGATAACTTGCCCAACTACAATCGGATCAGTGATATTGTGAATCGAATTTTGGCGATTACGGAACAAGCCATCATTGAAAATGGGGGCGAGAAATTTGAACAAGCGGGTAAAACGATGTATAAAATAGTGACGGGGCATTGAGTGGGTCGATTTCGGTTCTATCATTCGGCATCCGGTCGTTTTGGACTTTCTAGCATCAATTTGAGCCAGCCTAATGCGCCAAATAAGCAAATAAATCTCTGATCTCTTGCTCCCCCAAAGGTTCCATCAATCGCTCCGGCATCAAGGATAATTTTTGCGCTTCGCTTCGCTTAATTTCGGTTTGCGCCAGCGTAATTTCCTCACCACTAAGGGTTCGGAGCGTAATCATGGCGTCGCTCCGATCGACAATTGTGCCGGACAATATTTGTCCATCCTTTTTCTCCACCAAATAGGTTACATAACCTTCTCGAATGTCCGCATTGGGATCCACGATATTCAATACCAAATAATTCAGATTCGTTCGATCATAACCCGTCAGATCTGGGCCAATAGCGCCCCCTTCTTCATGCAGTAGATGACAGCTACCACAGGAATGGGTATAAATCGTTTTTCCCCGAGCTACGTTTCCCTCTCCCCTAGTCAGGGCCTCCTTTATTTTTAAAACGGCGGCCGTTTTTTCATCCGATGTCGCAATTTTAATAGTGGGCCAAAGCTCATCTACCTTTTGATTAAGTACCTCATCTCCCAACAACTTGAACTGCCGAATAATAGCATCTGGTACTTCTCCCTTTTTTACTGCTTTGGTTTCATATACTAATGTCAAAAAGGCTTTGGCCCAATCTGCTCGACTCGCGAATAGGCGAAAAGCAGCTAGGCGAACATCGCTATTAGAGCGGATATTGTGGGCGTAAGCATTTCTTAGTTCTTCTCCAATGGATGGGTCATTATAATGTTGTAGCGCTTGGAAACAAGCTAAGCGGATGGCTACCGGGTTGTTATTATTGGCTGCGATTTTTAATAAAACTGGCACGGCTTGCGGCTGATCAATTTCGCCTAAGGTCTTGATGTAGGACAATCGTTCTAAGCGATTGGCATTGGGATCCGCTATGACCACTAGAGCCTTACTTAGGGCACTTTGGTCATTTTGACGCAAAGCTAGGTTTAACTCCCCCTCTCCAAATTTAGCCTGATAATATCGCATCCAATGACTTAGCTTCTCGGGTAGCTCTTCCACCCCCTTACCTCTCAGGCCTTCCGCTAGTCCAATGAGCAGGAGCTTGGCCAAGTCATCCGAAGGTGCTAAGTCGAACATGGCTGCGCCAGACAAGTAATTCTGCTTCCCCCCAGCCAAGATGTAGCGTTGCATCAATCGTTCTAGGATGATCTCTTGCACCATGGGTTGAGTCCACAGAGCTGGGTTTTCAAATAAGGTCAACAGCATCGCTCTTCCGCTTTCTGCCTTCGATTCCAGGGCCCACCAAATCAAAAATTGATTATCTCGGTCTTGTTGGGTATGTACATTTTGCATCAATTGGTTCAAGATCGGCAATGCTACAGCCGGAGGAAATCGTTTGGCGCTAGCGGCCAATTGTCCTATGACTTCGAGTTGTTGTTCTGAGGCTGCTAAATCAGCTAGTTGATCAGCAAGTCGGGGAGATGCTTCTCGGCTATCCCCTTGCAAGCGGATGCCCCAAAGTCTAACATAAGGATCAGCGTGTTGCAAAGCTTCCGAGGCTACTTCCTCGGAGAAACCTCCGCTGAGATGAATCGCCCATAAGGCTTCCAGGGTGGTTTGCCCATCGGCTTGTCGGAATAGGGTCAGTAATTCCGGTAGTATGCTGGTATCTTTCCGGTCTCCCAGTAGTCTCAGCGCTTGTTGTCTCAGCCACTTATTCTTGTTGGCCAACAAGGCCACTAAGGCCTGACTACTGTAAGTGCTCAAGTCAAAACTTGCTGCTGGGGCTTGGTTTTTCCTTTTTATGCGATAAATACGTCCTGAGCGCTTATTCCAAGTATCAATTGGGCTCACGTGAGACAAGCGACTATCGCTCCAATCTGCCAGGTAAACGGCGCCATCTGGCCCTGCCTTAATGTCCACGGGCCTAAACCAATGATCGGTAGAAGTGAGCATTTTTTCTTCATCAACGCACAAGAAAGTAGAGCCTACGGGGTCGGGGCGAGACAATTGGATAAAATTATGTAGCGGGTTGAGGGCCATAATCTTATCGTGGTATTTCTTCGGCAAACTTTCCCCTTCGTACTTTATCCAAGCATGCGTAAACCGAATCTTTTTTCCCACCACAGCCAGGCCTGGTAAATAGCCGAAGGCATAGGGATTAGTCAAGGCTCCGTGCTTTCCCCAATTCTTTTGGTAGTAACCGCCTTGTTTGTAGTAAAAACCCCGCGTCGTCCCATTATCTCCCGAATACATTCGCCCTTTGGCATCAAACTCGGTGTCAAAAGTATTGCCGCCACCCTCTCCGAAAATCTCAAAAATATTCGTCTCAGGATGGTAGCGCCAGATCGCTTGCCCCTTAAAATGAACGTCTTTGGAAGCGGCAGAATTGATATTAGCAATGGTCGTACTACCCTGTGCCCCATATAGCCAACCATCCGGGCCCCAACGCAGGCTATTGGCAACGGCATGGGTGTCTTCTAAGCCAAAACCACTTAGATGCACCTCAGCTTCACCATTGGGAATACCATCGCCATCAGGGTCGGGATAAGCGACCAAGTAAGGAGGTGTGAGTACCCATATCTTGCCTCTTCCCAAGGTAACACCCGTTGTAATGTTGAGCCCTGTGATCGCATCTGTCGATTTATCATAGCTTCCGTCTCCATTGGTATCTTCATAAATGGTGATCTTATCGGCGCCTTTTGCGCCATTGGCCGGAGGATTGGGGATTTTATCAAAAACCACCCGCACATGATTATCTATATCTACAATCTTCACGCCCTCGGGATAGGGGTATTGATTATATTGCACCACCCACAGCCGTCCACGATGATCAAAATTCAACTCTACGGGCTGATTCACCTGTGGCTCTGACAGCAGCAATTCGATCTCCAAATCTGCTGGTATAAAAAAGCTTTGCAAAGTCGCTTCCGGACTAGGCAGGCTAGAGCTATCAGACATGACCCCCATCCCCTTGAAAGCCGCCATATAGGCCTTGACCTCCTCATTTCCTGCTATTTCTTCTAGTGGGACATTTCTGGCTGGATTTTCTTGCTCATTGCAACTCAACAGTAGGAGACTGTTTATCACCAGATATAAGTATTTCTTTGAAAGGGACATGGGTGGTATTTTGAATGAGGTATAGTTTGTTACTATGCAAACGATTATCATAAATATAAGCTTAAGTAGCTGGAGAAAGATTCTTTTGCAAGCTGCTTTCTCCATTTTATCCGTATATTAGGAAGGAAAAATAAATGAATCAATTTTAGGTTTTTAATACTTTGCTGAGCTTTTGACAGTAAGTAATGATCAAAAAATAACTTCTCGATTTTGCATATGATCTTTTGGCGCTATACTGCGTTATTTTTTTCAGCGATAGCGCTGCTATCACTTCAAAAAATGCCTGGTCTATCACCAAAATCTCTATCTCAAAATGCGGAACTTATTCTTTGTCCATTACTAAGGAAGAAGGTTGCGAAATTTTCAAAAGCTTTCAAAAAGATCGTTTCATTTATTTCCGTCAAACTACTATGCACTTATTTTGTTGCCATAAACATTTTATGAATAATGTTCAGATACCTTCTATCTGCTCTTTTACTTTTGTCTTCCCTAGCTCCAGTCCATGCTCAGTTAGATAGCTTGGCGGCCGCGCTGCCCAATATGCCCAATGACACTAGCAAGATTGCGGCCCTAAAAGAACTAGCCCTCTCTTATTTGTATTCAGATAATGAGCAGGCCATGGCTTATGCCCAACAACTTAGTGCCTTGGCTACAGAATTGGGAGATGACCACCAGGAGCGCTACGGTCGGTACGTACAGGGCTCCTCTCTACATTATGGCGGGGCTGATGATCAAGCCCTGGAAATATTAAAACAAGTGGTGGTGGATTGTAGGGCTAGTGAGGATAAGCAACTTCTTGCTTTTTGTCTGAATATGCTGACCTTTATCTACCAAAGTAAGTACCAAACAGATCTAGCTTTAGCAGCCATCCGGGAATGCTTGGAAATCTGCCTTGAGCTGGGAGACCAACGGATAATTGCTATCGCTTATCATTCTACTGCTTCCACTTATGAGATGATTGGGGAGAAGGAAACCAGCAAAGCTTACCTGCAAAAAGCCATCCCCGTATTTGAAAAGTTGGAGGACCGTCGAGGGATTGGCGTCATGTATCAGAGCATGGCTACTTTGTCAACGGGGCAAGAAGCTATTGACCTAGCGCAAAAAGGATTGGAATACCTGGAAGGGAGCTTTGACGTGCAGGCTATCGGTATGTGTCATTGGACTATCGGTGGCGGTCAGTATGAATTAGAGGATTATGAAAAGGCCTTAGAAAGCTACCGAAAGGCGCTAGATATCTTTGCGGAAATCGGGTATACGGAGGGGGAAGGACAGATGGCGGGTCATTTGGGCATGATTCTGGCCAGGTTAGGACGATATGAAGAAGCCCTGCCTTTCTTAAATCAAGGGAGTCGGCTTGGAATGGAACTAGGGTATAGCGATATGTTCCTTCAAACTCACACGGGTATGGCTTTCTATCACGCAGGTAAAGGAAATGTAGCCAATACGATCGCTTACATTGATAGTCTTAATGCCATCAAAGACACTATATTTAACCAAGAAAAGGCAGAACTGTTGCTGGTGACGGAAGCGCAATTGCAAACAAAGGAGAAGGAAGCTGAGATTGCCAGAAAGGAGTCTCAGTTGAAGGAGGAGTCTAATCTACGTAACTTGATTCTCTTCCTTGGCACCCTGATAATCTTAAGTGTTTTTTGCATTTTTCTCTTCCTCAGAAGCAGGCAAAGACAAAAGCAAAAAGCAGCTGAACTGGCCTTAAACCTTGAAAAAGCAAAAGCAGAACAGTTGGCCGAATTGGATCAGCTCAAGTCTAACTTTTTTGCCAATATCAGCCATGAGTTTCGGACACCTTTGACCCTCATTTTGGGGCCATTGGATCAAATGCGAAAAGGCATATTTGTAGGAGATCAAGAGCGCTACTTCGAATTGATGCATCGCAATGGGAAAAGACTGCAAACCTTAATCGACCAACTACTCGATCTCAGCAAATTGGAAAGTGAAAAGATGGAACTCCATCTAGAAACAGGTGACATTCATCAATTTTTGCGGCAGTTGACAGCCGCTCTGGAAAGTTGGACCGTGCAGAAAAACATCCACTATGAACTCAATATCCCTAATGAGCCGCTCTGGGTCCGATACGATCCCGATAAGTTAGAAAAGATTGTTGTCAACTTATTATCGAACGCGATTAAATTCACAGGTACCAATGGAAAAGTATCCTGTCAGATTCATCATACCGAGGAAGCAAACCAAGTTAACCTCTTCGTCAAGATACAAGATACCGGCATCGGTATCCCTAATGCAGTACAAGGGAAAATTTTTGAACGCTTCTACCATCTTGAAGGCAGCATAGATGGCATCACCAGCAGTGGGATCGGACTAGCACTGGTGAAAGAATTGATACACTTCCAAAATGGATCCATCCAACTGGATAGTGAGGAGGGAGCCTATACCCATTTCCAAGTTCAACTGCCCTTGACAAAAGCAGCAGCAGTACCGTCCCAAACGCCCCGTCCACGCCTCCAACAGGCACTTAATATCTTGGAAGATCCAGCTGAACAAGAACTTGTCGATGCAGGTGGCTTTCCCGGTCAGGATGTCTTGCTCCTAGTAGAAGACAATAGTGATGTCAGAACCTATATCATTGACATCCTAAAAGATCAATACCGCATTATCGAGGCCGAGAACGGACTGGAAGGTCTAGAAAAAGCCGAAGCGAGCATTCCCGACCTCATTATCAGTGACGTAATGATGCCAAAGATGGATGGACTCCAAATGATGGAGCAACTGAAGCAAAATCCTAAGACCGACCACATCCCAATCATTATGCTGACTGCAAAAGCAGGTAAAACGGATAAGATCGAAAGCCTGGGCATTGGAGCTGATGACTATCTCACCAAGCCTTTTGATGCCGATGAGATGCAGGCTAGAATTAACAACCTGATCAAAGTTCGCAAAAAACTCAAAGAGAAATACCGCTCCAATCTATTCTTACAACCCTCGCTGGTCAAAAGCTTGTCCCAAGAAGAAAAATTTCTCTTGGCTGTCAAAAAGGAAATCGAAAAGAACCTAAGCAATGAATGGTACGGTGTAGAAGACCTGGCTTCCAGTCTGAGCTTTAGCCGCAGCCAGCTCTATCGGAAATTGAAGTCGATCTGCGACCAGAGCCCCAATGAAATGATCAGGCACTTCCGCTTAGTCCGCGCCAAGGAATTGTTGGAGCAGAACAAGGGTAGCGTTTCCGAAATTGCCTATGAAGTAGGATTTTCCAGTTTGTCTTATTTTTCAAAAGAATTCAAGAAGAAATGGGGAACTACACCAAGTGAGTGGAACGGAAACGCTCACTAAGCTTGTTTGGTTTTAATGGCGGACGAAAGCACTATCTCATTCATGACAGCGAAAAGCAGAAATATTTCAAGATTTACAAAATCGCCTCAACCGTTGGAAGAAAGAAGTGATGGGTGAAATATTGGATTAGGGGCGGGGAGGGATGTTGGTGGGTAACCAAGCTAGACAGGCACGCCACATTCGGGATGTGGATTAGCGCTTGGAGAAAAGCATAAACACCTGAAGTCATCCCAGCACGGTGCCCGGGAAACTTCAGATGTTTGCTACAATTTCAATCAGTACTTTATCTTGCTAATGGTCACTACGCTATCAGGGTAGACCATCTTCATTCAGCGGTTTCTCTTATGAAGGCGGAAACACTTTACATAAGAAATCGCTGATCTTCATTATTGTAGAAGCAAAAGCCCGATCAAGGCTTGTTTCTTATTCTTTCACCACTTTAGCCGAATACACCTCTGAGCCTTCTTCTATTCTTATCAAATAGAAGCCAGCTGGAAGGGCTGAAATATTCAATTCGGTAGTAGGCTGCTGTACGGACATTAAGAGTTTTCCTGTATAATCAAATACCTGTACCCGCTCAGGATTGATATTTTGCCAATGCAGTATGCCCGTCGTAGGATTGGGGAAGAGCTGAATAGCGGTCTCTTCAATGTTCGTTACATTCACGA